>Ga0116170_10000408_pt1 | contig 45414 bp, 38 predicted proteins | sample AD_JPNHW1_MetaG_FD_89797 | JGI IMG/M metagenome (GOLD analysis project Ga0116170, IMG submission 89797) | Active sludge microbial communities of municipal wastewater-treating anaerobic digesters from Japan - AD_JPNHW1_MetaG | ecosystem: Engineered > Bioreactor > Anaerobic > Digestate | place... | reverse complement strand
CCAGGGGCATGCGGAAGCGCCGCTCGGCGTCGGGCCGGCGCCGGCGCAGAATCATCACCCCCGCGCACACCAGCACGAAGGCGAACAGGGTGCCGATATTGGTGAGCTCCACCACCTCGTCGATGTTCAGCAGGGCCGCGGGAATCGCCACCAGGAAGCCCGTCAGCAGCGTGGCGTTGGCGGGTGTGCCGTATTTCGGATGCACGCGGCCAAACCAGGGCCCTAGCAGGCCATCGCGGCTCATGGACATGAAGATGCGCGGCTGGCCCACCTGGTAGACCAGCAGGGCCGCCGTGGTGGCGATCACCGCGCCGAAGCCGATGACGGCCGCCACAAGATTCATGTGATGGTGGCTGAAGATGTAGGCCAGGGGATCGGCTTTGCCCGCCAGATCCGTGTATTTCAGCATCCCCGTCACCACCAGGGCCACGGCGGCGTAGACAACGGTGCAGATGCCCAGCGAGAACAGGATGCCGCGCGGAAGGTTGCGCCCGGGATCACGGCATTCCTCGGCCGTGGTGCTGACGGCGTCGAATCCGATGAAGGCGAAGAAGATGATCGCCGCCCCCGCCTGGATGCCGCGAAACCCCATGGGCGCGAAGGGCACCCAGTTGCTCGGATGCACGAAGCGCGCGCCCAGCACCACCACGGCCAACAGGATGAGCAGCTTGACGGCCACCATCGCTGTATTGACCTTCGAGCTCTCCTTGATTCCCACGTAGACCAGCCACGTGATCAGCGCCGTGATCAGCACCGCCAGCAGATTGATGGTCACCGGGAATCCCGCCAGCATCGGCGCGTCCTTCAGCGTGTCCCAGTTGGCGAAGACCGAGGATCCCGAAAGCAGGCCCGCCTTCGCCTGGGCCAGCGCGTGCAGTTTTGCCGCAAGGCCCATGGCGGGCGCGCCCTCGGCCAGCTTCAGGGCCGAACGCGGATCCATGGCCAGCCAACCGGGAATGTTCAGGTGAAAGACATTGGCCAGGAAGCTGCGCGTGTAATCGCCCCAGGAGATCGCCACCGCCACGTTGCTGACGGCGTATTCCAGCAGCAGATCCCAACCGATGATCCAGGCCATCAGCTCGCCCATGGTGGCGTAGGCGTATGTGTAGGCCGAGCCGGATACGGGGATCATGCTGGCCAGCTCCGCGTAGGCCAGGGCCGTGAAGAGGCACGCGAGGGCCACCAGCAGGATGCTGATGACGAGGGCCGGACCGGCCGCCGGGCGACCATCGGCCAGATGGCCCGCCGCCGCCGTGCCAATGGCGCTGAAGATGCCCGCGCCGATGATGGCGCCGATGCCGAACATGGTCAGATCAAAGGTGCCGAGATGCCGCTTGAGCGGGTGTTCCGCATCCTCTGCCCGGGCCCGGAGCTGTTCGAGGGACTTGGTCCTGAAGAGGTCGTTCAGCACGGCGCTTCCTTTCATTCCCAGGCTATCAGGCGCTCACGGCGGCTAAATGGCGATAGGGTGTTGATCACCATGCTTCTGTGGAACGACAAACACCTGCGCCTTTCCCTCACCCGGCTGGGGCTGGAATTCCTGCTGGCCATGCTGCTGGTGGGCGGCTTCGCCGTGAACACGGGCAACAATCTGCTCTACCTGGTGTTCTCGCTGATGTTCGGGCTCTTTCTCGTCTCGGGCTGGGAGAGCCGCGGCGCCATCCGCGATCTGGCGGTGGAGCGCATCGAAGAGGGGCGCTTCTTCGCCCGCGTCCGCAGCGGATTGCGCGTGCGTTTCCTGGACCGGGCCCGGGGACGCGTCCGCGCCCTGGAGGTGAGCCTGGACATGGACGGAGCCCGCGTGGAACGGGGCTTCTATCCGGGTGGCCACCGCACGCCTGCGGATGCGCGGGCGGGGGATGAAGCCATCGGTGTGACCCTGCACATCCAGCCGGAGCGCCGCGGCGCCTGCCGGGTGCGCGGGCTGGAGATCCGCACCCGCTACCCGTTCGGATTCCTGGAGAAAGCCTGGCGCTTCACCCTGGACCAGGAGTTGCTGGTGTTCCCCCATCCGCGCAACATCATCCTGCATCAGGACATGAAGGGCGAGGAGCGCCGACCGGTGCCCGCCCCGGGCATTTCCAGCCCGGAGAGCGCCCGTCCTTTCCGCCAGGGGGATCCGCCCAGCCGCGTGCATTGGAAGCGCACGGCGCAGCGCGGCGCGCCCTGGGTGCGGACCTTCGAGGGCGAGCAAGCCTCGGGGCTCCGCCTCAGTCTGGATCTGCGCGCCTGGTCACCGGGCCTTGAATTTGAACGCGAGCTGGAGCGGCTTTCCGGCGCCATTCTCCAGGCTCGCCTCCGCCGCCAGAGCGTTCACCTGGAACTCACCGACGCCGAAGGCCGGCACCATCACTGCGAGGACCCCCCTTCCTGCTGGCGGGCCCTCGCCCTGGCAAGCCCCGCGAAAGAGGGCTACCCCGCGCCGCTTCCGGCGATATCCTGAATCCCCTCTCGCCCAACGGAAACGTCATGCCCTTTGATTCTCCCCAAGACCCCCAGTGGGAATCGCTGCTGGAAGCGGCCTGGGCCGCCCACGCCAACGCGCACGTGCCCTATTCCCGTTTCCGGGTTGGCGCGGCCCTGCGCTGGGAGAGCGGCGTGATCGCGGGATGCAATGTCGAGAACGCGTCCTATCCGGTCTGCGTTTGCGCCGAGCGCAACGCCATCGGAGCCGCGGTGGCTGCCGGGCTCAAGCCGGGAGGCCTCCAGGCCCTCGTCGTGGTCACCGAGGCGGATATCCTGACCCCCCCCTGCGGGGCCTGCCGCCAAGTCATCGCCGAGTTCGCATCTCGGCTGCCCATCCTGCTGGCCAACCGCCAAGCCAGACGCCTTCATCGCATCGAAGACCTTTTGCCGTGGCCCTTTCACCCGGACAATCTTGGATCAAGGTGAACTATTCAACCTTCCATGGAGTCCATAGAATGGATCGGTGCTCTGAGGACATGAATGGCCATTGACCGCAGTAAAATCCAAAAGCAGGCCGATGCCTTTGTCGCTTCGGGAAAGACGGATCGCGCCATCGAGGAATTCCTCAAGCTGCTGGAGGACAAGCCCGGCGATCTACCAATGATGAATCGCATCGGGGATCTGTACCTCAATGCGGGCAAGGTGCGCGACGCGCTGGACATGTTCAAGCGCGCGGCCCAGGGCTACGAACGGGATGGCTTTGCGCCCAAGGCGGTGGCGGTCCTCAAGAAGGCCCGGCGCGCGGCCCCAGACGATGGCGACGTGGCCTCGCGGCTCGCGGAGAGCTACCGCCAGACCAGCATGATCAAGGAAGCCATCCAGATTCACATCGAGATGGCCGAGCAGTTCACCAAGAAGGGCCTGCTGAAGCGTGCCCTGGAAGAGTTCGCCCAGGTCGTAGAGCTGGATCCCAAGAACCTGAAGAACAAAATCAAGCTCGCAGACCTCTACAACAAAGAGGGAATGAAGGACCGGGCCGCCGGGATCTACCTCGAGGTCGCCGAAGCCCTGGCCATCGATCAGATGCACACCGAGGCGAACCAGATCCTGGATCGCGCCAAGATGATGACCACGAGCCCCCAGGTCTTCCTGACCCAGTCGAAGCTCTGCGTCATCCAGAAAGACCTCGCGGGGGCCGCAAATCATCTGCGCGACGGACTGGCCGCCAATGCCCGGAACACGGATCTGCTGGAGGCCCTGGCCGAAGTGGAGCTGCAGGCCAAGAACCCGGCGAACGCCTTGAAGGCCCTCTCGGAAGTGCCCCAGCTGCCGGAAAAGGCCTTGGCGCTGTGCGAGCGCGCCCTGAAGGAAGCCCAGAAGCTGGGATCGGCAGACGAGGCCCTGAAGCTGTTCCAACCCATCGGACGGGATTTCGCGAGGCGCGGGCAGGGCGAAGCGGCCGCAAGAGCCCTTCAGAACGCGCTGCAGAACGCGATGACCACGGATGCGTGGATGCAGCTGGCGGATATCGCGCACCAGGGCGGCAACAAGCAGGAGCGCATCGACGCGCTGCGCCGGGCCCACGCGAGCGCCGCAGAACAGGGAGACGAGGCCACCGCCGAAGCGGCCCTGTCCCAGCTCAAGAATCTGGGCATCACCAGCGAGCAGATCTCCGCCTCCCCCCAGGCTTTCACCTTCCGCGGGGCCCCCACGGTGCAGTTCACCGACGCAGGCACCGTCCCCGGCGAGACCACCGAGATCGACCCCCTGCGGCGCATGCAGATCCAGCAACTGTTGCGCAACGCCGAAGACTATCTCCGCGGCCGCAATAACGACAAGGCGATGGAGGCCTACAACGGAATCCTCGCCCTGGACCCAACGCACCGGGACGCCATCAACCGCATCGCCGATATCATCCGAGCCACGGGCAAGATGACCGCCGTGCAGGTCCACTACGTGAAGATGGCCGAGAAGCTCGCGGGTCTGGGGCTCAAGCCGATTGCCGTCGAGATGCTGGACAAGGCCGAATCCCTGTTCCCCGGATCGACCCGCCTGTACCGCCGGACCCTCGGCCTCCTGGACGTGGCGCCTGCTCCAGCGCCCGCGCCTGCCCTGGAACCAGTCGCACCCGAAGCGCCGTCACTACCACCCGATCACGCCCTGCCCGTCATCGGCCTGGACGAAGGCGCCGCCTTCCGCCAGTCTGAGCCGCCGCCCACCTTCGAGGCTCCGGCCAGCAGCGATCTAGATATCCTCATCGGCCTGGACAGCGAAATCCGGTCCAGCACGGCCATGGAAGAGATGCGGGCGCCCACCGCCGAAGCCGTGCCGCTGGAGATGTCCGCCCTGGAAATGGCGGATTTCGGGGACTTCCCCATCCCCCTGGGAGAACCCGGCGAGCCCACGATCCTGCTGCCTTCGGACCTGCCCGAGGCCCTTGCACCAGAGGCCATCGAAAGCGTGGAACCCGCGGAGACGACCGCCGAAGCCGAAGGCGTGCCGCCTCTGCCCCTGGCCCCGCTGGAATTGAGCTGGGGCGAGCTGGAGGAGTTCGAAACCCCGGCGCCAGAGGCCGTCCCGGAACCCGAGATCGAGCCCCTGGAGCTGGAGCCCCTGCCCTTCGCGACGAAGGCCCCTGTGCCTCCGGCGGGCATGCCCATCCCCGTCGCTCCCGCTGTTCCGGCCGTCGCCACCCCGGCCGCCATTGACGATGAGCTGGCGTCCCTGCTTTCGGACATCGATTTCCAGCTGGACTACGGCAGCCCCGAAGAAGCCAAGATCGAAATCGAAAACGCCCTGCGCAACTACCCCGATCACCCGGAGCTAATGCAGCGGCTGGAGATCGTCAAGGAAACCCTCGAAAAGCTGGGACGGCCCGATTCGCAAAGCTCCAAGATCTCCGAGGATTCCCACTCGTTCTTCGATCTGACCGATGTCCTGGGCGATGCGCTGATGGACTCCGGCGAAGGCGAGGAAATGCACGACGCCACCAACGTGGTGGAGAAGATACAGAGCGTGGACGAACTCTTCAACGCCTTCCGCGAGGGCGTTGAAGAACAGGTGAAGGTGGACGACTACGACACCCACTACAACCTGGGCATCGCCTACAAGGAGATGATGCTGATCGAACCCGCGATGGAGGAATTCAAGAAGGCCATGCGAGATCCTGAGCGCACGCTGGAGTGCTGCTCCATGCTCTCCATCTGCGAACAGGTCCAGGGCAACACGGAAGGCGCCATCGAGTGGCTGCGCCAGGGCATCAACGCCCCGGGCTTCCCCCCCGAGGACTCCATCGGACTGCACTACGATCTGGGCGAACTCCTCGCCCAGCAGGGGCAGAGCCAGGAAGCCACCGAGCACTTCCGTTTCGTCTACGACCTGGAGCCCGATTACCGCGAGGTCGCTTCCCGCCTGCAGTGATCACTCAACCTGGACGCAGCCCTGCCCCCCCCATGGCTGCAGCGCCTGAAGCGCGGCCTGCACGGGCTTGCCCGCGCGCTGAAGCTCGATCAATTCGATGGCCTGGCCATCGCCCGCGGTCAACCAGGCGCCCGAACGGCCCCAGCGCAGGGTTCCCGCGCTGTCCTGGGACGGCGCGATGGTTCCCACGGTGACGACCTTGATGGACGCATCCTGCACCCGGATCTCCGTTCCGGGCCAAGGGTGCAGGGCGCGGACCTGGCGATGCAGTTCCATCGCTGAGCGAGCGACATCCATGTACGCCATCTCGCGGGAGAGCTTGGGCGCCAACGTGGAAAGCGCGTCATCCTGGGCCGCAGGATTCGCGCTGCCATCCAGCAAGCAAGGTAGATGGGCCAACAGCAACCCGGCAGCATCCTCCGCCAGGGCTCCCAACAGGCCCGAAGCGGTATCTTCCATCCCGATGGGGCGTCGGCTCGCGGCCAGCACAGGACCCGCATCCAGTCCCGGCGTGATGCGCATCAGAGAAACGCCCGTTTCCGCATCCCCGGCCAGGATCGCGTGGTTCACGGGCGCGGCCCCACGCCAGCGTGGCAGCAGGGAGAAATGCAGGTTCCACACGCCCAGCGGACAGCCGTCCAGCATCCAGGACGGCAGGATGTGACCGTAGGCCACCACCACCGCGAGATCCACCTGCAGCGATTCCCATAGCTCACGCGTCTCCGGCGTCTTCCACGAAGTGGGCTGGTGAACGCACAAACCCAGGGCCTCTGCGGCCTGCTTGACGGGAGGCGGTTCCAGATGGCGTCCCCTTCCCTGGGGCTTGTCGGGATTGCAGAAGACGGCTTGAACGGGCAGCGCGCCCGCCAGCGCTTTCAAGGCGGGAACGGCCACCGCGGGGGTTCCGAGAAAGGCGATGCGCGTCATGGCTACTTCTTCGAGGTTTGCAGCTTCTGGTATTTGCGCTGGATCAGCCCCCGCTTCACAGGGCCGAAGTATTCGACGAACAGCTTCCCGCGCAGATGGTCGATCTCATGGCAGAACGCCCGCGCCAACAGATCCTGGCCTTCCAGCTCCTCCCAGGAGCCATCCCGGCGGCGGTTCTTGATCCAGACGCGCTGCGGTCTTTCGACGACTTCATGAATGCCGGGAACGGAAAGGCAGCCCTCCTGGCCCACCTGGGTGCCCTCCCCACGAAGGATCTCGGGATTGATGAGCACCAGCTTCTGGGCAGGGTCCTCACCCGCAGACACGTCGATGACCACCAGATTGATGTTCTGGGCCACCTGCGGCGCGGCCAGACCCACGCCCTCTTCCGCATACATCGTCTCGAACATATCCGCCGTGAGCTGTTCCAGCTCCGGCGTCCATTCGCCCACATCGATGCTGTTCATTTTCAAGCGGGGATCGCCCCAGGTGATCACGGGTCGAATAGCCATGCACACTCCTGCCTCCAGTTTAGAAGCAATCGCGAGCTTCCGGGCCGCTCCTTTGATAACCTAAGAGGTTCCCTGGAGTAGGCATGCTTCGCAACTTCCGTTCGGTATTCAAAGGCAACCAGATGCCCATGACAGTCGTGATGGGCGTCGTGCTCGTCGGCATGGTGGCCTACCTGGCCCCCAGCGGCCGCGACGAGAACGCCCCCGATAACGTGGTGGCGCGGGTCTACGGCCGCGAAGTGCTGCGCCGCGACCTGGAGCAGGCCAAGAGCGAGATCATGAGGCGCTACGGGAAGCAGGCCAATATGGAGACCATGGGCCCCTTCCTGCAAAGCCAGGCTCTGCACCAGGTCGTGAACCAGAAGCTGATGGAAGAGCTGGCGGAACGCCATGGCATCGTGGTGACGGACGAGGAAACCCGTCTGGCCCTGCAACAGCGCCTGCGCGAGATCCCGATCTTCGTGAACAACGGCCAGCTGCGCTCCAGCACCGAAATCAACGACATCCTGCGTGAGAACGGACAAACGCTCATCCAGTGGGAGCATCAGGTCCGCGATCAGCTGCGGACCCAGAAGCTCATGGAACAGGCTGCGGCGCAGGTGCCCGTGGACGCCGCCTGGATCGAGCATGAGAACCGCGTCAAGACCGAGAAGATCAGCTACGAGTTCGCAGCCCTGATGCCCGAGACCGCCGCCATCGCCGATCCGGGCGATGCCACGCTGGCCACGTTCCAGAAGGCAGCCGGTGCCCGTTTCCAGACAGGGCCTCGCCGCGTCATCCAGTTCGTCAGCGTCGATCAGGCCAGCCTGGGCGATGCCATCAAGGTGGACGAATCCGCCGTGCGGGCCGCCTACGAGGCCAAGCGCGCCCAGTACCGCGAGCTGGAAGCCAGCCATATCCTGTTCAAGGCCAGCAATGACGCCGAGTTCGCCGAAGCCCTCAAGAAGGCCGAGGAGCTGCGGCCCAAGCTGCTTGCGGGCCAGGACTTCAACAAGACCGCTGAAGAAGTCAGCGAAGATCCCACCGCCAAGGGCAATCAGGGCAAGCTCGGCAAGTTCCGCTCCGGCTCCATGGTGAAGCCCTTCGAGGATGCCGCCGCCGCCCTGAAGGTCGGGGAAATCAGCCAGCCGGTGAAAACCCAGTTCGGCGTCCACCTGATCAAGCTCGAGGGCTTCTCCGAGAAATCCTTCGACGAGGTGCAAGGCGAATTGCGCGCCCAGCTCACCCGCGAGCGCTTCACCCAGAAGGCCAAGGAAAAGCTGGAACAGCTGCGCAAGCGCGTCGGCAACTCCGGTGATCTGGGCCCCGCGGCCCGCGCAATGAGCCTGAACCTTCAGACCAGCGCCGCTTTCGCCAACGAGCCCGGTGTCGCCATCCAGGGCTTGACCGATGCCGGTTCCATCCCCGCCGAGACCTTCCGCCTGAAGGTCGGCCAGGTATCCACCGTCCAGCGCGCCGGGGACCGCTTCGTGGTCTTCCGCGTCAAGGAAGAGCGCGGCATCGCCATCCCGGCCCTGGGCGAGATCCGCACCAAGGTGCTCAACGCCTGGAAGCAGGAAGAAGCCCGCAAGAAGGCACTCGAACGGGCCCAGGCCGCACTCAAGTCCGGCAACCTGGCGGATCTGGCGACGCCCGCCACCAAGGACGCGATGACCCTTCAGGGCCTGGGCGAGCTGGGCCAGCATCCGGGCATCCAGAAAGCCCTGCTCAACACCGCCGTGGGAGCCCTGACGCCCATCGTCTGGACGCCCGATGGCCAGATCTGGATCGCTCGCATCAAGGCGCGCACGCCCGCCGAGGCCTTGACCTTCGAAAAGCGCCGCATGATCGCCCGGGAAATCCAGAACGCCACCACCCAGCGGATCCTCAGCGCCGAACTGGAGGATTTGGATCTCCGCGGCCGTCAGCACTCCGGGCTCAGCTCCTTCTGGGGCCGCACCAACGGCATCTGGATCAACGAGGACCTGACGAAAAAAACCATCGACGATGTGCCCGATATGGGCGGCGATTTCTAGTCCTCAACCCCGAGTTCTTAACCTAGACAAAATGGCACCGCTCCTGGCTTTCCAGGGCCGGTGCCATTTTGCAGATCTCCTGAGCCCGAGGACAGCGATCATACAGACGGCAGGCCCCGGCCTCCATCTCGCGCAGGATCTCCGTGCCCCAGCACAGGGGCGGCTGATCCAGCCCGGCCAGGGCCTCGCACAGCCCGCGCAGATAGGGATGGCGTCGCTCGCGCAGCAGGCGCTCGGCTTCTCCCATCACCATGGGTTCGCCACCATAGAGCACCAGCATCCGGTCGCAAAGCCGTTCCACGGCGGGCAGATGATGGCTCACCAGCAGTAGCGCCGTGCCCTGGGCCTTCAATTCCAGCAGCAGTTCCAGCAGATGCCCCGCCAGGGTGGGATCCAGCGCCGAAAGCGGCTCGTCGAGCACCAGCAGTTCGGGCTCCAGCATCAAGGCCCGCGCCAGACACAACCGTTGCGCCAGGCCGCCGGACCACTTCCCGGGCCGCTGGCTCAGCGCCTCCTCGGGAAACTTCACGCGCGCGGCCATGCGGGAGGCGGCCTCGCGACGCTGGAGCTTCGTGCCGCGGCGATGGATCTCCAGGGGCTCGATCAGGATCTCCCAGCCCGTCAGATGGGGCGGCAGCGAAGCCAGCGGATCCTGGAACACGGCCTGCACCCAGGGACGCCGGGCCCGGCGCTTCCGTTCGGGAACCCCCGACCAGGGCTCGCCCTTGAGCAGGATGCGTCCCTCGGTGGGCTCCAATAGCCCCAGCACGGCGTGGAGCAGCGTGGTTTTGCCCGCGCCGCTTTCCCCCACGATGCCCCAGGCTTGGCCGGGCGCGATGTCCAGCGAAGCCCCCCTCAGCGTCCAATGTCCCCTGCGGCGAACGCCAAGGGATTGGATGCTGAGGAGGCTCACGGCTTGCTACCGGATCACGTCCGTCCCCAAATAGGGCACCAGGGCCTTGGGGATGCGGATGCTGCCATCGGGCTGTTGGCCGTTCTCCAGGACCGCCACCCAGGTGCGGCCCACGGCCAGGCCCGAGCCGTTCAGCGTGTGCAGGAAGGCCGGCTTGGCCTTGGGCTCGCTGCCGCGATAGCGGATGTTCGCGCGCCGGGCCTGGAAATCGCCGAACCACGAGCAAGAGCTGATCTCGCGGTAGGTGTTCTGGCTGGGCAGCCAGACTTCCAGATCAAACGTCTTCTGGCTTGAGAAGCCCATGTCCCCGGTGCTCAGCAGCACCCGGCGATAGGGCAGCTCCAGTTCTTCCAGGATAGCTTCAGCGCACCGCGTCAGATGCTCGTGCTCGGCCTCAGCCTGCTCGGGCATCGCAAACGCCACCAGCTCCACCTTGTGGAACTGATGCTGGCGGATGATGCCCTTGGTGTCCTTGCCGTAGCTACCGGCTTCACTCCGGAAGCAGGGCGTGAACGCGCAGTGCCTCACGGGGAGCTGATCTGCGGGCAGGATCTCGTCCTTGTAGAGGTTGGTGACGGGCACCTCGGCCGTGGGGATCAGGTAGAGCGCATCCTCGCCGCGATGGGTCTTGAAGAGATCCTGCTCGAACTTCGGCAACTGGCCTGTGCCGTACATCGTCTCGGGCAGCACCAGGTAGGGCGGCAGCACCTCCAGCCAGCCCGCGGCCGACTGGCGATCCGTCATGAAGCTCACCAGGGCGCGCTCCAGCTTGGCACCCAGGCCCTTCAGCACCGAAAAGCGCGCGCCACTGATCTTGGCCGCGCGATCCAGATCCAGGATGCCCAGCGCCGTGGCCAAATCCACATGATCCTTGGCGTTCTCGATGACGACGGGCGTGCCCCAGCGCTTGATCTCGACGTTCTCGCGCTCATCCTTACCCACGGGCACGGAAGCGTGCGGAAGGTTGGGAATGCGCGACAGGAAATCCTGGAACGCCGCGTTCGCCGCACGCTCGGCGGCCTCCAGCGCCTTCTGCTTTTCGCCCACCTCGCGCTGCGCCGCAATCAGGTGATCCGCGTTTTCCTTCGCGCGCTTGAGCTTGGCGACTTCTTCGGAGACGCGGTTGCGCTCGGCCTTCAGCGCCTCCAGCTCGCCGATCACCGCACGGCGCTCCGCATCCACCTTGAGATACGCCTCGCGATCAAACGCAAAGCCCCGGGAAGCCAGCGCCTCCACAACAGCATCCAGATTCTGACGAAGCAGCGAAGCATCCAGCATTGAAACCTCGGAAAGCTCTAGTTTAGGTCACTCCGCGGGCAGATTGGCCACTTCCGATCCCAAGACCCCAAAATGCGCGAAGCCGCCTCCTTTATGGAAGCGGCTTCGCTGAACCAAACCCTTCACCCTAGAAGTGCAGCTTGGCTCCCACCAACACCGACCGGCCTGCATACCAAGCGGTCGCCGATCTCCACTTGCCAGCGGGGAAAGCCGTTCCGCCGGAATCCGTGGCCTGCTCGTTAACCGCGCGCATGGCACGGGCGTTGAAGACATTGAACACACTGAGCATCGGCACCAATTTCAGCTTGCCCCTCAAGGGGATTTCGTAGTCCAGGCTCAGATCCAGCTTGGCGTAGCTTGGGGTGCGCCCACGGTCACCGATCTTGCCGTTGGCCGGAACACCATCGCCATAGACGCCGATATCCAGATAGCCATGTGTAGGACCTGTGTAATCGCCGTCTCCCACCGCGCCCTTGGTCCAGTTGGTGGCGACATTCGGCTGGCTGGCCACCGTCCCATCACCCAAGGCCCAAGACGAATCGAAGCCTGGGGCATATCCATTGCTCGTGGAGCCGTCGTCCCAAAGGCTGATGGGCGTGCCGCTCTGCCATAGGAAATTGAACCCGGTATGCAGCGGGTTGCCCGCGATTGTGAAGGTGTGGGCACCGAACAGCTTGAACACATGCTCGCGATCCAACGGCATCAGTCCGGATCCGACATAGGGGAAGTAGTCGTAAGAGGCGGTGATGTTGCCATCCGACTGCCCGTTGGAGGACGTGATCAGGCCCTCGTAGTTGCCTTCCAGGCGGCTCCAGGTGTAGGTCGCATGGATCTGGCTGCGTTCGCTCTTCCACTCGAAGGTCAGATCCACCGCCTTGTAGGTGTTGTAGGCTTCGGGAAAGAGCGTTTTGTCCACCGTAACCTTGCCGCTGCCATCGCTGGCCTGGAAAGAGACAGGCCCCGGCTTGGGGTTCCAGATAGCGGCCATGCCATTGGGATCATAGGTGGTCAGCCCGGAAGCATCGGTGAACACCGAGTCTTCGATGGGGTTCGTCAACTTGCGGTAGTGCCCCTGGATGCCCAGCTTGATGGAACTCGTCACCTGCTGTTCGTAGCCAAGCTGGAACTCGTCGCGTTGCGGCAACTTAACCCCATCCGCGATCGGGGGATTATTGAAGCTGCCCGCATAATCGACCGTCTGATAGGTTCCTGAGAACGTTCCCAAATGATTGGCGCTATTGGGATCGTAGTTGAAAACGCTGCCCGCTCTGCCGCCCCCGTAGCGATGCTCGTAGTAGACCTCTCCACCAAACTCGCGGATGGCCATGCGCTGAGGGATCTTCTCGTAATAGCGGCCATAGCTGCCGGATAGCTTGGACTTGCCTTCGCCCAGCACATCCCAGGTGAAGCCGACACGGGGCTGGATGTAATCAGCCATGTCGAACTTCAGGAATGTGGCGCCGTTGGCAGCCTTCTGTTCCTGATCTTCCAGGCGAGCGCCGAAGAAGATGTTCAGGGCCGGCGTCGCCTGCCAGACATCCTGAACATAAAATGCCCGGTACTGGGCCTTCACCGTCGCGTCATTGGTGATGACGCGCTCACGCAGGAACGGAACCCCAGCCTTCAGGGTCACGGTATAGCGGGCGCCCCCCGTGTAGTGCTCTTCCAGCGAGTATTTCGAATCAATCTGAGAAATACCCATCTTCAGGCCGTGATTGCCCAACACCCAGTTGAAATCGACGCTCTTCTGGTCGGTTTCATTGTGTTCATTGGAAAGCAGGCCATAGCCACCCGTGGACCAGATGAGACCGGGTTCCCAGGTTGAAGGATCGGTCGGATTGGCATTGTACGAATCGTACAGCATGTCATGCACCAGGGCCGATCCCGATGCCAGCGGGCTGACTTCATTATCCAGCTTGAACTTGCCCACTTTGACTGAAATATTCATGGACGGCGTGAGGATGCCATCCCAGATAACACTCCAATTCGAGGTCTTGTGGGTGGTGTCAGCGCCATAATCCGCCGTGCCACGACCGTCGCCCATGATATTGACGGTATTGGAATGCCCCAGACTGGTCTTGGCAGGCGTCCCGAAATAGCTGAACGTAAGCTGGTTGTCGGTGTTGATGTAGCCATTCAGCTTGGCAAAGATCTGGTTGGTCGTCGTTGTCTGCTTGGGAATGGGCAGATTCGAATTGTTAAGCTGGCCGGGTTGTTCCTCTCGGTCATAATCCACACCCACCGAGTAGAACAGGCGGTCTTTCAGGATGGGACCGCCCACCCAGAAACCAGCGTCATAGCGGGAATTGGCCGCATCCTCGGCTGTGTAGGCGTTGCGCTTGGGCCCTGGGCGCAGGCTGCTGGGGGTATCCGTAAACCAGGTGGAACCCATGAACTCGTTGCTGCCGGACTTCGTCACCACGTTGAAAACACCACCCAACGCGCTGTATTCCGGCTTGTATCCGCCGGTCTGAACGTCCACCTGCTCCACAAAGTCGGTCACCAGATTCACGCCCGCGCCGCCATAGCGCATATCGTTGGTGGACAGACCATCGATGGAATAACTGTTCTCGGCCCCCGAAGCCCCATTGATGGAGATATCCAACCCCAGCCCGTTGCCCTTCCCGAATCCCGATGAGGAGACGCCCGGGGTCAAAAAGGCGATGTCCGTGATATCGCGGCCCTTGGGGATGGGCGCCACGGCATCCAGACTGTAGTTGGTGCCCGTGGTAGTGCTTGTCGTATCAATGGAGGCGGCCGAAGCAGACACTTCAACGATGGCCGAAGCCTCCTGGGCGAGACGGAAATTCACGGACGTAGCCGCATTGATGCTGACCAGCACTTTCTGGCTCTGTGGCGAGAAACCCGGCTTCGTGACCTTGATTTCCCAAGCACCAGCATTCAAAAGGGGCATTCGATAACGGCCGTCCACCCCCGTCACCACCGTTCGCGTGATCTGGGATGACACGATCCGAACCGTCGCCCCGGCGACCGTCGCGCCCGTTGCGTCCTTGACGACCCCCTCGACCGATCCCGTCGTGATGGTCTGCGCCAGCAGCACCGGCGTCGCCATCCCGACGGCCGCGAGGGATATTCCTACTCGCCCGAGCGAATAGAGGGTTCGATTGGTCATGCATCCTCCTCAGGAAGCGGGAAATCCTTTGACGGATAAGGTCAATACCGCATTTCCCTGCCCAAATCTGAACACAGAGGAACAAAAAAACAATCGGAATCCGCCCCGATTCTTCCGAAAAAGAGTCTGATCCACTTTTGTCTCAGGCTGGTATGAAAGCGCAGCAAAAATGAGCCAGATATAACAATCGGGGGAGGCGAAGGCCTCCCCCGATTGAAAGTTCAGAACAAACTAGAACCGCAAACCCGCCGACGCAACAACACGCCGAGCATTGGCATAGTCCGTCATGCTACCGGGCCGTCCAGATCCATTCCCAGGTGTCCAGTCGGTCCAAAGACTGGTGTGATTGGCCTTAGTATATGCAACGGTTGCCCAATTCTTGCCCCAGCTCAGCTGTTGCTGGTGATTGAACACATTTGTCGCAACGATCTTCACAAAAGCACGTAGATCCCTTCCTTGAACTTTGAACACTGGCAGATCGTGGCTGATCGCCAGATCCGTAAATGCTCCAGCGTTAAAGACCCCAGCTCCCCGCTGCTGATCTTTGTACTGGGTCAAGTAGGTCCCGGCCTCACCGGGAAGATATGGGTTCACATTTGGATCAACCGTGCCATCAGCATTCGTCGTCCAGGCAGGACGGGCCAGATTCCGGGCATTGCTGTAGTGGCTGCCCGAATCGAATCGGTAGATGAGGCCGAAAGAGGTCGTCCCATAGGCCCAGGGCAGGGTGTAGTTCAGGGTTCCACGAATGCGGAGAGGCACGTGGCCCGCCAGGTACCCAGAAGGCGCCTTCCAGTTCTTGTCAAAAGCATGGTAATTGGACTTACCATCGGCCTCGTTATAGTCGCCATCGTAAAGGGTTACGTTATTCCATGCATTCACGCCTTCACCGCGGCCCGGCGTTGAATCGCCCTCACCTTCATAGTTGCCCTTCAGACTTGCCCAAGTGATATTGCCGGTGGCCGACCAGTTCCCCTTGGACCACGAGGCGTCAAACTCGAGATCACGGTATTTGCGGGTCGCATCGGGCTGATTACCCCAGATCTTCATATAATATCGAGATCCAGTGATATCCAAATCAGACAGCCCCATTGTCCCAATGGTGTAATCGATAATATTCGACCAATCCTTCTTAACGGCGGTCAAACGAACAAATCCCGACCCCCAATTCTGCGCGTATGAGTAAGCAGCAGAAACCTGCCACTCGGTAACACGAGGGGGGGTCATGTCCTTATTAAGCCGAACGTTTGAAGTCGGGTTGTTGTAGTAGGAAACCGCGCCTCCCGAAAAATCATTGACTCGGTAAAGCGAGGGATCCTGAATCTGTTCAAAAGGCAACACCAATGCGTTGTTCGCATCCTTCACAACCCAATCCGTCTCCGTTGGATTTCCCTGGCTCGTGACGCTATTGGTGATGGACTCCAGAACCTTGCCATTATAGCGAGCCCAGGATGCCCCAAAAACCCACTTCGAGTCTCCATAAAGGTCATATTTCAGACCCAGGCGAGGGCTGAAACCGTTGGCAGAGGCGGTGCTTTGATTGCCCTCGTTCTTTGCTTCGTACTTATCCCAACGCAAACCGACCTGGAAGGACAGGTATTTATTCAATGACCACTTGTCATTCACATAAAGGCCCTTGCTTAAATTCCGGGCCTTCCCGTCCACACTGTTGTACATCCAGATCGCAACAGGCGTGGCCGTCCTTGCCTGATAATCAACGCCTGACACCTCGTAGATCATATTGGTCGGTGACTGCTCATTCCGGGCTTGATGAATTCCTTCGTAGTAATCAAAACCAGCATCAATCTGATGGGTGCCGAGCATATCGACAAAAAGACTGGCTTTGGCGCTGAAGGTCTTGTTGTTGCGGTTGTCGCCGCCATCCTGACTATTGAAAATGCCCTGATTGTAAAAATAGGTATCATCATCGCTGTAAAGTGGGCTTTGGTTTCCAACACCACCGCCCGTGAATTTCTGTTTCTTCTCGCCATAGCGAACATCTGTCGTCAAAGCAGACGTCCAAATGGAACGGACAGACAGATTCCAGAATTCATCGTTGTAGCGCTGGGGAACCAAAGCAGCAAGTTCACCGGCAGAGTAATCACGGTTCTGTTCAGAGTTCTGGGAATTATTATAAGCCAGGACAACCTGATGATCCGGAGTCGCCTGGAACGTCAACTTCAATTGACGACGAATCTCCTTGATCCCGTAATCGTAGTTGGTCCCAGCACCCAACGCGTCCGAATCAATGGCCTCGGCCCTATGAGAGTTGGTGGTGAAATAGGAGGTAAAGAACCAGAGGCGATCCTTTAGAATGGGACCACCGGCAGAGAACGTGCGCGTCTGATTGATGTTATTGGCAACCGCAGTCGCATCCTGCATGGGGCGCAAGGCGTTCCACTTGGGGCTGCTCAATTCCCAGCGAAGCTGACCGGTGAATTCATTGGAACCCGATCGAGTGATGGAGTTGATCACACCACCATCGACATTGCCATACTCAGCCGAAATGGCGCCCGTAATAACCTGGGTTTCTTCAATGGAGTCTTCAATAATTCGGCTGCCGCGATTGCCATAGCTGTTGTCAGATACATTCTGACCATCCACCATGTAGAGATTGCCCGACGTCATGGCGCCTCGAATCTGAACACGGCCGCCCACACCCTCGACCACACCAGGGGTTAGAAGCGCAACTGTTTCCATCGTGCGATTCAAGGTGGGCAGCTTGTCGACTTCCTCTAGCGCATAATTGGTGGCGGTTTTGACGTCCGTCTTGTCAACCGCCGTGGCCGTCGCAACGACTTGAACGATCGCGGACTGAACTTCCGACAAGGTGATACGTGGCTGGTAGTTCTGGTCAATACCGATTTTTTCTGTAACCTTCACGGTTTGAAAGCCGTCTTTCACAACCGTAATCGTGTACAGACCGGGCGGCAGCAGGCGGGCAACAAAGGCCCCTTTGGCGTCCGTAACAATCGTGCGGGTACCCATCAACGCAGGAGAGTTGAAGTAGACCTTGGCCCCAGCGACGGGCACACCCGCAGTCGTCACAACCTGCCCGGTGGAACTCGCCGTCTGGGTTCCCTGGGCGGCCAGGAAGGCCGATCCAGCGATGAGCAGGGCGCTAACCCGGCCTAGATTAGAAGTCGTTCGCATCATGTGCATCCTCCTCAGGAAGCAAGGGATTGGTCACCCTTCGAAAAAACAAAAATCAAAGAACCCGCATTTTGAAACTTCGAGCCCGCATGCAGCACATCCATGGGGACGGCCTGCCGTTGGCTTGAACCAAGGCCAGCGTGAAAAAGGCGGTTCCGCCACTTCCGATCCAACCATAGGGTTAATCGGCTTGGTGGTGTTTTGCCCTAAATTTGGCTGCAATGACAGAGGAAATCATTCGCAGACACCCGCGGTCCCGCAGGACGAACGAGCAGAGAAATCGTCTGCCTCTAGTGGAAATTGACAGCCCTGAGATAAACCGGTCAAGCAGGATGCGAGTCAATCCACAAGTTTGTGATCAAATGCCGCCCGCCACCGAATAGATGCCGTTCGCCCCTGGACTGCCTTGACAAAACCAGAGGATAGGATAGTTGTCACACGGCAATCAGAGCGCGAAGTTCGTCGGAACCCGAATCCGAAGAGCAGTTCACGACAATGGCGCAGTTCCCAGGCTGGCTGGACGGAAGTTCGGCTTCCCCCTCGAACAAGCCCTCTCCATTGGTGCGACCGACCAGCAGGGTGGTCGTCTTTTTCAAGCTGGAGACGAGCCGGATGGATATGTCCGCATCGGGGACGGGGTTCTGGCTGATGCACAGCCGGGCGCGCACACGACAGGCAAAGGTCGATCCGAACGTCGGCTTCATGGGCTCGTCCAGCACCAACTCCAGGGTGTCCACGTCGCCTTCGGCCTGAAGGTACTCAAGGATGGCCTGATCCAGCGGACGATCCGTGAACACGGCCGCTTCCGCAAGCTCGGGATCATGGGGCGTCGTGTCGTATTTCCCGTTCTTGATATCCCGGATGATGCCACGGTGCTGTTCGTCCATGCGGGCCTGGATCTGGATCTCGAAGGCCTGGCCAGAGCTGATCAGATCTTCGTAAGAACCCCGGAAGCTATCGAGGATCTCGCCACCCACATAGATCAAGGTCTCGATCTTGGGATTGCCAAGACCCTTATCTTCGGTCTGGACGTGGAAAACCTTGTTGCCGTGGCGAACGTCCGTGTTGTACCCGGTGATCATGCGAACTCCCGCACCACGATATCAGCAAGCCTCAGTGGATCTGAAGGCGCTCTGCCAGCTCGGGGATGACTTCCCAGGCGATCTCGCGCAGCGCTTGGTCCCCAAGCCTTGCGACCACGGCCTTGCTGATGGCATCCACCAGCGCCGGATCCGCGAGGATGGCGTCCACGATTTCCCGCGATGAGGGGGCGGCAGCCGTGGCGGCGGGAGCCTCGATCTGGACCGGTGCCTGAGGCACCGGCTCGACGGGAGGAACGGCGGCTATCAGAGGCTCGACCCGAGGCATGGCAGGAGGCTCAACGAGAGGCTCCGGGAAAGGCTCAATCAAAGCCCCAAAGTGCCCCGTGGGCATATCCGCCAAGGTCTCCGGGAGCTGCTCAACCCCTTCGGACAGGCCGGGAGCTGTCTCTTCTTCGACGGCTTCTGCGTGAAGGGTCGCGAGGGGTTCGGGCTCGACAGAATCCGAGTCCAGAACCTCCAATTCGGCCTCACCGAAATCGAAGGGCGGCTCTTCCGCGAGGACCGGTTCCGCTTCCACGACGGGAGCCAGGACGGCTGGCGCGGGCGGCTTGAGCATGGATTCGCTTTCATCCATCCAATCCAGGATGGGCTCATCCACGACCCGCTCGGAGACAGGCTCGACAGCGGATTCGGCAGCGGATTCCACTGCGGCAACCTCCGAAACGGACTCCGCCAGCGGTTCGATGGCCCCCAGATCCGGAAAGTCCACGAAGGGCTCTTCGGCAGCCGAGACATCTTCAAGCTCGGAAGCCTGATCGAGGGCCGGCAGCTTATCCAGGGTCGCCCGGATTTCATCCCCTTCGTCAGGAACGGCGTAGCCGTAGGGCGGCGTCAGATCGGCGAAAGCATCTTCGACCGGAGCCGCAGAAAGCAGGCTGGGAGTCGTGACCTGGACATCCGGCGGCGGAAGCTCCTTCAGGCCCTCAAGATCCAGTTCCTCCAGATCCAGAGGCTCTTCGCCTGAGACTTCCAGGGCCGCCCCTCCAACTTCGGAGGGCGCGAGATCGGCTGATTCCTCCATGAAGAGGTCGGATTCCACGAGCTCCAGGATGTCATCGCCATTGTCTGCAGGAAGCACCTCGGCAACGGGCGCCTGGGGCGCGATGATGGAGGCGAATTCGCTTACGCTTCGGGAAGGAAGGGTGGCGAAGGCCGAAGGCCCTTCGTTCACAGGCTCGGCAACGGGCTCGGGCTCCAGTTCTGGAGCCGGCGGAGGAGGCGGAACGGGGGTTTCCAGCAGGGTCTTCACGCGATCGCTCAGATCACGCAGCTCCACGGGCTTCTTCAGGAAGCCCTGGATGGGCGCGCGCTCGATGCGCTGGGGATCAACGTGATCCAGGACACCCGCCATCATGGCGATGGGGATGCCAGCGGTCGCTGCATGACGGCGAAGCTGGTCGAGCAGTTCCCAGCCGTCCATGCCGGACATGGCCGTATCCAGCAACGCGACATCGAAGCGTTCTCCGCTCTCGACCAAGCGCAGAGCTTGCGCCGCGGAATCGACGCAGACCAGTTCGATGCCACTGCGCAAAAGCAGGGTCTCGGCAATCTTATGGATGCTCGGGTTGTCGTCCACGAGGAGAAGACGCGGCATAAGGAACCTCGGGATGCCAGTGAGAATGATATGGCTGGGCCTACACTAGCAGAAAAAGAAGAGGCCATTACCTCAATCTAAGCAGGCTCTTCATCTGGCGCAGCCGCGTTGTTGGTTGGAGGCGAACGAGCCGGACTCGATCGCCCAGCCAGACCCAGGCCACGCCTTGACCTTCCCGCAGGGCAATCTCGGGACCCTCCGGAAGCCACCCGGCGACGGAGGCCCGCAGATCCGCAGCAACGCGGTAATCCGCATTGAAGGCCTTGGCCAGGGCTTCGCGCTGGCGTTCGACCGGCAGCGGGTCCGGCTCATGGCCCCAGCGCCGGTCCCACCCAGTGATCGCCAGATCCTCTGCGACCCAGGTCCAGGCGGGATCGAAAGCGGGCCATGGCGGCGTCTCCTTGGGGACATCCCGCCACTGCGCCTCATCCACGGGTCCCAGGGTGCGGGTGGCCACATCATCTTTCCCAACGGAAATCCTTCCCACGGCCCTGGGCGGATGAACGTCCAGCACGCCCGGACCCGCATCCACGCGGTACCAGGTGCTCGCTTTCTGTGCCCAGAGGGTCCACGTTCCGCCCGCCGAGATCCAAAGCCGATCATGCCGAGGGAACCACAAGCGACCGCCCTCGGCCCAGGGGACCAGCAGCTTGGCGCCCAGCATATCCTTGCCGTCGTCCCACAACTGCTCGATCTTGACCGGCCAGTTCCGGGGTGGGGCCGGAAGCCCTTTTTCGGCCCAGGCCGCTAGGCTGGCGTGGGGGATTTCTGCATCCACCGGCAAGGAGGCCAGCAGTAGGCGATCCCCTTCGGGTGCGCGAAGCCCCGTCAAAACAGCCCTGCCATCCCAGCTAAAACGGCTCCAGGGGCCGCTGTCCGTGGACCACAACACCCGACCTTCGGGCACCTCCAGCAGCCGGGTTTCGAATCTGGACCGGCCGCGGGCGAGGGTCACCAGCAGGCGATTACCCTTCACGGGATCCAGCCGCGCCGAAGCCAGGGGCACATCAAAGCGGTAATGGCGCCATTCCAGGCCGCGCCACAGCACCACCTCGCTGTGCTCGCCGGGGCCGTTCAGGGCCAGCGCCTGGTCCGATAAGTAAGGAGAAGCGGGCTCCCAGGGCAGGCCAAAGCCGCCAGGAAAGGGCCACGGCTCTGGCTGGTCTGGATCCTGGGCCCCCTGGAAACGCGGCGCCCATCCTTCCTGAAGACGGTATTCCGCCAGGGTCTCGTAGCTTTCCAACATCAGCGCCGCCGGGGCGTTGGTCGCCGCCACGCCGCCGGATTTGCCCGCACGCGGCGCCTGCACCACGGCCAAAATCACAAGCATGGCCGCGATGAACAGCGTGGCGATGAGATACTTCTTGGGAAACACCTCTGGCAGCTCCATGCCCATGATGCCCGGAAAAGCCCAATGATTCCTGATCCCACCCCCGACCTGCCCATCGAAACCGAAATCAAGCTGCGCATTCCCGCCATCGAACCGCTGATCCCGGATCTGGCAATCCACGGCTTCTGGCTGGAAACCTCGGCTCAAGAGGAGCGCAGCGTGCTGTGGGACCGTGGCACGGAACTGCTGGAGCAGGGCAGCGCGCTGCGCCTGCGATCGTACGGCGGGCGGTGCCTGCTCACCTGGAAAGGCCCCAAGCGCGAGGATCCGCTGCTGAAGATCCGACCGGAGATCGAGACGCTGGTGGAGAACCCGGCGGCAATGGAAGGCATCCTGCGGGCCCTGGGCTATGCCCCGGTGATGAGCATGGAGAAGACCCGCGCAGTCTGGCGCAGCGCGGAACTGACCGCGTGCCTGGACGAAACGCCCTTCGGATGCTTCCTGGAGCTGGAAGGCGCACCCGAAGCCATCGAGCAGGCCATGGACGCCATGGGGCTGGAGGCCTTTCAGGTCGAACCCCGCAGCTATCCGACACTGTTCCGCGAACAAGGCCTCGCGTAACAAGCTCACGAACCGACTGACGTCACAGAGCCGTTCCAGGAATTCTCCAGATCCGGCACCTCGCCGACACGGGGCCTTTACGCGGCCGCCCCATCGTGTTGGGCATGAGGTTCCCCATGACTCCCATCGAGATCCAGGCAACTCCGGCCCCGGACGGCGGCCGCTATCGCGTGCGCACACTCGCATCGAGCGACTACCAGCACCTTCAGGCACTGGAACAGGAACTCTGGGGCTCGGATTCCGTGGGCCAGCTCTGCCCCTACTACCTGAGGCTCTGCACCGAACACTACCCCGACTGGTGTTTCATCGCCTTCGACGGGGACCAGCCTGCGGGCTATGTGCTGAACTTCCCCAACGGCAAGATCAACTACTGCGCCACGCTCGCCGTGCTGCCCCGCTATCAGAAGACACGCGTGAACTACCTGCTGATTCGCGCCATGGTCACCAAGCTGCTCGACGAGGACATGGAGGAATGCCGGTTCTGCGTGGAGCCGGACAACCTGGACGCCCGCAGCGTTCACCAGAGCCTGGGTGCGCGCGTGGTCTCCGAGATGGACGACTACTACCACCCCGGAGACAAACGCCTGTGGTCCGTCATCAACAAGGCCGATCTGGAGCGCATCCGTGGACGCTACACCCGCCTGAAGCTGGTGTCCTGAGGCATGGACACGGATCCGCGCCTCATCCAGAGGCCCTTCGGACCATGGCATCCCCGCCCCTGGGGACGGCTGGCGCTGGCGCTGGCCCGCACGGCTGAACTCCTGGCCACGCAGGAACAAGACGATCCCCAGCATACCCTGAGCGCATGGGCCGCAGGATTTCTCGACGCGCTGCACGTGGAGATCTGCGTTCACGGCCTCCTGCCCCCGAATGGCCAGCTCTGGGTCTGCAACCATCTGAGCTGGCTGGATCCCCTCGTCTGCTTGGCCCTTCGTCCCAGCGCGGCCTTGGCGAAAGCGGAAGTGGGAAGCTATCCCCTGGTAGGACGACCCGCCGTGCGCATGGGCCTGCGCCTGGTGCAGCGGGAGGATCCGCTGAGCCGCGCGGCGGCCCTAGTGCGACTCTGCGCGGACCTGCGAAACGGAAAGGATCTACTGGTCTTTCCCGAAGGGACCACCACGCTGGGGGATACCTTGGCGCCCCTGCAGGAAGGCGCCCTGCGCGCCGCCTACCGCCTGGGCGTCACGGTGCTCCCGATCCGGCTGGTCTGCCGTGACGCGCACTATCCCTGGACCGGCGACGACCAACTGCCGCCGCATCTGGTCGCCTTGGCGCGAGCCCGCACCACCTGCGTTCATCTCCACCCGGGGCAGGTGATGAATCCCCGTGAATGCGCCAGTGAATCCCAGTGGGTCCAGGCGATCCGAACCCACCTCGCCCCGTACGCCCATGATCTGAGAGGCTGCGCTTGAACCCCGAATCCCTTCTAAACGTCCTCCGCTCCGGCCTCACGCCCTTCCTGGGCCTGGAATTGGCCACGGAGCCCGGCGCCTTACCCATCCCCGCGCCGGGTGTTGTCCTGGGCGCGCCTTACGACGGCGGTGTCTTGAACCGACCCGGCGCCCGCCTGGGCCCATGGGCCTTGCGCAATGCCTCCATGGGCCTGGGCCGTTCGCCCATGCCCCTGCGCCTTCAGGGTGTGGATGAAGGCGGGCGAGGCCTGGCGGCGGTGGACTGGGTGGATGGCGGAAACATCCCCACCCGGCCCTTCAATCAAGCCGAAGCCCTGGAAGCCGTGGACCAGACCCATTCCGCGTGGATCGCGCAAGGGGCGCGCACCTTGATGCTGGGCGGCGATCACCTGATGACCCTGGGAGCCCTGCGCGCCCACGCCCGCAAGCACGGCCCACTGGGGCTTCTGCATCTGGACGCCCACCCGGACGCCGCCCAGGGCGATCTGTGGGGATCCAAACTGCACCACGGAACCTGGGTCCGCGCCGCGATCGAGGAGGGCCTGATTGATCCCCACCGCACCGTCCAGATCGGACTGCGAGCCCCCCGCTTTGATAGCGAGGAACTGGTGTTCCTGGCGGACGCTGGGGTGCACATGTGGACCCCCTGGGATCTGAAGGATGCCCGGCTTGGCACCCAACTCCAGGGCGATATCGCGCGCGTGGGACAAGGGCCTGCCTACGTAAGCCTGGATCTGGACGTGCTGGATCCCGCCTTTTGCCCCGCCGTGGCCGAGCCGGTGCCGGGCGGCCTCAGCCCCATGGATCTGTTTCCCCTGATGCGGAACATCCATCGCTGGCCCCAGCCCTGGGTCGGCGCCGATCTCATGGAGCTGGCCCCCAGCCTGCCCGGTGGCGAGGAGACCGCTCGCGTCGCCTCCCATCTGGCGTTGCAGCTTCTTGCCTGAAAGATTCCACCGTCGTGCGGAATGTTCACAGGCGCACAACACCCGGATACGAATCTGAACACAGAGGTGATCCCATGATCCTCAACCACTGGATCGAACTACTGAAACGCCAGACCCCTGGCCCGGTGACCTTCGACGAGATCGTCGTCGGCCACGACTTCGGACTCTTCAGCCCCCCGGACATCCAGACCTGGGTGGCGCTCCAGGGCTTCCAGGGGCCGCTCTGCTCCCAACTGGTGGAGCTACACGACGAGGGAATGGAATGCTTCGAGGGCTGCCTGTGGGCCGCCTGCGCCGAAGCCACGGGCAAAACGCCCCGCCCGGGCGGACACCGCTGGGCCAATGCCCAGGATCGCTGGCGCGTCGCCCTGCTGAAGGACGCCATGGAGGCTCCCCTGACCACCGAAGCCCTGGCCGTGGTGGTGGAGAACATCTACGAGAAGGTCGGATGCCCCGAGGACATGCTGGCGCTCTGGACCCGCCCCGCCCCCTGGCAGAAGCGCCAGCCAATGGCAGATCGCGCCGCCATCGCCGCCTTTGTGGCCCAGAAGGCCGCCCCTTGGCAACCGTTTTTGCCTACCGCCGCTTGACATCAAAATAGAAAAAAACTTCAGAAACTTTTTCTCCCGCCGAAGCATCAGACAGTTGGAAGAAGAAGCCGCAGAGGACGGACGTGGTTTGCCTCCCCACGTTTGTGTTTTGCGGAACAGGGGCGGGGAAGACCTCTGGCAGTCCGGAAGCGCATGGCCTAATCTCCACCCATGCGCTTCCGTTTTTTTATGGGCCGATGCCCTTTCCTGGCACGGCTGGTAGGCCTGCCGCTGGTGGGGCTCCTGATGGCCTGCGCCTCGGAATCAGCGGAGCGCCAGGTGGAGCGGGCCTTCCGGCGCTGCGTTCAGTCCGTGGAATCCGGCGACGCTGGCGCGGCGGCGGAGGCGCTGTCCAAGGACTTCGAGGGCCCCGAGGGCATGAAGCGCGAAGAAGCCCGCCTGTTCCTGATGGGCACCCTCTCCCGGCAGAAGGTCGGCGTCACTGTGGTCTCCACCCAGCTTGCCGTCCGGGGACGGCGGGCCGAACAGCAGGTGAGCCTGCTGCTCACCGGCCGCACAGGTGGCGGTCTGCTGCCCGAGGACGCCTCGCGCCGGAGTTTCAGCCTTCGCTGGGAGAAGGAAGGGAGTCGTTGGAAGCTGAGGGAGCTCCAGGAAGTCCGGTGAGCCACGCCTCGTCCCGAATGGCGATCCCCAGGGCTTCCGCCTTGGCCAGCTTGGAGCCGGCCTTTTCACCCGCCACCAGCACCGTGGTCTTGGCGCTGACGCTGCCCGTGACCTTGGCGCCCAGGCGCTTCAGCAGGGCTTCGGCCTCTTCGCGGCTCAGCGTGGGCAGAGTCCCCGTCACGACCGCTACCTGCCCGACCAGGGGCAGCGCCGATAGATCCCTCGGCGCGGGCGGCTCGGGTTGGATCTCCTGCGCGGCCAGCCTTTCCGGCAGCTCGGGGTGCAGGGCCACGAAGGCGCGGATGGCCGAGGCTACTTTGGGGCCCACTTCCTCGACGGCCTGAAGGCGATCGGCGTCGGCCTCCCACAGGCTGCGCAGGCTGGGAAAGGTCTCCGCCAGCAATTCCGCCGTCTTGGCCCCAACGAACGGGACGCCCAAGGCGTGGATCCAGCGCCAGAGCGGCTTGACGCGCGCCGCGGTCAGGGCCTCCATCACGTTGCGCGCGCTTTTCTCCGCCATGCGATCCAGGGCCGCCAGGAACGCCAGGCCCTGGGCGGGCTCGCGCAGCAGCGTGAAGATCTCCCAGGGCTGCTGGAACCGGCCGGAAGCCACGAGCTGTTCCACCAGCGCATCCCCCATCCCCTCGATATCCAGCGCCACGCGGCTGCCCAGGTGCAGCAGGCGGGCCGCGAGCTTGGCGGGGCATTCGGCGTTCAGGCACCGGATCGCCACCTCGGCATCGTCATCCTTGCCGACAGAACCGCCGCAGACGGGGCACGCCGACGGGATCTCCGGCGCCAGGACGTCCGCAGGCATGGAATCCGGCACGACGGCGACGACCTTGGGAATCACGTCGCCGCCTTTCTCGATGAAAACGCGACAGCCGATGCGAAGGCCCAGGCGCTCCAACTCGTCCGCGTTGTGCAGGGTCGCGCGGCGCACGGTGGAGCCCGCCACCTCCACCGCATCCAGCTCCGCCACGGGCGTCAGCTTGCCCGTGCGCCCCACCTGCCAGGTGATGCCGCGCACGGTGGTCGCCGCCTGGATCGCAGGGAACTTGTAGGCGATGGACCAGCGGGGTACGCGATCCGTGGTGCCCAGGCGCTCCTGTTGCGCCAGATCCATCACCTTGATGACGACGCCATCCGTATCGAAGGGCAGGTTCAGGCGGGCCTCGCGCTGGGCCTCGATGAAGGCCAGCACGGCGTCCATATCGCCCTCGACCCTTGCGGGCATGAGCGTGAAACCCCAGGCGCCAAGCTGCTCCATGGCCCGCGCGTGGCTGGGCGCGCCGATGAGCTGCCAGGGCAGGAATTGGAGCCGTCTCCGCGCCACTTCGCGGCTATCCAGCAGTTTCAGCGTGCCACTGGCGGCATTGCGGGGATTGGCGAAACGGACCTCGCCCTGGGCGTCGCGCTGCAGGTTCAGTTCCTCCCACCGGCGGCGGGACAGGAAGGCCTCGCCGCGCACCTCCAGGGATTCCGGTGCGTCCTCGGGCAGGCTCAGGGGGATATCGGCGATGGTGCGAGCATTCTCGGTCACATCCTCGCCCGTCTCGCCATCCCCGCGCGTGACGGCGCGCACCAGCTCGCGACCTTCATAGATCAGCGAGAGGGACAGGCCATCCACCTTCAGCTCCGCGGCGAACGCGGGGACAACGCCCTCCAGTCCCTTCGCCACGCGGGCGGCCCACTCGCGCAGCTCGCCCTCCGAGTAGGCGTTGTCCAGGCTGAGCATCCAGGTCCGATGGCTCGCCTTGGGAAAGCGCTCCAGCGGCGGCGCGCCCACGCGGCGCGTGGGGCTATTGGGATCGACCAGCAGGGGATAGGCCGCCTCCAGATCGCGCAACTCGCGCTCCAGCGCATCATATTCCGCATCCGAAAGGGTGGGCTGATCCAGCACGTAGTAGCGCCTCCGGTGCTCCAGCACCAGGGCGGCCAGTTCTTTCATGCGCGCGATCGGATCCATATCCTCCATTCAGACACAAGAAGGGGGAAGCGCCCATGGGTTAGCCTGGGATCTGCCCCGAATTCGCACACAGGAGTCCCGCATGCGGAAAACAGTCTGGTCGATGATCGCGCTGGCGGCGCTGATGGCCTCGAATCCGCTCGTGGCCAAGTCGGCCAAAGCCTCCAAGTCCAGCGCCAAAGCGGCCGTCAAGGCAACCGCAGAACCCGCCTTCGACGAGGCTCTGCTGAAGCCCGCCTTGCTGAGCGAAGAAGCGCCCGCGGTGTTCCGGGCGAAGTTTGAAACCACGCGCGGCATCTTCATCATCCGCGTCACGCGGGCCTGGGCGCCCCTGGGCGCCGATCGGTTCTACAACCTGGTGAAGCACGGGTTCTACAACGGCACCAGTTTCTTTCGCGTGCTGCCGAATTTCGTGGCCCAGTGGGGCATCAGCCCCCGGCCGGAGGTCACGAGCGCATGGACCAACGCCGTGCTCAAGGACGATATGCCCACGCAGAGCAACCAGCGGGGTCGCGTCACCTTCGCCACGGCGGGGCCGGATACACGCACGACCCAGCTGTTCATCAACCTCGCCAACAACGCGCGCCTGGATGCCCACGGCTTCGCGCCCTTCGGCGAGGTCGAGGCCCCGGGCCTGCCGGCGGTGGACGCCTTCTTCTCCGGCTACGGCGAAGGCGCGCCCAATGGCATGGGGCCCGATCAGGAGGAGATCGAAAAGCGCGGCCGGGCCTACCTGGATGAATATTTCTCGATGCTGGACCGCGTCAAGCGCGCCAGCCTGATTCCCCTGAATGTCCCTGCCGACGCCAAACACCGGCGCCAAGCCTCGCCTCGCCCCCCGCGCCAGCCGCGGCGTGGGACCCGGTAGGGCAGGAACCAATTTTCCTCTGACAGGAAAACCCCTTCCATTGCATACTCTATAGGCCCACTCGTCATGCGGGCGTAACACACGCGTTGCCTCCTCATTCCTGGAAGGAACAATGCACTACATATCCGGGAAAAGATTGATAGGGAGTCAACATGGCTCAAGGCATCGTCAAGTGGTTCAACGCTGAAAAGGGCTACGGCTTCATCACCCCCGATGAAGGCGGTCAGGATCTTTTCGTTCATCATTCCGCCATCCAGGTTCAGGGCTTCCGCACCCTGGACGAGGGTCAGCGCGTCAGCTTCGAAGTGGGTCAGGGCCAGAAGGGCCCCCAGGCCACGAACGTCCAGAAGGTCTAAGTTCTGTCCTTCTGCAAATGAAAAGCGGCCTCTTCGGAGGCCGCTTTGTTTTGTCGTTTCTTACGCCGGTTGCTGCTGCGTCATGCAGTGCATGGCGCCGAAGCCCCAGATGAAATCGCCGCTGTAGATGCCCACCACTTCGCGATCTGGGAAGAGGTCGGCCAACAGGTTCAGGGCGTGGCGATCGTTGGGATCGTTGAAGACGGGCACCAGCACGAGGCCGTTGGCGATGTAGAAGTTCCCGTAGCTGGCGGGCAGGCGGCGGCCTTCAAAGAACACCGGCCGCGGCATAGGCAGCTCCACGATGCGGAAGGGCTGGCCATCGAGGTTCCGCTCCGCCTTCAGGCGGCGCAGGTTTTCCGCCAGGGGCGCGTGATTGGGGTCGCTGGGATCAGGCTCCACCACGGTGACGATGGTGTCCGCGGACACGAAGCGCGTGATGTCGTCCACATGGCCGTGGGTATCGTCGCCCTCCACGCCGCGGTCCAGCCAGATCACTTTCTTGATCCCCAGGTATTCGGCGAAGACGCGCTCGTAGTCGGCCTTTGCAAAGCCCGCGTTGCGCTGCTGGATCTCGCTGAGCAGGCATTCCTCCGTGGTCAGCAGCACGCCCTGACCATTCACATCAATGGAGCCGCCCTCCAGCACGACACGTCCAGAACCCAGATTTGGACCGCGCTGGGCACGGAGTTCCTCGCAGCCCGTGATGGAAGCCATGCGCGAGCCCACCTGCTCGTCCAATGCCCAGTTGTCGTACTTGGCCCAGGCGTTGAAGGACCACTTCACCGCCCTCATCGCGCCGTCCTCGCGCACGAAGGCGCAGCCGGAATCGCGCATCCAGATGCGGTCGGTCGGCTGAATGTGGAAGCGCACATTGTCGTTCAGCGCGTTGGCCCGCTTCAGCACCTTGCGCGCCTTGGCTTCGCTGGCCGCATCCTGCACCAGCACTTCCACGCGCTCGTGTTTCGATAAATTTCGAATGATCTCGGCGTAGACCCACTGGATCGGCGCGAACTTGCCGGGCCAATCCTCGCGATTGTGCGGCCACGCCAGCCAGGTCGCGGCGTGGGTTTCCCATTCAGCAGGCATGCGGCGCATGGGCGTCAATCCAGAAAGCGGTTGGTGATGGCGCCGTAGGCGTCGATGCGACGATCGCGGAAAAAGGGCCAGTTGCGGCGCGTGTCCTCCATCAGCCTCAAATCCACCTCACCGATGAGGATTTCTTCCTTGTCATGGCTGCCCTGCAGCACGATGCGACCGAAGGGATCCGCCAGGAACGAGCCGCCCCAGAACTCCAGGCCCTTGCCCTCCTTGGCTTCGTTGCCGCGGATATTGCCCGTCTCGAAGCCCACGCGATTCACGCCCGCCACATAGATGCCGTTGGCGATGGCGTGTCCGCGCTGCACGGTGCGCCAGGCGTCGTACTGCGCCTCGCCGTATTCCGCCTTCTCGGCCGGATGCCAACCGATGGCCGTGGGATAGAACAGGATGCTGGCGCCCTGGAGCGCCGTCAGGCGCGCGCCTTCGGGATACCACTGATCCCAGCAGATCAGGGTGCCAATGCGACCGAACCGGGTATCGAAGGCCTTGAAGCCCAAATCGCCCGGCGTGAAGTAGAACTTCTCGTAGAAGAGCGGATCGTCGGGGATGTGCATCTTGCGGTACGTACCGAGCATCGCGCCATCCGCATCAAAGATCGCGGCGGTGTTGTGGTAAAGCCCCGCAGCCCGGCGCTCGAACAAGGAACTCACCAGCGCGACGCCGTGCTTTTTCGCGGCTTCGCCCAGCTTGTCCGTCGTGGGGCCGGGAATGGCTTCGGCCAGATCGAACAGGGCGGCGTCCTCGCGCTGGCAGAAATACTGGGTCTGGAACAGCTCGGGCAGACACACCACCTGCGCGCCTTTGGAAGCGGCTTCGCCAATGGCATCCAGCGCCTTGCGCAGGTTCTCGTCCGGCTCTGACGAGCAGGACATCTGGATCAATGCGACACGATAGCGTTCAGGCGACACGGCAAGCCCCGAAATGAGATCCCACAGAATACCAGCGGGTCGGGCCCGCCCTGGCAACGCCTCTGTCACTTCATGCGGTTGCGGTACTGCACGCCCATGACGACGCCCAACCCCAGGAAGTAGCTCAGCGTGCTGCTGCCGCCCGCGCTGAAGAAGGGCAGCACGATGCCCTTATTGGGCAGCACGCCCGCCACCATGCCCACGTTCACGAAGATGTGCAGCAGGAAGATCGCCGCCGCTCCGGCGCAGAAGTAGGCTTCGGACTGGGTCCGGGCCTGCCGCGCGATGCTGAGGATGCGATTGAGCACGGCGGCGAAGAGCCCCAGGGCCATCAAGACGCCGATGAAGCCCCGCTCCTCCGCCCAGGCGGCGAAGACGAAATCCGTGGTCTTCACGGGCAGGAAATTGAGCTGAGTCTGGCTGCCCGCCGTGAAGCCCTGCCCGGTGAGCCCACCCGCGCCGATGGCGATGCGGCTCTGGTTCACCTGGTAGTTCTTCCCCTGCAGATCCGCGTCGGGCCGCAGGAAGTTCATGACGCGCTCCTTCTGGTAGGGCTTCAGCAGCTTCTTCCACGCGAAAACCCCGAACAGGCAGACCCCCACCAGCCCCAGCGCGATCCAGCGCTTCTTCAGGCCCCGGATCAGCGGAATCAGGACCAGAATGGGCAGGAAGCTGATGGCCATGCCAAGATCCGGCTGCTTGAAGACCAGCAGCATGGGGAAAAACACCAGGGCCATGGCGCCCAGAAGATCCGAGGTCTGGAGATGCTCGGCGGGCTGCGTGCCCAGCCGGTGCGCGACGAAGAGCAACGTGACCCACTTCATCAATTCGGAGGGTTGGAAGGTGAGCTTGCCGATGCCGATCCAGCGGCGCGCGCCCGCGCCCGCGCCCAGCTTCTTGCCCACCACGAGTACGGCCACCAGCGTCAGCAGCCCCAGGATGTAGAACAGCGAACTGCGCCGAAACAACCGCTGGGGCGCGACGCCTGCCACGCAGGCCATCAGGGTGAAGCCCATCAGGTTCCAGAAGGTCTGCTTCAGCCAGATATCGGACTGCACCGCCATGCCGCGGCCCGCGGAATAGATGGTCAGCGTCCCCATGAAGACCAGCAGCATCATGGGGATGAGCAGGCCCATGTCCAGGGCGCGCAGGCGTTCCTTCATGGCTGAGCTTCCTGGGATGTGGATGGTGTGGGTTGGGATGACGGCGGCTGGGTGCCGGGGCGCTGCAGGACGACGCCGTATTCCGCCGGGGGTTTGCGCGGATTGGTGGGCCGCTGCAGGAACCAGTACTCGCAGAGCTTCTTGGCCACGGGCGCGGCGCTGCTCGCGCCGAAGCCCGCGTTCTCGGCCACCACGACGAAAGCGATCTGGGGGTTCTGGCGCGGCGCGTACCCGGCGAACAGCGCATTATCCCGGAACTTCTTTTCCTGGGACCGCGAGGCCTCGCGGTTCGCTCCCAGCGCGCGCACCTGGCTGGTGCCCGTCTTTCCGCACATATCGAAACCGGGAATATTCGAAGCCTTGGCGGTGCCCACCTTCACCACCTGGAACATCGCCTCGTCCAGCACGGCCCAGGTCGCCGGGTCCAGCGGCGCCTGCCGGAGCGGCGCAGGCTGCAAGAGATCCAATTGCCCGTTGGACTCGTTGCGGGTTCCGTAGAACAGGTGCGGCGTCAGCAGCTTCCCCTTGGTGGCGAGCATGGCGTAGAAGCGCGCCAGGGCGATGGGCGTCAGGCCGTTCTGCCCCTGGCCGATGGCCACGCTGATGGTCTCGCCCGCGTACCACTTCTGCTGCTCCTTGGTCTTCGCGGTGCGCGCCTTCCATTCCCGGCTGGGCACGCGGCTTGTCGCCTCGTGCGGCAGGTCGATGCCCGTGGGCTCCACGAGGCCGTACCGCTTCGCGGCGGCGTAGATGTCGTCCACATCCAGGCGGGCACCCAGCTCCCAGAAGTAGACATTGCAGCTATGGGCAATGGCCTGCGTCAGATTCATGGTCCCGTGCGTTGCGTCGCAGCGGAAATCCCGCCCATAGAAAACCTTGTGCCCCGGACAGGTGAACTGGGTGTCCGGCGTGATGATGCCCTTGTCCAACGCCGCCAGCGCCACCAGCAGCTTGAAGGTGGATCCCGGCGGATAGAGGCCCTGGGTAACGCGATTCAGCAGGGGACGCGCCGGATTGCGATAGAAGTTGTCCACATCCGCCTGGCTGAGCCGGTTCAGGAACGTGTTCGGATCAAAGGATGGGCTGGAATACATGGCCAGGATGCCGCCGTCGCGCAGATCGATCACGACCCCAGCGCCGTTTTCTTCGCCAAAGGCTTCCTTCATGACCTCCTGCAACCCGGCATCGATGGTCAGGTAGGCGTTGTGCCCAGCCACAGGCTCCTGCAGACCGAACAGGGCGACCTCTCGCCCCAGGTTGTCCACCAGGATGCGACGCTGGCCATCCAGCCCCTTGAGCTGCTCGTTGTGCGAGGCTTCGAAGCCGCTGACGCCAATGATTTCGCCGATCTGGTATCGGCCCGGCTCCTTGGCCATGAGGGCGGGCGAGACTTCGCCCACGTAGCCCATGACGTGGCCCGCGAGATCGTTGCCCAGGTAGACGCGTCGGGGCGCCGCCTGGATGCTGAGGAAGGGGAAGCGTGCGCGCAGCATTTCCGCTTCCGCCAGCCCTGCTTCGTCCAGGTTGTCCTTGAGCACCACCATGCGATTGCCCGCCGCCTGGCGGCTGGCCTGGATGCGGCGGTTCAGCCATGCGGGATCCATGCCCAGGACCTGGGCCACGGCCGTGATCTGGTGGGCGTTCGAGGGCAGATCCTCGTTCTGGATCACCAGGTGCAGGGCATTGTGGTTGACCACCAGCTTGTAGCCGTTGCGATCGTAGATGATGCCCCTGGGCGCCGGCGTGGTGCGGTTCTTCACCGCTTGGCTCAAGGCCGCGTCGCGCATGGCGCTGCGCTTGACCAGCTGGATCCATCCGTACGCGACGACCAACACCAGGAGCAGCCCCCAGGCCACGGTTTGGAGCACCGCGAGCCGACGATGAAGGTTGACGCGATTCCGGATGTCCACATCAGCTCCGGAAGGGGCGGTGGATCCGGAAGGCCAGATCTCCCCACAGCGGAATCGTGGGCAGCGTCCAGAAAAGCCCATAGCCCCAGGCGTGCGGGCCCGCCGCCAAGCGGACGGTCGCATGCACCAGAAGGAAGTGCAGCACCGCGAACACGAGCATGCGGCCCCAGAAGGCGTGCCGTTCCTGGGGGGGCCAGTGGATCAGCGTCCACCGGACCAGCAGGCAGAGGGTCATATCAGCCAGGGGTGTGCCGCCCGTATGCGCGTAGAAGCGAAGTACGCCTTCCACGGCCCATCCAGCGGCCGCCGCCCAGAGCATGGCGATCAGCGGCGAGCGAAATTCCGGCACTAGCGCCACCACGAGAATCGCGTGGAACAGCCACTGAAGCCCCGGCCAGGAGGCCGTCAGCGGGATCAGCGCCAGCGCCAGGGCGGCCAGAAAGGCGTGACGAACAACCAAGGCGGAACCACTCTGGCTCATTTCGCACCTCGCTTGCCCTTGCTGGGTGCCGGGGGCTCCGCAGGCGGCTTCAGCTCGATCTCGGGGCGCGGCGGGAGGATCAGCACGAGATCCACGCGATCCAGCGGCGCGGCCAGGGCCACCTGGATACCCAACTCCGTATCACGGGGCTTGATGGCGGAGACATACCCCACCAGAAGGCCGCGGGGGAAGACCCGATCCAGGCCAGAGGTGAGCACGGGCTCGCCGGGCTGCACCACTTCTTGCACACCGATGTAGCGGATCTCGGCCTTGCCCGGGCCCACGCCCTGCAGCACTCCCGTGGCCCGGCTGCGCCCCAGCATCACCGCCGTGGACGCGTTGTAGGCGTCCAGAGGCAGCACGCTGGCCTGATGATTCGAAACCTGCCAGAGGCGGCCCACGACGCCTTCGGGGCAGATGAGCCCCTGATCCTGGACCAATCCTTCATCCAGCCCCGCATCCAGCACCATGCCGCCAAAGGGAGCCTTGCGCACATTGACGATAATCCGAGCGGCCTTCATCTCCAGGGGAAGCTGCTGCTTGAGCCCCAACAGGCGCACCGCCGAATCGGCCTCTGCCACGCGCGCGGCGTTGCTCATGGCGACCCCGCGCAGGCCCTGGACCTGCCAGCGCAGCGCCTCCAGTTCGGCCTGGGCCTGCTTCAGATTGCCCGTTTTCTGGGATCGCGCCGTGCGCCAGAGATCCCAGTGTCGGGCCGCCACCTGACCGGGCCGGGAGAACAGGCCCAGGGCCGTCTGCCAGTGCCCGCCGGTTCCCCGGCCCAGGATCACCCAGAACAGGTGAGCGAACCACACCACCAGCATGGCCCAGCGGCGACGCCCTTCCGGGCTCCAGCCCCATGGACGATGCCCCATGCCCGTCATGTCTTAGTCCATGATCTGGATGCGCCTCAGGAACGGGATATCGTCCAGCAGCACGGCCGTTCCACGCACCACAGCGGTTTCCGGATTCTCGGCCCGATAGCAGGGCAGATGTGTTTCCTTGGCGAGACGCGTATCGAGGCCCTGGATCTTGCTGCCGCCGCCGGTGAGGCAGATGCCGCGGTCGATGAGATCCGCCGCCAACTGGGGGGGCGTCTCATTCAAGGCCTTGCGAACCACGTCGATGATGGCGCTGATGGGTTCCGCCAGCGCCTCGCGAATTTCCGTATCGTTCAGGGTCAGCGTCTTGGGCAGGCCCTCGAACTGGTCCCGGCCCGAGATGTTCATGGTGCGGGGCTTTTCCGTCGGATACGCGCTACCGAGGTTCCACTTCACCTCTTCCGCCGCGGCTTCCGAGATCAGCACGTTGTACTTCTCACGGATGTACTTGATGATGGCCTCGTCCATCTCATCGCCCGCGATGAGGATGGAATCGGCGAAGACCTTGCCGTTGTATGAGATCACGGCCACATCCGTGGTGCCGCCCCCGATATCGACGATCATGCATCCGCGCTTCTCGTTGATCGCCAGCCCGGCGCCAATGGCGGCCACCATGGTCTGATCCACCAGGAAGACCTCGCCGGCCTTGGCTTCGTAGCAGACCTGTTTCACCGCGCGGCGCGCCACCTGGTGCGCGCGGGGAGGCACGCTGACGACGATGCGCGTGCGCGCGATGCCGCGGTTGGGGCGGGCCTTCTTGATGAAGGCGTCCAGCATCTTCTCGGCGGCTTCCACTTCATAGATCATGCCGTCCTTCATGGGACGGATGGTCTGCACGCCCTGCGGCGCGCGGCCCAGCAGTTGCTTGGCTTCGTCGCCCACCGCCTCGACTTCGTGGGTATGCGTGTTCAGCGCGACGATGGACGGCTCGTAGATCACGATGCGCCCGGCCTGGCGCGTATGCACCAGCACCGAGGCCGTACCCAGATCAATGGCGAGATCCGTGGTGAACAGGTTTGACCAGAATTGACTAGAAAAAATGTGTGCCACTCCAGACTCCAAGGCAGTCCTCTAGTGTGCCACGGAACCCCGCCTAATTCCCGGCCGCATCCAGAACTTCCCGCACCAGCAGGGCCGGATCGAATCGCGAGGGCAATTCGCGGTGATAGCCCCGGACCCAGCGCGTCCCGTTCACCAGCAGAAAGGGGATGGCCCGCTTGCCCGTCTCGCGCTCCAGCTTTGCCGCGGCCTCCGGGCTGGATTCGATGTCCACCCGCAGGAACGGGATCTCCTGTTCGCGCAGCCAGCGATCCAGGCGGCGGCAGTCGGGGCACCAGGTGGCCGTGTAGACCTGGAGCTCGATTCCCTGAAACGATTGCGCGATGGACATCCTCTGACTCCCCCAGTCTCTCCTTTGAGCCAATCGCCCGGACTGTCATTCTGGATCGAATCGCGAGGAGCAGAAATGTCGAAGATTCGCATGATCGCCGCCCTGGGTGCGGCAAGCTTGGTGGTGATCGGAACGGGAACGGCCTGCCGGAAGTTCGCCAAGGACAAGACGCCCGTGCTGGCCAACGTGGCTGGCGAGAAGATCACCGAGGCCCAGCTCAAGACCGCCGCCCAGAGCCTGACGCAGGACGACAAGAAGGCGGAAGACCTGATCCACACGCCCGCCTTGAAGGACCAGCGCAATGAATTCCTGCAGTCCATGGCCATGCAGAAGGCCATCCTGCGCTTCGGCAAGATCCAGGGCCTGGAGAAGGATCCCCGCGCCAAGATCATGCTGGAGCAGGCCCAGGCCCGCGCCTATTTCCAGGTGCTCCTGGATCGGCGCATCCCCAAGGGCGATCCCACGGATGCCCAGCTCAAGGCGCTCTACGACGAGATCGTCGCCCAGCGCAAGGCCGCCGGGCAGGACAAGAATCTGCCTGCGTTCGAAGCAGTGAAGGGCGCGCTCCCCGGCGCCTGGCGCCAGAAGCAGGAGCAGACGGCGACCGAAAGCCTGCTGAAGGACGTGAAACAGCGCTTCCCCATCACCTTCGCCGACGGCTACAAGCCCGCCGAACAGTAGGCGCAACGAGCAGTAGGCGACAAGAACGACGCGCTCAAGCACGCGAAAAGGCCGGGCACCGGATCAAATTCCGGGCCCGGCCTTTTGCCATGCCATCAAAGGCGTTCCAGCACCGCGGTCAGCAGCTTCCAGAAATTCGCCACCGAGGGAATGCTCACGCGCTCGTCCGGCGTGTGCACATCGAACATGTCGGGGCCGATGGAAGCCATCTCCATTCCGGGATACTTCTCGCCGATGAGCCCGCACTCCAGCCCGGCGTGGATGGCGATGATCGCCAGGGGCTTGCCGAACAAGTCCTCGTTCGTCACCGTCAGCGTCTGGACGAGCGATGCGCCGGGCTCCGGCTTCCAGCCGGGATAAGCGCCCTCCAGGCGCACATCGAAACCGGCCAGGGCGCAGGCCGCGCCGATGCGCTCTGCCAGCGCGGATTTGGAGGCATCGATGGAGCTTCGGCTCAGGAAGACCGCTTCCACGACGCCATTCTTCGTATCCACCACGCCCAGATTGGTGGAGGTCTGAACCAGGCCCGGGATATCGGGGCTCATGGATTCCACGCCGTGCGGCGCGGCCAACAGCAGGCCTAGGATGGCGGACGCGTCCTGCGGGCAGACGATCTGCGCATCCGCTGCCTCAGCGGGCTCCAGCTTCAGGGCCAGATTGGGATCAAACGCGCCGAACGCGGCCCGCCAGTGGGCTTCGTGGCGAGCCAGCTCCGCCTTCACCGCCCCTTCCCGCGCGGGATCCAGGAACACCAGGGCCGAGGCCTCGCGGGGGATGGCGTTGCGCTTGTTGCCGCCCCTGACGGCGGACAGTTCGAAGGCGCACCCGGACCGCAAGGCATTGAGCACCTGCGCCAGGATGCGGATGGCGTTGCCGCGACCCCCGTTGATATCGATGCCGGAATGTCCGCCGCGCAGCCCCGAGACCTTGATGCGATAAGGCTTGGCGCCAGGCGCGGGGGCAGCCAGCGTCAGCGCGCGCGTGGCGATGGCATCCACGCCGCCCGCGCAGCCGATGGTGACAAAGCCTTCCTCCTCGCTATCGAGGTTCAACAGGTACTTCGCCTTCAGCCATCCCGCCTTCAGATTGGCGGCGCCGGTCAGGCCCGTTTCTTCGTCGATGGTGATCAGCACCTCGATGGGCCCGTGGGCCACATCCTTCGAGGCGATCACGGCCAGGGCCGCCGCCACGCCGATGCCGTTATCCGCCCCCAGCGTCGTTCCGGTCGCCTTCACGAAATCCCCGTCCCGCCGCACGGCGATCGGGTCCTTCGCAAAATCGTGGATCGTCCCTTCGTTCTTTTCGCACACCATGTCGGCGTGGGCCTGCAGCGCGGTGACGGGGTGATACTCGCGGCCGGGCGTGGCCGCCTTGCGGATCAGCACGTTGCCGATGGCGTCGCGCTCCACCTCGCAGCCCAGGGCGCGCCCCTGTTCGGCCACCCAGGCGAGCGCTTCGCCTTCGACCTTGGAGCCGCGCGGAATCCTGGAGAGTTCCAGAAAGTAGTGCCACAGCAGTTTGGGTTCCAGTTCATCCAGCAAATTTGCCACGGCGGACCTCCATCGACGGATACGGACGATTGTGAGGCTACCAAAACCGAAAGCGGTCGGCGTCGTTTGGTGCCCAACATCACCCTGGCCGAATTCGTGCCCGTCACCACCAAAGCTAAAGCCACCGCTTTTCTGCCCGATATTTGAGAAACGAGTTCATGTCGCCGCTTATCTGCATTTCAAACAAGGAGTTCCTTCAACGATGGCCATTCCACGATCGACCCCCTGGACGGGATGGTTCCAGAACCGAATTGCGATCCTGTGCGAAGCGGGCGGCCTTGTCGTCCTCTGCGCCTGGTGGGCCAGCGGCTTCTCCTCGCGGGGGTTGCTGGTGGGCCTGGCGGGCGCCGTGGTTCTGGGCGCCCTGCTCGGGTGGGTAATGAGGGCCTGGAACCCGCCCTCCATCGCCGGGCCCGCAGATGAAGGCGTGGGTCTTGAGGCAGCCACCGACCCGGTCCACGGTCTGGAACGGTTCGCCCAGGCCGTGGTTCCTCTGTGGGCCAACCAGACCCTGATCGCCCGCAAGCAGACCGAGGACGCCATCACCGCCCTGGTGGGGCGCTTTTCCGGCATGCAGTCCCGCATGAAGCAGACGATGGACATGGGACGTTCCGGCACCACCGGGTCCAGCATCCTCCGAGAGACCCTGGACAATGGCCGGTCCGATCTCGCCATGATCATGGAGGAGATCAAGAAGGGAAAGACGCAGCGGGAACTCTTCCTTGAACGCATCCACACCCTGGCGGGCATCACGGATGAACTGAGGCGCATGTCGGAGGAGGTCGCCGCCATCGCCTCCCAGACCAATCTGCTCGCGCTGAACGCCGCCATCGAGGCCGCCCACGCCAAGGAGATGGGCAAGGGCTTCGCGGTGGTCGCCGAGGAGGTGCTGAAGCTATCCGAACGCTCGGGCCAGACGGGCCGCCTGATCACGGAGCGTGTGAGCTGGGTGGGCAAGACGCTGCAGGAGGCCGTCGATTCTTCGCTGGCCTTTTCGGCGCACGACGAAAACCTGACGCGCGTCAGCCGCGACATCATCAACCACCTGCTGTACCGGTTCGATAGCGCGGCCCAGAAGATCCTGGAGGTATCAAACCAGGCGGAAACCATGAGCCGCGAAGTGGACGGCGAGATTTCCGAGACGCTGGTGCATCTCCAATTCCAGGACCGGGTGAACCAGATCCTCCAGACCATCTCCGAGGACATGGACAAGTTCAGCGCGTGGATTCAGCACCACCCCTCCGAGCTGGAAGTGGATCGCTGGCTGAAAGAACTGGAGAACACCTATCACACCGAAGAACAGCACGCCCTTCATCACGGCGATCGCGCTGGAAGTCCCAGCGATTCAGACGTCACCTTCTTTTGAGTGGATCCATGGCCAAGACCATCATGATCATCGACGACTCAACCAGCCTGCGGCAGGTTGTCCACATCGCGCTGGAAAACGCAGGCTACGACGTGATCGAAGCCTGCGATGGCAAGGACGCGCTATCCAAGCTCACGGGGCAGAAGATCCATCTCATGATCTGCGACGTGAACATGCCGAACATGGATGGCATCACGTTCCTGAAGTCGGTGCGGGAACTGCCCGCCTACAAGTTCACGCCGATCATCATGCTCACGACGGAAGCGGGCGAGGACAAGAAGCGGGAAGGCCAGGCCGCCGGCGCACGCGCCTGGGTGGTTAAGCCGTTCAAGCCCGAGCAACTGCTCGCCGCGGTGGCGAAGCTCATCCTTCCTTGATCGTCTCGAAGCCAAACGGGTGATCCATGATCCAGATCCATTCATCCAAACACGAAGGCCGCGTCGTCCTCAAACTCTCGGGCGAACTGACGATCTATGAAGCCTCGGAAGCCTGGCACGATCTCCACGTCCGCCAGGAGAACCACCCCGATCTGGCGCTGGATCTCTCGGGCGTTGCCAATATCGATACGGCCGGCGTGCAGGTTCTCTACTGGCTGAAGCGGAATGCCAGGGAGCATGGGCACAGCCTGACCATCCAGCATCACAGCGCCGCAGTGATGGAAGTCTTCGACCAGTTGAATCTTGCGAGCGCTTTCGAAGATCCCATTCTCCTTTCACCCAGTGGTTCATGAAGGAGCGGCCATGAATTTCGATCAGGCGAAACAGACGTTCATCATCGAAGCCGAAGAACTGCTGGCCTCCATGGAAGACGCGCTCCTGGCCGTGGAAGGCGAGGTCGACACTGGCGAATCCATCAATGCGATGTTCCGGGCCGTGCACACCATCAAAGGTTCTGCGGGGCTTTTCGGGCTGGACGCCATCGTCCACTTCGCCCACACGGTGGAAAGCGTGCTGGACCGCGTCCGCAGCCATCAGCTGTCCCTGTCCCGGGAACTGGTCGCGCTGTTCCTGGAATGCCACGATCACCTGGCGCAGTTGATCGGCCAGATTCAGACCAACGAGGAGGAATCCCCCGAAAGCAAGCAAACCGGCGAGCGTCTGATCTCGCACTTTACGCCCCACCTTGGAACCCAGAGTGCCGATGCCAAGGCGGCTTCCAGCGCCAAGCTGCTCAGCCGACCCGAGGATCAGGCTTCAGGCGAGTGCTCGGGGCACGACTGCTGGCACCTGTCGCTGCGCTTCAGCCGCGATGCCCTGCGCAATGGCATGGATCCGCTGTCCTTCGTGCGGTATCTGGAGACCCTCGGGAACCTGGTCCAGCGCACACCGATCCTGGAGGACATCCCCACAGGAGACGCCTTCGATCCTGAAAGCTGCTACTTCGGCATCGAACTGGATCTGCACTCCGAGGCCAGTCGGCAGACGCTCGAAGATGTCTTCGAATTCGTCCACGAAGGCAGCCATATCCGCATCATCCCTCCCCAGGCCAAGACCGCCGAGTACGTCCAGCTGATCCGGGAACTGCCGGGCCAGGAGCAGCGCCTGGGACAGATCCTGGTCGCCAGCGGATGCATCACGTCCAAGGATCTGGAGGAGGCCCTCGGCTCGCAGCGGAAGGAATCGGCGGGAGACCCGCCCAGCAAGGCGCGAAAAATCGGCACGATCCTCGTGGAAGACCAGGCGGTGCCGCCGCCCGTGGTGGCCGCGGCGCTGGACAAGCAGAAGAAGGCCCAGGAGCGGCAGAGTTCCGAACTGAAGGTCATCAAGGTGGCTGCGGATAAGCTGGACCGGCTGGTGGATCTGGTGGGCGAGCTGGTGATCGCGGGCGCCGCGGCCCACGCGAGCGCGGCCTAGACCAACAACGGCGCGCTGATCGAGACCACGGCCGTCATGAACAAGCTGGTGGAGGAGATCCGCGACAACGCGCTGAGCCTGCGCATGGTGCAGATCGGCGACACCTTCAGCCGCTTCCGCCGCATCGTGCGCGATGTGTCGCAGGAGCTGGGCAAGAGCATCGAGTTGGAGGTGCATGGGGCCGAGACGGAGCTGGACAAATCCATCGTCGAGAAGCTCAGCGATCCCCTGATGCACATCGTCCGCAACGCCATCGACCACGGCATCGAGCCGCTGGAGTTGCGCCGGGAGCGGGGCAAGCCCGACGTGGGCTCGCTGATGCTGAACGCCTTCCATGAATCCGGCAGCATCGTCATCGAGGTCAGCGACGACGGCGGCGGGCTGAACAAGGACAGGATCCTGGCCAAGGCCATCGAGCGTGGTCTGGTGGTCGAGGGCGCGTCCCTGAGCGATTCCGAGATCACGAGCCTGATCTTCGAGCCGGGCTTTTCCACGGCTTCGTCGGTGAGCAATCTCTCGGGCCGCGGGGTCGGCATGGACGTGGTGCGCCGCAACATCGACGAGTTGCGCGGCACCGTCGAGGTGGAATCCTACGAGGGCGCGGGCACGACGCTGCGCATCCGCCTGCCGTTGACGCTGGCGATCATCGACGGCTTCCGCGTGGGGGTGGAGGACACCTGCTACGTGGTGCCCCTGGAGATGGTGATTGAGTGCCTGGATCTGGGACCCTTCCTGGAATCCGAGGAGAACCATCTGATCAATCTGCGCGGCGAGGTGCTTCCCTTCCTGCGTCTGCGCGAGATCTTCGGGATTCCTGGCCACGCCGAGCGCGAGCGGGTCGTGGTGGTGCAGTTCGGCGATATCCGCGCCGGCCTCGTGGTGGACAAGCTGCTGGGCGAGTTCCAGACCGTCATCAAGCCCCTGGGCGAACTGTTCCGGCACATCAAGGGCATTGGCGGATCCACCATCCTCGGCTCCGGCGAGGTGGCGCTGATTCTCGACGTCGCCCAGCTCATTCATCTCACGTCTGAAACCCGAAGATACAAGCCCGTCGGCATTTTGCCGACCCACGCTTCCGCCTAACGACTCTTTTGGAGCCCGTAATGTATTGGTACAAGAACCTTCGGCTCGCCGCCCAGATGATCCTCGCGTTCATCATGGTCGCCCTGATCGCAGGCATTGTGGGGGGCCTTGGCTCCTACAACATCCACAAGGTGGATACCGCAGACACCTGGATGTACGAGAAAACGACCGTCCCCCTCGGCCAATTGGCGGTGATCACAGGGAACTTCAACCGCATTCGCGTGAACCTGGCCTCCATCACCTTGTCCAAGGACGACGCGGAAGCGCAGGGTTACCTCAACCGGATCGCAACGTTTCGCGAAGGACTTGATAAGAACCTGCAGGGGTATTCCAAGGCTCTGGTCGATGCTGAGGAGGAGGCCAATTACAAGAAGATGACTGCGGACTGGGAAGCCTTTGTGCCTCTGATTCAGCAGCTCGCCGAACTCAAGCGCGCGGGAAAAAGCGCAGAAGCCATCGCCTTCCTGAACGGTGACCTCAAGAACAAGGGCACCGCCATCTCCGAAGTCCTGAACAAGATGGTTGAAGGCAACCTGCAGTCCGCCAAGCAGACTTCCGATAGCAACACGAAGATCGCCAACCAGGCCACCCTGCTGATGAATGTTGCCATTGCGATGGGAATGGTGCTGGCCTTGGTCCTGGGTGTGCTCGTCACCCGCGTCATCAAGCAGCAGGTGGGCGGCGAACCGAAGGATGCCGCCGAGGTCGCCCGCCGCGTGGCCGCAGGGGATTTGACCGTCGATGTGCAGCTCCAGGCTGGCGACACGAACAGCATGATGGCCGCCATCAAGGACATGGTCGCGAAACTCTGCAGCATCGTGGGCCAGGTGCAAGAGGCCTCCAGCATGCTGGTAGGCGCTTCGGAGCAACTCAGCGCCACCGCCCAGACCCTGAGCCAGGGCGCGTCGGAACAAGCCGCCAGTGTCGAGGAGACATCGGCCTCCATGGAAGAGATGAGCGCTTCCATTGCCCAGAACAACGAGAACGCCAAGGTCACGGGCGATATCGCCACGCGCACAGCCAAAGACACCGTTGAAGGCGGATCTGCCGTGCGCGAGACCGTGGGCGCCATGAAGCAGATCGCCCAGAAGATCGCCATCATCGATGAGATCGCCTACCAGACCAATCTGCTGGCCCTCAACGCCGCCATCGAGGCGGGCCGCGCGGGCGAGCATGGCAAGGGCTTCGCGGTGGTTGCCGCCGAGGTGCGCAAGCTGGCGGAACGCAGCCAGATTGCGGCCCAGGAGATCGGGCAGTTGGCCAGCGGCAGCGTGGGTCTGGCGGAACGCGCAGGCGCCCTGCTGGAGAACATCGTGCCCTCCATCCAGAAGACGGCGGATCTGGTGCAGGAGATCACGGCGGCCTCCGCCGAGCAGAACTCCGGCGCAGGCCAGATCAACGGCGCCATCACGCAGATCAGCCAGGCCGTTCAGCAGAACGCAGCCGCCAGCGAAGAACTGGCCGCCACCTCCGAAGAGGTCAGCGCCCAGGCCATGGAGCTGCAATCCACCATGGAATTCTTCACACTGGCTGGAGCTTCTTCTTCCAAGGTGCGTAAGAGCCGCCTCAATCTCGGCCAGAGCAATGCATCAAGCAAACGACTGATAGCCCCCTCCCACCTGGACGAGGACGAATTCACCCGCTTCTAGCCGCTGGAGAGCCTATGTCCGAATCTTTCAAAATCAACAAACGACAGGCCCAATCGGTAGCGGCTGCGGAGGTCAAAAACCAGTACCTCGCCTTCAGCCTGGGTGCCGAGACCTTCGCGATGGATATCCGGTCCATCAAGGAAGTCATCCAGTACGCCAGCCTGACGCGGGTTCCCCTGATGCCTTCGTTCCTTCGGGGCGTCATCAATCTGCGGGGATCGGTGGTG
>Ga0116170_10000407_pt1 | contig 45490 bp, 40 predicted proteins | sample AD_JPNHW1_MetaG_FD_89797 | JGI IMG/M metagenome (GOLD analysis project Ga0116170, IMG submission 89797) | Active sludge microbial communities of municipal wastewater-treating anaerobic digesters from Japan - AD_JPNHW1_MetaG | ecosystem: Engineered > Bioreactor > Anaerobic > Digestate | place... | reverse complement strand
CAAAAGGAGGAGCGCTATGAAAAAGAAGGTTTTGTTACTCGTGGTACTCGTTGTAATTGCAGGAGGAGCTTGCGCCTGGGGTTTGCGGGCACAGGAATTGTCTTGGGAAAATGTAAGCGGAGAGTTGTCTCAAGTAAGTGCCGTATGTATTCTTCTTTCTGAACCGCAGCGTATTTTAGTCGGATCATCGGGGAGAATTTTGGTGCGTGAGCTTGATCAAGAAACGTGGCGGGTTGTTGAGTCCCTTAAAGGCGCTGATGCAACAGTATATGCTTTTGCGCTTGATTCTCAAGACAACCGGCGTATTTGTGCGGCAACCAGTGACGGGCTTTGGATGAGTATTAACGCGGGAAAAACCTGGAAAAGGATATATCGCGGTATCAATGTGCGGCAGAATACGTGTACATCTGTTGTTATTGCGCATGATACGATAGTTTCGGGTACTTTAGAAGGAATATTCAGGAGTATCGATGGCGGTCGTAGTTGGCAGAGAGAATCAGGGGAACTTGCCCGGGTAGAGGTTGTTGCCCTTGGTTTGGATGGCGCAGCGCAGAATATTTATTTGGCTACGCAGAATGCTCTCTATACGTTTTCAATGAAACTGCAAACCTGGCAAAGAAGATTCGTTCTATCTTCTGAAGATAACGGCCGGATACAGGAAGATAGCGACGGAGTTTTGCAAGATGACGGGGAAAAGGTGAACCGTTTTACGTCTTTGGCGGTTGATCCTTATGGAAAGAACAGGATTGTTGCCGGTACGCTGAAAGGATTGCTTGAAAGTATGGATGGCGGTATAACATGGAGCCCGATAAGCCAAGAAGGGTTGGTGGAGAGGACGGTTGGTATGATCCTATTTGGCCGCGGTTCGGCATTGTATTGTGCGGCAGGGCGCAGTTTGTATGAGTGGGGTGATAGCCGTTGGCAGGAGATTCCTTTGGATTGCTCGGGAGCCCGTATTCTGGCGCTCTCGCTTGGCAAACAGAAAGAGTTATTTGTTGCTACTGATAAAGGTTTGTTCCAGGCAGTGCGTAATCAAACGAGCGTGGTTACATCGCAGACGATAGTGTCCCGATATCTCGAAAAAGAGCCATCAATACAAAACGTTCAACAGGCAGCTATCCACTATGCCGAGGTTGAGCCGGAAAAAATTATGCTGTGGCGTAAACAAGCTGCCGGTCGCGCTGTGCTTCCTAAAGTAAGCGCAACTATTGGTCGCGATACGACTGATCTCTGGCACTGGGAATCGGGGTCGTCGACAAAAGCAAATGACGATGTTTTACTGCGAGGAAGAGATTCGCTTGATTGGAGTGTGGGCATGAGCTGGGATTTGAGCGAGTTGATTTGGGCAGATGCGCAGACGTCAATCGATGTGCGTTCAAAATTAATGGTTGAGTTGCGTGAGTCGGTTTTGGATGAAGTTACCAAGGTTTATTTCGAACGGATTCGGGTTAAGGCAGAGCTTGATACCTGCGCAATAGAGGATCGGAAGAAGATGTTTGAAAAAGAGCTGAAACTGCAGGAACTGACCGCTTCACTCGATGCGCTCACCGGGCAATTCTTCAGTAAACAAATCGCAAAAAAATAATTTCAAAAAAATATTGACAACCTTTGAAAAGGGGTTATAATTAGCACTCTGTAAAATCGAGTGCTAATTTATTTTACTAACAATATCTAAAGGAGGTGTGTCGTATGAACATCCAACCATTAGGAGACCGGGTAGTTGTCAAAGCTTTAGAGGCCGAGGCAAAGACCAAGGGTGGTATTCTTTTACCGGATACCGCGAAAGAAAAGCCGCAAGAGGGTAAAGTTGTCGCTGTCGGTAAAGGAAAAGTTTCCGACAACGGACAAGTTATCGTGCCTGAAGTAAAAGTCGGCGACAAAGTTTTGTACGGAAAATATTCCGGCAATGAGATTACCACGCGCGAAGGCGAAGAGCTTTTGATTATGCGTGAAGAGGATATTCTGGCAATTGTTAAATAACTACTTATTGTAAGGAGGACGTATGGCTAAGCAGTTACTGTATAGTGATGAAGCGCGCCGCAAGATCTTAAGCGGTGTCGAGCAGTTGGCCAGGGCCGTTAAAGTTACTCTTGGTCCGAAAGGCCGCAATGTTGTTATCGATAAAAAATTCGGGTCACCGACTATCACCAAAGACGGCGTTACCGTGGCAAAAGAGATTGATTTGGAAGATTCTTTTGAGAACATGGGCGCACAGATGGTCAAGGAAGTGGCGGAAAAAACTTCCGATATCGCCGGCGACGGTACGACAACCGCAACAGTTTTGGCGGAAGCGATTTATCGCGAAGGTTTGAAAAATGTTACCGCAGGCGCCAATCCGATGGCGTTGAAACGTGGTATTGAAAAAGCGGTTGAGAAGATTGTTGAGGAACTCGGCAAACTTTCGACACCTATCAAGGATAAGAAAGAAATTGCCCAGGTAGCGACCATTGCTGCTAATTCAGACAGCACCATCGGCGAGTTGATCGCTGAAGCAATGAACAAAGTCGGTAAAGATGGTGTTATTACCGTTGAAGAAGCGAAGGCAACGGCAACGACGCTTGAGACCGTTGAAGGTATGCAGTTTGACCAAGGGTATCTTTCACCGTATTTTGTTTCTGACGCTGAAAGAATGGAATGCCTTCTTGAAGATCCCTATATCCTTATCCATGAGAAAAAGATTTCTTCATTGAAGGATCTTTTACCCTTATTGGAAAAAATCGCCCGCGCCAGCAAGCCGCTTTTGATTATTGCCGAAGAGGTTGATGGAGAAGCATTGGCGACATTAGTTGTTAATAAGATCCGCGGAACGTTTGTTGCCTGTGCCGTGAAAGCTCCCGGCTATGGTGATCGACGTAAGGCGATGCTTGAAGATATCGCAATTTTGACCGGCGGCAAAGCAATTACCGAAGATCTGGGCATCAAGCTTGAGAATGTTGATCTTGAAGATCTCGGCCGCGCCAAGAAAGTCAAAATTGACAAAGAAAATACAACGATCGTGGAAGGCGCTGGTAAAACAGCTGCTTTGAATTCCCGTATCGCGCAGATCAGAAAACAGATTGAAGATACCGATTCTGATTATGACAAAGAGAAACTGCAGGAACGCCTGGCAAAGCTTGCCGGTGGTGTTGCGGTTATCAATGTCGGTGCGACGACCGAGACTGAGATGAAAGAGAAGAAGGCTCGTGTTGAGGATGCACTTCATGCGACTCGCGCTGCTTCACAGGAAGGGATTGTTCCTGGCGGCGGTGTTGCGCTTATTCGCTGTATTTCCGTGCTTGAGAAGATCAAGCTTTCCGGAGATGAGTTGATTGGTGCCAATATTGTCAAGCGCGCCATTGAAGAACCGCTTCGCCACATTGCTGCAAACGCAGGGATGGAAGGTTCGGTGGTTGTTCAAAGAGTTAAAAGCGAGAAGACGAACGTCGGATATGATTGTAATCAGGATGCCTATGTCGACATGCTCGAAGCAGGCGTCATTGATCCGACCAAAGTTACCCGTTCAGCTTTGCAGAATGCGGCCAGTATTGCCGCATTATTGCTGACCACTGAAACGGTTATTACCGATAAACCGGAAAAAGAAGATAAGATGCCGGCAATGCCGGGTGGTATGGGCGGCATGGGCGGCATGGGTGGTATGGGTGGTGGTTATTAGTTCGTAATTCAGTACGAGTGCAAAGGGGCAGGAGTTAATCCTGCCCCTTTTTTTTCGGATTATATTAGAAATAGGTTAGTGGTGGTCGGTTATCGGTTTACGGAATTCGTTGAGAGGTGCCTGTTTAGGTTTTTAACCGCTAACCGAGAACCGCTTACCGAAAACCGTTGTTTTAAAATAACCGTTGACATCACAGGGACTTTCGTGTAAACTAAAGCATTATTTAATATAATCGCCATTTTTGGTATAATTTTAACCCATTGCAACACAATAAGATATAAGGAGTGCACCATGGCTGATTGGATAGGAATTGGTAGAAGAGCCCGCAGATGTTATGGTTTTGATGAAGTTGCTTTGTGTCCGGGAGATAAAACAATTAATCCTCTTGAGGTAGATACAAGCGTTACCCTTGGAGGAATGAAACTTACTGTTCCTATAATTGCCGCTGCAATGGATGGTGTTGTTAACGTGAAACTGGCGGTAGCTATGTCAAAACTCGGCGGTATTGCTGTTTTGAATCTTGACGGCGTGCAAACCCGCTATGAGAATCCCGAAGAAATCCTGGAAAAAATCGCCCATGCTTCCCCTGAAGAAGCAACAAGCCTTATTCAGGGCGCGTATAAACTTCCTATAAAAGAAAAATTGATCGCAAAAAGAATTCACGAGATTAAAAGCCAGAAAGGCCGTGCGGTTGTCAGTTGTATCCCTGGCAATGCCGAGCGTTTTGCCAAGATAGCGGTTAGCGCTGGTGCTGATATGTTCGTTGTGCAGTCAACCGTAACGAGCACGAAACATGTATCGACGCAATATAAAACGCTTGATTTGCATAAATTCTGTAAAGCCTGTAAGATCCCGGTTATGATAGGCAATTGCGTTACGTATGAAACAACCCTTGATCTGATGGATACGGGTGCCGCTGCTTTATTGATCGGTATCGGCCCGGGGCATGCCTGTACAACGCGCGGTGTTCTGGGAATCGGTGTTCCGCAGGTGACGACGACCGTTGATTGCGCCGCAGCCCGCGATTTTTATTTTAAGCGCACCGGACGGTATGTTCCGATCATTACTGACGGCGGTATGAATAGAGGAGGCGATATCTGCAAAGCATTTGCTTCAGGTGCTGACGCTGTTATGATCGGCTCGAGTTTTGCCAAGGCAGAAGAAGCTCCGGGCGGCGGGTATCACTGGGGAATGGCGACATCGAATGTCAATCTTCCTCGCGGTACGAGGGTCTATGTCGGTACTGCCGGGTCATTGAAAGAACTTCTCTTCGGACCTGCCAAGGTAGACGATGGTTCGCAAAATCTTATAGGAGCTTTAAAAACTTCCATGGGTTCTTTAGGAGCCGCAACCATTAAACAGATGCATGATGTGGAAATTATCATTGCTCCCTCAATTCAGACAGAAGGAAAGATTTTTCAAGTCGGACAGAAAGTAGGTATGGGCAAGCGATGACCAGACAAACAGTAATTATTCTTGATTTTGGATCCCAGTACACGCAGTTAATTGCCCGCCGTATACGCGAGAATAAAGTTTTTTCCCGTATTGTACCGTATAAAATTTCAGCCAAAGAGTTGGCGGCTCTGGCGCCGAAAGGTATTATTCTTTCCGGTGGGCCTGCGTCGGTTCTCGATAAAAAAGGGCCTGTTCCTGATCCGGGGATTTTCAAGCTGGGAGTCCCTATCCTGGGTATTTGTTACGGCATGCAGGTGATGAGCGAGGTTCTGGGAGGCAAAGTGCGTCATACCAAGAGCCGGGAATTCGGCAAGGCGGAACTTTTTGTCGATGATAATCGTGATTTACTCAGTCATGTTCCCGGGAATTTTACCTGTTGGGCCAGTCATGGCGATTATGTGACAAAACTTCCTCCGGGATTCCGTGTCATTGCGCATACAACAAATGCTCCTCTTGCAGCGATGGCGCATACCGGCAAGAAATTCTACGGCGTGCAGTTCCATCCTGAAGTTACGCATACGGAAAAAGGGACACAGATCCTTGGCAACTTTTTGTTTAAGGTCTGCGGATGTTTGGGACGCTGGACAATGCAGAGTTTTATTAAGGAGAGCATTGAAAACATCAAGAAAACCGTTGGAAAAGATAAGGTTGTTTTAGGTTTAAGCGGCGGTGTTGATTCTTCGGTTGCCGCAATGCTGATCCATAAGGCGATTGGCAAAAATCTGCGTTCAATCTTTGTTGATAACGGTGTTATGCGTAAAGATGAACCGCAACAAATCAAAGCTGTCTTTAAGAACATGTATCATTTGAATCTTGATTATATCGATGCTTCCAAACGTTTTTTGAAACGATTGGAAGGAGTAACCGATCCGGAGCAAAAACGCAAGATTATCGGGGAAGAATTTGTTAAGGTCTTTGAAGAAGAGGCGCATAAACTGAAAGGCGTTACATTCCTTGGGCAAGGCACGTTGTATCCGGATGTCATTGAGTCGATTTCGGTGTTCGGCCCCAGCAGCAAGATTAAGAGCCATCATAATGTGGGCGGTTTACCGGAACACATGAAACTTAAGCTCGTTGAGCCGTTGCGGGAACTTTTTAAAGACGAAGTCCGCGTTATCGGTAAAGAGCTAGGGCTTCCGGAACAAATTGTTAACCGTCAGCCGTTTCCGGGGCCGGGGTTGGCGATCCGTATTATCGGAGAGGTCACCAAAGAGCGGTGTGATCTTTTGCGTGAAGTAGATTCCCGTGTTTTGGATGAAATTTGCAACGCGAACCTCTATGACCAGGTCTGGCAGTCGTTTGCCGTATTGTTGCCGATTAAGAGTGTCGGCGTTATGGGCGATGAACGTACCTACGAAAATGTTGTCGCGCTTCGTTGCGTTACCAGTCTCGACGGTATGACCGCTGACTGGGTTAAACTTCCCTATGAATTGCTGGAGAAGATTTCAAATCGTATTATCAATGAAGTCAAAGGCGTGAATCGTGTTGTGTATGATATTTCTTCGAAACCGCCGGCGACTATTGAGTGGGAATAATAGCAATATTTGAAACTACCGGGTTTCAAGGTCACAAGTCACAACGTCACAAGTAAAAACAGATTCTTTATCAGTTACGATCTTAAATTTAATTTTCGTTCAGCATGACGATGAAGAGTCTAAGCTAAGCGTCCGCCTCTGGCGGAACTCAAGCTTGTGACTTTATGACCTTATGACATTGTAACCCTAGCTGATTTCTTCCATACATATGCATTCCGACTTCATCCACCTCCACCTGCATACGCAATACAGCCTTCTTGATGGTGCCTGCCGTATTCCTGAAACGTTAGCGCTTGCCCGCGCATATAAAATGGATTCTTTGGCGATTACCGATCATGGCAATATGTTCGGTGCTATTGAATTTTATTTGGAGGCGCAAAAGGCCGGTATCAAGCCGATTATCGGATGCGAAGTGTATGTCGCTCCGGGAAGCAGGTTGGAAAAATCGGGAAGGGCGACCGAAGATGTCTCATCATATCATTTGATCCTGCTGGCACGTGATGAAACAGGATATCAGAATCTGATGAAACTTGTTTCATCGGCATATCTGGAAGGTTTTTATTACAAACCCCGTATCGACAAGGAAATTCTTGCTCGGCATGCACAAGGGCTTTTGGGGCTTTCTGCCTGTTTAAAAGGAGAGATTCCTTTTTTATTGCGTCAAAGGCGTTACAACGATGCTTTAAAAGCGACTGACGAGTTTTGCCAAATCCTCGGGAAAGAGAATTTTTACTTAGAGGTGCAGGAGAATAACATTCCCGAACAGTCGTTAGTCAATGAAGGTCTTTTAAAGATCTCCAAGGAATTAACCCTTCCGCTTGTAGCTACCAATGACGTGCATTATCTTACCCGCCAGGCAGCCAAAAGCCATGAAGCGCTTCTGTGTATCCAAACGCAAACTACGCTCGATGATCCCAACCGCATGCGGATGTCATCGGAGGAATTCTATTTTAAATCACCTGCCGAGATGCAGGCGCTTTTCAAGGATTATCCGAATGCGATCAGTAATACGCAGGAGATTGCCAGCCGCTGCAACCTGGAACTTGAATTCGGCAAGCATCGCCTGCCCCGTTACGAGCCCCCTGTCGGGATAACAAAAGAAGATTATTTGCATCAGCTTTGCGAAGATGGCTTGAAACGGCGTTTTGAGACGATAACCCCTGAAATTACCGCGCGGCTGGAGTATGAGTTTAACCTTATCAAGACGATGGGGTTTGTGAGCTATTTCCTTATTGTGTGGGATTTTATCCATTATGCTAAGTCGCAGTGCATTCCCGTCGGACCCGGCCGCGGCTCAGCGGCCGGAAGCATTGTCAGTTATCTCATCGGTATTACTGATATCAATCCGTTGCGGTATGGACTTTTGTTTGAACGATTCCTCAACCCGGAACGTATCAGTATGCCTGATATCGATATCGATTTCTGTTATGAGCGCAGGCAGGAAGTTATTGCATATGTCACGCAAAAATACGGACGTGAGAACGTCGCGCAGATCATTACCTTTGGTACGATGCAGGCACGCGGCGTTGTCCGTGATGTCGGCCGTGTCATGGGGATGCCGTATGCGGATGTTGACCGGATCGCAAAACTCATCCCTCCTGACTTGGACATGACGTTAAAGAAAGCTCTGGAGCAGGAGAAGGAGCTCAAGGGACTTTATCAGAGCGATGCGCAGGTTAAGCAGCTTATCAATACGGGTTTGGATTTGGAAGGATTGAACCGCCATGCTTCGGTGCACGCGGCAGGCGTTTTGATAGCTGATAAACCCTTACAGGAGTACAGCCCGCTTTATAAAACCAATGATGATCAGATAACGACCGGTTATAGTATGGGGTCTTTGGAAAAGATCGGGCTCTTGAAGGTTGATTTTCTGGGGTTGCGCACCCTGACTGTTATTGACCAGACGTTACGGCATATCAAAGCCAAACAGGGGAAGGTCCTTGATCTTGAGACTGTTCCGCTTGATGACGTCGCGACGTATAAATTACTTGCCAGCGGCCAGACCATTGGGGTGTTTCAGGTTGAAAGCACCGGCATGCGCGATCTTTTGCGGAAACTTGAACCGGAACGGTTTGAAGATATCATTGCTTTGATAGCGTTATATCGGCCGGGTCCGCTTAATTCGGGGATGGTCGATGATTTTATTAAACGAAAACACGGTACCGTTCCTATCCGGTATGATCATCCGAAACTCGAAACGGTTCTCAAAGAAACGTACGGTGTCATGGTCTATCAGGAACAGGTTATGCAGATCACTTCCCTGCTTGCGGGTTTTACCCTGGCGCAGGCGGATCTTTTACGTAAGGCCATGGGTAAGAAGATACCCGAGATTATGGAGAAGCAGCGGAGTATTTTTATTAACGGAGCTGTCAAGAACGGGATACGCGAATTGGTCGCTACAAAGATCTTTGATCAGATAGAGAAATTTGCCGAATATGGTTTCAATAAATCGCACAGTGCCGCCTACGCGGTCATTTCATATCGAACGGCATATCTGAAGGCAAATTATCCGGTTGAATTTATGACAGCGCTCTTGACCTCAGAACGCGGCAATACCGATAAGGTTGTTGAATATGTCAATGAAGCGGGCAGGATGGGAATAGATGTCTTACCGCCTACGGTCAATGAGAGTAATGAATTATTTTCGGTGGTTGATCCCCGGCATATCGGTTTTGGCCTCTTGGCAGTTAAAAATGTCGGTGAACAGGCTGCAGAGTCAATTGTTCGTCAACGCACGATCAAAAAATTTTCTTCGTTGAAGGATTTTTGCACGCGTGTTGATTTGCGGCAAGCCAATAAAAAAGTCCTGGAAAGTCTTATCAAATGCGGCGCGATGGATGAGTTCCAAATGCCGCGGGCGCGTATGTTGGCGGGACTTGAAACGGTTATGGAACAGTCTCAGAAAGAGCAGAAAGACCGCATGTCGGGTCAGATGTCATTTTTTGACCTCTCAAATACCGTGCAAACGGGTTTCACGGGTATGCCGCAGACGCTTCCTGATGTCCATGAATGGCCTGAACCGCAGATGCTTGCGTTTGAAAAAGAGATGCTTGGTTTTTATGTGACCGGCCACCCGTTGGCGCGGTATGCCAATCATTTGAAACGTTTTGCTTCTACGACGACCTCGCGCTTACCGACGCATACGAACGGCGAGGAGATAAAGATAGTCGGTCTTATTGTAAAGATCAAAAACACGCTGACCAGGGCTAAACAGGAAAAAATGGCGATCTTAAAAATCGAGGATTTGGAAGGTTCTGTGGAAGCGATTGCTTTCCCTGCAGCCTATGCAAAGATTTCCCGGTATATTTCGATGAGCGCGGTTGTTTTAGTTACCGGCACGTTGAATCTGGAGGAGGAGTCTCCCAAGATCTTTGTGAATGATATGCTGCCGATGGATGAGATTTATCGGTCCATAAAAAGCATCAGTATCAACCTTTCGGGGGTACGGGAGAATCTGTTCGAGTCTTTAAAGACGCTTTTGGCCGACAACAGAGGCAAGATCCCTGTTTATTTGCATCTTGATACTCCCTCTAAGTCCCGGGTACAGATGGTTGTCGGCGACGGTTTTTACATTAACCCAAACGAACAATTAATTCTCGATGTGGAAGCGCTTCTGGGAGCGGAAAGGTTAACGGTGGTTATTTAAAGATGGGAATTGAAAAAAGAAGATTTCCTCGCGCCGCTGTCAATGCGGTACTTGAATATGTCAAATATGACAGGGTGGAACGCAGTCTTTATATTACGGGTGCCAAAAACATCAGTGAGGGCGGGTTGTGTCTCATTACTTTTGAGCGCCTTGAACCGGGTTCTGAAATTGAATTGAAATTTACGCTTCCCGAGATTAATCAGTCCATTGTTGCCCATGCGCAGGTCCGCTGGGTTAAAGAGCTTGCGGTTGAGCAAGCATCTCCGCTTGTTGTTTTCCAGCAAGGCGTTCAGTTTGTCAATATTTCTTCCAAAGATCGTAAGACGATTTCAGAGTATGTGCTCTCAAGACAGCAGTAATGTTTTGCAACGACACTTTTTCCCCATGAGTATACAGGTACGATTTTATTCTGCGATATGTGCGGTTTCTCTTTTGTTTTCTCTGACCGGGTGCGCCTCTGTTCCCCGGGTTGATAAGCATACGATCGTCCGTTTATACGCCGAACAGAGGAGTCTTCCTAAAAAACATCCGGTTATTTTTGTGCCGGGCATGATGGGATCTGTTTTGACCGATGTTAAGACCGGCCGGACAGTGTGGGGGGCGGTTGGCGGTGTTGCTGTCGACGTTCTGGCGCTCCCTATCGATTCAGTCACGCTTTTTTTAAATCGCGATGATCTGGTACCGACCAGGACCATGGCAAAGTTTTCCTGGGTGCCGGGCATAGTCGAGAAAAAAGTTTATGAGGATATTTATCGCATAGCTGTTGAAGCGGGAGGGTTTGAGAAAGATGTGTCGGTATTTGCTCTTTCGTATGACTGGCGCCGTGATTTAGTTGAAGCCGTACAGCAATTGGATGCCTTGATCCAGGTTATTAAAGAGAAAACCGGGAATCCGGATATAAAAATTAATCTGGTCTGCCATAGTTCGGGAGGTCTTATCGCCCGATATTATATAAAGTATGGCAATAGTGATGTTTTAAATGAAGATGTGTTGCCGCCGCCGACCTATGCAGGCGCGCACAATATTAATAAGGTTATTATGCTTGGTGTTCCCAATACCGGTTCCATGGAGTCATTTCAAAAGCTTCATGAGGGATTATGGCTTCCTACCATCGTGCGTATCAGGCCGCACGTTGCTTTTACCATGCCGTCTTTGTATGAGCTCATGCCGTTTGACGGGCAGCCTGGATTTGTTGATGCTGCGGGCGTTTTTCAGAACCTTGATTTATATGACGCAGATACTTGGTTGCGGTATGGTTGGTCGATCTTTCATCCGCTGTATACCTCGAAATTACGGCAGTCTCTGCGAAGCGAATATGGAAAAGTCAAAGGCCAGCAGATGTTCGATGAGAAAATGAATAAAGAACGCCGTTTTCTTGAAATGGTTTTGCAACGGGCCAAACGGTTCCATGAAGCGCTCTGGAACGGTGATTTGACGGAAGAAAAGAGGCGGATAAATTATATTCTTCTTGGTTCCGATTGTCAGCCGACCTTGAAACGGGCTGAGTTGATTAAGCGTTCGTGGGGATGGGAGACTTTGTTTAAATCGGGGAAACCCCTTGTTTCCGACAAACTCTACGGGTTTGGAGACCGGAGTGTAACCAAAGATAGTCTTATTGGCCTCCGGTATATAGATTATGGGCTTACCACGCAAAAAATATTCCGTTTTCCTGCCTCGTATTCCGGCTTTGTTTGCGAAAATCATATGGAACTTGTCAGCAGTCCCACCTATATGGATAATCTCTTAAATCTCCTCTTAATGGACGAATAATTCTGAGATGAGCCGTGCGTCGTGAGTATCGGGTGTTGTGTTTGTTTTTCGTCAGAGGAGGGTTTATTACCCGTAACGCAATACGCTACGCACGACGCAATACGAATTGACATGCGATTTCCGACTAATCTTGTGATTGTGAGCCTTGGTTATGTTGAAAGCAATTGAGTTTTTCTTTTGCGAAAAAAGATTGACACTGTAAGTTTCTGCTGATATTATACTTAGGTAAAGAAGGGGGTGTTTAATGACGAAGAAAGATATTATATTAAAGGTTGCAGATGAGACGCACATCAAGCAAATAGATGTAAAACGTGTCGTCCAGAATACGTTTGATTGTATTATTGAAGCTCTGGAACGGGGAGAGAAGATTGAACTGCGCAATTTCGGCGTTTTCAAAGTAAAACAGCGAAAAAGCCGCACTGGAAGAAATCCGCGCACCGGCGAAGTTGTTCCCGTCCCGCCTCGAAGGGTCGTTGTTTTCAAACCCGGCCTGGAGATGAAGAGCGATATAAAGTAATCCGCGTTTTTTTCTCGCCCTTAAAAACACATGTTTAAAAGAATTCCGGGTACGCATGATATTCTGCCTCATGAGATGTCTCTGTGGCATGCTTTAGAGCATGCCGCAAGGCGCATCTTTACTTTGTATAATTACACGGAAATCCGTCCGCCTATTATAGAAGAAGCGAGTCTTTTTGACCGTTCGTTGGGTGAATTCGCCGAGATTGTGCAAAAACAGATGTTTGTTATTAAACACGGTGAAGATACATACGCTTTGCGGCCTGAAGGGACTGCTTCAATCGTTCGGGCGTATATTGAAAATAATCTTGATAAAACAACCGGTTTTTTAAAGGCCTATTATATGGGGCCGATGTTTCGCCTTGAACGTCCGCAAAAAGGCCGCCAACGGCAGTTCCATCATATTGGCTGCGAGGCGATTGGCAGTGCCGCGCCAGGAATTGATGTTGAAGTTATCGCGTTGGCAGACGCGCTTTTGAAAGAAATGCGTATTTCCGGCTACCGCATTGTTTTGAATAGCCTGGGTTGTTTAGAGGATAAAATATCCCTTACGGAACTATTGAAGAAAGATTTAGCAGGCAAGCGCCAGGATCTTTGCCAGGAGTGCCAGACGCGGTTTGATAAAAATATTTTACGTATTCTTGATTGTAAGCATGACGTTTGTAAGGAAATTGTAAAAGGGATTAATATCGGTGACCGGTATTTATGCGCGGAGTGTTTAGCGCATTTTTCATCTGTTAAAGAGGGGCTTGACGCCTTAGGTATTGCGTATACGGTGAGTCCTCATTTAGTGCGCGGGCTTGATTATTATACGAGGACTGTTTTTGAAATTAAACATGATTCTTTAGGCGCTCAGGATGCTATTGGCGCCGGCGGCAGGTATGATAATCTGGTTGAGGAATTGGGGGGTGCTAAAACCGCGTCGGTTGGTTTTGCTTTCGGTGTGGAGCGGCTTTTATTGGTTGCCGATCCTCTGCCGGTTGTTCCGCTTGAGAAATTAGTATATGTGGTTTCGATGGGAGATGCGGCAAGGCGGTTTACGATGACGCTTGCGCATACCTTGCGCGGCAATGGTTTCCGGGTTGATATGGATTATGAGGGAAAGTCATTGAAGGGCGCTATGCGTAAGGCTAACGATCAGTCTGCGGCAGTTGTTTTAATTGTCGGAGATAATGAACTTGCCAAACAGAGTGTTATGCTTAAGGATATGCGTGTCAGCCAGCAACGGGAAGTTCCTGTTGCCGGCCTTGTTGAAGAATTGACCAGGATTTTGCAGATGCACAATCAGCCCGAAGGGCCGAAATCATAAATCCCGGAGGGATTTATGATGGGCATTGGGGCAGACCAGAAAATTTGACAAGTGCGAATTTCGGGACTAAAAAAGACCTTTGCAACCGGTTAGGTTGTACAGAGTAATACGGGGAAGGATATAGTCATGTTAAGGACACATACGTGCGGCGAATTGACAGCCGCTGACGCAGGAAAAGAAGTAACATTATGCGGTTGGGTTGCTACCCGTCGTGATCATGGAAAATTGATTTTTATTGATATGCGTGACCGCTACGGGCTTACGCAGGTAGTATTTTTACCTAAGGATGCGCCTGATGCGCATGCAAAAGCCCAAGAATTACGCAGCGAGTTTGTAATCAAGCTTAAAGGGATTGTTAACAAACGGCCCGGTAACACGGTTAACGCAAAACTTCCGACGGGGGAAATCGAGATCCTTGCCAAGGAGCTCGAGGTTTTAAACCCGAGTTTAACCCCGCCGTTTGAAATTGAGGGGATACAGGAGATAACCGAGGAGACCCGTCTTAAATACCGCTATCTTGATTTACGCAGGAAACCGGTTTTTAATAATTTTGTTGTGCGGCATAAACTATATCAAATAATCCGTGCTCAATTGAACGCGCGGGATTTTATCGAGTGCGAGACTCCGATCCTGACTAAGTCTACGCCGGAAGGCGCGCGTGATTATCTGGTCCCTTCCCGTGTTAACGAAGGGATGTTTTACGCGCTTCCGCAATCGCCGCAGTTATTTAAACAGATTCTCATGGTTTCCGGTATTGAAAAATACTATCAGATCGCGAAATGCTTCCGCGATGAAGATTTGCGCGCGGATCGCCAGCCTGAATTTACGCAGCTTGATCTTGAGATGTCTTTTATCAATGAAGAGGATATCTTTGTGATCTTTGAAGGGCTCATGAAAGTTATCTTTAAAGAGCTGCGCGGTGTTGATATTGAAACACCGTTTCCGAGAATTCCGCATGCAGCGGCAATGAAGAAATACAATTCCGATAAGCCTGATTTGCGCCAGGAATTCGGCAAGGAATTTGCGTTTGCCTGGATCGTTGATTTTCCGATGTTCAAATATAATGATGAAGAAAAACGCTGGGAAAGCGAGCATCATCCGTTTACCGCGCCTCGTACGGAAGATATCGATACGCTTGAGAAAACGCCCGGTACCGTTACGTCGCGTTCCTATGATCTGGTTTTAAACGGGATGGAGATAGGTTCCGGGTCAATTCGTATCCATGACCAGAAATTGCAGGAGCGTATTTTTAACATTATCGGTATCAGCCAGGAAGAAGCACGTAAACGATTCGGGTTTCTTTTGGAAGCGTTCCAGTATGGCGCTCCTCCGCATGGAGGTTTTGCTTTTGGCATCGACCGTTTGTTGACGGTAATTGCCGGAGTTTCCAGTATCAGGGAAGTGATTGCGTTCCCTAAGACAAGCGCTGCATTTTGCCTTTTGACCGGAGCTCCGTCTGAAGTCGATGATAAACAGCTTACTGAACTTAATTTAACCGTGAAGAAAAGGAGGAAGGAATGAAGAGGGCTTTTGGTTTTATAGTTGTATCCGGTGTATTCCTGCTGTCGGGATGCGTGGTGCGCTCCTATGAAGCAACGCGCGACCGTATTGACCAGAATCTTTCCGCCGGCAACCGCGGTTATATAATGGGCGCAAAACCAGCTTCGTTGTCTGACGAGGACCGTAAACTTACCCGCACAACGAAAGTTGTCGAGGTTGAACTTCGTTCCCCGTTGGAATTCCTTAATAAAAGGCATGCCAAGAAAACGGTTGGTAAAACTGCCGATACTGCTGTTGAAGGGAATAAAGGATATGTGAATGAACCCCCGGTAGAAGAGAGTGCGGCACTTTCTTCCGAAACCTTGGAATCATACACGGTGCAGAAGAATGATACATTACAGAAAATTTCCCAGAAATATTTCGGGACTACTAAAAAATGGGTAGCGATATTCAACGTAAATAAAGATAAGCTTTCGGCGCCGAATAAAATCTATCCGGGGCAAGTGATTCAGATTCCTGTTGAAAAGAATGCTGTGCAGGAACCAAAAGAGAACTTGAAGTAATTTAAAAATCGGTCAGCGGTTTACGGTTTTCGGTTAGCGGCTCATGGTTTGCTAACCGTTAACCGAACACCGAAAATCTAACATTGAACAACAATAACCGCAAACCGAAACCCGTAAACCGAAGATATGGAAAAAACGATACAACTTGAAACGCATGATGAAGCGCAAGCGCTCCTGGGTCCTTCCGATGAGTATATAAAGCTCATCGAAAAAGAATTTAAAGTTAAAGCGCTTGTTCGCGGGGAACATTTAAAAATCAGCGGTCTTGCCAGTAATATCAAGAAGGCGGGAGAGCTTATTGAGTATCTTTTGAATGGGATCCGGGCAGGTAATGAAACAATCGGCAGACAGGATCTTGCCCATTTGATTCGTACGTTTAAAAAACCTGGCCGGCCGCACGGCGACATGCCGCTTGAAGAAACCGGTATTATCAGGGAATCGGCTCGTAATAAAATGATTGGGCCGAAAACCCTTGGTCAGCGCGCATATGTTGAGGCAATCAAGGCGCACGATATCGTTTTTGGCGTAGGGCCTGCAGGGACCGGTAAAACGTATCTTGCCATGGCCTGCGCAGTCGAGTCTTTGCAGAAACAGGAAGTGCGGCGTATCATTTTAACGCGTCCTGCTTTGGAAGCTGCCGGGGAGTCCCTCGGGTATTTGCCCGGCGATATGGTTGAAAAAATTACTCCGTACCTGCGTCCGTTATACGATGCTTTATATGATATGATGGAGGCGGAGCGTATTGAAAAATATCTTGAGACGGGGGTTATTGAAGTGGCGCCCCTTGCGTATATGCGCGGCCGTACCTTGAACGACGCATTCATCATCCTCGATGAAGCCCAAAATTGTACCGCCGAGCAAATGAAAATGTTCTTAACGCGGTTAGGATTTGATTCAAAAGCGGTTATTACCGGTGATTTAACGCAGAGCGATCTGCCGAGTGGAAGGCCTATCGGACTTTTACAGGCGCAAGAGCTTTTAAAGGAAATAGAGGATATTGCCTTTAATTATTTTACCGGGTCCGACGTTGTCAGGCATCCGCTGGTACAGCGGATTATTGAAGCGTATGATAAAACGAATCGTCATTAATAAACTTTGGTTTGTGATCGGTTCAGCCGCCGCATTCTTGGTCAGTGCTGCTCTGCAGGTTGATCTTGCTATTCCGCTTCTCCTTCTGATACTCTATCTTTTCCTTAAATTCATCAAAATTGATCCTGCGTTTGTTAAACAGCTCGGCATTAATCTTACCTTTTTATTCCTCCTCATCCTTGCGACATCTCTGGTGATCATCAGGCAGGGGTGGCCGGTGTATAGTATTCCGATAAGCGCCATTGCGATGCTGGCAATGATTCTTTTTGATGATTTTACCGTATCACTCCTCATAACATTGGCAGCTTCTGTCACGGTTTCATCCCTTGCCGGTAACAATTACCTGCTTTTTGTTGCTTTTCTTGCCGGAGGGCTCGCATCGATACTTTTGGTGCGCGATATCCGCAGACGGGTTTCCCTGATTCAGGCGGGTTTCTTCTGCGGGTTCATCCAGGCGCTAACATTTTTTTGTATTACTGATTTTTCTCTGATGCATCCCGATTGGTATGTGACCCTTTTCTTGAATGGCATAATTTCGAGTTTTATTGTTTTGGCAACGCTGCCGTTATTTGAAATTGCTTTTAAAACCGTTACAAACGTCAGCCTTCTTGAATTAGCCGATTTTAATCACCCGCTTCTGCAAAGGCTTGTGCAGGAAGCCCCCGGGACCTATCATCATAGTTTGGTCGTCGGGAATTTAGCCGATGCTGCCTGTAAAGCAATCGGCGCGCACGCGTTGTTGGCGCGGGTCGGAGCCTATTATCACGATATCGGCAAACTTTCAAAACCAGGATATTTCACGGAGAATCAAGGGGTTAGCGGCAGTAAACATGACGCATTGACGCCGACGATGAGCAAGCTCGTTATTATGAATCATGTTAAAGAAGGGATTGAGTTGGCGCAAAAATCAAATCTCAATCCTCCGATTATTGATTTTATTCAGCAGCATCATGGTTCGAGCCTGGTGTATTATTTTTATCGCAGGGCTCTTGAGCATCTTGAAGAAGATCAGACGGTTAAGGAAGAAGGGTTCCGCTATCCCGGTCCAAAACCAAAGACAAAAGAAACCGCCATTGTATTATTGGCTGATTCGGTTGAAGCGGCGTCACGCGCTCTTCGGGAACCAAGCCCGTCGAAGATTGAAGAAGTCGTGCATAAGATTATCAATAATAAGTTCATTGACGGACAGCTTGATGAATGTGACCTGACGTTGAAGGATTTGGAAAAGATCGCGGCAGTTTTTATTCACGTGTTAGGCGGCATGTACCATAGCCGTGTTAGCTATCCGGAGACTCCCCCAGGTGCAGATAACAATACTCAATCTTCAAAAGAAGATTCTCATCAATCAGGTAAAGGCCAAAACGCTGATTCGTAAAACCCTTGCTTCGGAGCGGGTGGCAAAGCGTGGAGAAATAACCGTTCGGTTTGTCGACGATAAACATATACAAGCATTGAACCTTTTGTATCTCGGCGAGCTGTGCCCGACGGATGTTTTATCATTCCAAACTGAAAATTCTCAGGTTCGTCTTGTAGCCGATATCGCCGTTTCTACCGATACCGCCGTGCGTCAGGCGCGGGTATTTAAGACGTCTGCTTTATATGAGACGTATTTGTATGTTGTGCACGGTGTTTTACACGCCCTTGGGTACGACGATAATACGGATCGTAAACGCGGCATCATGCAGAAGAAAGCGGAAATAATACTTGCGACAGCTGGAATCAGTTTATAGTTCAATGTGCAAAGTTCAAAGTCTAGATTTTTATTCCGCTAGTAACGGCTTGATTTTGTTTTTACTTTGAACTATTAAACTATGAACTTACCTTGAACATTGAACCTTGAACTAAAATAAGAATAAATATGGCCATACATAAAACAGACGCGATCGTGTTGAAGAGAATGGATTTTCGGGAGACGTCCGTCATAGCGCATTTTTTTACCCGTGATTTCGGCAAGGTCCATGGGATCTTGAAGGGGATCCGGAAAGACCCGCGTAAGTTTGCCAGCAGCGTTGATATCTGTACGCACAATGAGATTGTTTTTTACCGCAGCAGGACATCCGATTTGCATTTGGTAAGTCATTGCGATATGAAAAATGGTTTTGGTTCCGGTCGTCCCGATATGATAAAGACGGCTGTTGCCAGCCTTATGATGGAACTTATCCATTCGGTTATGGAGCAGGAAGATAGGAATGAAGAAGTTTTTGATTTGGCGTTGGAGTGCTTGCGGCAGTTGGATACGACCGATAATCCCGAGAAAGTGCTGACGATTTTCAAAATAAAGATCCTTACGCTTTCCGGTTTCCGGCCGCACTTTGATTCATGCGTTTCCTGCCAGTCAAAGATTGCCGGAGAGACGCGATTCAGCCTTGCGATGGGCGGCTTATTGTGCTCTCGTTGTTATGCCAAAGACCCGAAGGCGCGCGTAATCTTCCGGGGGACGGTAGCAACGCTTTTGCATATTCAACGCAATGATTTCAAAAATACGCTTTCGTTGGGGATGAACAAGGAAATAAAAAAAGAACTCAATCTCGTACTCGATGCGTTTTTAAATTTTCACCTTGAAAAAGATTTCCGCGCGCAACGCGTGTTGAATCAACTTGCGCAGCCGGCGGTGTGCACGAATTGATTGATTGCACCGTAAAGCGGCTTCCATTGACCGGATAAATCAGTGTTCGTTGGAGTTTGGCGCAATAGAAAAATAATGTACTCAAGGGGTATCGTATGAAAATTGTCGTTCTTGGTCCCGGAGCAATCGGTTGTTTAGTGGCTGCGTTTTTATCAAAAACAAAAGAAGACGTTTGGCTTCTCGATAAAGATAAAAACCGCGCGCATAAACTGCAGTCGCAGGGTATCTTCGTTGAGGGTATGGGGAACCCGTGGCATGCCGTGGTGAAAGTAAGCGCGGATGCCAAGGCGATCGGTGAAGCGGATGTGCTTATTGTTTGTGTCAAATGTTATGATACCAAGACCGCCATAAAGAGCGCCAAGCCTTGTATTGGGCCCAACACCTATGTCGTAACTTTGCAAAATGGTTTAGGCAATATTGAGAATATCGGAGAGATCATCGGGCAGGAGCGTTTGTTGGCAGGGATCACGAACCAGGGGTCGACCCTTATAGGGGTTGGGAAAGTCCGTCATGCCGGCAAAGGTGAAACGAGTATCGGGAGAATTGACGGTGAATTTCCTGTTGAGTTGCGGCAGATCCGCGATATATTTAACAAATCAGGGTGGGAAACAAAGATTTCTCGGGATATAAAAGTCCTGGTATGGTCGAAACTTGTCGTTAATGTGGGGATTAACGTGCTTACGGCGCTTACGCGTTTGCCCAACGGAAAAATCGTCGAGTATGAAGGAACGCGCCGCCTTATGCGCCAAGCAGTTACCGAAGCGGTTAAAGTTGCAAAACGTAAACGGGTGAAGCTTCTGTATGATGACCCGTTGGCAAAAGTCGAATCTGTTTGTGAGGCAACATCGACAAATGTTTGTTCTATGCTCCAGGATGTTCTCAATCACCGGCGCACGGAAGTTGATTATGTCAACGGCGTGATTGTCCGGCATGCGCAGGAACTTGGTATTGCGGCGCCCGTTAATACGGTGTTGGTGGACCTCATTAAAACCGTAGAATCAAGTTATGATGCGCAGGTAGATATTCCTTAAGATGCGCAACCAGGAAATTGCACAGATATTCCGGCAGATTGCATTGATCCTTGAAATAAAAGGTGAGAATGTCTTTAAGATCCGCGCATACGTTCGTGCGGCAGAACAGCTTGAGGGATTATCCGATCCTATTGAAACGTTTGTTGCCGCCAACCGGCTTACGGATATCCCGGGGATCGGTAAGGATCTTTCAGCGCGTATCGCGGAATATTGTTTGACGGGGAAGATTGCGTTGTTTGACGAGCTTTCGCAATCAATTCCCGCAGGTCTTCTTGAACTGCTGCGTATCCCGTCGATCGGCCCCAAGACCGTGCAATTGTTGTATGCTACGTTGGGTATTGACAGCGTTGCAGCGCTTCAGGCAGCGCTTGATCAGGGGAAATTGGACGGTTTGCCCGGCGTTAAAGAAAAGACTATTGCCAATATCCGTCATGGTATCGAACTTTTAGAGCGCAGCAAAGAACGCATGACTCTTGCGGAAGCAAGCCGTGTCGCTGAGACGTTTGTAACCGCATTAAAGAAAAACAAATTTGTTGACTCAGTTACGTGCGCCGGCAGTTTGAGGCGGGCAGAAGATACGGTCGGCGATATTGATATGCTTGTTGTTTCCGCTCATGCGCAGGATGTCATGGATACGTTTGTCAGGCTTCCTGCGGTTACGCAGGTGCAGGCGCATGGATCGACGAAAAGTTCTGTCCGGATTGCCGATGGTACGCAGGTTGATTGCAGGGTTGTGGAAGTTGAGTCGTTTGGCGCCGCGCTTGTTTATTTTACGGGTTCAAAGAATTTCAATATAAAGATCAGGCATCTGGCGATACAAGCGGGTCTGAAAGTAAATGAATACGGCGTCTTCCGGGGAGAAAAACGGATAGCCGGGAAGACGGAAAAAGACGTTTTCCGCGCTTTGGGTTTGCCGTATATTGAACCGGAATTACGGGAAGATAATGGCGAGATTGAAGCCGCCCTTTCCAATACGCTTCCTGAACTGGTGTGTTGTAACGATATCCGCGGTGACCTGCATTGCCATTCGACCTGGTCTGACGGTGCAAGTTCCATCGCCGAGATGGCCCTGGCCTGTCAAAAACGCGGGTATTCGTATGTGGCAATTACGGACCACTCGCAGAGTTTGCGTGTTGCCCATGGTGTTTCAGTTGCCGATCTCAAAAAGAAAAAGCGGGAGATTGATGCGCTGAACAAGACGGTGCGGGATTTTAAGATCCTTTTTGGCACGGAAGCAGATATTGATAATGACGGCGTTCTTGATTATCCCGATGATGTCTTGCGGGAATTTGATATTGTTGTGGGGGCGATTCATACCGGTTTCAAACAGTCTGCCGAACAGATTACCAGGCGGCTGGTGAATGCCTGTAAGAACAAGTACGTACATATAATCGCGCATCCAACCGGAAGGTTGTGGGGGGTGCGTGATGCCTATCCCATGCATTTTGAAGAAGTCTGCCGGGCTGCTTCCGATACGGGGACTGCGCTTGAAATCAATGCATTCCCCGACAGGCTTGATGTTAATGACGAGCTTTGCCGTATGGCAAAAAAAAGAGGTGTTCGTTTTTCAATTGATACGGATTCACATCATGTTGAGCATTTGCAGGCAATGCGATTCGGCGTTTCAGTTGCCAGGCGCGGATGGTTAACCAAAGACGATATCATTAATACACAGACTCTGTCGTGTTTGCAAAAGGAGTTGGTGAAAAAATGAAAAAGTGGATTGTGTGCGCGGTTGTTTGTTTAACAGGTTTCAGTCTTTGCGGGTGCCGGAATCATGATTTTAAAGAAACCCGTATGCTGATGGGGACCTATGTTGAGATTACGTCTTCTGACTGGAGGGCTGCGGCAATTGCTTTTGATGAGATTAAACGTATTGAGGATTTGTTAAGTAAATATAACGAAAAGAGCGAAATTTCCCGGCTTAACAGAATAGGCAAGTCTTCCGTCAGCGTTGATACGCTCTATATTGTACGGAAAGCAAAACAGCTTTGGCTGGTTACGGGAGGCGCGTTTGATCCTACCGTCGGCCCGCTCTTGGATGTGTGGGGGTTTACTGATAAAAAGTACCGGTTTCCTTCAGACGAAGAAATTGCGTCGGCTATGAAAAAAGTGGGAATGGATAAAGTTGAAATTGATGATGAGAAGAATATCATTGCTTTAACGGTCCCCGGTATGAAACTTGATTTAGGGGGGATTGCCAAGGGGTATGCCGTTGATTGTGCTGTGTCCCGGCTTAAACAGGCCCATGTCAGAAATTGTCTTATTAACGCCGGCGGTGATATCTATTGTCTGGGTAAAAAAGCGGATGGCAGGGCATGGAGAGTCGCTCTTCGGGATCCGCGCAGGGAACAATACGCGGTACGGGCTGAGTTTTTTGAGTTGAGCAACAAAGCTATCGATACGTCGGGTGATTACGAGCAGTTTTTCATAAAAGACAATAAACGGTATTCGCACATTTTTGATCCCAAGACCGGGCGTCCGGCTTCTTCAGGAGTGGCTTCCGTTACCGTTATTGCGCCTGATTGTTTAACGGCAGATGCCTTGGCGACATCTCTTTTTGTTATGGGAAAAGATAAAGGGCGTGATCTTCTGAAGAAGTTTCCCATGGCGGAAGCCAATATTATTGATGAAAAGGATGTGCAGGATTCCGAGTAAAGGGAGATTGTATATTTTTGCGGAGGGAGATATAAATATGAGACGGTGGTTTGCGGTGATGATTATGTGCCTGAGTTGTTGTGGTCTGATGCGCCCCGCTTGTGCCTGCCAGAAATACGGCGAAAGCGTTTTTGTGTCATTTGCCCATCGCAGGAGCACGATTGATTTCGATCGGCTCAAACTTTTTTTCTTTTTAAAGGAAAACGAACCCAATGAATTACGGTATCGGTCCGTAGCGGACAACGATCTGGTGGTTATCATTGCACGGTTTCCCCTGGAAAATGCAAAGAAGCAGACTATATGGGCATATGAGTTGAGTATTCGTCCGCGTTCATATCAAGACCGCGCGATGCATGATTTTCGTAACGCAGTGCGCGTTGAGTTTGAGCGGCTCATGAAAAACGGGTTACTTATCAACTTTACCAGTTCTGATCTGAATGCCATCCTTTCGCTTGAGTCGTTTGGCGATATGGTTTTTTATAAAGGAGAGGCCGGTATCGGTTGGCAAAGTAGTTTGACGGAGGGTGCATGCGGCGGTCCGGTGGAGCTTGAAGGCGATATCCCGACGCTCGTATTGCCGCTTTAACGATGATGACGATTGCGGATATACGCGCATTAAAAGGAAAACGGAAAATTACTATGCTGACCGCGTATGATTTTCCAATGGCTGCTCTCGTGGAAGAGGCGGGGATCGATATGATCCTTGTGGGGGATTCTTTGGCCAATGTTGTTTTGGGCCTGGAGTCTACCACGCAGGTCGGGATGCAGGAGATGATACATCACGCGAAAGCTGTTACTCGCGCGGCTAAAAATACGCTGGTGATCGGCGACATGCCGTTTGAGTCGTATCAGGTGCATCCTGAAGCATGTGTTAAGAATGCGCGCCGTTTTATTGATGAAGCGCAGTGCGCAGCTATTAAACTTGAGTGGTTTGATCACTGTCTTGAAGTAACGGAACGGATAGTTGCTGCAGGCATTCCGGTTATGGGCCATATTGGTTTGACTCCGCAGACAGCCGATAAACTTGGCGGTTTCAAGGTCCAGGGTAAGGATGCTCAGGCTGCAGGCCGTTTGATCGAACAGGCGCGTGCGCTTGAGAAAGCCGGATGTTTCAGTTTTGTTATTGAATGTGTCCCTGACCGGATTACGGAAGTAATAACAAACAGTGTATCGATTCCTGTTATCGGCATTGGCGCAGGCGTTCATTGCGATGGACAGGTCCTGGTCGTGCATGATGTCGTGGGGCTTTTTGAGCGTTTCAAGCCCAAGTTCGTTAAACAGTACATACATCTTTCGACGGAAATCAAGGAAGCGTTTGAACAGTATAAACGCGAAGTTATCGACGGAGTATTCCCGGGGCCGGAACATAGTTTTACCATTAAAGAAGAAGAGTTGAAAAAAATTAAACCATGAGGCGTAAAAAGAATTATTTGAAGATTGCATGTATCGGTATTGCGCTTTCTTTGGCTGTCGCCTATATTGCGTATTTTGCCGGGCCGCGGCTTTTGAAGATGTATGTGCACGCCGGGATCGGTTTTATTCACCGGCAGCCGATTTTCGGGATGAAGCCGTCTGAAGTTCCTGTCCCTCTCGAGGTGGATGAGGATTATTTGGCGGAATTAAAACCGTATGAATTTTCAGACGTTTCGGTTTCGCTTCCCAAGGAATTTAGGGTTGTACAGGGGAGTGAGGAAAAATCATATTATAAGAAACGTCCCTGGAAGACGATGGGGGCGGTTGTCTACCTTTTATATCAGCCGCCGCATTATTTTGTCGATTCTTTCCCCGATATTAAGCAACAAGGGATAACGGATGATTATACGTTTGTTAAAAAAACCATGCAGTCGGATGCCGATTTTATTCACACTGTTACGGACGCTTTTTTTGTAGTTATGAAAAGCCTTTTTACTCCTGATTTGGGCAACCAGAAGAATTTGAGCATGATCAGTTTTGAGGGGCGCGGTAAGCGAGGGTTTATTTCTTTTAATTTGGGAGAAACCGAATACGCGTATGTATGCGATATTTTTGACAGCCAAAATAATTATTTCAAGATTTTCCTGAGAGATAAATCAAGGAAGATGGATCTCAAGAAGATGTTTACCATTATTTCAACGATTCGAAAGACCGGGTATCTGCATTAGCCTGTTTTTCTGGAAGCGATTTCGCTTGACTTTACCTTTAAACTGAGTTAAATATAAAGGTCTATGGAAACCCCTAGTGTAATGGAAAAAATCACCTCTTTGTGCAAACGAAGAGGGTTTATCTTTCAATCTTCCGAAGTCTACGGCGGCCTGAGCAATACCTGGGATTACGGCCCGTACGGCGTTGAACTGAAGAATAACCTCAAACGTCTGTGGTGGAAGTCTGTCGTGTACGAGCGCGATGATATTTTTGGCATGGATGCCGCTATCCTTATGCATCCCAAAGTATGGGAGGCTTCAGGCCATGTTGATAATTTCTTTGATTTAAAAAGCGACTGTAAAGGGTGTAAAAAACGTTTTAAGACCGCTGACCTGAAAGATACTATCACGTGCCCCGAATGCGGCGGTGCATTGACCGAAGCGCGTCCGTTTAACCTGATGTTTAAAACCCATCAGGGGCCGGTTGAAGAGGCGTCTAATATTGTGTATCTCCGCCCTGAAACTGCGCAAGGTATGTTTGTCAATTTTGCCAATATCCTCGATTCAAAACATCCGAAACTTCCCTTTGGTTTGGCGCAGATCGGTAAATCTTTTCGCAACGAAATTACTCCCGGGAATTTTACGTTCAGAACCCGTGAATTTGAACAGATGGAAATAGAATATTTTGTAAGGCCTGAAGACGCGGATGCTGCTTATGAAAAATGGGTTGCAGAACGTTTTCGCTGGTATACCGAGAGCCTCGGTATTAAGGCTGAAAATTTGCGTCAACGTCCGCATGGCAAGGAAGAAATGGCGCATTACGCGCGCGCGTGTACCGATATTGAATACCGCTTTCCGTTTACCACGCGCGGTGTCAGTGACGAAGGTACCTGGAGTGAACTAGAGGGTATCGCAAACCGCAGTGATTTTGATTTGCGCCAGCATGAGAAGACAAGCGGTAAAGATTTTACGTATTTTGATGAAGCCGCGAAAGTGCGGTTTCATCCCTTTATTATTGAGCCTTCCGGCGGTGTTGACCGGTGTGTTCTGGCAACGCTTGTTGACGCGTATAACGAAGAAAAAGTCAGGGATGAGAAACGCGTTGTAATGAAATTTAACAAGACGATTGCTCCTTTTAAGGTAGCGGTATTGCCGTTGTTACGGAACAGGCCGGAGATCGTTGAATTAGCACGGAAGATTTCCAAAGACCTTAAAACCTCGATGGTCGCTGTGTATGACGATACCGGTTCGATCGGTAAATTATACCGTCGTCAGGATGAGGTTGGTACGATGTATTGCGTGACGGTTGATGTGCAGTCACTTGAAGATAAACAGGTGACAGTCCGGGATAGGGATTCAATGCTGCAGGAGCGCGTCAGCGTTGATGCGCTGAAGTCGTATTTGGTTGAAAAGTTGAGTTGAAATCCGGTTTTTGGTTAACGGTTTTCGGTGAGCGGGAGTAATCTTTGTGCTAACCGAGAACCGAACACCGCTAACCACGATGAGTTTTTAACAATTTATTATTACGAACAGCAGTCGAACAAGAAAGGCAGGGAGTTAGAGCAATGGCTAAGAAGTATGTGTATTCGTTTGGTGGCGGTAAGGCGGATGGTAATGAAAGCATGAAGAATCTTTTGGGCGGCAAAGGTGCTAACCTTGCGGAAATGGCCGGCCATAAAGACTTGAAACTTCCGGTTCCTCCCGGTTTTACGCTTTCGACCGATGTTTGTACCTATTATTATGCCAATAAGAAAACGTATCCGAAAGAGCTTAAGGCGCAAGTAAGCAGCGCTTTAGCGCAGGTTGAAAAACTTATGGGTAGAAAATTCGGCGATCCGGTGAACCCGTTATTGGTTTCCGTTCGTTCCGGCGCCCGCAAGTCCATGCCCGGTATGATGGAAACGGTTTTAAACGTCGGTTTGACCGAGAAGACGATTCCCGGACTCGTCAAACAGTCCGGCGGCAATGAGCGTTTTGTGTATGACGCGTATCGCCGGCTTATCACGATGTATTCAGACGTGGTTATGGAAAAAGCGGCTGGTATTGAACCGAAAGATGATATGGGTATCCGCAAGCAGCTTGAACGTATTATGGACGAGTTGAAGAAGCAAAAAGGATACAAGGGCGATACCGATATGACCACCGATGACTTAAAGAAACTCTGTAATGCGTATAAGGCAAAGATCAAGGAAGTCCTCGGGAAAGAGTTCCCCGATGAGCCGGAAGCTCAGATGTGGGGCGGTATCGGCGCTGTATTTGCTTCCTGGAATGGCAAGCGCGCCATTAGTTACAGAATAATTGAAAATATTCCGCATGAGTGGGGAACCGCAGTTAACGTCCAGACCATGGTTTTTGGTAATATGGGCAATGACTCGGCAACCGGTGTCGCTTTTACCCGTAATCCGGGCAATGGTGACGCTCATTTCTACGGTGAATATCTTATTAACGCGCAGGGTGAGGATGTTGTCGCCGGTATCCGTACGCCTGCTCCTATTAATGAGGAATCAAAATCAGGTCAGAATTCGAATCTGACGACGCTTCAGCAGGCTATGCCGAAGATCTACCAGGAGCTTTTTGCGATTCAGAAGCGCTTGGAAAAGCATTACCGCGATATGCAGGATCTTGAGTTTACCATTGAAAAAGGCCGTTTGTTCATGCTGCAGTGCCGTATCGGAAAACGCAACGGCCCCGCTGCTGTGCGTATGGCAATTGATATGCTCAAAGAGAAATTGATTACCAAGCAGGAAGCGGTTTTACGCGTAACGCCCGCTCAGCTTGATGAGCTTTTGCATCCTATCATCGATCCGAAAACCGAAGCGACCAATAAACCGGTTGCCAAAGGTTTGCCCGCTGGTCCCGGTGGTGCTTGTGGACAGGTTGTTTTCAGCGCCCATGATGCGGTTGCCTGGTTAAAGGCAGGGAAAAAAGTTATCCTCGTTCGTGAAGAGACAAATCCTGAAGATGTCGATGGTATGCGTGCCGCCGAAGCAGTACTTACTGCCCGCGGTGGTATGACGTCGCATGCGGCATTGGTTGCCCGCGGTTGGGGAAAATGCTGTATCGTCGGATGTGCCGCGCTGCATATAGATATGGGCACGAAAGAGCTTCACGTGGGTGGCATAACCGTCAAGGAAGGTGATTGGATTACCTTAAACGGTACGAAAGGTACGGTGTATGTAGGTAAACTTCCGATGATGGATGCGTCTTCGGAGAATCAACTCTTGAGTGAATTCTTAAAGATCTGTACGACGGTAAGAAGACTTGGGATCCGCACGAATGCCGAATCTCCGGCAGATGCCCAGAAAGCGCGCGATTTCGGCGCTGAAGGTATCGGGTTATTTAGAACAGAACATATGTTCTACGGAGCAGGTTCTGACGAGGCCCTTTTTATCCTGCGTAAAATGATCATTTCCAAAACACCGGAAGAGAGGAAAAAAGCGGTTGATGAGCTTTTCCCGTTTGTCAAAAAAGATATCAAGGGAACCCTTGCGGCGATGGATGGGTATCCGGTTGTCATTAGACTTCTGGATCCTCCGTTGCATGAGTTTGTTCCGCAAGAGCCTTCGAAACTCGAGGCGCTTGCTCAAGACCTTCATATCGATATGGCAGAACTTCAGAAGAGGGCGGAAGGCTTGCATGAGTCTAATCCGATGATGGGACACCGCGGTGTGCGTCTTGGTATTACCTATCCGGAAATCAGTATGATGCAGATTCGCGCGATTCTTGAGTCAGCTGCTGAATTGCTTAAGGAAGGTAAAAAACCATACCCGGAGATCATGATCCCGGTTGTCTGCGATGTGAAAGAACTCAATGATCAGCTGGCACTTGCCAAGCAGGTGTATCAGGAGGTTCTGGCGAAATACGGTATCAAATCCATCAAACATATGTTTGGCACGATGATCGAGATTCCGCGCGCTGCATTTATGGCCGATCAATTGGCTACTGTTGCGCAGTTCTTCTCGTTCGGTACCAATGATATGACGCAGATGGGATTTGGTTTCTCAAGAGACGATATCGGTTCGTTCGTTCCCGAATATCTCAAAAAAGGTATTTTACCGGATGATCCGTTCCAAACGCTTGATCAGGCGGGAATCGGTCAGATCATTAAACTCGGCATTGAGCGCGGTAGAAGTACCAATAAGAAACTTGAAGTCGGTATCTGCGGCGAGCATGGTGGAGACCCGCGTTCCGTTGAGTTCTGCCATAAGGTCGGCATGGATTATGTCAGTTGCTCACCGTTCCGTGTTCCCATTGCCAATTTGGCGGCAGCGCAGGCAGCACTGAGAGATGTCAAGAAACCTTCTTCAAAGAAGTCGAAGAAGAATAAATAAAAAGTTGATAGTCAATAGTCGGTAGTCTATGGTATAATACATATTTGCTATAGACTATCGACTATAGATTTTTATCCCTTTTTCAAAATATCGGTTTGAGGTGTTTTGTTTGTAAGGGATGGGACTCACGAAAAGATACATGTGTTGGGTCCCGCTCACGTATGCGAGGGTAAATGGAAGCGCTTAAAAACTATCTCAAAGAAGTTAGGACTATTCCATTACTTACTGCTGAACAGGAAGTAGAACTTAGTAGACGCATTAAAAAAGGCGATGAGTATGCGCGTAAAGCGATGATCCGCGCAAACTTGCGCCTGGTTATCAATATCGCAAAACGGTATATGTATTTAGGTATTCCGTTCCTTGATCTGATCGAAGAAGGCAACATCGGCCTTATGAAGGCAGTTGAAAAATTTGATTCCCGCAAGGGTTTTCGTTTCTCAACGTATGGTGCCTGGTGGATCAAGCAAAGCATCACCCGGTCGATTTCCGAGCAAGGCAAAATGATTCGTGTTCCTATTTACATGAATGAACTCATTGCCAAATGGAAAAAGACAAAAGAACGCCTCTCCCAGAAAACAAAATCGATCCCTTCTGACGACGAAATTGTAAAAAAATTAAAACTTTCGGAATCAAAGAAAGAACAGATACTCTTTTGGCTTTCGACCAGCACATCTTCTTTAGATGCGCCTATCGATGAAGAAGGGGAGAGCCATGTCCTTGATTTAGTGCAAAGCCAGACTGCCGTACAACCTGATTCCCATATCGAACATCTTTTGGATAAAGAACGGATCACCAACCTGCTTGATCTTATGAATGACCGGGAACGGGAAATCCTTGATTTGCGATTTGGCCTCCAGGATGAAAAAATCCATACATTAGCCGAAGTTGCCAAGAAATTGGGTGTTTCGCGTGAACGAGTCCGTCAGATTGAAGAAGCCGCGTTGAATAAATTACGCAAATTCGTTAAGGAACAGGAGAAGGAGCAATGGCAAAAAAATTAGCGCTTAAGGAGTATATCCGCAACATCCCCGACTTTCCCAAACCAGGTATTTTATTCCGTGATATTACGACACTCTTGCGTGACAAAAAAGCGTTTAAAACAGCGATAAAGGCTATTGTTGAAAAATATAAAGGCAAGAAGATTGATATGGTAGTTGCTGTTGAGGCGCGGGGATTTATTTTGGGTGGAGCCATTGCGCAGATGTTAGGTGTTGGTTTTATCCCTGTCCGAAAACGCGGAAAACTTCCATGGCGTACCCAGTCAGTTACCTATGATTTGGAGTATGGCACTGATACCCTTGAAATCCATACCGATGCAGTGAATGCCGGCGATAGGGTTTTGATTGTCGATGATCTTCTTGCGACGGGGGGCACCGTCAAAGCGGTGGTTGATCTTATCAAACAGGTTAATGCTTCCGTGGTTGGTGCTGCTTTTCTTATTGAGCTTGGCGAATGTAATGGGCGTCAAAAGCTGCAAGGGATTCCTGTTTTTTCTCTTATCAAGTATTGATATTGTTCTATCGTCGATAGTAACTACCGACATAAAAAACAGCCAGGTTATAAAGTCACAAGGTCACAAGAGTGTAATAAAAAGCTTTTACTTATGACGTTATGACCTTATGACGTTGAAACCCGGATAATTTAGATTTAGGCTTTTAGTCATGAGCTATTAGCCAATCCGCCCCTGTAGCTCATCCGCTAAAAAGCGTAGCGGATTTTGCTAGATAAAAGTAGTAGGTGCTCAATAAGGATTTCTAGACCTGGGGGGCAAATTTAATTTTTTGTCCGGCAGGGCGGTTCGTTAAATAATTCGCCCCTGTAGCTCATAAGGATAGAGCAACGGTTTCCTAAACCGTGGGTGGCAGGTTCGATTCCTGCCAGGGGCATGTATTTAGTTCATAGTTCAATGTTCAAAGTTCAAAGTGTGCTTTCCGTTAGAAACGGCTAATTTTTTGTTTTTTTACTTTGAACTGATAACTATGAACTAACCTTGAACGTTGAACTTTGAACTAACCTTGAGTTTTTGTTCTACTAATTATTGAAGGAGCTTGCGATGTTCAAAGGCATACCTATTTGGGAGATTATCAAAGCCGGCGGTTTTGCCATGTATATTCTCCTTATCTGTTCCGTGATTTCATGTGCGGTTATCGTCGAACGGTTTACGTATTTTCGCAAGCGTTCAGGCGTCAAGCGCGAGCAATTCATGACCAAAATCCGCAAGGAACTTGCTAAAGGAGATGTCGCTAAATCCCAGCTTTTAGCAAAGGAAACCGATACGCCGTTTGCCAAGGTTGCTCATTCCGGGCTTATTCTTGCCGGCCATAGCGAGAAAACGATTTCAGAAGCTATGGAACGGGAGGTTGTTATCCAGACGATACAACTTGAACGCTACACCAGTATTGTCGGTACGATCGGCAGCACCGCAGTGTATATCGGCCTTTTTGGGACAGTCTTAGGGATCATTCGTGCGTTTCGTGATATTGCTACGACCAGCGCCGGCGGTATCAATGTGGTTATTGGCGGTATTTCCGAAGCGCTTGTGTGTACTGCGGCCGGTCTTTTAGTGGCAATACCCGCTGTTATTATGTTCAATGTTTTTATCCGTAAGATCGATAATTTTATTGCAGATATGGATCTTGTCGCCAGCGAACTTGTTGACCTTCTATTTGTGAAAGTAAAATGAGACGTAGGCCTCGCAGTCAGCGGCTTGTTGCTGAAATTAATATCACCCCGTTTACGGACGTGATCCTGGTGCTTCTTATCATTTTTATGGTTTCAACGCCCTTGATATTCCGTTCAAGCCTTAAAGTTTCCTTGCCGCAATCCAGCACGATGCAGGAACCTCCCCGTACTATTGCGGTAACGATCAATTCTGCGGGTGAAGCTTTTCTCGATAATACGAAATACAACCTTCGGTATGACCTCGATATCCTTAAATTCAAGTTGACGAGCCTTGTTAAGAATACTCCCGATTCTTCCATCACCATTGATGGGGATAAGACCGTTCGATACGAATTTATTGTGAAGGTTGTTGATATCGCTTCGGGTGTCGGCATCAGGCATATTGTTTTGGGTACAGAACTGAAACATTAGGAGGCTTGATGAAACATAAAGTTCTCGTGGTTGATGATGAGCTGGAAGTTGCCGCTACGATTAAATTGTTCTTGGAACATTCCGGCGATTATGAAGTCAAGATCCTTGTGGATGCTAAAAATATTGTTTCTGAGATGCACGCGTTTCATCCTGACCTGATCATGATGGATTTGATTATGCCTGAGGTCGGGGGACTTGAAGCGTGTGAAATGCTCAATAAGGATTCTTTGGGGTTAGGCACCCCCATCATCATCCTTTCAGGTATTGACAAGGAAGTCGATAAAGTACGGGCGTTTAAACTGGGTGTTGTCGATTACGTTGTTAAACCGATAAGCCGCAAGGATCTTATGCATATTGTCAATAAGGCTGTCGGCTCAAAAACGCAGAATTAACTTGACGCCTCAAAAATTATTGGTATAATTTGCATATCTTTTTTAGCCTCTTCCGATACGTACTGGAAGATCGGAGGAGGCCTTTCTTTTAAGGAATCTATGCACACCATACTCTTTTTAATTTTATTCCCGCTGGCAGTTGCCGCGGCGCTTCTTTTTATACGCAACGATCTGGTGCGCCGGTTTTTAGTGAAATCATCCTGCGTTGTCTTGAGCGTTGCTTCTGTTGCCCTTTTGACGCTTAAGTTCAGGGGGGATGTTTTCTATATCGCAGCGCAGTATCCTCTTGCCAATACGCTTATTCTTATCGGCGATTTCCTCCTTGCCGGATACATTTTCTACCGCGGCCTGCGTGGTAAACGCCCGCTTACCTGTATCCTGATAGCGTTACAAGCGCTTGCTCTTGGTTGGTTTGAGCACTCATACGGCCATGGCATCACGTCTTCGCACAATCTCTTTATCGATAAATTCTCGATTCTCATGGCCCTTATTATAGGTATTGTCGGAACGCTGGTAGCCGTCTATGCGTTGGGGTACATGAAAGAACTGCATGATGAGCATCATAAGGAGCTGCCTGATAAGCGCCCGGCTTTTTTCTTTATTATCTTTGTTTTTCTTTCCGCAATGTTCGGCATTGTTTTTGCCAATAACCTGCTCTGGCTTTATTTCTTCTGGGAAGTAACAACCCTGTGTTCGTTTATTTTGATCGGTTACAATGAGACGGACGAATCCAAGAACAACGCGTTTCGCGCTCTGGAGTTTAATTTGGTAGGGGGGCTCGCGTTTGCCTTGGGAATCATCTATTTATTCACTCATTTCCATACTGTTGAGTTGAGCGCGATTCTTTCTTTGGGAAGCGTGGCGATTATTCCGGTGATCTTTATCTGTTTTGCCGGCTTGACCAAATCGGCGCAGCTGCCGTTTTCAAGATGGCTTTTAGGAGCCATGGTGGCACCCACGCCTGTTTCGGCATTGTTACATTCCAGCACGATGGTTAAGGCCGGTGTGTATATCATTGTACGTTTTGCTTCTGTGTTGCAAGGGACACTTGCGGGTTTTGTGTTAGCTATTATCGGCGGCATTACGTTTCTTGCCGCTGCATTTATCGCCATTTCCCAGTCAGATGCTAAAAAAGTCCTGGCGTATTCAACCATTTCCAACCTCGGGTTGATTGTTCTATGCGCGGGTATCGGCACCTACGAGGCTGTCTGGGCAGGTATTCTTTTGATCCTGTTCCATGCCGTAGCCAAGGCATTGCTTTTCTTATGCGTCGGAGAAGTCGAACATAAGATCCATAGCAGGAACATTGAAAGTATGGATGGGTTGATTATTACATTGCCGAAAATATCCATTATGATGCAGATCGGTATGGCAGGTATGTTCCTGGCCCCGTTTGGTATGCTTATCAGTAAATGGGCTGTTTTGCGTGCGTTAGTTGATTCAAACCCGGTCCTTGCGATCCTGGTTGTTTTTGGAAGTGCCGCCACATTATTTTTCTGGGTCAAATGGATGGGCAAACTCATTACCGTTATCCGTCCGCTTGAGGATATGGAGACAGGCGTACCGCGTTCCGTGTGGGTTACACTCGGCGTACTGTCAATCTTGACGGTTGCTTTGTGCGGTTTGTTCCCGGTTGTCTCAAGTTTCCTGATCGAGCCGTATTGCCTGGGCATATACGGCCGTTCCGCGATCATGAGCACCGGCAATATCGTCATCATGTTAAGTATGCTTGCCATGGTAATGTTATTTCCGATTAGTTTCCTGTTTTGCGGGAAACGGGTCAAGGTTGTTGATGCGTATTTAGGCGGCGCCAACATGCATTCAAGCACCGAATTCCGCGATTCGTTGGGCAAGGTTAAGAATATGGCTCTGCGCGGGTATTATATGGAGCACTATTTCGGAGAACATCGGTTATTGAAATACGGGATCCTGGTTTCTTTGATTTTGACTGTTTTAATGTTTGCGGCATCATTCGTATGAAGACACTTATTATTTCTATTATATATTTGTTGGGCGCTCCGCTTATCGGCGGGTTATTGGCGGGTATTGACCGTAAGATTACCGCGCGCATGCAGTCGCGCGTCGGCCCCCCGATCCTGCAGCCGTTTTTCGATGTTATTAAACTTTTTGAGAAAGAGAACCTGGTCGTTCGCCGCTCCCAGAATCTCTACATTTATTTCTTTTTTATTTTTGTCCTTTATACCGGTTGTTTGTTTTTTACGGGCGGCGACTTCTTGCTGGTAATTTTTGCTTTAACGCTGGCCGGTATCTTTTTTGTCCTCGGCGGGTTCAAAGCGAGTTCCCCGTATAGCTATGTCGGTTCTCACCGCGAGCTCATTCAAATGATGTCATATGAGCCGGCGGTATTATTGAGTGCCATCGGTATGTATATGGTTACCAGGAGTTTTAACGTTTCGGATATCGTTCAATACAACCGGCCGCTGGCGATATATTTACCGGGCCTGTTATTCGGTTTCCTGTTCATCCTGGCGATGAAATTCCGCAAATCGCCGTTTGATTTATCGACTTCGCATCATGGCCATCAGGAAATAGTCAAAGGTATAACAACGGAATTCTCCGGCAAAGCGCTGGCTTTTATTGAAATCGCCCATTGGTATGAAAATGTCTTTGTCTTAGGGGTTGTGTACCTGTTTTTTGCCAGTCATGTTGTTGTGGGCGTGTTTGCGGCACTGGTATCGTTTTTCATGGTTATCCTGATCGACAATACTTTTGCGCGCGTTAAGTGGCAGCTCGCGTTGAAAAGCTCGTGGCTGGTAGCGCTCACCTGTTGTTTAGGGAACCTTTTTTTACTCTTTTTTGTGATGAGGAAATAAATGATATCAAAGTCACCGTGGATTATTCATTATGATGGTTCAAGCTGCAACGGTTGCGATATAGAAGTCCTTGCGTGTTTGATGCCGGTTTATGATGTTGAGCGTTTGGGGATCATCAACACGGGTAACCCGAAACACGCGGACATTTTTTTGATAACCGGTTCTATCAATGAGCAGAATAAAGAAGTAGTGCAGAATATTTACAATCAGATACCTGATCCGAAGGTGGTTGTTGCAATCGGGATTTGTGCCACCAGCGGCGGTGTTTTCAGGGAGTGTTACAATGTTTCCGGCGGCGTTGACACGGTTATTCCCGTGGATGTATACGTGCCCGGGTGCGCCGCCCGTCCCGAATCGATTATTGACGGCGTTGCCACGTCTCTGGGGATTCTTGAAGAAAAGCGCAAAAAGTTGAAAAAGATGTCCAAAGGATTATTGCGCCTTGTTTTGGAACCTGCGGTTATAGAAGACGCTCCTGAGATCCTGGAATTACAAAAACTTGCCTATCAAAGTGAAGCGGAGATCTACAATGATTTTTCACTGTCTCCTTTGAGGCAGACGCTTGCAGAGATTCAGAAAGATTTTGAGACAAAAACCTTCTTGAAGGCCGTGATGAACGATACGATCGTCGGTTCAGTGAGGGCGTATGTCCGGGCGGATACCTGTCATATCGGAAGGCTGATTGTTCATCCGTTGTATCAGAACCTCGGTATTGGACAGAAGCTCTTGCGGGAAATCGAAAGTTATTTCGGATACGTTAAGCGCTATGAGCTTTTTACCAGCCATCAGAGCAAGCGCAACATTTATTTCTATAAGAAATTCGGATACACTACTTTTAAGACAGAAGAAGTTTCGGAGCAGCGTAAACGGCTTTATTTAGAAAAGCCCGCTGGGTAAGTACCTATGATCGAAGAACAAAAGACAATGCAAATAACTCCCGAGCAATTGGCAGCCAGGGTCCAGGAGATGGCGAATTCCGGGTACCGGCTTGTGCAAATATGCTGTACCAAGCTTCCTGAAACCATTGAAATCAATTATTCGTTCGATAAGGATTTCGTGTTTGAAAATCTCCGTATTGAACTTTCGAACTTGGAGAAATCAATTCCCAGCATCAGTTCTGTTTATTGGAACGCTTTCTTATATGAGAACGAGATGCATGATTTATACGGTGTCAATATAAAAGGTATTGTTATCGATTATAAAGGCAGTCTTTACAAGACGTCGATAAAGACGCCGTTTAACCCCCAGCAGGAAATTCCTGGTCTTAATCCCGGGGGTTCAACTCCGAAAGAAGAGGGGAAATAGCGTATGGCCAGAACAATCATTCCATTTGGCCCGCAGCATCCGGTATTGCCGGAGCCAATTCATCTTGACCTTGTGGTTGAGGATGAGTTGGTCATTGAGGCGATTCCTTCGATCGGATTTATCCACCGTGGCCTGGAAAAATTAGTCGAAAAAAGAGATTTTGTCGATTTTGTATACGTGGCGGAACGTATTTGCGGTATTTGCAGTTTTATCCACGGCCTGACCTATTGTATTGCGGTTGAAGAGGTGATGAAACTTGAAGTTCCTGCTCGTGCGCAATACCTGCGCGTGGTTTGGTCTGAGCTTTCAAGGCTGCATAGCCATCTTCTCTGGCTCGGATTAATGGCAGATGCGTTTGGTTTTGAAGCGCTTTTTATGCATAGCTGGCGCTTGCGGGAGAAGATCCTGGATATTATTGAAGAGACAACCGGCGGCCGTGTTATCTTTGGTTCCGCGAAACTCGGTGGCGTGCGCCGGGATATTACCAACGAAAAACTCATTGAGATAGTTGCAAAACTTAAAAGTTACGAAAAAGAGATAAAAGAAATAACGGATGTTTTCTTAAACGATAGTTCGGTAAAGCACCGTATGGTTGGGGTTGGTGTATTAAGTAAAGAAGACGCATATAAACTTGGGGCTGTAGGTCCTGTTTTACGCGCGAGCGGTTGGGACATTGATATGCGCAAGCTTGGGTATGCGGCATATAAGGATATAAGCTTTAGTCCTGCTGTTGAGACTGCAGGTGATTGCTATGCGCGCTGTAAGGTTCGTATCCGGGAACTTTCCAGCTCAATCGACCTTATTAGCCAATGTGCAACTAAAATTCCCGAAGGGCCGATTGATATGAAAATTACTACGGTTCCGGATGGTGAATTTTTTGCCCGGACAGAGCAGCCAAGAGGCGAGGTTGTTTATTACGCCAAAGCCAATGGGACGCGTTTCTTACAAAGGTTACGTGTGCGCACTCCGACATTTGCCAATATTCCTCCGCTTGTAAAACTTTTGCCTGGTTGTGAATTGGCGGATGTGCCGGTGGTAGTGCTTAGTATTGACCCTTGCATAAGCTGCACGGAACGTTAAGGGGACAGGTCAAACGGTTTTTACCCGGCACGCATGAATTCCGGTGCCAGATTAAACCGCGTTTCCACCCCAGGGGTGTTTTCCACCTCTGGGGTGGAAAATGAAAAATGAAAGATTGATATTATGTCGATATTTTCGATGGCAAAAACTGTTTTAAAAAGTCTTTTTCGTAAACCGGCAACGGTGAAATATCCTTTTGGACCAAGAGAATATGTAAAAGGGACAAGGGGAAAGGTGCTTATTGATATTGCAAAGTGCATTTATTGCGGTATGTGCCAGAGAAAATGTCCTACGACGGCTATTGTAGTCAACAAAACGGATAAAACCTGGGAAATTGACAGGATGCGTTGTGTTTCGTGTAATTATTGTGTAGAAGTCTGCCCGAAAAAATGTCTTTCCCTTGATACTGCTTATACGGTTCCCACGACTATCAGGCTTAAAGAGAAATCACAAGGATGCACGAGCACCATATCGTAGAGAAGTTAATGAATGATATTGTTACTTTCTGCCGTGAAAAAGGCGCAAAGAAAGTAACGAAAGTCAGTTTGGTTATCGGAGAGGCAAGCGGTCTTTCCGAAGATTCTATCCGGCTGTATTTTGAGACGTTAGCAGAGGGTACGCCCGTTGAGAACGCAACACTTGTTTTCAAGGTTTCAAAAGTGCAGTTTGTCTGTCCCCGTTGCAAGAAAACCTTTGATAAAGATAGAAGTAATTTCGACTGTCCCACCTGCCTTGTTCAAGGCACGCCTACTCAGTCAGGCAAAGAATTTTTTATTGAGAAAATCGAGATAGAATAAGATTTAACTGCGGTGTTGTGCGGCTCGTTTATGCCTGTAGAATTCAATAATGCCAGGCACGAGCGATATGAAGATAATGAGAAGAATAGAGATAGAGAAGTTCTTTTTTATGACAGGCATGTTTCCGAAGAAATAACCGCCGCCGACAAAAGTTCCCACCCAAAGGATTCCTCCCGCGATATCATACGAAAGAAACCGGAGATAGTTCATCCTTCCGAGACCCGCTACAAAGGGCGCGAATGTGCGGATTATCGGCACAAATCGTGCAAGAATGATGGTTTTGACCCCGTATTTTTCGTAAAACATATGGGTTTTAACCAGGTATTCTTTTTTAAGAAAATGAGCCTTTTCTTTATGAAATACTTTTGGCCCGATGAAATATCCGATCCAATAATTGAGGTTATCGCCGATAATTGCCGCCGAGATAAGAATAGCAAGCAGCCAGTTGATCTTTAATGTGCCTAATCCGGCGAGCGCCCCGGTAGCAAACAGGAGGGAATCTCCGGGAAGAAACGGTGTTACGACCAGGCCGGTTTCGCAAAAGATAATGAGAAAAAGTATGCAATACGTCCAGGTGCCATAGTTTTGGATTATGGTGTTGAGATGTTTGTCCAGGTGAAAAATAAAACTTACGAGTTGCATGATGATTTCCATAGGTTCGCATTATAGCAGAAATAATAAATAAGTATAGTTCAAAGTTCAAGGTTCAATGTTCAAAGTAAGTTCATAGTTTAATAGTTCAAAGGAAAAACAATTAAGCCGTTTCTAACGGAATTTAGGCTTTGAACTTTGCACGTTGAACTATGAACTAAATTTATTTCTTGTCTAATCGCAACTTTGTTTCTATAATACGATTATGTTTAATCTACACTGCCATTCAATACTAAGTGACGGCGATCTTATTGCTTCCGAGATCGCTGTTCGTTACGCCGCAGCCGGATATACGACAATTGCCATTACAGACCACGCCGATTACAGTAATATTAAAAATGTCGTTTCTTCCATCCTTGATTTTACCCGCCATTGGCCAAAAAATTCAACGATCAAGGTTCTTGCGGGTGTTGAGTTAACGCACGTTCCGCTTGATCAGTTTAAACCCCTTGTCAAATATGCGCGTTCAAAAGGGATACAAATAATTGTCGGTCACGGTGAATCTCCGGTTGAGCCGGTGATCAAAGGCACGAATCGCGCTGCGCTTGAATCCGGCATTGATATCCTGGCTCATCCAGGATTGATTTCTGATGAAGATGTAGTCTTGGCCGGACAAAGAAAGATTTTCCTGGAAGTCTCAAGCCGCCGCGGCCATGGCAATACCAATAACCACGTAGCCAATAGAGCGTGTGCTTTAGGTGCCAGGCTTGTTATTAATACGGATGGCCATAGCCCGGAGGATATAATTACTCCGGCTCAACTCAGGCAAGTCGGCATAACCGCTGGTTTGACTGAAATTGATTTAGAGAAAATCTACGCTGATGTAGCAGCTTTTTTGAAAGTGAAGGAGGGGCGCCGATGAGATACATTGCTTTTCGTAATTGCCGGACCAATCGGGATGAAACCTCTCTGCCGGTTAGGCAGGCAGATTCGTTTTTAAGATTGTCACGGTTGTCTTTTGCTTTTGTTATGCTGGTAATATTTTTCATCGCCGGTTGCTCAAGTACTATTATAAAAGATGATAAAAATTTAGGCACTGCTTCAGCTCTTGAGGTTGCAGCCAATAACCGTTTTAGCGATATCCCCGTCCCCGCAGGATTCAAAGAACTCACCACTGAATCCTATTCGTTTGAAGCAGCAGGCACGCGCGTAGGGATGCTCAAATACCGCGGTAAAGCTACTTCTGAACAGCTTGCTTTTTTCTATAAAGAGCAGATGGCCTTACAAAATTGGAATTTCCTTAATATAGTTGAATATGGCGAAAGTCTTTTAAACTTCGATAAAGAGGCGGAAACCTGCAATATTCTGCTGCAGCCAAAGGGGAGCGCTACCTTAATAACTATCACCTTAGGGCCTAAATCACCGAGTGTACCGCCTAAAAAGGCTCAAAAACCCCTTAAATAGGCTCTTTTGTGTGTAAATTGTGCAATTTGCAATTATTACAAAAAAGTACTTGACAACAATAGGGTTATGTGAAAAAATAACTTCAATCATACCTCGGATATACCATTGGAGATGACTTTAATGATAGGCAGAAAGGGGGTGAAAAACTTAAAGTTCCTGAGGTCATACGAACTCCAATGATATACATTATATATGGAAATACCTAGGCATTTAATAACCTAGTTCAAATATTCCGTGTTTTTTTAAAGGAGGATTTAAATGAGTAAACGCTTAATATTAGTTCTGGCCTTAGTTATGATGGCTGGGATGACTTGTGCGGCTTACGCAGAAGTTCAGAATGTAAAGGTTAGCGGAGACATCACCATCATGGGTGTTGCCCGTGAAAACCTTGACTTAGCAAAAGACCCAGTTGGTTCTGGAAAACCTTCAACTGGTTCCGCTGGTATGACAACAATCAATACCAACACATATCAGGATAGAGAAGCTGTTCTTGAATCTATCACCAGAGTCCGCGTGGATGCTGATCTTACTGACAATGTTATGACATCAGTCAGACTCATCAACGAAAGAAATTGGAACGGTGATTCAGGTTCTACGACCAATTCGTATTCAAACATCGGTTTGAATAACGCAGAGGCCACAAATCATGATCAGCAGATCGATCTTGATTTAGCATATGTTACGTTGAAAGAGTTCTTGTATTCACCTCTTACGATGACCATCGGCCGTCAGGAAATCAAATTCGGCAATGGTTTCATCGTGGGTAAAGTTGGTTCACTTCGCTCTGGACTCGCAACCGGTGATTTGACAATGCGCAAATCATTCGATGCAATTCGCGCGACCTTGGATTACAATCCGTTGGTCATCGATGGTATCTATGCGAAAGTTGAAGAGAATAATTCCAGAAGCAATGATGATGTTACCTTAGCTGGTTTGAACGCAGCGTATGAATTAACCAAATCAACGACAGTCGAAGGATTCTTCTTCTCCAAAGCAAGAGGATCCAACGCAGCTGCTGTTACCAACGTTGATACCGGTGTTGCAACTTCATTCGACGATGCTACAACCAATAAGCAGAAGGCTGATGTTGTTAATACCGTTGGTGCGCGTGTTGTCAACAAGAGTGTCAAGGATTTGACTCTTGATGCACAGGCAGCGTTCCAGTTTGGTAGCTATAACCCGAAGTTTGACCCGAATGCAAGATATATTGGTACTGACCGTAAAGCTGGCACCAGCGAGCGTCGTGCATGGGCTGCTCAGGTTACAGGTACCTATGATTTGAAAGATCTGTTGAACAAGAATACGAAGACAGAAAAACTCTCAAAGTATGATCCGAGAGTTGCGGCTACGTATGTTTTTTATTCAGGTGCCGATAGAGGTAAAGTGGATAATAAAGCATATACAGGTTGGGATCCGATGTTCCAGGACCAGACCTTTGGAAGTCTTTTGAATGCAATGTTTGCTAAGACCAACATGCACATCGTTGAACTCTCAGCAATGGCAAAACCGAAAGATGATTTGTCAGTGAAGATTGACTGGGTGTGGGCGCGTTTAGCAAAGAGATATGAAGCTGGCAATTTTGCCGATCTCTCTGGCGTGTCTGGTGCTCGTCAGTTCATCATGTCAAAAGAGCGTTACCTTGGTCAGGAAGTTGATGCTACCATCACCTATGACTACACAGAAGATGTGCAGTTCTCATTGTTAGGTGGTATCTTCATGCCGGGTAGCTCCATCAACGATACGGATGGTACCTTTGAACCGAACAGAGCTGCTGCCACAGAGCTTATCGGAACGATGAAGGTTACATTCTAATATCGAGTTGTGAAATCGACCCCTGGGAGAGTACAATCTCCCAGGGGTTTTTTTGTAGCAGATAAAGTTACCGCCTATAGTTCATAGACTATAGACAATAGATAAACACAATGGCTTTCAAATTTGAAAAACTAAGAGTTTGGCAGGAATCCGTTAAATTTTCCAGCGAGATCTATTTCTAAACAAAACAATTTCCTAAAAAGAAGAATTTGGTTTTACAAGTCAATTAAATCGAGCCGCAGTATCTACCAGTGTTAATAGTGCTGAAGGATACGGAAGAGGCTCTGATGCGGATGTCGCCGGATTTCTTCAAATTGCAATTGGTTCTTTCAATGAGGTTGTGACACTGCTCTTTATAGGCTTAGAACAAAAATACCTTGATAAAAAAACGTTTGATGCCTATTATATGAATTGTGACGAGCTTTCAAAAATGCTTTTTCCTTTAGAAATTTTTTAAAGACCGATTTAATCCATAAGCCATAGTCTATAGACTATGGACGGTTGAATTTTCTATTCTTAGGAGTAGTAACTAATGCTCTACCTGGCCTTTATATTTCATCAACATCAACCATACTATAAGAATTTACTTACCAATGAAAGCGAGCTCCCCTGGGTGAGGTTGCACGGTATCAAGGATTACCTGGACATGGTCAGGATCCTTGAGAAATTCCCCAAGATCCATCAGACGGTTAATTTGGTTCCGTCCCTTTTGGAGCAAGTGCAGGATTATACCCAGCGCACCGTTAAAGACAAATATCTCGACCTTTCCTATAAACCGGCCGCAGAACTGACGAATGCGGAAAAGGAATTCATCCGCGCCAATTTTTTCAGCATCAACAAAGACCGTGTTATTGCGATGCATCCGCGGTATTACGAGTTGTTCCTGAAACGCGAACATTCGATTGAGTTTGACGAACAGGATTATCTTGACCTGCAGGTTTGGTTCAACCTTGCCTGGATTGACCCGGTATTCCGCCAGGATATGATTGAATTGCGCCAGCTGGTCAATAAGGGGCGTTTTTACTCGGAACACGACAAACAGGTAGTGTTGGCAAAGCAGATCGATATCCTGGAAGATATCATCCCCGCGTATAAAAAAGCGATTGAGGGCGGGCAGATTGAAGTTACGGCAAACCCGTATTACCATCCGATCTTACCGTTATTGTGCAATACGCGTATCGCAAAAGAAGCCAATATCCGCACTGTTTTACCGCTTGAGCAATTTGCCTATCCTCAGGATGCACAGGCCCAGGTTGACCTGGCAGTGAAATTCTACCGCCAGCAATTTGGAGTTGCCCCGCAAGGCATGTGGCCGTCTGAAGAAGCGGTGAGCGAACATATCCTGCCGTTTATTATGAAAGCCGGAATCCAGTGGATTGTCACCGATGAGGGGATGCTGTATAAATCGCTCAAAAGTAAAAAGCGCGATACGGGATTATTGTATCAACCGCATTTGCTGCACCGTAAAGACGGTGACCTTGCGATTATATTCCGTGACCGCAATCTTTCAGATATGATCGGTTTCATTTATCATCGCTGGGATCCCAAAGCGGCGGCTGATGATTTGCTGCGTCATTTGGAAGATACGGCCATGGCGTTTAAAGGAAAAGATATCTTAGTAACGATTGCCATGGATGGAGAGAATGCCTGGGAATATTACACCAATAACGGCCATGATTTTCTCGAGTATTTGTACAAACGCCTTTCCGAAGTGAACTTTTTAAAATGTGTTACGGTCAGTGAATATTTGCGGGAACATCCTCCGGTCCGCCAGATCAAGCATCTTGCCGCAGGATCCTGGATTTATTCTGAATTCGGCAAATGGATCGGTAACCCGCAAAAAGTGCGCGCCTGGGAATATCTTGCGCGCGCGCGTGCCGAGTTGCAAAAGATTATGGAGACTGACAGGCGCAATGAATTAAAAGATACGATGGATCTTATCTGGAAACAAATGTACATTTGCGAAGGCAGTGACTGGTATTGGTGGTATGGTGACGGCGAGATGAATTTCGACAAACTTTTCAGGACACATCTGAGTAATTTCTACACGCTCATCGGCAAGGAAATTCCTGATTATTTAAAGTCCCCGATAATTTAATGACCGAACTATCCGTTGAGTTCATAGTTCATGGTTTCCGCCACAATACTTGGCGGACAGGCAATGTCACAAGCGGCTAATAGTCTATAGACTATGGTCTATGGCAAAAGCCCAAATAAAGAATAGATTGCCTGACTAGAACAGGGGACACTTTTCTGTTCTACTCAAAATCGTTTTAGTGCGCATGAAAAATGTCCCCTTCTGTTAAGGGACTCCTCGCAAT
>Ga0116170_10000406_pt1 | contig 45492 bp, 47 predicted proteins | sample AD_JPNHW1_MetaG_FD_89797 | JGI IMG/M metagenome (GOLD analysis project Ga0116170, IMG submission 89797) | Active sludge microbial communities of municipal wastewater-treating anaerobic digesters from Japan - AD_JPNHW1_MetaG | ecosystem: Engineered > Bioreactor > Anaerobic > Digestate | place... | reverse complement strand
ATCGTCATTTATTTTATAAACTCTTTTTTGAAACCATTCATACGTGTTTTTCGGATTAAAGGTAACGCACGGTTGAAATATATCGACAAGCGAAAACCCTTTATGCTTGAGCGCCTGCGTCATCACCTGTTTAATATGATCGAATTCTCCGACAAACGTGCGCGCAACAAACGTAGCTCCTGAAGCAATCGCTATAGCCAGGGGATTAAACGGCTCTTCAATAACGCCGTGGGGCGTTGATTTAGAGGCAAATCCTTTATCACTCGTCGGTGATGTTTGTCCGGTTGTCAAACCGTATATCTGGTTATTATGCACAAAATACGTTACACCGATGTTACGGCGGCATGCATGCACGAAATGCGCAGCACCGATGCCATAGGCATCCCCATCGCCGGAACAGCCAATAACCGTCAACGAATGGTTCGCTAATTTTACCGCAGTAGCAACCGGAAGAACCCGGCCATGCAGGCCTTCAAACCCGTACGTCTTTACAAAATGCGGATCTTTTCCGGAACAACCAATACCGGAAACAAGCACGGTCCGGTGCGGCTCAATACCAGCCTGACTCATCGCCTGTTTCAAGCTGTTTAACAACCCATAATTTCCGCAGCCCGGGCACCAGTGAGGAGAATACGCGCTTTTTAATTCAAGATGTGAAGTCATGCCAATGCTTTCTTAACCTTCTGATATATATCAATCGGATAAATCGGCTGACCGTTATACACCAATAATGACTCGTTTATCACAATACCTGTTTCTGTTCTGATAAGCCGCATCAATTGACCGGTTTTATTTCCTTCAACGATAAGAGTTTTCTTTACGTTCTTTAACATAGTTTCTGTTGCCTGGGCGGGGAATGGCCAAAGATAAACATAATGCAAAAAATTTACCGGTATTCCGTCTTGTTCAAGCATGCGCATCGCCTCAAGGCAGGGATTTTTTGATGAGCCCCATGCGACAAACGTAAGCTCTGCTTTCGCCGGCCCGTACAAACGAGGCTGCGGCACAATATTTGCCATCACCTGATTTTTTGCAAAGCGCTTATCGCTCATGCGTTGAACACCATCAAGATCTTCCAGGTAATATCCAAATTCATCGTGCTCATAACTTGTTGCCACGTGAAGACCGTTCATCATACCCGGCAATGCCCGCGCAGAAACTCCATCAGAACTTTCTGCATATCGTTTATATATACCCGCGGCATTCAACTGTTCTTGATTTAATAATTTTCCTCGATCTATTCTCAAAGATTTGTCATCAAAAACTTCCTGCGCGCTATAACTTTCTGCGAGATATTTATCGGTAAGGATAATCACCGGTACTTGAAAACGCTCGGCGAGATTAAACGCGTTAAAAGTTTCAAAGAAACACTCCTGCGCATCACCCGGTGCAATAATAACCCGCGGAAATTCTCCTTGTGAAGAATGCAAAGCAAATTCCAATTCGGTTTGCGAAGTGTGCGTTGGCTGCCCCGTGCTCGGGCCCGGGCGCTGCGCCAAGACAACAACCAGTGGCGTTTCTGATTGCGCTGCTAAACCCAAAGCTTCGGTCATTAAACAAAATCCGCCGCCTGAAGTAGCGGTCATTGCTCTAACTCCGGCGAAATTTGCGCCAATTGCCATGTTCATCGCGGCAATTTCATCTTCGGCATGTTTCACAACAATAGTGTAGTCGTTTTCTTTTGCGGCCAAAAAATGCAAAATACTCGAGGCAGGAGTCATCGGATACGCGGCAATAAATTTACACCCGGCTTTAATCGCACCGGCGCTTATTGCTTCATTTCCATTTAAGAACATCCGACGATTCGTATTCTGACTGATTAATTTCTCGCCTAGGCATATCTGACACGTTTTAGAAACATGGGAAAACCCTGCTTCAAGTGCCGCGTTATTGTGGGCAACCACATCGTTTCCTTTGCGGCTGAATTGTTCCTGGATAATTTCTTTGATCAAACTAAGCTCGTCGCCAACCAGTGCCAGCACAGCTCCCATCGCAACAATGTTGCGCTGCAGCGGAGAAACCCCGAGTGTTTTAATCAAACTTTCAAAGGGAACCGAGCAATAGCGAATATCCGCGCGTTTATCTTTTTCTTCAAGAGGAATACCCTCGCCGTCCCAAACTAAAATACCGCCGCTGGAAAGTTCACGGCTATGCTTGAGTATTGAATCCCGGTCAAGGGCAACAAGGATATCAACCTCATGGCTCTGGGCATAGATCATCTCTTGACTTACGCGAATACTGCACCAGGCATGTTCCAATTTAATTGAATTCGGATTTTCAGTAAGAAGAAATGCGTATAAACCGCGGCGGATAAATGCCCGGGCAAGAAATAAAGCGGAGACGTTAATCCCCTGCCCTGCTTCTCCGGCAATCGTAATGCAAAGGTCTTTTTTCATCATAAGACCGTTACTTTATTTTCTCAGCAAAATTTTTTCCTGCTTCAAAGCAAGCCAATCTCCCGGCGGCATCCGGAACATACTGTAAAGAAACCCCTGGGGCTGCAACATCAACGCCGGTTTCTTTTAAAACCCCTTCGATTTCTTTTACCGCACCTCCTGCCCAACCAAAAGATCCAAAAGCCATACCAACGCGGCCTTTGGGCTTAAGCCCCTTTAAAAATTCCATGAATCGGGCGATATTGGGAAGCATATCATTATCCTGCGTCGAAGAACCAACTAAAACAGCCTTGGCATCTATTAACTCCGTAATAACAGCAGTGACGTCTGACTCGGCAATATCAAAAATTTTGACATCGCTAATCCCGCCTGCAGCGAGCCCTTCGGCAAGCTGCCGAGCCATTGTCTCGGTTGAGCGCCACATCGTTTCATACACAATAACCGCCTTGGTCTTGGTGGTATTCTTCGCCCATGTGATATAGGAATTAACGATTTTCATCGGGTCATTTCGCCAAATAATACCGTGGCTGGGAGCAATCATAGAAATCGGAATATTCATTTTTAAAATATCATCGATTTTCTTGGCGATAACTGAGCTCAACGGCCATAAAATGTTTGCATAATATTTCACCGCTTCCTGCATGAGCGCGCATTGATCAACCTCATCGTCAAAACGCTGGCTTGTTGCATAGTGCTGGCCAAATGCGTCATTCGGCATTAAAAGCTTTTCCTCGGGGCAATAGGTAAACATGCTATCAGGCCAATGAATCATTGGTGCCTCAATAAATGAAAGTGTGCGCTTCCCAAGTTTCAAGGTATCTCCGGTTTTAACAATCTGAAAATCCCAATCGCCGTAATAATGTTTCCAAAGACCTTCTTTGCATTTTGCCGTACCGAATATTTTTGCTTTTGGACAAAGTTTCATTAATGCGGGCAGCGCGCCGGAATGGTCTGTTTCGACATGATTGGCAATAATATAATCTATCTTCTCCAGCGGGATGACTGATTTAATCCGATCAATAAGCTCTGCAGAAAAAGATCCCAAAACGGTATCAACTAGCGTGACCTTATCGTCTATGATCAAATATGCGTTATAGGTCGACCCGCGGTTGGTTGTATAGGTATGCCCGTGGAATGTGCGGATATTCCAGTCAACCACGCCAACCCAATAAATATCCTTTTTGATTGCAACAGCGTTCATATGATCACCTCGTCAATAATGTCGCTTTGGGATAAGCCCCGGGAAAATGTTCATTACTTCTTTTTCTTTGTTGTCTTACGCGCAGCTTTCATGGGTTTCCCGCAACACCAGACTGTTGTCTTGGAGACACCGCAAGCATCAATAACAACTTCGCGGCCGCACGGAACACATACTAATTTCTGCCCTTTCCTTACTTTTTTCATGTCCCTCTCCTCCCCTTAAGCGCCTCGCTACGCCGCGTACTTCCGGCACCGTGCATCCAGCGAAATCATGCCGCAATCCTTTCGACACGATTAAAACAGGACTACGCACTCACGGTGTCAATCATACGCGCCATAATAAGATCGTTTTCAGTCAATCCATGGATTGCGTGAGTAGTTACCGTTACTTTCATCTTATTATATGAAAGAAGAAAATTCGGGTGATGCCCCTGTTCTTGGGCAATCACAGCAAGAAGATCAAGAAAATATTTTGCCTCGGCAAAATCAGCAAAAATAAACTCTTTGACAAGTTTAACGTCATCAACAAGCGCCCAGCCTGCAGCTCCTGCAAGAAACTTCTGCACTATTTCTTTTGCTACTGCCGCACCGGCGACTTCACAAGGTTTACATTCCCCGGGGAATCCTCCCGGCACCGGCAGAGCCGGAGATGCCAGAACAATTTCAAGATTCTTTAGAACATCCGCATAATCAGGCGCGCTGGTTATCTCAGGGACTATCTGAACATACCGGATAACGTCATTTTTGTCGACAATGACAACAGACCGCGCAAGGAGATTGAGCTCTTTGATCAAAAGCCCGTAATTAATCCCGAAAGAACCGGTTTTGTAATCGGAAACAACACTGACATTAGTAATATCAAAGGTTTCGCAAAAACGCTTCTGGGCAAAAGGAAGATCCTTGCTGATGCCGACTATCACCACATCATGCGCGAAATTTGTCGCCCGCGTATTAAACTCCTTCACCTGCAGATCGCATACGGGAGTATCAAGAGACGGGAAACTTGTCAAGATCTTTACCTTCCCGGAAAAATTCTCAAGCGTTACCGCCTGCAAATCCTGCGAAGCAACCGTAAACCCGGGCGCTTGCATACCCGCAGAAACGGCTCTCCCGACAAGAGTAAGCGCGTTCTTATGGAACGTAACAATTCGCTTCATAGGGTCTCCCGGTTATTCCCTTTTTGACAATTGGTGATCATACATGATCATTCCCGCGGAATCAGGCTTGATCATCTTCAGCGTTTCAATAATAACCGTAGCATTTTTTTCTTCTTCCACCTGTTCCGTAATAAACCATTGCAAGAAAATAGTTGCGGCATTATCATTCAACTCAATCGCCTCTTCGTAAATATTATTAATTAATTTGGTAACTTCCTTTTCATGGGCCAGCGTCTTTTCAAAGACCTCCATTGTTGAAGCAAAATCGGTCGGGGGCTGCGGGATACTCTGAAGCACCACCCTGCCGTTGGTATCAAAAACATAGTCATAAAATTTCATGGCATGCCCGAATTCCTCTTTTGCCTGTACCTTCATCCAATGCGCAAAACCCGGGAAATTCTTTGATTCAAAATACGCCGCCATGGCCAAATACAAATATGCTGAATATAATTCATTTTTAATCTGATCATTGATTATTTCATTTAGTTTCTTATCCATTACATTCTCCTTGATTCGTGTTACTGATCGGTTATCGGTATTCGGTTTACGGTTAGCGCTAACCATTCTGCTGACCGAATTCCTTGCTATTCTACAACGATCTCTTTTATATTCTCCCAGAACCCGTGAATATTGCAGTTGGCAACCGCAAAAAGAGTGCCGGTTTTTTCCGACTTAAATTGCAGCATAGCCAACGGTTGCGTATAAACAGTGCTCGTATTAGGTCCCTGTACTGAGCCGCCATGGGCGGTAAATTCAAACCTGCCTAATGGATACGGGAACTTCTCGCCTTTCGGTAAAAAACTCACATCAATCCAGGCAATATGATGTTCGGTCGTATTGGGATGAGCGATCTCTTTACCAACAGAAACAGTAACCGCAATAAGTTCTCCTTTTTTTGCTTTCTCAGGGGCCTCAATAACAGGAACGTGCTTTTCAGTCTTCCAATCAGCTGTCTGTAAAACATCCTTGAATGACGCCATAATTACCTCCTTTGATTTAATGACGCCCCGCGCTCATAAGGATTGCGCGGGCGTGTTGTCTTTTACAACAAAAAACAAAAAAACCTACCCCAACATTCGGAGTAGGCGCTTGTACAATACACCGACCAAAATGCAAAACCGCTTTCTTTGTTTCTCTATACGCGTGCAACACCATTATAGTATACTCCCAATTACACGGATTGTAAACACGGAAAACTGCCGCTTAACAAACTAATATCCGACGAAATTTTCAACTTTTACCCGATTAGTTGCACAGCCCAGATCAAGCGATAACTGCCTCATTGCCTCAACCATTCTCGGAGGCCCAAAAATAAAAATAACCCGCTCCGCAAGATCGCAAACATGCGTATATAAGAGCTTTTGATCAATCGCGCCAAACAAACAGGTATTGTCTTTTGGCTGACATTCGGTCAACGTGTAACTTACCTTGATATTCGCATACTCTCTTTTCCAGGCATCAAGTTCCCGGCGAAAAGCAATCTCATCATCAGTCCGGTTCGAATACACCAAATGCACCTGGGTAGAAAGGTTTTTGGCAACGATATACTCAAGAATGGACATAACCGGAGTAATCCCGATGCCGCCGATTAGAAACCCGATCTTTTGATCCGCGGGATCAAACACACACGTACCCATCGCAGCCTTGATCAAAACCTCATCCCCGATCTTTAACGAATTCAAGCGAGCGGAAAAAACGCTTTGACTCAAACGCTTGGTTACCTCGATATACGGCTTTGTCGGAGACGAAGAGAATGAAAGATATTTATTCAACTCCTTATTCCCGCGGTTTGTTTCATCAAAGATAATTTGCAAAAATTGACCGGGTAAAAAATCAAGGGGCTCCTGCGGCTGAAAACGGAAGCTTTCAACCGTGGGAGTCCGTCTGATACGCTCAATAAACTTTACACGGATTTCCTTCACGCTGCATCCCCCATTTTTACACCCCTGGGGTGTAAGATTATTACGACTTCAGTATTTGAGCCAGATCCTTATCAGGTGTTGTAATGAGTTTCAGGTCAAAAGTATCCTGTAAAACCTTAAACACTCCTGGAGTAATAAAAGCCGGAGGCGTCGGACCAAGCCGGATCCCTTTGACCCCCAAATATAACAACGTTAAAAGTATTGCAACTGCTTTTTGCTCAAACCAGGAGAGCACAAAAGAAAGCGGCAACTCATTAACGCTGCAGTTAAATACTTTTGCCAGGGCCAACGCAACCTGGATCCCGGAATACGCGTTATTACACTGCCCGAGATCAAGAAGGCGCGGAATACCGTCGATAGCGCCGAAATCAAGCTTGTTAAAACGGTATTTTCCGCAGGCCACTGTTAAGATCACGCAATCCTGCGGCACTTTCTCAGCCAATTCAGTATAATAGTTGCGTCCAGGCTTTGCTCCGTCGCATCCGCCGATCAAAAAGAAGCGTTTGATTTTGCCGGCTTTGACTGCCGCGACGATCTTATCCGCGATACCAAGAATCGCCGTGTGATGAAAACCAGTCAGAATCTTTTTCCCAGGGGCTTCAGGAAGTCCCGGCAATGATTTTGCTTTTTCAATCACTTCAGTAAAATCGCGATTCTTTAAATGTACCGCACCAGGAACACCGGTGATGCCGATCGTATAGAGCCTATTTAAATAGGTTCCTTCTGGAGGAATTAACACGCAATTTGTGGTCGCAATAATCGCGCCAGGAAACGCGTTGAACTCTTTTTTCTGCTCTTGCCAGGCTCCACCATAATTACCAACCAAATGCTTAAATTTTTTAAGCTCGGGATAGGCATGCGCAGGAAGCATTTCACTATGCGTATAAACGTTAACACCCGTGCCTTCGGTTTGTTTTAAAAGTTCAAACAAATCCAAAAGATCATGACCGGTAATTAAAATCCCGGGGCCCTTCCAAGTACCGGTCTCAACTTCCGTCGGAACAGGATTACCGAAACGCGCTGTATGCGCAGTATCCAAAAGCTCCATTACTTTAAGGTTCATCTCTCCGGTTTTAAGCGCCATACCGACAAAATCGTTCAGATCAAAACTGACATTCGTAATTGTTTTAAAAAGCGCCTCGTGCATAAAAGCATCGACCTCGTCACTTTTTGCGCCAAGCTCGCGGGCGTGAAACGCATATGCCGCAATACCTTTGAGCCCATACAAAATGGTATCCTGTAAACTCTGGATATCCTCATTTTTACCGCACACTCCTATTTTCGTACATCCAGTCCCCAAAGCCGTCTGTTCACACTGATAACAAAACATATACACCTCCGTGCCGGTTTAACAGCCCTCTCCCAAATATTCTTTTCGCGCCAGCGTACGGGCGGTTTTCGTAAAGAATACTTTTTCTATCACCTGTTTTACTTTTTCCTTATTGGTAGGGTCCACTTCATCTTGTATATTCACCAGCCAGTCCGCATCAAGAAGAACTTTAAAGTTCTGAGAATCAATCGCTTGCGGCGTATGATGGTGCCCTATTATTTCGCAGATTTCATCGATCTGCGCTTTACCAAATCCCAACTTTAAAAGTATCCCGCGGGCAATTGCAGGACCTTCTTTTTCCTGGTATTTCCCCGAGGAAGTCCCGAATTTTTCTTCAGCAACCTTAATACCAACATCGTGCAAGATACTGGCCGGCACAACAACTTCCCACGCACCGCCTTCTGCTCGAAGTATCTCTTCAGCAAAGCCAAGAACTCGCTTGGCATGGTTAATCCGACGGGCATCCGTACCAAAATACGTTTCTAATTCCTGCAGCAAACGTTCTTTTAAAAGAAGCCTCTTCCCCAAACTACGTTCTTGAAAAGCAACGTCTCCGATACACTCTTTTGCATGGCTACACCAATCAACGCATGAAGGCATATCCTTGCAAAATACTAATTTCTTACACTGGGGACATGCGCGCTTAATTTCGTCAGAAAAAATCTCCACATCATATCCACATGAAGGACAGCGAATAACAGCCGTAGTGCGGTTACGCGCATCTTGTCCGGGGCATTTCTGGATCATCGGATAATTTCTCCCTTTATACTGACTATCACTTCATGAAACGGCACTTTTTTCCCGGATTCGGCAATTACCTCTCGGATAATCCCAATCAATCCGAAGCAACACGGTACTTCCATATGCGCATAGGTTAAGGAACGCAGCGTATTATGTTCAAAAATTTGCGCCAATTTTTGGCGATACGCATTCAAATCATCGAGTTTCGGACAAGCGACTAAAAGAACTTTATCCTTCAGCACGTCTTGATGAAAATTCGCATAAGCAAACGGCACGCAATCAGCAGAAATAAGAACATCTGCATTATTAAGGTAAGGAGCATATGCCGGCACCAGCATCAATTGCACCGGCCAGGTAGTTAACGCAGAATCAAGCTGGACATTACTGCTTTTTTTCTGAGAGCGGCGATCATCTTTTCGATCCATCTGCATAACGCGGGATCCGGGACAACCGCCCATATGCCCTCCGCCTGACGGGCAAGCTCCACCCATTTGAGGCAAAGCAATATTATTCTCCCTCAAATATTCAAGAGCTTGTGATAAATAGGTGGTTTCATTATGCTCTTTAAGATGTTTGAGGTGCGCTTGTATCGTATTCGGCCCTGCTTTCACAATATTAGCCATAACCTTTTTTTCCTCATATGCCTCCGCGGGCCTTTCTTCGATCGTTATCGCCTGCTGCGGACAGCGGCCAAGACAAGCTCCCAATCCATCACAAAATAAATCGCTCACCAAACGAGCTTTCTTATCAATAATCTGAATCGCTCCCTCAGGACAATTCGGGACACACTCACCGCACCCATTGCACTTTTCTTCATCAATATGAATAATCGTTCGTGTTTTCATTAAACCGCTTCTTTCAATAACTCCCCTATGGTTAATTTCTCGAGAGTATCTGCGACATAGGTTTCAAGCGAGGTTATTTTGGCGCGCAACGGACAATGCACCTGCTGCGGACAGGCATTTTTTTTTAAGTGGCATTCATTCAAATTAAATTCCCCTTGGAATATTTCCATCACGTTCATGATAGAGATCGTATCAACCGGACGAGCCAGTGAAAAACCTCCCCCGAGCCCTTTATGCGAATATACAATCTCTTTTTTATTAAGGACCTGGAGTATCTTGCGTAAAAACGGTTTGGGAACAGCCAATTCCCGGACTAATTCGTTCACCGAAATAACCTGATCCTTATGACGGGCCATAAAACAAATCGCCCGTATCGCATAATCCGTATCTCTCGTAATAAGTTTCATTCTCTTTCCCCCCGGGCATAATGATACCATAATAGTATCATTTGTCAAGAAAAAAAATTTATCTTTTTACGAAACGTTCAATAAGCGGCTTGGAAAGACCGGCGACAAACAAGCCGGTTACATATGGATCACACCGCGGAACGCATTTAAACATTAAAAACGATACTGCCGCGGCAAGTGCTCCAAAAACAATTCCGCGCCGGGTCTCTGCAGGGCTTGTTTGAGGCTCAATCAGCATTATAAAAACAAAAAACCAGCTGATAACGCCGATAGGATTTATTCTATAGAGATTAAACAGCAGTAAGAAAACAGCCAGAAAGCTGAGAACCACCGCGACTCTTCTATACAGGAATGCGATATAGATGCCTGCGATAATAACCAAAAACTTGTTTGACTCGATTCCCCAGGTCAAGGCAACCCCGGACAAGGTAGCAATAAAAAGCGCAAAATTTGCAGGATTAAAAATATGCTTATTATTAAAACGCAGCGTATATTTTGAAATAATGGCCAAACAAGAGAAAATCGCCAAGACAAAAAACGGCTGGTGATATTCAATAATTCCTGCGACTAATAAACCGGTCACGATCGCGTTCGTCGAGACAATCCCCTTTTTACCCGTAAGCCTGTCGACAACATACTCGGCAGCACACGAAATCACCGCACCCATAAGCATCCAGCCGGCAAAACGCATATTTTCCTGAGAAACCGCAATCACCGTCAGAATACCGATCAGGACAATAAGTACCGTATTCTTATTTTTTAAAACTTGCGTATTCTTCAAGAAACTATTTGTATTCATAGCCGTTTACGGAAAAAACGCATTGAAAGGGAATTAAGAACTACGCTGATCGAACTCAGCGCCATGGCGCCTCCTGCGATAACAGGGCTTAAGAGATGGCCCGTTATTGAATACAAGAGACCTGCAGCTGCCGGGATACTGATACCATTATACACGAATGCCCAAAAAAGGTTCTGTTTAATTTTTCGCATCGTAAAGGCGGATAGCTGAATAGAAAAAACAACATCGCGGATATCATCTTTGATAAGAATAATATCACCTGTTTCAATCGCCACATCAGTCCCCGTACCAATGGCAATCCCTATATCTGCCTGCGCCAATGCCGGGGCATCGTTAATACCGTCGCCAACCATAGCAACAATACGCTTCTTGGCCTGCAACTTCTTAATTTCCAAAGCTTTATCCTGAGGAAGAACCTCAGCAAGCACCGTATCAATGCCGACTTCTTTGGCAATCGCCTGCGCCGTTATGAGATTATCCCCCGTAATAAGAATAACTTCTTTCCTCATTTTCCGTAACGCATGCACTGTTTCTTTCGCAAAATCTTTCAACGTATCAGCAACAGCGATAATACCGTACACTTCATTCCGGTAACCGACGATCACCACGGTTTTCCCTTGCGCTTCAAGTTCAACAAACCGCGGCTCAAAATGACGCACATCTATTTTAATATCTTCAAAAAGCCTGCGATTACCCAGGAGGATTTTATCCATTTTATACCGGGCTACGACCCCCTTACCGGTAACCGAATTAAAGAGATCCGGATCAGGAATCTCGTACCCCTTCTCATGGGCAGCCTGCATAATCGCTTCAGCAAGCCGATGCTCGGAACGCTTTTCCGCAATTGCGGCAATACGCAAAACATCCTCACTATTTTCAACACCCACCGGCACAATATCGGTTACGCGCGGCTTACCGCTTGTCAAGGTACCGGTTTTATCAAAAACAATCGTATCAAGTTTACGCGCAGTCTGTAAACTTGCCGCATTCTTAATAATAATGCCATTCTCAGCGGCAACACCCGTACCGACCATGACTGCCGTCGGAGTAGCGAGTCCCAGCGAACACGGGCAGGCGACAATCAAAACCGCAATACATGCCGTCAGCGCAAACAACACCCCTTTCCCCGCCAAAAACCAGGCGCCAAAAGAAATAACCGCAATAAGCAAAACCGCAGGGACAAAATACGCGGCAACCGTATCGGCGACCTGTTGAACCGGCGCTTTCGACTCCTGAGCCTCTTCGATAAGACGAATAATATGCGCCAGCGTTGTTTCATGCCCGACTTTCGTGGCGCGAAAAGTAAATGAACCGCCCTTATTAATAGTACCTCCGACAACACAAGAACCGATACTCTTTTCAGTCGGAATACTTTCTCCGGTAATCATCGATTCATCGACGCTGGAGTATCCTTCAATGATCTCGCCGTCAACCGGGATACGCTGGCCGGGTTTTACCACAATCAGATCGCCGACAACCACCTCAATGATCGGCACTTCGCGTTCAATCCCATCCCGGATAACATACGCGGTCTTCGGCCGCAAATTCATCAATTTCTTTATCGCCTGCGACGTCCTGCGCTTGGTTAACGATTCAAGATATCGTCCTAATAAAATGAAACTTAATAAAAAAGCCGCAACCTCATAATACACATCATGAAACGCCGTCTTCCGGCCATACCAGACAGCAAGACTAATCACAAAACTATACGCATACGCACTTCCCACCCCCAGCGCAACAAGGGTATCCATGGACGCGCGGCCAAGACGAATGACCGAAAAGAACCCCCTCCGGAAAAAATTTAAGCCGCACAATAAAACACCCGTTGCAAGGAGCAACTGCAGGCCATGCCCCCAATTCGTTTTCGCAGGTACAAACATGAGAACCACGGAGAGCGTAATCGCAATAACAAACCGAACCCCTAAATCACGGACTTCCCGGTTCCTGACACGACCTTCCGAATCCATAGACTCTTCCGGCAGAAAAGCTTTAAACCCTGTTTTCTCGATAACAATCAGCAAATCCTGCGGGCTTAAAGTGTCAGGTTCAAACTCAATATACGCCTTTTCTATAGCAATGTTGACACGCGCATTCACAACGCCAGGCACTTTGCGCAATGCGCTTTCAATATTCAACGCGCACGTCGCACAATGCATCCCGGTAATCGACAATGTTATTTTTTTCATAGTTGTTGTGTGTCCACAGAGGTTTTACGGGTGGCAACAGCCGCAACATAGGCCTTGCCCTCCGTCCACGGATTTAAAAATCTTTCGATTGAAAGTATTTTGTTGGTCCGCTTTAAATTGATGTATTCGCCAGCACCCCGATCAGAAATAACACGCACTTTCGGCGCAAAAATATCGTCTTCATTCTCCTCTTCTACCACCGCAATCCGCTTGTCATTCAAAGCGACGATAGAACCAACGGGCCAAACTCCCATAACCTGGTAAAACCGCTCTAAAAGCCCCGGCTCAAAAGCGGTCCCTTTCTCGGAAGACATAAGTTTGTAAATAATATCCGGGGAATAATCCGCTTTATACCCGCGGCGCTGCGAAAGCGCATCATAAACGTCGCAGAGCGTAACAATCATTGACGCAAGATGCGGTTTCCGAGGATGCGCAACATGCGGATATCCGCCGCCGTTATATTTCAGATGATGCTCGAAGGCGACAACAACCGGCAAAATACCAAAACTCTCAACATACTGAAGCAAAAGCTCTGCTCCCCGGACCGGATGACTTTTCATAACCGCAAGCTCCGCAGACGTCAATTGTTCCTGTTTACGAATAATTTTACGGGAGACAAAAATCTTGCCGATGTCATGGTACAATGCTGCAATCCCCAAATCAAGCACCTCGTTCCTGGAAAATCCCAGCTTCGACGACAAATGCATGGATAATATCGCAACATTCAAAAGGTGTACCGAAGTCCCCTCGTCATAGCGCTTTACCGTCGCAAGCTTCATGAATTCCTGATGATGCATTGCCAGCCCTTCGACGATAGAGGCAAGACTGAACTTCAAAGCTAATCCGTCAACCGCTTGACTCTCAAGAATGGAAGAAACCGATTGGGAAACATGCTCTGAAGCATCGTCAAAAACAAGCGCGTGCCCCTGCTGAACAGAAGCCGGATCACCCCCGGAGGCTTTTAATTTCCCGATATCAATATGGGTAATTTGTTTTTGAAGAAAATATTCGCGTGTGTCCCCTGCAAAGTCTTTTTTAGGCAACGCGACAAGAGCGATAAAATTCCCCAGTTCTTCCTTTGAAACCCCCGGTAAAAATGTTATGCGTTCAATACCGCGCTCGCGCAGATACCGGATCGCCGGCAAGAGCAATTTACTCAAATCAAAGAAAACCTCTTTTTCCACGGCGATCTCATCGCCCACAAGCCCGATAATAAGTTCCGAGCGTTTCGCTAAAAGTGCGGTGAGGCTGGCGAACGTTTTCTCGAGAGACTTTGCAAAACTCGGATGCCGCGTTTCATAAATTTTTGCCGTCTGCAAAGACGCCAAGAAATCCTTCAAAAAGCCGGAAACAGCTTCTATGAATTCCATACGGCCAGTATCTCCTGAATTCTTTTTTTCAGACGAAAACTCCACAACGGCGCATGTTTCAAAACAAAAAGCAACTCATCCTTTGCCTGGTACAGATTCAAGTCGGCTAACACGTTGATATTCTCCAAAACGCGAGCATCCTGAAAACCCCACGCATTAGGAATACGCAACAACTCGCCGAAAGCTTCCCGTAACGCATCAGGGTCTTGTGCCATAAGCGCAAGTGCTTCTTTCTTGATGTAGCCGTGTTCGGTGCGTAAAAGCCCCCGGAGAAAATGCACATCGATATCGGGAATATTCTTCAACGCTTTAAGAATCTCAAGCCGAACAAATTCATTGGCCTGCGGATATAAATTCTGTAAGATAGTCAGGGAAAGCGGCGGAGCTATGGCTGCGACAGTCTCAATAAATTGATTAATGAATTCAACGTCATGCGAACATGCATGCAGCCGCTGATATAATGCCGGGACATCCTGGGGATGGATTTTGAAAAAATACATCAGCGCCAGACTCGATAACACGCGTTCCTTAAAAAACTTATCAAAAAAATACGCGGTTGAAAACCGGCTGCTGTCAATCCGCTGCAAGATACAAGCAGCATCCAGAGCAGACGTCCCCCAGAGGAGCTGCTCCGCACAATCCCCTAACGCGATGGTAATTTCCTGGAATGCTTCCATACAGGCGTTATTCTCTTGCTCAACCCGTCCAAGCGCGTCACAAAGCAGCTGAATATAGCCGGCGTCCTGCATATCAATTGCTTTTTTCAATTCGGGTGCGATGCGGCGGCCAATCAATGCAAGCTGCGAACAATCCGTCTCTTCCTCAAGAAGGTTGAGAAGAAGGAACCGGTAGTTGCTCTCTAAAAGACCGTGGTCAAAAGAAATCACCCCTCCAAAGGTAATTTCCTGCAAGAAACGCATGAGCGTATTACGATACACCGCAGACGTATACTTATCGGAAGACGGAGACAGGAGTCCTTGTATATTACGGATAACACGCACGTTCCCCCGCAGTTTTTCCCGCATCTCCTTGTCCGCAAAAAGGACTTCGGCAATCGACTTTTGCTTATCTTCGCTGGTAAGATTACAAAAGAACTTAAAGTTAAGAGCATCAACCTGGTCTTTAAACAAAAATTCTTCCGATAAAAGCCGCGCATAGTCTTCGACACTGACTGTTTCAAAAAGTTCGCAAATACGCGCATAATCAGCTTCTTGCAAAGTGTTGCTGTGACGCGATAAAAATACATACATATCCTTCAAACAACGGTCAAAATCAAACTTATTGGTTTTCTTGAGATATGCAAAGAAATTCTTAAAAACTTGATTAACGGAAAGATTTTCCGAAACAAGATGGTAGTCAAAACCCGAAAGTTTCTGGTTAAAAGTTGCGACGTATTCGGCAAGCTTCTGCGTATCGTTGTTTGCTAACGCTGTCTGTAAAATAGAAACCCACGCATCACTGACAGCAAGATTATCATTCCGTAAGAATCCCGAATAATCGAGCGCCTGCACGGAAAAAGAAGGGCATGTATCCGCAAGGAGCACAGGTAATCCTCCCTGCTGTTCGATCTCTCGGGCCGGTAACGATATACTACTTATAAAATGGTTCAACTCTTCAAAACGATACCCGCTGACAATAGTTACTTTTTCAATCTTGCGCATATGCAGATGCTGCGCAATAGATTCATACAGCGGGTTCTTTTCCCATGTCCGGCCGTCAAAAATGATTTTGTCCGGCGCAACGTCTAAGATAATCGGATTACAAAATACCAGGAGGGCATCAAGTTTTTCTTTAAATAACTCGATAGTTTTGACAAAATATGGGTGGCCACGAAAATAGGCGGCGTTATTAAACGCCATTTGGATCGCTCTGAAAAAATTACCGATTGCTTCTTCTTTTTGGTCCATAGTATGCGAAAACGCACAACCCTTTCGTAGTAATTACGTTATACAATAAAACTCGCGCTTTGAATAGCTTTAATTTTCAAAAACTCCAGGCATCTTTGTCCCACATGCCGGACAGGCGCCGTGCAGCAGGATATTTTCCAATACGGTAAAAATTTCGCGTTTTATCAAAACCTTACCGCAGTGATAACAAGCTGTTTGGGTCTGTTCCTGAACATTTCCCGTATAGACATAGATAAGTCCCGCCTGTCTGGCACACGATTCGGCACGCGCAAGTGCTGCACGCGGCGTTACCGGATACGTATCAAATTTATAATCGGGATGAAACCGCGAAATATGCCACGGGATATGCCTATCGATACCCGCCAGGAACTCCGCAATTCCGCGTAATTCATTTTCTGAATCATTTTCCCCGGGAATAACTAATGTCGTGACCTCAACCCATATCCCGAGTTCCTTCAAACGCCGAATTGAATCGCACACGGGAGCGAGGCTTGCTTTACAGATACGACGATACGATGCTTCGTTAAAAAATTTCAAATCAACATTTGCCGCATCCAGATACGGACTGATAAGACGGGCACACTCTTCGGTCATATAGCCATTGGTCACAAAAACATTGGCGAGTCCGTGTGCATGTGCACGGCAAGCCACATCACGGGCAAATTCAAGGGATATGGTCGGTTCCGTATAGGTATATGCGATACTCGCGCAGCCGTATGCTTTCGCAGCCTGCACAATTTGAGCAGGCTCAACATCTTCGCCGGGAACCAGGCCATCGGTTGCAGTTTTCTGGGAAATCTCCCAATTCTGGCAAAAATCGCACCGAAAATTACACCCGACAGTAGCTATCGAATAACTATTCGAACCCGGGAGGAAATGATACAACGGCTTTTTTTCAATAGGATCAACCTGCTGCGCGATGATTTTACCGTACACAAGGGAGTACAACACGCCGCCCTGATTCTGACGCACGCCGCAAAAACCGACCCCTCCCTCCCGGATTAAACACCGGTGAGCGCATAAAAAACACCTCACTATTTTGCCGGCCTGTTTTTCATACAAAAGCGCTTCCTTCATACGGCCTCCATCTTAAATGCGCAAAGCATGGATTTGACCATCATCGGCGGCACGAGCAACACACTGACACGTTGCGGCGCATCCCTTAATCTGGTAAACAACAGAAACTTCCGAAGCGCCGTGCCTGTCGCAATACCGGCTCACAATACTGCAGGCAAGGCGGATCAATCCTTCATCAAAAACACCGCGGCCAAGGGCCGTCGGCCCGGCCAGATCAAGCGGCGGCATAAAAAGATAATCCCCCTGTTTCAGAAAACCAGGCAACGCTTCGCTTTCGCATTGGTCGCGACCAACAACAAGCTTTGTCCTTTCTCCTATACGAAAATGCCTGCCAAGAGTAAGCAGTTTAGTATTTTCAAGGCTGCACTCGTCATGACTTAAGAGATCTCTAAATCTTCGGGAAAAAGCTTCTTCCGTTAAAAGACACCCTCCGGCGGCATTAGGATAACGCTCAATACCGAGAGCCTGCGCAAGCGCAATCTGAGGCCTGCGGCTGCGGCCGCTTATCGATAAAAGACGCTCGCGCGAAATCCAGCCTTGCTTTTCAGGAATCGTTTCAGCCAATAACCGCGCCGAGAGAGGCCGCACCATCAACCCTTCCAAACCAGACTCCTGTTCAATAATAGATAGGGCCCGGCGATGCTGGGACATCGGACGCTGACCAAGCACCTCCCCGGTCACAACAAATGACGCCTGATATTTTTCTAACAATGCGCGCGCTTTCGCAAGCATAAGGATCTTGCAATCAATACAGGGATTGACCTGCGAACCAAAACCATGTTTCGGTTTTCGCAGTATCTTAAAAAAATCTTCGGTTATATCAATAACCTCGAGAGGAATGCCGACAGATTGGGCGGCTTTCGCCGCGTGGGTAACTTCAGTCTGAAGGGCTTTCTTGTGACACGTCCCGAACGAAGTCACAAAATACAGCCCGATGACATCGATACCGGTATCCCGCATGACTTTTGCTGCCAGAAGACTATCAAGCCCGCCGGAAATAAGCGCCAATGCCTTCACATTTTCACCTGTACATAGATCGCCTGCGCAAGATTCTTATCAACCGCAAACTGGCTATGCCCCAGGGAAAAAACATAGGCGGGAAATTTTTGCTGCAGCACGATGCTAACACCCGGAATAACGCCGATGCCCATCAACTGCTGTAACTGGACTGTATCTTTTGTTTTCAAAAATTCTACCTTCCCCTTGTCGCCGACATGGACGTCAACCAGCGGGAGCACTGCGCCATTCAATCGTTTCTCTTTCTTTTCACCATGGCCAGCAGCCATATATCCCTCCTACAAAGAAATAAGCGACCACTGTAAAAATGTATTCACCAGAAAACCGACGCCAAACGAAAAAACGAGTACAAAAACAGATATTGCTATTCCCATGCGCATGCCGCGCTCTTTAACATTCATAATAAGCTGCGCAATACACGGGAGAAAAAGCGTTAACGTAACACAGGCGACAACCAGCTGATTCCCCGTCATTCCGCCGGCGTTTTTCACATCATATAAACCTGCGGCGCCATAATCACGGCGAAAAAAACCAAACAAGAATGCCACCGCTGTTTCAGACGGTAACCCGATCCAACGCACCGGATACGTCATCACGTGTACAAGCACACCAAACAGTCGTGTTACCTGGCCTAGCCAAATAACAATACTCGCCAGGATAAACAACGGCAATACTTCCATAAAATACCACTGCAACCGCACCCACGTCTTGCGCAGAACATTGCCTATATGCGGCAAGCGTAACGGCGGGATCTCCATATAAAACGAAGGCAATTCTCCGGGCATTATTTTGCTCGCCAAAAAACCTACCAGCACAAACACGCCGATAATAATACCCAGCCACACGAAGAGCCCGGTAAAATGTCCCGCAAAGAGCGCCATAATAACTCCCATCTGCGCGGAACACGGGATTGCCAAAGCCAACAAAAGCGTCGCAATGATCCGCTCCCGTTTAGTCGGAAGCGTACGGGTAACCATCGTAGCCATCGTGCTGCAGCCAAGACCAAGCACCAAGGGAATCACCGCGCGGCCGGAAAGGCCGATCCGTTTAAAAAGCTGATCGACAAGCATAGCAAGACGCGGGAGGTAGCCGGTATCTTCAATAATCGCAAACGCAAGAAAGAATGTCGCGACGATCGGTAGAATAATGGCGCAGGCATACCGAATCCCCATGGTAAAAATCCCGTAGTCGCCAACCAGTAAGCTTTGCAGCGGGACAAAGGGAATATAACGCTGGACCAGCCCTGACAGAAAGGGGCTCACCGCATGGTCAAAAATCTTGTCTTCCAGGAAATTAACCAAAACACCGGCGCCAAAAGTCCCGACAAATTTATATAAACCGAAATAGAGAATAAATAACAAAATCGGGGTACCGGTAAACGGATTCATCAACAGCCTGTGCAAAAACGCGCCGAATCCAGACGGCCGATACGGAACCTGCCGGACAACGGATTCCGCAATACGGCTTGCCTCCTTCTGCCGGCAGATACTCATAACATACCCAAGCGGTTCAGGGTACTGTTTCTTTGCTTCTTGGACAATTGCCTCAATTGCAGCATAATGTCCGCCGTCTTCTTTTTGGACGTGCGCAGTTATTTCTTTATCTTCCTGCAAAAGCAGGAGTGCAATCGCGCGTTTGGTTATGACATACGTCCCTCCCAGCAACGCAACAATCCTCGAGCAATAGATCTCCAGCGGATCAACGTATCCAATATGCTTAGGAAATGCTTCTAACATATGCCTCTATTTCGCCTCGCAGGATATCAATCCCTTTGCCGGTCGTTGAAACGGTTTCCACCACCGGGACATTCAATGTTTTAGCAAGCAAAACCCGGTCAATAACGATCCCTGTTTTTTGGGCTTCATCGCTCATATTCAACACCACTATAACCGGAAGTCCTGCCTCAATAAGCTGCAAAGTAAAACTAAGCATCCGCTCAAGGTTCCGGGAATCAATAACATGCACTACAACCGACGGATGTTCGCCCAACATAATTGAACGCGCCACCCGTTCTTCTTCTGATAACGGCACCAACGAATACATACCCGGCGTATCAACCACCGAAAACGTTTCTCCTCCGATCACGGCCTGGGCACGCGTCACATCAACCGTTGTTCCCGGATAATTGGAAACCGTTGCGGAATACGTACCGGTCAGCTGATTAAAAAGCGCCGACTTACCGACATTCGGAGAGCCAACAAGAATTATCGTACGCATACCTATCTACCTTTTTGTTGCGGGGTCATAAGAGCAAGAAAGACGCCCCATTTATTCCGTAAACCACCAAGCCGAAAAATACACATACAATAATGCAAGACAACCGCCAGGAATCCCTTTACAGAAACCCCTCCAACAACACCACACCCCTTGTTATTGGCCATAGGAATTATATAGCCGAGATCAACAGGCGTATATTCACGCAAAGGTTTATTACGAATACTGCGGATAATATTACCGGCCGCAACTGATCCCTCAAAAATAGCAAACTGTACTGCCATCCGCAGGGTCGAATCCCCGTGAGCAAAAAGGCTTGCGTCGCCAGCACAAAAAACTCGTTCTTGGATCCGTAAATACCGGTCAACTTTAAGCCGGCCTTGCGGATTCTTCTCAGCTTTGCACTGTTGTATGAAATCCGCGGTACGAACACCGGCAGCCCACACTAATAACGGATGCGCAATAATCGTATTCCCGGAAATAACGATTCCCTGATCGTTCATTCTTTCAATACCGGCGCCGGTAAAAATTTCAACGCCCATCTGATGCAGATTTTTAACACAATACGATTTCATCCATTCCGGCAGAGGCCCCAGGATAGAAGGCTGGCGCTCCACAAGAAACACCCGATGTTTACGGTTATATTTCTTGAAATAAAGCGCAAGATTCGCAGCAATTTCAACACCCGTATATCCGGCGCCAACCACGACAACCGCGTCAAAATCTCCTCCGCCAACCGCCTGCGCCAGACGACTGGCATCTTCGGCATCATCCAAAGGAAACGCCCTGGACTGGGAAGCGGCGTCCCCATAAAAATTAGTCTGCGAACCGCTGGCAATAACGAGATAGTCATACGGATACTTCCCCCGGGAAGTAAAAACAACCCGCGCATCAAAGTCTATCCCGACAACCTCCTCATTACAAAATTTTGCATGCGCCCGCTTACAAAGACCAGCAATATCTTCCCCCAGATGCTGTGCAGGCACTTGTCTTCCAACAATATCGGGGATCAAGGGAAGAAAATACGTCCGTACACTCTTATCAATAAGCGTAACGCTTACTTCTCTGCGGTACCGCGCAAGAGTCCGTACAACGCGTGCGCCTGCAAATCCTGCGCCGATAACTACAATATTCTGCATACCCGTATTGTAACATAAAATTAGTTGTGTGTCGTGAGTATTGAATATCCCCTTTCCATGTACAGTCTCGTGTTTACGTGTGACCTTGTGACGGTGCCTGCCCGCCAAGTTTTGTGGCAGATGACTTTCTAACCCGTCGCTTTTTTGTTATGGAGCAACCGTCTCTGACAGAACACCTGTGAGCTACCAGCTAAACTACTTGACTAGAACGTGCCTCGTATTACAATGAAACTAACACGGGAGGCGATATGGAAAATTTGACACGAAATAAGTCGTGCGACATCGGGCTTCTTCTCATGCGTATCGGTTTGGGTGTCATGTTTATGATACACGGATTTCCTAAAATAAGCGGCGGCCCGGCACTGTGGGAACGCGTAGGCCAGGCAATGGGAACTGTCGGAATATCCTTCTTTCCTGTCTTCTGGGGGCTGGCTGCAGCGCTCAGCGAATTCCTGGGAGGATTCCTGCTGATAACGGGGATTTTCTTCCGCCCGGCGTGCGGATTTCTCGCCTTCACCATGACGATTGCAACCGTTATGTTAACGTCTCAAAAAGCGGGCTTCGTCTCCATATCTCATCCCGGAGAACTGCTTATCGTATTCCTCGGTCTTCTCTGTATAGGCCCCGGAGAATTCCGCGTCAGATTGCCGTCCGGCAAAAAATGCGGATGTCGACAATAAATGCCGCATTTTAAAATCTGGGTACAATTACTCCGGGCTCCTTTTTTTACCGCCTCCCTTATTCCCATGCTCGTGGGAGCTTCTCTTGCTCTTACCTGCCCACACCCGGTGTCGTGGAACCTTCTACCGCTTATTCTCCTGTGCGGAATTCTCATTCACGCGGGAGCAAATGTCCTCAATGATTATTTCGACTTTAAAAACGGAGTTGATACAACGACATCGCTCGGTTCAAGCCATATTATACCAAACCAACTCATAAAACCAACCGCAGTTCTTATCTATGGGATGGCATTCCTTACGCTTGCTTTTATTCTTGGTTTAATCCTGGTAATAATCCGGGGGGAAATCATGTTTGCAATCGGCATCACCGGCATCATCGCAGGATATGTGTATACCGGCAAACCGTTCGCGCTCAAATATCACGGATTAGGAAATCCGCTCATTTTCATTATTATGGGACCGCTTATGGTCATAGGCGCTTACTACGCACTCACCGGAACATATCGAGGTTCTGTCCTCCTGACTTCAATACCGATCGGTTTCCTGGTAACTGCAATTCTAACGGGAAACAACATCCGGGATAGTGCGCACGATCATACGGCAAACATAACAACTCTCGAAATCAAACTGGGATTCACACAGGCACGCGTACTCTATAACGGGCTTATTATAGGGGCGTATGCGGCAATTGCAGCTATGGCCGCAACTAAAATTCACTCCTGGTGGATATTACTGACCTTTCTCAGCCTGCCCCTGGCAGCAAAAAGCATGGCGTTGTTAGAAAAAAGTTCAGCTCAAGATCTCCATACAATCGCTTCCCTTGACACCCAAACAGCGCGGGTGCATCTTGTTTTTGGACTCTTATTCATCATCGCCCTGGTCATTGAAGCCACGCTATAAAGCGTGCCGCGCTCGCCAAGCACCGAAAACCGGCAACCGCTTTTAAATCCTTGCGGCTTAAAACGCGCCGTGATATCATACAGACATGTTCACAACACTCAAAAGACGTCTCGATTCCGAACTCATCTCTTTCTGCCGAGATATTGAAAAAAAATACCGGCTCAACAGCATTTCCCCGCTGCTTTTCCAAAAGATCAAAGAATTCATCATTCGCGACGGAAAACGCGTACGGCCGATCCTTTTTGTGATCGGTTATAAAGGTTTTTCGCGCCATCAAGCCCCGGGACTCTACACCAGCGCCCTTTCTATCGAGCTCCTCCATGATTTCATGCTTGTGCACGACGATATTATTGATAAATCAGCGACCAGACGCGGCGCGCCATCCATGCACACCATGCTCAATAACCATCTGGCCCGCCATAAGAAAATAAAATTCTCCGGCCAAGACCTGGCAATTGCCGCCGGCGACGTTATGTACGCCATGGCCATAGATTCTTTCCTATCCATCAAGGAAAATATGGAACGCAAAGAGCGGGCGCTGAGGACCTTCATAGAAGCGGCGATCTTTACCGGAAGCGGCGAATTCATTGAACTCTTGGCAGGTACCAAACATATTAAAGATATAACTCAAAAGGATATCTATAAGATCTACGATTATAAAACCGCCTACTACACGTTTGCCTCTCCTCTGGCAAGCGGAGCGATCCTGGGGGGAGCCAACCAAAAAGAAATCAAGATCCTTTTCACCTTTGGTTTATGTTTAGGGAGGGCCTTCCAAATTAAGGATGATATTATCGGAATGTTTGGCAATGAAGCGGAGATCGGGAAATCAGCGCTTACAGACTTGCAGGAAGCAAAAAAAACACTTCTTGTTTGGTACGCCTATCGCGCGGGGACCGCCGCCGACAAAAAAATGATCGAGAAGGTCTTTGTAAAACCGGTCGTCACAAAATCCGACCTTGAAACAATGAACCATATCGTTATTACAACAGGGGCTCTGGCCTATGCGCAAAATGAAATTCGACAGTTAACCGACAAGATCCATGAACTAAACTCGAAAAGCCGCATGAAACAAGCATATAAAAATATGCTTGCCTCCTACACCCGGAAGATCCTCTCGTTATAATTGCCACTCATTCTCTCGCACAAATATAGATGCAGGTTTTATCACGAACATCGCAGGCAAGCTCATTCTGCGGGTCAACTGCTAAAGCGCGGGCAAGATACAATGCATACTGCTGGCGATCACCCTTAAAGAGATACGCCTGCGCTAACCGCGCATATGCATCGGCGAACAAAGGATCCCGCGCAACCGTCCGCTTCAGGTATTCGATGCCCCGGTCAATATCTCCTCCCGCAAAACCGGGAGCCAAAATATAAAAGCATCCGATCCCGAATAAAACCTCCGGAGCCTCCGGCCTGATCTTCTCTGCTTTCCGAAGCATTGGCAATACCACCGTTCCATTAATCGCTTTGGAAAACGGACCACCGTAATGCGCAATCATTCCTTTGGCACCGGCATACAACGCGTAAGCACGGACAACGTTTCGAACATCGCTCTTCCCTTGTGTCTGCCGCATAACTACGCGAGCGCATCCAACGGCATCATTGAACCGCAAATCAAGATAATATAAGAACCCCCTGCTTACATAGGCAGGCATAAAAGACGGATCATCGGCAATAATTACATCGAGCATGCGCGCACTTTCCTGACGCTTATGCTGACGCCGCAAAACTTCTGCAATGCCCCAACGCGCTTCAATACTCGCCGGCATCCTTTCAAAAACTTCTTGCGCCTGTTTATCTTTATGCTGGCTTAGATAAACCAACCCCAACGTATACAGCCCCTCCGCTGAATCGGGTTTCTGAGCGACTATCTGTTGTGCGCTGGTTTCCGGCATAGTTTCTGCAGCGTTATGCACCGCCACCCAATCAAAAGCAAACCCCGTCTGAGCAATACAGATAACCCCGATCAACGATATTGGTATCACAAAACGCATGCGGCACCTTCTTTCTGAACAATAATCCCGGGTAGAATCCTTTGGAAACGGCCTTCGAAACCGTATAACCATATCCCCGTGCCGAAGATCACTGCAACGGCCACAAGAGGATATGCGTAAGACATTACCAGGCACCCGAATGCCCGCGAGAATAATTTACAACGCATACATAATTCGATTTTATTGTAGGACCGCATCACCGGAAATGCAACCAGAAAATGCCTTGGCGGAAAGTACAGTTTAAGGTACAATAATTTTATGCAAAACGAAGATATTCTGGCACAACGCGGGTTTCTCGAAGCAAAAAACATAACAAAACATTTTGCAAAAACATTCTATTGTGCTTCCCGTCTTCTCCCGGTTGAAAAACGGAAAGCCGCATACGCGATTTATGCGATATGCCGTTTCAGTGATGAATCCGTCGATAACACGGATCCTGCCCGGGATCGTTCAGCGCTTCAGACAATAGGTCAGCACATAGAAACTGCCTACGGCATAACCACACTTCATCAGCCGCTTCTTGCATCTTTCCGCAAAACCATTAACACGTTTGATATCCCCAAGGAATACTTTGACGAATTATTATCCGGGATGGAGATGGACCTCGTTAAAACCAGATATGCGACCTTTGATGAATTATATGATTACTGTTATAAAGTGGCGGGAGTGGTCGGGCTCATTATGCTGCGCGTATTCGGCTTCCGTGATCAAAAAGCCCGTATCTATGCCATAAAACTTGGCGTCGCAATGCAACTCACCAACATTATACGCGATATCGCGGAAGATTTTGCGCGAGGAAGGATTTATATCCCGCTTGATGAGATGGCTCGATTCCATGTTGACGAAGCAGCGTTTGAGAAAAAATTGCTATCGCCGGAGTTACGAGAATTATGCTTTTTTAGCGCTACTCGCGCACATAGGTATTACCGTCAGGCGGAAACAGGGATACAGCTTATTACCAACAAACGCTGCCGCCTTACCGTAGCAGCCATGGCAAACCTCTATGAAGGAATTCTTGACGATGCGGCCCGTCACGGCTTTAATTTCTTTATCCGAAGAGCGCATGTCTGGTTGCCGGGGAAAATTACCCGGATCACCGGCATCCTGGCACAAGGAGTATTCTCATGATAATCAATCTGGCGAAATCAGCCGGCTTTTGTTTCGGCGTTAAACGGGCTATTCAAATGGCGATGGACCTTTCCCGATCGGGCTCACCAATCGAAATGCTCGGCGATATTGTGCACAACGAAGCAGTTGTAAAACAAATCAAAGAAGCCGGAATAAAAAAAATCGGTTCCCTCAAACGGTCGGGATCCGGTAAAACACTCATGATACGGGCACACGGGGCATCTCAGGCAACCATTGAGAAAGCAAACAGTCTCGGTTATACCATTATCGATGCGACATGCCCCATGGTAAAAGAAATCCATACCATTGCCCGGGAAATGGAGGATCTCGGATTTCACATCATTATTATCGGCGATAAATCGCACGATGAAGTCCGCGGGATTGCCGGGCAACTCACGCATGCGGCAACCATTATCGACTCGCCGAATACAATTCCGCTCAAACGGATCCCTAAGAATAAAAAATGCGCCGTGATTGTTCAGTCAACGCAAAATATAGAAACGGTACAAAAAATCGTCGATATCCTGACAACCAATATTAAGAACATGAAATTTATTAATACAATCTGCACACCTACGAAAATAAAACAACAAGAGATCCGCTCGATGCCGGCTGATAATGATATCATGATTATTATTGGTTCACATGCTAGCGCCAACACCAAACGGCTTTGGGAAATTTCAAGATCACTGAATCCGCGAAGTTATTGGATTGAAACAAGCACTGATCTGAAACCGGAGTGGTTTCACAACGTTTCTTCGGTAGGAGTCACGTCGGGAGCTTCAACTCCCGACGCAATAACCAACGAGGTTATCTCGCAGATTAAACGCATTACTGCGTAACTCTCATCGCGAGGCAAAAATATCACCGGCAAAAACACAAAAATCCTGTGTTTAAACGACGCACCAACCCCCCAAAACAGCTTAATGTTCCAGTTTGATTTCTTTTTGGATAAGACCGTCTTGAATCACAATACTCTGGGCAGTTATATTGACTATCTTGTACGGGCCAATGCTATCCCCAATCTGCACAATGGAATCATTGACCAGGGCCTGCGGAGTTTTTTCATCCCAAATAACACCTTTGAGCTCAAGAGCGACCCCTCCCTCATTCGGGGTATACGACTGACCGCTAAAAGGATCCCGCACCCAGGGTCCCTGGAGTTTCTCATTCTTTTGCCGATCCAAAGAAGGGGATACAAAAGGAGCCGCTGAAACCGGTACCGGCGCGACTGCCGCTGCCGTCACACCATGCCCGCCGGATGCAAACCGATTGCGCAACAACGCAACACGGTTGCCCCAAACAGCGATCAAAATTACCACTAAAATCAAGGTGCCTATTATCTCCAGACGTTTTTTATCCATCCCGTTATCTTTTTACATACACAACGAGTTGAAGGTTCGCCTCAAGAGCAGTCGAAACAGAACCTTTTCCGCTTATTGCAATCCGCACGACACGTACAAGTACGGGGAAACCATCATACAGGCGTATTAAAAACTCTCCCAGTTGCCGATACCCGCCCGTAACATTCATGGTTATCGGCACTTCGTCTATTGCAAAACCAAGTGCTCCCTGCGGATATGGCCGTTTTTCCGCAACAATCAAATTCTTTACTTCTAATTTCTGCTCACGGGCAGTTTCAGAGATTTCCTTAATCGCTTTTTCTTGAGAAACAGATGCGGTGCGCATCAAAGCCGTTAATTCGGACTCTAAACGACGAATCGTCTCCCCCATATCTCTACCGCCCCGCAACGACTCAAATGTCGCCAAATCAGCCTCAATTTGAGCAATCTCTTTTTTCATTTCTTGAAGCTTTTTATGGGCAGGAAAATAGATGAAGATTAAGAAAATAAGAAGGGCGCCTATGAAAATCCCGGAAATAATTGAAATCATCTGCTGCTCTTTGCTTATTTTCATGGTATTTGGAAGCTTATGCGAAAAGAGTCGACCTCTGCCTCATTATGGACATTTTTTTCAACAGACACTATGGTGGCATCCTGAATAATACCTAATTTGTTTAGTCCGGTTACAAACGATGAAAGGAGCGCTTCGGGATTGTTGTTTGCCTTACGTATATAACCTGTTAACATCCCCTGTTTGCCCTGAATATCAAAATCAAGATCTTCCAGAAAAATATCCTCAGGGACAAGGGAGCTTAATTTCTTAAGTAACATCCCCGTTTCCCTATCGTGATCTTTCACTCCCTGGCAAAAAGCCGTTAAAGCAGCCACATGCATATTGGTTGCCTTAACCTGCGCCAAGATTCCCATGTTTACCTGCAATGATTCCAGCTTCTTACGATGACCGGCAACATCTACCTGGAGCACGGCAAAAAGCAATCCTAGGACCATAACTGCAATAAACGCTATCCACCGGAGAGATTTCCATTCAAATTTCTCAATAGTTCCCTGGCGATATTCTCCCGGCAATAAATTAACACCTGTCTTATATCCAAGCGCGATACCCAAAACAGCAGCGATGGTCGGGACAATGCTCGGTTCCAAGTCATGCGGCAGTGCAACGGCGGAAGGAAGGCTTACACAAGAAACTGCTATCGATAACTCTTTTTCCAAAGCTTCTCTCAGATGCGGAATACGCACGCCCTCTCCGGCGAAAAGAATGGTCGTCATCGCCGAATCGCCAAATTGTGAGGCATAATATTCCAGAGATCGTTTAATCTCCTGGGATAGACGCTCCACAACAGGATGCAGCATCCCGGTAAGCTGCCCGGAACTAACTTTTTCTTTATAGACAAATTCAGTGTGCGGAATACCGTACGAAAAAATAATTTCATCGATTTCCTGCCGGGTAAATTCAACTCTCCCGAGACTCGTAGCAAATGTGCCGGTAACGGCATCCTGGAACTGTGCAATTGCAACAGGTACTTCGCGATAAAAAACAAGCATCCCCTGCTGATACACCGCAAAGATGCTCATAGCAAGCTTCATATGAAGGACACACGTCAAACCCGCATCTTTCGACGGAGGAAAGTGCTCGAACAACGATGCGTACCCAAAAGGCGTTGCGCTGACAGCTTGACAATGAAACCCCTGCTTTTTAAATGACTCCGCGATCCCGCTCACCTGCGCTTCATCTGCCATAGCGCACATAATATCTTCGGTTACTGTCCCATCCGGCTTGTTGGTTTTCTTTATGATTTGATACGCGAAAACAGACTTCGTAATATCACAGGAAAGCTCTTCTTTCAGGCGCCATTGAACAACCTGGGCTAATTCATTATCGGGAACGGCAGGGAATTGCAGACGTTTAATACAAAACGGTTTAAGGGGAACCGCAACGGTAACTTCCCGGACGGAAAGCGCGTGCTGCTTGGTAAAATCAACAAGCAAGGCCGCCAAAGCATCATTCGTTATTGCAACCGGCAAGGGATAGGTTGCACAGGCAGCTATAGAAATTTTATCTTTGAACGAAACCAAAAGGATATGAACAGAGGCATCAACATCGAGGGCAAGAACGAACTTCGACGGGGGATGAAAAATTCCTGAAATCTGTTTGTTCAGGGACATATTCTTTTCCATATATCAAAGTGTAATTACTGGATATTATAACACACGCTCAGCCAACGTCCAACTATTAGTTCATAGTTCAAGGTTCAATGTTCAAGGTAAGTTCATAGTTTGATAGTTCAGAGTTAAAACAAAGCATTGAGACCGTTTCTAACGGAATACAAACTTTGAACATTGAACTTTGGGCCTTGAACTCAACTCGCAGCCTTGAAATTACAGACCGCTCCAGCTATCCGGATCTTTCGTTGCAAACCCGTCAAAACGTTCCGGCGGCGGATCAGGAATCACGCTCGCATTATAGGTAATGACGGCGTTTGAAATCAGGTTGCCGGTAAACTGATTGGCAATCAGCGTCCCGGTAATAATAACCCTGGCTGCCGAGCTCGTACCGGCTATGGAAGTAGTCCCTGTATTCCCGGAATCCCACTGATAAATAAAACCGCTCATGTTTGACGAAGTAGCAATAGAAAGACTCGGGTTTGCCCTCCCCAGGCTTATAATATTGCATGGACTCGTGCTATTGCCAATAACCGTCCCAACGCCGGTAACCGTCAAAGCGTTATTGGTCGCTGACGTACTATTGGAATTAACAAACATTGTTGAATTATAAATCGTTGCGTTATCCTGCACAGTAATGCGTGTTGCTGCCAAAAATACCGCATTGGTAATATTGGTTATCGACTCTTCATCGACAAAAATCGACTGCGCGTTGGAAGTTGCGGAACGAGCGTAGAGATATACTTTGTTTACCGGTGTCCCGGTAATATTCACGATATTCGTTCCTGCACCAGTGGGACGGTTTATGGTTAATGACTGATTCGCCAGAATAACAATATCCCCTGTAGTCGGTGTAATATTCAAGATTTGTGTTCCAGACTTCGAAACATTGGCAAGGCTGACGAATCGATTTGCAACTATAAATCCTCTTCCGCTTATCGTAAGCCTATTATTATTATTAATAGAAGCACGAAAATCACGGCAGCACAAAGTGCCGGATAAAACAAGATTCCCGGTTAAGGTAATATCTGCTGTACGATTACCGCAGGTATCTATGGTCGAATTAAACGCATTCATCCTGTCCGTATAGAAGGTTGCGTTTATGGGCGGTGTGGAGAATGTCGAAGAAAACGTTGAGATATTAGAAAAATACGGGTAGGTTATATTCTGCTGGTTCGCGGGAGCTCCGGTAAAGGTAGTTGTGGTTGGTTTATAGGCAGTCCCGTTTTGAACTGTCGATGAAGAAAATGTTGTTGAACCAATAGACCAATAACTCCCGTTAATAGCAACGTTGCTCACGGTTAGCGTGGCGCCTGGATTCCTCCCCCAGAAAAGTGCGAACTTGGAGGCAGAAGGGAGTTTAAACACGCGCTGAGACATCGTGTGTTTAATAATCACTCCGTCATTGCCGGGGATTTTGCCGACAACCGTAACATTAACCGCGGTTGCAGTCGTACTATTAGCCGTAGAACTTGCTTGAAACGGCGTATCAGAAGCATTGACAATGATATAGTTTACGTCAAACGAACCGGGGCCCAACGCAACGTCGCTTATATTATCCAGTGTTGAACTATCCCAAATTTGACTCTCCGTAAGATTTTCCATAGCCCAATTCAAACCTGCCTGCGCAAGACCAAGCGCATGAACAGAGCGCATAGAATCAAGCGAGGTGCGCGTCGATGTGCCAAACATGGAAAGAAGCGCTGTTGTAAACACCGAAACAAGCAGAATGATTGCAATTGCTCCGATAATACTGACGCCCTTAGTCTTGCTTGAACAACCCATTAACACTCCTTAAATTCTGCGGCCGCGTTTCAAGAGAAAAATACAACGTATTGCTACCGGCTGCCAGCGAATAGTGAACTTCAATCCTTCGAATATCCGTGAGATTCCCGAGCCCGACAACCGGCGCAGCAAGAGACGCATTCGTATCGTTATAGTAAATAAACGCGAGTGATTGCACATTATCCGCTAATGCGTCGTTATTACGCAAAAGCGTCGTGCCGGTTGCGTTATACGTAATCGTGTTGTTATTCGTATCGAAGAATGTGAATGTTGAACTTGTCGCCGTAACTACGGAACGATCATCTCTCAAAAGCCTGATTTCTTTTGACATGCGACCGGTAATAACCACTGCCTGCAACGTAACCCGATCATACGCCCTGCTGGAAAGCGACCAGGCATCGCCAACCTCCAGCATAAGCGGAACAGCAATGCCTGCGACAATACCGATGATCACCACCACAACAATCATCTCAACCAGTGTATAGGCTCTTCTCATCACCAATCCCTTGTTGCAAGCGTCGTTACCGTAATATTCCCGTAATCGGGCAAACCAGTATTCACAACCTGAATTTGCACGCGCTTATAATCAGTTGTACCGGTAACAGGAACATACAACGCTGCAGAATTAGTCCCATTCACATAATCAACGACCACCTGATGACGATACGCGCTAAAATCTCCTCCAAAGGAGACTTGCGATTCATTGGTAATGTTAAAAAAAGGCTGCTGCATGACCCGCTCAAACTCGCTTTCCGCCAGCATGACTGATGTCTGTTGAACCAGCGTCGCCGCGTGCTTTGCGGTAATCTGGACAACCAGGATACTAAACGGGGTCAACGCAATACCGACGACCACAATGACCAGTACGGCCTCAATAAGAGAAAAACCCTGACGCCCGACAATAAACCTCATCAATCAACCTTTCCTGTCGTATTGGTGACGGTAACCACGGTCGTAACAGCCCCTAAACGTAATGTGACGTTTCCCGGCGACATCAATGCCTGCGTGGCGTTTGAATACGGAATGCCGTAACTATCAAACTCGATTTGATTCGTCGTAGGCGCGCCAAACGATGTCGAGAGAATATCGACATCCTGGGTGTTGGTATCATTCGATAAATTCACCACAAACGCTGTTTGCGTCATCGGATTCGAAACGATTGTCGCATTATCCAACCGATACACCGCATAGGAATTCTGCGCGGGGTTAAAAATTACCCCGTGGCGTACCTGTTGGGTAACCGCACAATTTTGCGCATACATAATATCGCATGCAAGCCGATAGCGCGTTGCATACAATTTCGCGGTTCTGAGGGAAGCAGTCAAATCAGTCCCGATGACAATGGCAAGGATCCCTATAACCAGTATCACCATGATCATTTCAAGAATGGTAAAACCCCTATTTGTCATATCTCTCCATATCTTGCAAGGCCTGTTTGGCAATAATAAAGCTTTTATCATACTCAAGCGCTTTTTTATAACAGGCAATGGCCTGCGCATATTCCCGGTTATCACGGTGGATCCTGCCAAGATTACACCAGGCTCCCGGCTGATCAGGTTTCATGGCAAGATTCATCCAAGAATAAATATAGGCTTGCTGACGGTCCCCCATCTCATAGAATGTACCGGCAAGGTTGTTATAGGCAAGATACCCGTCGGGGAAATTAACAATATTGGTCTCCCAATACGTAACAATATCATTATAATCTTGATTATGCTTAAGGGTTAAAATCCCATATGAAGCAAGATACAATGTTACGGCGGCAACTGCGTACCGGCGCAGAATAACCACCCTGCTTTTCTGTTGATTAATAATCCCCCAGACTTTCAAAAATAAAAATGCCATAATCATGGCAAACCCGGCAGACGGCAGGTACATATAACGCTCAGCTATAATATTACAAACCGGAACAATATTCGAAACTGGCAGATACGTAATAACAAACCAGGCAATACCAAATGATACTGCGGGATTTTTAGCCAGACACCGGAAAAAGGCTGCGATGGTAATTACGATAATCCCGACAGAAACAAAAAATATGGGACTTAAGCTTTGTATATGCGTCGTTTGATAGGCAAATGAGTGGTACAATCCGCGTTGAATCGGCAGATAGAGAATCTTACAATAATACGCGAACGCTTTGATAACAACGACAAAATGGCCGAATCCTTTATAATGGAAAATCGTATAAATAGCCGTGTTCCTGCCGATGATAGCAATTGCCACACTCACCAGGCATAGCGCGCTTAAAAGCGCCAAAACAGTCCACCGAAACGTCCGCCACCGCTTATAATCAACGGACCGGGGACGAAACCAGATATCGTAGGCAATAAATAAAACGGGAAGGGTTACACCGGCTGATCCTGAAAGAAAACAGAACAGTGCCGATATAAGAGAAAGAAAAAATAAGCCGCGCGACGTATGCGCCTTGACATACAAGATCATTGCCGCAATAAAGAAAACCGAAACCAAAACATTATGCCCCGCAGAAATCCAGCTTACTGCTTCGGCGTGAATAGGATGAACCGCAAAGATAAGCGCGGAAAGAAAGGCAAAAAGTCTATTGCAAAAAAGGATGGAAATAAGAAAAAACAGCAGGATAACGCAGCCGACATGTAATACAAGGTTAAGCAGGTGAAATGCAAAGGCGCCGTGATTACCGACTTTCCAGAGAACGGCGCGGGAAGCCTCCCAGATGATCCCGGGTCTTAAGGAGAATTCTTTTAAAAAATACTGGCGCAGGTCATGGACCGAACGTTTCTCCATAATTGCCTGGCGGTCATCAATTATAAACTCGCCACGCACGCCATTGGCGTACAAAAGAATGCTCAAAACCCCCAACACCACGACCAAACCCCATGAGGGAATTTTTTCAAATTGCATAGGTTCTTTCAGAAAAAAGGCTGGCCTTCATAACGCGCAAACACTATGAAAAACCAGCCATTTTATTTCTACCTATGGAGCAATACTAGAAACCTGAATTCCAGGTCTGAGATGCCGCGCTATAAAGAAGCCCCAGAGAATCATTATAGATCCAGCCGGCAGTAGAATCTGCCGTTTCCGTTGTTCCTTGAGTAATCTTCGTGCTCGAGTTATACGGATTCGGAGGAACGCCGAATTGAAGCGGGCCACCAGGCGTCGAACGTAATTCCGCTACCGAAGGATATCCGGGAGTGCCGGAAAGAACGGCGCTTTTAGCATACCAAATAGCGATCGCACTACGCAACCCGCCTAACGAACCCTTACAAGCGGACTTCTTTGCATCATCCTGTAGATTCACAAATGTTGGAAGTGCCACGGCAGCAAGAATACCTAAGATGACAATGACCATAACAAGTTCAATTAAGGTAAAACCTCTTGTTGTTGTTCTCATCATCGCTTCACCACCTTTCATACCCTCTTGTTTGTGAATATACGCTACCTGTTTTTGCATCATACACATACGAATTCATAAAAGGGTCAAGGAAATAACCTCTTGTGTTGACACGACAAGGAGTTATGTACTTTTCAAATTTCATTCTACCGCCCGCTAATGGCGTTGTCAACGTATTCTTGGCAAGATCCTGCAACTGCGCCGGATATGTATTATGAAGGATCTGATAATACGTCAGTGCCGTACGCAAATGCACCAACTCGCTCTGCAAAGCAACCTGGCGGGCAATAATAATTATTTTTGCCGAGTATATGCCAAAAGTCCCTAACAAAACAGTGACGGTACACATTACAATACAAAGCTCAAAGACAGTAAACGCATTGCGTTTGCGCATACCGAACCCGTCCCTCTTTGTATTATCCGCGAAAAAGCTTAATGAGATTCCACATCGGTAAAAAGATCGCCAATGCCATAACTAAAACCATACAACCTAAAACGGTTATAAGAATCGGTTCAATGTATGTAGCAAGATTTTTTATCATATACCCGGTTTCCCGGTCATAATAATCAGCAACACTTGTCAGAAGTTCGTCCATGCGGCCCGTCTGCTCTCCGGCAGCAACCATCTGGATAACGGCAGGCTGGAAAAAACCGCTTATCTTCATCGGCTCAGACATGCCTTTCCCCTGGCTGACGCTCGTCTTAATATCACGAACAGCTCCGGCAATTATCACATTGCCGGAAGCACTGGCAGCAAGTTCCAGCGTTTCAAGGATTGGCACGCCGCTCTTCATTAAAAGTGCGGTAATCCTGCAAAACCGGGAAATAATAAGCATGGAAACAAGCGGCCCAAACACAGGTGCGGATAAAAGGACGCGATCCCAAACCCTTGCCCCGAACTTTGAATTTACGAAGCGGTGCCAGCCCACCCAGATACCGGCAGCAACGAAGAGGAAAAGATACCAGAACGTATGGAGCGCGACACTCACCACGATGAGAATTCTTGTCGGTAAAGGCAACGCAACATTAAACTGCCCGTAAATAAGGGCAAACCGTGGAATAACAAATGAAATGAGAATCAAAAACCCGACGCACAGAGCTCCAAAAGCAAGGATGGGATACCGCGTGGCCGCTTTAATCCGGCTCCTTGTATCAATCTCCTGTTCAATGAGTATGGTCAACCGTTCAAGAACAGCGGCCAAATTACCGCTTGTTTCTGCGGTTTTAATCAAACTTACATAAATTTCATTAAAAATACGCGGGTATTTTTTAAGCGCCTGGGAAAAGCTTGCTCCTCCGCGAATCTCCTCGCTCAACGTATCAATAACTCCTTTAAAATAACTACTCTTGGTTTGTTGCGAAATCGATTCAAGCGATGAGACCAGGGAAATCCCTGCTTTTTGGAGAGAATAAATCTGACGAGTAAAGGTATTAAGCTCCTCGGGGCTCACCCGCTGAAATCGCTGCAAAAGTTCAGCGGTCTGTTTCTGGCGAACCTGGCTTATCGTTATCGGCACATACCCCATATCGGACAGTTTATTTGCTGCCGCATCAGATGTATCGGCATTGGTTATGCCGGAAACCAGGCGAGAATACTTATCACGCGCCTTATACTGAAACGTCGCCATGAGAAAACCCTCTTAGAAACCTAACCGTTTCGACATGTAGAAAAGGATACAGGAAAAAACAATTAATGCCAAACCAAGGAACTTCGTTTTCGTTTCAGAGATATCCTGTGCCTTGACAAGAGGCTTATTCATTATATCCTCGATTTTTTTCAAGGCAGATTTCCCGAGTAAAAGCAAGAAACCCAAGACCAAGATGACACCGGCAAACATCATCAATATACTCTTGTACATAGGGCACTCCTTCCTATTCTACATCTCTTCAATAACGCGGAGAACTTCCTCCGCAGTAGTAATACCTTTCTTTATCTTTTCAATGCCACCTTCATACAGCGTGAGCATACCCGATTCCACTGCTTTCTTACGCACCTCATGCGACGGCATCTTTGCTACGATCAAATTCTTTATAGCTTCATCGACAACGAGCAATTCAAAAATGCCGATGCGGCCGATATATCCCGAATTTTTACAATGCATACATCCGGTCCCCCGGTACAGTTCAAGAGACGGATCTACATGCAGCCCCTCCACTACCGTTTGCGAAGGCACATACGGAGCTTTACATTTAGGGCAAATAACGCGAACCAACCGCTGTGCCAGAATCCCGATAACAGACGTAGAAATCAAAAACGGCTCGACGCCCATATCTATCAAACGCGTTAAGGAGCTTGCCGCATCATTCGTATGAAGCGTTGAAAGAACCAGATGCCCGGTCAGCGATGCCTGGATCGCTACTTCCGCAGTTTCACGATCGCGGATTTCTCCAACCATGATAATATCGGGATCCTGACGGAGGATACTGCGTAAACCATTGGCGAAGGTAATCCCGGCTTTCGGATTTACCTGTGTTTGACGAATAAGCGGAATCTCATATTCAACCGGATCTTCAATAGTAATGATGTTTTTTTCGATGCTGTTGATGGTTGAAAGAGCCGCGGAAAGCGTCGTGGTTTTACCAGACCCTGTCGGCCCTGTTACCAGAATAATGCCATTCGGATGACGAATGAGTTTTTCAAAAGTTTCCCGCTGTCCATCGCTCAAACCTAATTCACCAAGGCCCAGGATGACAGACGATTTATCCAGGATACGGATAACGACGTTTTCACCGTTAACCGTCGGAAACGAGGAAACGCGCAAATCAAGGTTCTTCCCCTCCATCTTCAATTGGATACGGCCGTCCTGCGGGCTTCTCGTTTGAGCAATATCCATATGCCCCATAACCTTAATACGCGACACCAAAGCGCTCTGTAAATGCTTGGGAATCTGTTGAATCTCATGAAGAATACCGTCCACGCGATAACGGATCAAAACATTGAGTTCCGCCGGCTCGATGTGAATATCAGAAGCGCGATCTTTAACCGCCTGGGCAATCAACAAATTAACCAGCCGGATAACAGGCGCCTCCTCGACAATTTCGGCCATCCCTTTGCCTGCACGCGCATGCTTTTCAAATTTTTCAGGGGTCAGGCCGGCAACAAGTTCTTTAGCGCTTCCAATTGCTCCGTAATACTGATCAATGGTTTTTTGTATCGCATCAGGCGTTGCTATCATAGCGTCGATCATCAACACACCGCTGCGGGCGCGTATTTCATCAAGCGCAATAATATCCTGGGGATCGGCCATGGCAACCGTTAACGCATCACCGATCTTGAAAAGAGGGACTGCATTGTATTTTTTTGCCACTATTTCGGGGATTAATTTGATAACGTCCGCATCAATAAGGTAATCGGCAAGATCAATGAAAGGAACTCCGGCTGCATCAGCATAAAGACGCACAATTTCAGCTTCAGTAATATAGCCTAGCCGTTCAAGTGATTTTTCAATCGAGAGGCCGGTTTTTGAGGATTCTTGTTGAGCACTACGCAGTTGATCTTCGGTAATAATACCTTTGCTGACCAATACATCTACCTGTAATCGAGCCACATGTACTCCTGTTTTTACTGCGGCGTTCAAAACGCGCCATCTTAAAAGAACGGTTATCGAATCAGTTTTTTGATATCATACAGAAGAAGCTGCGAATCAAAAGGCTTTGTGATGTAGGCGTCGGCGCCGATCTTTTTTGCCAATAAAATATCCTCTTCCCGATCTTTTGCCGTCAGCATAATAATCGGGATTGCGGCAAAACGCGGATCCTTTTTCAAAGTTTCGCATACTTTATGGCCGTCGAGTTTCGGCAAAAGAATATCAAGGATAATTAAATCCGGGTGTTCGCGCTGCACCACATCAAGCGCCTCCTCACCATCGGCAGCCGTAACTACTTCGAAACCGCTTGCTGTTAAGCGCAGGCGTACAAAATCAACTAAATCAGGTTCATCATCAACAACCAAGATTTTTTTAGAAACACCCATGCCGCATCTCCTTCCTATGCCCCTTTTTCAAGCAACCGATTGATTGTCGACAATAAAACTTCCGGTTCAAAAGGTTTAACCACATATGCATCAGCCCCGACTTCATCCCCCACTTGTTTATCCTGCTCCCGGGCACGAGCGGTAAAAAGGATAATGGGAATATGCTTATATTTTTCATCAAATTTAAGGAGCCGGCAAACTTTATACCCGTCCATTTTCGGGAGCATAAGATCAAGGATGATAAGATCGGGAAGCTGCGCACGCGCCACAGCAAGCCCCTGCTGTCCGTCATAGGCTGTGATAACCGCAAACCCGTTCGCTTCAAGCCTCATCTGAATCATTTCCACTAGTTGAGATTCATCATCAACAATTAAAATTGTTTTTTTCTCCATGGGATTTCCTCTCTATGGCATGACGCGCGTGCGTATGATATCTAAAAGTTTTTGTGTATCAAAAGGCTTCACCAGATAATCCTGCACCCCCTCCTGTATAAACAGATCCTGCATGTCCTGGCCGCGAGCAGATACAATAATGATCGGAATTTTCTGTAATTCCTGCATTTGTTTGATCCGGGTAACAAAGGTAAACCCGTCCATCTGAGGCATACCAATGTCGAGAAGAATACAATCTGGCGTATGGGTGTGGGCCATGTTTAATCCCGTGGCCCCGTCAAGCGCAGAAAAAACCTCATACCCGCTTGCTTCCAAACGTGTGCGCATAACTTCAACAAAATCAGCCTCATCATCCACAACCAAAATCTTGAAACCAGCCACCGCTTCTCCTTAAAAAGTTATTATAGTATGCCAAGGACCTTTATGTAAGCAAAATTATTGTTTAGGCAGAGAAAATAACACCTTCGTCCCCTGGCCGGCAACACTCTCTATCCGGATAGTCCCTTTATGCATTTCAATAATACCTTTAACTATCGCAAGCCCCAAACCCGTTCCCCGGTCTCCCCCTCCTTCAACACGGCCGAACTGAATGAATTTCTCGAAAAGATTAGGGAGGTCCTTCTCTTCAATGCCAATACCCGTATCAGCAACACAACAATCCAGATGATCTCCCGCATCATTAACAGTAACAGTGATACTGCCTTTATGCGTAAACTTCAGCGAATTCCAAATTAAGTTATTAAAAACCTGGATTATCCTGTCGGGATCAATACGCGCTTCTATCGTTCGCTGAGAAAAATGAGCAACTAACTGCAGTTTCTTCTCGATTGCCATCGGTTCCAGCGAAGCAATGGTTTTCGTAACTAAAGAAACCATATCTATAAGTTCAGGACGCAAGAACACGCGGCCCGATTCAATCTTTGAAATATCCAGAAGGTCATTAATAATCCGCGCTAAGCGTTCGGTATTATCTTTTGCAGTACTCAAAATGTGTTCTTGTTTCTGGTTCAGTGCTCCCGGAATGCGGTCAAGAACCAGACTGATACCTTCCTTCGTAATAGACAGCGGCGTACGGAGTTCATGAGAAACAGTACTGACAAATTCATCCTTCAATTGCTCCAAACGTTTACGTTCGGTTATATCAATAAATATTTCCATAACCGCAGGCTTGTTTTCAAATACCATCCCCATATGCGTTATTTGAAAACTTCTTCCCCCGCACACACCGTTTACCTCGATGGTCTTAATTTGGCCAGGCTCAATTCTTGATTGAAGCGCGCAATCCTCACACGGCTTTTTATTATCCTTATAAACCTCCCAGCAATGTTTTCCCTTAATATCATCGCCAAATAACGAAACAAATTTTTGGTTCATATATAAGATGGTACCCTGAAGATCGACGATATCCATACCAACGGGCAGAAGCCGCACGATTGTCTCATTGAAATCGCTGGCTTTTTTCAATTCATCCTCCATCCGTTTTCGCTCAGTAATATCCTCGGAAACCTTAATATACCCGATCAATTCCTGCCTGGCATTACGCAGCGGAGAGATCCGCGCTGCTTCCCAGTAAAGCTGCCCGTCTTTACGTTTATTACGAAAAACCCCTTCCCACGTCCTTCCCGACGTAACCGTCTTGTTCAACTCCGCGTAATACGAATCATCCTGTTCCCCCGATTTCAAGAGCTGCGGGGTATTGCCAACTGCCTCTTCCCTGCTATAACCAGTAACAAGCGAAAATTGCGGGTTAACATATTGAATACGGCGCTCTGCATCCGTAATAAGAACGATACTCGGGCTCTGATCAACAGCCTCATAGAGTTGCATGAACTTTTCTTCAGAATTCCTACGCTCGGTGATATCGGTTATCAAACCATCGGCATACGATATATTTCCTTGTACGTAAGTACTCACCGACCGGCAGTGCAGCCAAACCAACGTTTTATCCGGCCTGTATATACGATATTCAATATCGAGCCTTTTATTTTCATTAAAAAGCGCTTCATACGCCTGCCGGACGCGGTTTTCATCGTCAGGAAAAATAACCCCAAACCAGGAATCAGGGCGCGCATAGATATCTTTCGGCGCGTAACCAAAAATCGTGCGAATGTTATCGCTTACAAAAATAACCCTGCCTTGACGATCAACTGTCCAGATAACATCCGGTATATTATCAATAAGCGACCGGAATTTTTCCTCGTTAGCCTGCAATTTGTTTTCAACAAGCGTCCGCTGCAATAGTTCCCCATGCAATTTCTCATTTAACGTATTTAAATCACTGTTTCTCTCGATCACAAATTTCCGCGACTGCTGTGATCTGCCGAAAGCAGACAATAAAAGCATGGTGAACAACACCGTCACCAGCATGCCTGCCATCAAAACAAAAAGCGGAAATTCCCGTGTTGCCATCACGGAAAAACCAGTTTGATTATGTTTATACATCAGCTCAAGGGCGTAATAATAGGCAACCCCTGTAAAAGATATCCCCGCTCCAGCAGCTGCAACGGCAACCAAATATCGTTTCATCGGAATACTCTGCTTCATATTATACGAAAACAAAAAAAAGCGGCCCTTGTATAGGTGAGCCGCTTTTTTTGCTTATCCTTCTGCCATAGAATACTCTCCCTGGCAAAACACGTAAAGAGAACAATACTTACCCTAAATTCGGTTTTCTTCCCTTATTTGCTTTTTTGGAGCGCCAGTTGAGTTTACCTCTGCGTTTACGTTTTCCCATGCTCGTCCCTTTCAATGAAATATGGTTTACAAAATAAAAATACGCAAACCATGAATTTTAACCGCGTAGCTTACCAAAGTAAACTCGGGCTTTTATTAATACTTGTAATAATTCGCCGGTATTGTCTGTGAAATATACCGCACCGCTTCAATAATACAGATACGTATCGCTTTTTCCATCGGCGTATTTGCATAACCGGAAAGTCCTGCACCAAGACCCCATCCGCCCATGAACCCTCCCATGATACCGCCGGAAATATCATTGGCTTGACCTTGTACCCGCGTTGACGCCAAAACTTCTGATGTTGAAGCATCAACGATACGCACATCCAATGCCATATGTGCCTTATTAAGACTGGCACCTAAAAGTCCGCCTAAGATACCGCTACCGATCCCGCCGCCGCCGCCAATACCAGCGCTTCCGCCGGAAGCTTCAGGCTCAAATTCAGTAACTGCCGCAGTAATAATAAGATCGGCTGTCTTAATCTTTCCGCGCTGAGGTCCTGTCCCTTGTTGAGCAGCGCCTGAAACAGCGAGTTCCTGCTCTTGCATAACAGCGCCCAATGCCTGACGTTCAAGCACTGAAAAACGACTGCTATTTAAAAGCGCGGTCACCATCATTTCGCGAAGCCCGGACCCGATCTCACCGCTTGCTTTGGCAGCTTTTACGTCAAAATCAGCGACAGCAATTCGCGCTTTCGGACCGGAATACGGAGGAAGAGGCGGTGCACCGGCATTATTATCCACTTGCGCAGTCGGTTGCATTAATGACGCGCACCCTGTCAATCCTACCATAAAAGCACACACACATGCAACCAGGCTGAACCGTCTCATGTTATTTACTCCTCGTCTTAGTAAGCGCATTGATAAGTTTAACACTCGCATCATCAGCAGCCCGTTCAAGAGCTTCCCTGCCGCCCGAAATAATATCCATATGGGCTGAATTCCCCGCTGCAGTAAGATACGCTACCACCGTACCATCCCGAACATTAATAACTTTTGCGGTCAGATTGGCAAAACAAGAAATCATTCTCGACGACGGAACCGCTGCTCCTGCAGAAGCGACTGCTTTACCAGTAACAACATAATCGGCTTTTGCTAATCGGGCTAATTTGACGGATTGATCTGCCGAAATATTGACCGTGCGAAAAGCCGGGTTATTTTCAACCATACCTGAAAGAACCGATGGCTCCAGGACAACGTATCCTGCTTCAACCAATTTACCGGCCAACGCAGCTTCTGTCGCAGATAGATCAACCGCAGTTGCCCACCACGCATTTTGAGGGCCGCTAATATTCTGTTCGGAGATCAAAAGAATGATTTTATCCGCGTTATTTCTTACTTCTTGCGCCAAGACCCCCTGCACAAATATACTACAAAATGCAACCGCCAAAAGTAACCCTCTCATCCCTGCCTCCCGTATAAAGGTATGCTCATTCTAATACACACAGGCGACAAAGTCAAGTAGTTGAGTTCAAAGTTCATTGGTCCAATGTTCAAGGGCTGTATCCCGTTACTAACGGTTCAATGGTCCCCCAAAAGCTTTTCAATACGTGTCCGCCTCTGGCGGAAAACAAACTATGAACTTTGGACCATAAACTAAACGCGCAATTTTTCTTACAATATTTTCCGTAACAAACTGATACGACGAATGATACGATACGGTTTCTGCGCAAGAAGTTCGGCATACGAACTCGACCCTCCTCTTACAAGAATCATGGTAACACCGGCAGCCCGCGCAGTTTGAGCGTCAATAACCATATCCCCGACAAAAACAGTCTCTTGACGATGTGCCTTAAAACGTCTCATAATCAAACGCAATATTGCAGGATCAGGTTTTCCTGCTTTCAGGACATCCGCACAAAGCACATACTTAAAATAGGAACGAATCTGTAAGTGGCGCAAAATAATACGGGAAAAACGCGTCGGCCTGTTACTGGCCACAGCAAGGATATATCTTTTCTTCGTAAGGTATTCTAAAATACTTTGTGCTCCGGCGCAAAGACGAGATCCACGGAGAAGAGCCTTGGCATGATGCTTCCGATAATATGCCAACAGCGCATCACTATTTTCTCCGGGGACAAAGCTTTCTAAGAGCTTTCGATCCCCCCTGCCGACTGCTCTGCGAATAACCGAAGCTTTCTGCCGATGATAACCAAATGCGGTAAGCGTACTATTAACGCTCTCGATAATCGCAGGATACGCATTAATCAGCGTGCCGTCGAGATCAAAGATTACCAGTTTTTTAGTTCGTAATTCAAGGTTCAGCATACGTTCGTAGTTGTTGTCAGCCGTTATGTATTTCGGATCGGATTCCGCCAAAGGCGGATAATTCGCAACAAAAAAGGCTACGGGGTTCAAGGTCATCTACCACAATACGTGGCGGACAGGCACCGTCACAAAGTCAGGCGGGTGCAATAAAAGCATGTACGGCGACGCAGTAACATAGTGTCCTGAAAACCATAGTATCTTTATCCCAAACAAAGAAAGGCAGGGAAATTATCCCTGCCTTTGAATGAAAATCAATCGTGGTAAATCTATTTTGTCGCGTTGTCTACTGAAACAGGTTCTGCCGGAGGGATCTCAACCGGAGCAGGAACCGCCACAGGTTCTACTACGGGAGCTACGGTTGCTGCAGGCGCTGCAGTCTCCACAGGAGCGGCTTGGGTAGAATCAACAGCAGCAGTTACATTTTTCGACTCCCCGGCCATAGGTACTGCCGAAGGACTTCCCGCCGGAGCTGCTGCAGTCGTATCAGCGACAGGCATAACTTCCGGTTTTTCCACACTTATATTCTTTGCAACACTCTTCCCATCAACAACAATATAATCAATACTAACCGTATCCTGAGGCTTCAACTCTCCCAGCCCCTTGATATTTTCGTATGTCGTCTTATCGGTAACCGCAACCGTCATATCCTTTTCAACATCAGCTTCATAATCAAGATATTTGACAACAACTTCATTCTTTTCAGCAGCCACCGAGGAAACTTCTCCCCACAACCACTGGATATCAGAATCCGCAGCCGGTGCCTGTGCAGATACGCCTCCAGCATCAGTTGGTTTTTCTTGTGCCTGCGAAAAACCAGGCTGACAAAATATAACCATAGCAGCAACGATAAAGACAGGTAAAATTCTCTGTTTCATCTGACGCCTCCTTGAGCACCTACTGTTTTTATTTAGCGAAACCCCGCGAAGCGGGGTTGGGCACACTTCCTAAACTTATTTAGCGAAACCCCGCGAAGCGGGGTTGGGCACACTTCCTAAACTTATCAAGCGAAACCCCGCGAAGCGGGGT
>Ga0116170_10000404_pt1 | contig 45618 bp, 7 predicted proteins | sample AD_JPNHW1_MetaG_FD_89797 | JGI IMG/M metagenome (GOLD analysis project Ga0116170, IMG submission 89797) | Active sludge microbial communities of municipal wastewater-treating anaerobic digesters from Japan - AD_JPNHW1_MetaG | ecosystem: Engineered > Bioreactor > Anaerobic > Digestate | place... | reverse complement strand
CCACCTTGCCGCTCGACATGAGCCGCCATTCGCTGTTGATTTTCTCCAAGACGCCGCCGCCCAACGTGATTTCCCTGACCAAGGCGGCGCCCGCCAAGGAAATCGCGCCGGCCGCCAAGCCCGCGGAAGCCACTCCGGCCAGCCAACTCTCGGACTACGTCGAGGAAGCCTTGGATCCCTTCCCCTACGTGCCCGTCCCGTTGCCGGCCGAATGGAAGCCTTGACCCTCCCGTTTCCGGCTTCGTCAAGCGATTTTTCCGTTGCGGAAACGCTTTAAATCCGGTAGGATCGGTTCATGAAAATCCGCCGCGCTTTTCTCGCGTTTTCCGTCGGTTTGTTTCTCGTCGAAAGCGCGCTGGCGCAGTCTTCGCGCAGCGGCGTGGGGGCGATTCCCTACGCCGATGCGAGCGGAACCGGCGTGACTTTCCGCACATGGGCGCCGAATGCCTCCACCGTCAAAATCAAGGGGACGTTCAACGGCTGGGGCTCCACCGCGCTGTCCAAGGACACCCCGGGCGGAACCTGGAACGGATATTGGTCCGCGGACGTCGCCAGCGCCCGCGCCGGCCAAGAATACAAGTTCGTCGTCAACGGCGCGTACAAAAAAGATCCGCGGGGCACCCGCGTCGTCAATTCCTCCGGCAATTCCATCGTCTACGACCAAGCGACGTTCGATTGGGGCAGTTCGACGAACTTCAGCGCCATTTGGCGAAACGATCTCGTGATCTACGAGATGCACGCCGGCTCCTACAATGCCGAGGACTGGCTGCCTTCCACCTTCGATGAATGCGCGGAAAAAATCGCCTATCTGAAGGCGCTGGGCGTTTCCGCGGTGGAACTCATGCCCGTCAGCGAGTTTCCCGGCGACCGTTCGTGGGGCTACAATCCGTCCGACCCCTTTGCCGTCGAATCCTCCCACGGTGGTCCCGACGCCCTCAAGCGATTCATCAAGACCTGCCACGAAAACGGCCTCGCCGTGCTGATCGACGTCGTCCACAACCATTACGGCCCTTCCGACCTCGAAATGTGGCAATACGACGGCTGGTCCACGGGCGGCTATGGCGGCATCTATTTCTACAACGATTGGAAGGCCAACACCGACTGGGGCGCCACGCGACCGGATTATGGGCGCAGCGAAGTGCGGGATTACATCCTGGCCCAAATCCAGATGTTCGTCGAAAACTACCACGTCGATGGCTTCCGGTGGGATTCGGTCTACAACATCCGCACGTGCGGCGGCACGTGGAACTCGTCCGGCAGCGACCTGCTCTGGCAGGTCAACAACTGGCTCAGCACCTATCATCCCAATGTCTTTCGCATCGCCGAAGACCACGCCTTCGACACCGACGTCGGCTTCGAAGCCCAGTGGGACCACGATTTCCTGAGCGACGTCCGCTACGTCGGAACCGCCGCCAGCGACTCCGACCGCAACATGAACACGCTGGCGGCGCATCTGGGCAACACCGGCCACGACCGGGTCGTCTACGTCGAGAGCCACGATTCCTGCGGCGACCTCAACAGCAAGCATCGCCTGCCCTACGACATCGATTCGGGCAGCCCCGATGGCTATTGGGCCAAGAAACGCGCGCTGCTCGCCAACGCCATCGCGCTGGTCAGTCCGGGCATTCCCATGATCTTCAACGGCTCCGAAATGCACGAATGGTACACGTTCTCCAACAACCAAGCCCTGCGCTGGTCGCTCACCAACCAGAACGCCGGCATCGTGCGCGCCTACGCGGATTTGATCCACCTGCGCCGAAACGCCTACGGCAACACCGAAGGGCTCAAGAACGCCAACAACGTCAACGTGCACCATGTGAACAACACCGCCAAAGTCGTCGGCATGATTCGCTGGGACCTAGGCGGCCAGACGGACGACGTCCTCGTCGCCATCAATTGCTCCGCCACGGCGCGCACCGGTTATGCCATGGCCTTCCCCTCTGCCGGCATGTGGCATTGCCTCTACAATTCCGACCTGCAGTCCTACGACTCCGCTTTCGGCAACGTCGGTCCCGCCGTCGGCGGCACCGTCGTCGCGGACGGCAGCGCCAACGCTTCGCTCGATCTGGGCGCGTATTCCGTGCAAATCTATTCCAAGACGCCGACGCCCGCCGCCTCTTCCGCCGCATTCGATCCGGCGGCGCCGAACGGATGCTCGACCGTCGCCGTGACCTATGCGCCCGGCGACGGCGTGCTGGCCACCGCGACGACCGTCTATGCCTACGTCGGCCACAACAACTGGCAAAATCCGACCAACATCCCCATGACAGCCGCCGGCGACGAATGGACCTTGGCCTACTCGATCCCCGAAGACACCTACGAACTGGATTTCTCCTTCAACGACGGCGGTTCGATCTGGGACAACAACGGCGGCGACAACTGGAGCGTGGCCGTCACCGGCTGCGGCGGCCAACCCGCCGAGGCGTCCATCAATCCGGCCTTGCCGCAAGGCTGCGTGCCGGTGAAAATCACCTATGAAATCAACGCCGGGCCGCTCACCAACGGAACCCCGCCCATCTATCTCTTCATCGGCCGCAACGGCTGGCAAAACATCCAGGACGTCGCTCTGACCAACGAAACCGGCGATGTTTGGAGCGGCTGGTATGCCATTCCCGACGACACTTGGGAATTGGACTACGTCTTCCACAACTCTTCCGGCATCTGGGACAACAACAACTCCGCGGATTGGAACGCCATCGTCAGTTCCTGCATCAACACGGAAACGCCCTACATCGCCATCACCAACCCCGCCCCCGTCACCAACGTGGCCGCCGCCGTCACCAACGTCGCGCTGCAAGGCAACGCCAGCCTGCTGGCCGGCCACCTGCGCTGGACCAACACGCTCAGCGGCGGTTCAGGCACGTTCGCCTATGCGACCAACTGGGACCTCGCCGCGGTGCCGCTGGCGGTGGGCGTCAATCTGATCCGGGTGTCTGGGACCAATTCCGCCGTCAACCCCAACGACGGCGCCGCGGACTCGCCCACCAACTCCGCGTACGTGGAATCCCAGAGCTGGCTCGACGGCCAAAACGGCGGCGCCCAATTCGACTCCTGGAGCCTCAGCACCGGCGCCACGGCCCTGTTGGCCGTATCCAACGCGAATTGCAGCTTCGCTTCGAATTCCTATGCCTGGGCCTTGCAGGCCAGCGGCGACGGATTCATCCAAGCCATTCGTCCCTTCGCCGCGTCCCTGCAGCCCGGCGACAAAGTGTCCTTCGTTTTCGAGAACGGCGGCATCGACAGCCCCGGCTCGGTCGGCGTCGCTTTCCACAACCGCTTCGAGCAGCGATTGGCGGAAACCTATTTCGAGGGCGGCACCACCAACTACGTCTACAACGACGCGGAAGTGCACAACACCGGCATTCCGTGGAGCACGGACGCCAAGGTCTGCACCTTCGAATTGCTCTCGACCCTCGCCTACCGCCTGACGATCAACGGCCAGGCGTTCGAAGGCACGTTCGCCGACGCTTCCGAATACGCCGTGGCCTACGTCCGGTTCTGGAACTACAACGCCGGCAGCGGCGACCACACCTTCTTCATCGGCGCGCTTTCCGTCACCGGCGCGCCCTTGCCCGTGCTGACCTATTCCGCCGAAATCGCCGTGACGCGCGCCGCGTCTTCGAACGTGGTGCTGCGCACGGACGCCTTTGCGGCCACCGCCTACGGACTGGTGGCCACCCTCGCCAGCATGGACGGCATCGAAAACAACGTCTGGTCCGCCAACGCCATCTCCAACGGCGGCTGGAACTGGTCGTTGCTGCCGAGTTCCGAGTACGACGTCGTTCTTTCCAACAACACCGTCGTCATCGCGCCGACCAACGTCGGCGTTTTCACCGTGATTTCCATCGGCAAGCCCGGCGGTCCATGATCGATGGATTCGCCGCGATCCGCGCCCGTCGCGAAAAATCGCTATCGACAACCACGCGGCGGCTAAGGTAGAAACAGAACCATTCTGGCTGCGGGAGTAATTCAGTGGTAGAATGTCAGCTTCCCAAGCTGAACGTCGCGGGTTCGATCCCCGTCTCCCGCTCCATTCTTGAATGCATGAGCCGATTCTTGTGGAATCCCGCGGTCGTCTGGACGGTGGTCTGGCTCTGCGCCGTCCGCGCGCCGGGAGCCGCGACGAATCTGTTTTTCGCCGACGGCCGAATCGCCTGCGAGGTCGCCACGCGGCAAGACGCCGTTCCGGAGCGGGTCGCCACCGTCCTGCCCATCGCCATGAAAGCCGCCATGGAGATCGTCGGCGAGCCGGCCGAGACGCTGCGGCTTTCCATCCGCCTGGAAGAGACGCCTCCCTTTTACAAACGCCTCAAGGCCCTGTTTCAGGCCGAGGCGTTCGCCGTGCAGCATGGCGATGAAATCGCGCTGCGCGCGGGGGCCGATCCGCTGAAACTGGCCTTTCGGCTCGGCCATGAACTGGCCCACTGGCTCGTCTACAAACGGCACGCCGTCCGCCCGCCTTTGTGGCTGGACGAAGGGCTCGCCCAGTTGGCGGGCGCCGAAGCCGCCGACGTTTGCGCCCGCGTCCACAAGGAAAACGTGGCGCGGCCCGCACCGAACAAGCTGGAGCAAAGCGCCTTCGACCTCGACGAGTTGACCGCGCTGGCCGACTATCCCCGCACGTCCGCGCGCAGCGCCGCCTTCTATTGGCAGGCCGAAGCGCTGGCGCGCGCCATTCGCCGGCGGTTGGGCCCGACCGATTTTGCCGCCTACGTCGGCCTGCTGTGCGCTCCCGCCCCACCCTCTTGGCAAACTCCGCTCCGGGAACGCTGGTATTTTTCCGACTGGGACATGAACTGGCTGGCAGAACAAATCAGGCCCAAAGAATGAAATCGTCGATGTTCGATCTTCTCCAATGACGGCGCTGCACCCCACCCAATCCGACGCCCCCGAACGAGCCTGGCTCGTGGCCACGACGCTGGGCGACCAACCCAAGGCCGAAGTCGAAGATTCCCTGCGCGAGCTGCGCGCGTTGGCCGACACGGCCCGCGCCGAAGTTTGCGGCGAAACCCACTGCCGCCTGCGTGCCATCCAACCGTCCACCTACATCGGGCGCGGCAAGGCGCTCCAGATCGCCGACGAAATCCGGGCGGCCGACGTCCGCCTCGCCATCTTCGACGACGACCTGACTCCGGCCCAAGGCCGGGCCCTCGAAGACGTTTTCGGCGTGCGTGTCGTGGACCGCACCCAGCTCATCCTCGACATCTTCGCCCAACGCGCCCTGACGCAGGAAGGCCGGCTGCAGATCGAACTGGCCCAACTGCACTATCTGATTCCGCGCCTGCGCGGCCTCTGGACCCATCTGGAGCGGCAAAAAGGCGGCATCGGCCTCAAGGGGCCAGGCGAAAAGCAGCTCGAATTGGACAGGCGACGGATCGAACAGCGGATCGGCCGCATCCGCGAACAGCTCCAGCTCGTGCGCCAGCGCCGCGCCGAATTGCGGCGGGGTCGGCGCCGGCACGGCTGGGCCTTGTTGACCCTCGTCGGCTACACCAATGCCGGCAAATCCACCCTGCTTAATCGCCTCACGAACGCCGGCGTGTTGGCCGACGATCAGTTGTTCGCCACGTTGGACCCCACCACCCGCCAGCTGCAGCTTCCCAACCATCAGCCGTGCCTGTTGACCGACACGGTCGGCTTCATCCGCAAATTGCCGCACCATCTCGTGGAAGCTTTCAAAGCCACGCTCGAGGAAGTGAACGAAGCCGACCTGCTGCTCCACGTCATCGACGCCTCCCAACCGCGCGTGGACGAGCAGATCGACGCCGTCGAGTCCGTTCTGCGCGAACTGGGCGCGCAAGACAAGCCGGTGCTTGCCGTCTTCAACAAGACGGACCTCGAACGCGGCCACAACCAGGCCATTCGACTCGCGGATCGCTTTCGCCATTCCGTGGCCATTTCCGCCGCCACCGGCGATGGCACGGGGCACCTCTGCCAAACCATCGCCGATCTGCTGCGGGGCCGCGTCGCCCATTTGCGCCTGAAAATACCCGCGGCCGAAGGCCGCTGGCTCGCCGCCCTCCATGCCAATGGCAAAGTCCATTCCCAGAAGATCAGCGGCAAGCACCTGCTGATCGAAGCCACGGTTTCCACGGCTTTCGCCGCCACGCTCGCTCCAGAGTGGATCCGCGAATAAAGCGGCTTGAAACCCCGGCGAGGCGCCGCCGCGATGCCCGCGCCAGCTCCAAGCCGTTTTTCCGGCAGACCGGCCGACGCCGGGAGATCAATTGGTGGTGTTGACTCCGCTCAACGGCTCGCCGGTGAGATAGTTCGCCGCCGTGCCGGTTCCGTTGTATTCGTACACGGCAAAGGCATAGCTCCGGTTTGAATTGAGCCCCATCAGCGTGAAGCTGCCGCCGGTTCCGTCATAGCAGATCCGGGTGCCGTTGCCCTTGTCCACGGCGGACGGGAAGTCCGCATTCACCCCGGCAGGCGCAATTCCGTCCGTCGGCGTCCAGGTCGTGTTGGTTCCTTGTCGAACCACCACGATCCGGCGCGCGCCATTCCCGACCGTCCAGTTGGCCGTGATCTGGGTGGCGCTGACGTTCGCGAACGAGAGCGCCGACGAATTGACCGTCGGTTCGGCATCGAGCGCGCCGCCCGTGGGAAGGTCCGTAAAGCCCATGTTGCGAGTCGGCAACGCGTAGAACTGGGCGGGATGGTAGGTCCAAGTCCAGCTGTTGGTGCCCGGAATCGCATTCCGCGAAACGATCACGAGCACGTCGTTGGGCTTGAAGAATCCGGGCGGGACCAGATCGCCCGGCGTGCCGACGATGCCCGGCATGAACCGCCAAACGCCGTTGGCGTCGCAATAGATGGAATGGCCGTTCATGAGATCCTTCACCGCCGTGTTCATCGTGTAGATTTCATCGCTGGCGCCCGGAGCGCCGCCCGTGAATCCGCATTCGATCAGATTCAACTGGCTGGGATGCGTCGCCACCGGCAACCGCAGCGCCGCGACGTTGTACTTGCGAATCTGGTTGGTGCGGTTGCCGCGATCGCCGGTGAAGATCCTCTGGCTGAAGCCCACGTTGTTGGTCGGCACCTGCGCGATGGGCGACCAAACCATGGCTTCCACTTGCACGGGCGTGCCGCTTTCGGTCAGGTGCGAATAGTCGAACGCCGTCGTGGTCGCATAGCCCAGTTCCACCAGATTGCTCGGCAGGTTGATGGAGAAGCCGCGGCTGAAGAAGTCGTCGGCCATCTGATTCGTGGTGACGTCGATGCTGTTGCTGTCGACCGTCATCCAGCGGCCGTATTCGTTCAGGTAGTACTGCTGCGACGTCGGCGCGTTGGTGCCGGCGCCGTAGAATTCCACGACCGTGGCTCCGGCCGCCGGGTTCGCCGTGGTGCCGCCGGGGAACGCATCCAAACCGCCGAACACCGCCTCGAAGGTGTTGGCATAGGGCACGCCGTGCAGGCTCACGAAGTTCTGGCCGCCCGACAGGACCACGTTGTGCTGGGCGTAGATTTCCTCGCTGGCCAGCGGCCGCTGCGAAACGACATTGGTGCCGTTCTGACGAGTTTTGCGCCACCGATCTTTGTACGAAGCGCGATAGAAGCGCAGGGTGCCGCGCGGGCGCAGCTGGCCGCCATCGTCCACGAACCAGTTGGTGTGGACGCTGTTGGTGCCCACGAGATGCCAGACGTTGTCGCGGCTTTCGCGGAAGGACGGCGCATCCATGTAGATCAGATCGTAGTCTTTCTTCACTTCCGTGTAGAGGTTCGTCACCCGGCCGTGGGCATTCGGGTTGGTGGGCCCCGAAGCGGTCCAGGCCAGCGCCGCCGCCCGCTTCGCGGCCGTGTTCGTCAGGAACGACATGTTCTGGAAGTATGGCGGCAGGTTGGTCTTGGCCATCATCCAGCCGCGGGTCAGGGAGAACTTGATCGTGTTGTTGGTGGCCCAGCTCAGGCTGCCCGCCGGTCCTTCGTTGCCGGCCTTGTCCACGCCCACGACGACGACCACGTAATCCTGATCGAAATCCAGATCGTACAGGCGAATGCTGGCCCGGCTCGCGTTGGTCAGCGCATGGTAATCGGCTTGGAAGGCGCTGGCGCCGGGATCCTCGATCGCCGTATTCCACGTCTTGTTGGACCAAGTGCGATAGGCCCCGGTCTCGATGTAGTTGGTGATGATGAAATTGGCCGGCAAGCCATCCTCCGGATACCACGTGCTGTAGTAGATCTTGTAGGACCGCCAGGGCGAGAGGTAGTCGCGGGCTTGCGGGGAAGTCTTGTTGGGGTGGTTGTCGTGGTCGGGATCGTCGGGACCGACGCCGGCCGAAGTCCAGGTCAGATCGAACTGCGTCGTCGGGTCGTCGACGTCATCCGTTGACGCCGACAAGCCGCCCACGCGCGTCGGCGGCGTCACGTCGTACGGGATCACGAACGGCGAACCTACCCCGCCCATGCGGTCGCCTGCGCGGTTGTTGTCCGCATCCACGGCGAACAGATAGTTCGTCGTGCCGATGCCCTGGTTCGCGACGGTCGCCAGGAACCGCATCGAAGGCCGGTTGTTGCCGATGTTCACGCTCAGGCGAAGATCGTCCCAATACGTCGCGGTGCCGCCATTGCCGATCAGCGAGATCTTCAGGGCGGCGATCGTAACGTCACCGATCGGATTGGTGGCGGCGCCAAACGAAGCCCAGCTCGTCGAGGTGCCCGGGGTGACGTCGCGCGTGGCCACCGGCGTGACGAGGTTGTTGGACGCGAAGGCTTCGATCCGCAGGGTCGGCGTGGCGCCGGAAGCGATCCGATACCGCCCGCCCACGCCCACGCTGGGTATCGCGGCGTTGGTGTTCAGGAACTCGATCCACTGGTAGGCCATCCCGGAACCAGCCTGCTTGAGGCAGTTGGTGCCCTCGTCAGGCCGGACCACGTCGCTCAGATAGTTGTAGCGGTGGTAGGAGCAATCGCCGTCCAGCGTCCACGCGACGTTCAGCATTTCGAAGCCGTAGTTCGCCAGCGCGCCGTTGGTGGTCGCCACGGCATACGGCGTCCCGTAGAACACCCGGTCGTTGGCCTGAATGCTGCCGGTCGCCGACACGTCGTTGGTGGTCACGCGGTATTCGCCGATGCCGGCGATCATGCGCTGCTTGAGTGAATAGGCGGAACCTGGATCGTTATCCATCGCCGGCGCATCCATGGTGACGATGAACTCGGGGGTGTTCGTCCACGGCGCGGTTTCGCGCGTCAGTGGGCCGACCGGCAGACCGTTCACCCGCACGGTGCCGACGGCGGAAGGTACGCCGACGTCGTTGTCCACGATGTACATCGCCAAATCGGCGGTCATCTGCAGGTCGTCTTCGGTGCGGTCGTGGTCGAAGTCCCACACGCTGGCGCGCCCAATGTACTCGCCCAGCATCACGTTGGTGTAGATCGGCTGCGGCAGCGGGGCTTCGAAACCGCCTTCGCTTTCCTGCTTCACGTTGCCATCGACGATCGCGTCGTCCTCGAAGGCAAAGGACACGTTGGTGGCGAACACGCTGCCGTTGGGCGCGTTCAGCGAGTATCTCGGGCGCTTGGCGGCGTCCGCCGTGTTGGTCGAGCGGATGCCGCTGTCGTCGTCCCACGTGGCGCCCTGCAGCTTGAACGAGCCGCCGGCGAATTCCTGGTCCGTGACCTCGGTGATGCCATTGGTGCCCACGGCGCCCTGCAGCAGGGTCAGGTTGTAGATCGCCACGTAGGTTCCGATGGAATTGCTGGTGCCGCCCATGCATTGAATCCGGATCTGGTTCGTGGCGCCGTTGGTCAGGATCAACGGGTTGTTGGTCGGCCACGTGTAGGAGCAGGAATACCAGACGTCCGTGGCCGGCGGCAGGCCGCCGTTGAAGTTGATCGGGCCCCACGAGGCGTTGCTCACGCCATTGATGAAATGGCGGATGTAGCAGTGGGTCGGACCGTTGGTCTTGTTGATCCACGTCTGGAAGTGGAGGTTCGTGACCCCCATGTCGGTCTCCGGCGCCATTTCCACCGCCCAGAACTTCGTCTGGTAGTGCCAGCCGCTCTGGCGCACGGCCCAAGTGCCGTTGGTCGGCGGATACGCGACGAACCGCGGCGTGCTGGCTGCGCCATTGAGCGTTTCCGCGCGGATGGAACTGGTTTCGATGCTGCCGTCCGCCCGCGTGGGCAAGAGCGAGTTGGTGCTCGTGAAGAGCCACTGGGCCAGAATGCCCATGCGCGGCCGCATGGTGGCCAAGGTCAGGCGCGGACGGTCGTGATCGTCGTCCGCCACGCGCAGGCGGCCGAGGCTGCCGGAGAACTTCGAGACATCGTTCGCACGATCCGTGTCGGCGTCGGGGACTTCCAACGTCATCGGAATGCCCGAACCGGTATCGGACGTCAGTACCCAGTCCGTCAGTTCCGTCTGGGACAAGGCTTCGACGTCCCACCACAGGGTGGAATCTTCGCTCCGGCCATCGCCGGCGCACTTCGCGTTGTTCCGCGTGCCGGGCTTGGCGCCGATCGCCATGATGGACTGGTTGGTTTGAATCCCGCTGGCGTCGTAGACGTTGCCCTGCATGCGCAGCGCGTAGTCGGAATCCGCGATCTGGCCGTCCGTCACTTCGTACTCGAACGGCCGGCCGGTCAACTGGACGTTGTCCAGACGGAAGTTGCCGTTGGTGTTGCCGGCCGTGCCGCCGTGTCCCGGCCCCAGCACGAAGCGCAGATAAACCCGGGAAATGCCGTCGGGAATCACGCCGGACAGTTCGATGAAACGCGTGCGCCAATCGTCGGAACCCATGTCGGTCATCGTCCAGGGCCGCCAGGCCGCATTCGTGGCGAAGGAGCCTTCCTCGCCGGTGGCGGACCATTGCACGGAGACGTTGGTGAAGCTGTAGCTGCTGCCGCCCTCCGCCCACGAGAACACGATGTCCTCGGCCGCCATCAGCGGCAACTCGAACTGGATCCACGGCACGTTGGTCGGGCCGAAGTCCCAGAGGGTGCCGCCGACGTTGCGCATGTAGATTTCGCCCTTGTTGGCCTGGCCGTAGCCGTCGAACACGTCGTTCTCGCCGGTGCCGTTTGAGTTCAGCCTGAACATTTCGTCGGTGTAGGCCGCCGTCCAAGTGATGGCGGCGTTGGTCAGCAGGCTGTTGCCCCACGGCCGCAGGGCCTCTGCGACCGTGGCGTTCGTGAAGCTCCAGGCGCAGAAGACGCCTTCATGCTGGCCGGCCTGTTGCGTCAGATTGGTGTACGGTTCGCTGGCGCCGACCTTCAGGGCGCCGTTGGTGCCGACCGTCGGCACGTCCACGTCGTCGTCGTAGGTGCGGAAGGTGATGAACCCGCCCAGCCCCACGTTGCGGTCGTAGACGCCGGCCGTCGCTAGGAAGTTGGTGTACAGGGGCCGGTCGCTGGCCGTGGTGTTGTTGGTGGCCCAGCGGCGGTAGTCCCACTGGTTGGTCCAGACCCGGTTCGTGTAGAACAGCGGCACCTCGGAATTCTCCATGCGGCGCATGATGTACTTCTCGATCTTCGAGCCGTCGAAATCCGGCGCGATGCCGCACGTGTCGATCCACGCGGTATTGGTATCCGAGACGTGGAACAGCGCCACGGGATCGTCGCCGCCGACGTCGAGCACGCCCTTGGACGACACGAGGAACAAGCGATTGTTCGCCGCCAGCAGGTTGGTCATGGCGGGATCCGCCGTGTTCACGCCGTCCGCCACGCCCTTGCTGCCGCCGTTGACGATCACGACGGTTTGCCCGTGCGGCAAATAGAAACTTCCGGTCGAAAGCGGCCAATGGTTCTTCCAGCTGATCCATTTATCCGACGGATCCGTCTGACAGGCCAGCACGTAGTCCTTCAGATCGATGTCGCCGCCGGTGCCGTTGTAGATTTCCACGTACTTGTCGTAGCCCTCCCCCTCCCCGAATTCGCCGAAGAACAAATCGGTGGCCCCGGCCTGCTCGGCCAAGACGATGGTGTTGGTTTCCTTGCCGCTGGTGGATACGGCCCAGACGCGGGACGTGTAGACCGCCAGTTCCACTTCGTTGGTCTGCAGGCGCTCGGTGACGATGTTGGTGAAAACCTGCTGGCCGCCGACCAGAGTATTCGACAAGCCGGCGAAGATCACCGGATTGTAGAGCCAATTCGTGGTCTGCAGATCCAGCAGGGTGAACCGCGTTTCCAGGATGCCCCGGCGGTGGTACACCGAGAAGGTCACCGGGTAACTGTTGGTAGGTTCTACGAGCTGACCATCGCTGACCAGGTTCGTGTGGCCTTCCAGCCAGTAGTTGTAGACGTTCGGATAGGTGAAGTTCAGCACTTCGTCCCACGTGGCGCCCACGCGCACTTCGTCGAAATACACGTGGTCGAGCGAAGACCCGCTCTCGGCGGCCACGCCTGCGGCGAGGCGGATGCCGGTGATGGTCCCAACGCTGATGGACTCGTTGCTGTAGACCGCGATCGGCGTGGCGTTGGTGTAATTTTCGGGGATGTCGCCGCCATCGCGATGGAAGGCCCACATCCGGGCCGTATGGTTCGTGGCATCCCATTCGCCGACGATCATGTAGTCCGCGAAGTGGTCGGCCGTGATCGAATAGGTGGCCGAGTTTTGCTCGTGGGTCGTATCCGGTTCGTAGATGCCGGCCATGTTGCCCGCACCCGCCGGCTTGCCGAAGAAGATTTCTTCGCGATCGCACGGGTTGGTCGCCGTGCTCATCAGGGATACGCCGATGAACTTGTTGGCGCCGGCCAAGTCCGCCGTCTTGTAGTTCATCATGAAGGCCACGAAGGTGCGGCCGCCGCGCGGAGTCGCCAAGGCGCGGTAAATCTTGCCGGTCACGGGCACGGCGCTGTTATAGATCCACTGCAGCTTGTTGGCGTAGGGCGTCGGATAGCCGATGACGCCGCTCAGCAGGTTTGTGTCGTCGATGTTGAAGAAAGAACGGTCGTCGCCCAGCCACGCGCCGCTCCAGCCCTGGCCGGTGGCTAAGCCGGCCTGGTTGGACAACGTGACGTTGTTGGTATAGGCGAACTGGTCGACGATTTCGCCTCGTTCGTAGTTCAGTGTCTCGACCGGGTTGGTCGCCGGCACCACGTAGGCGGCGGAATAGGTCGTTCCGGCCGCGCCGTAGAGGCGGAAATAATTGGTGGAATGGATCGGCACGACGATTTCCAAGGCCTCCCGGGAGCCGTGGCAGGCCACGACGGCGGTGCCGATCTCGTCGCCGGCCACGTAGGTCGTGCCTTTGATCGGGCCGGACGTGATCGGATTGGTGGACCACAGCAGCAAGCCGGCCGGCGCGTCCTTCAGATCCCAGCTCATCACGACCATTTCGGGTCCGTCGGCCCAAGCCACGAAGCTGGTGGGCACCGACACGTATTCCGCGATGCCGAAGGTGTATTGGCTGGTGGTCTGCGTCCAATCGTCCGGCCTGTCGCCGTCGTAGTCGGTGCTGACGACTTCGAGGGAGAACTGCCCGTTCGGCACCCAGTTGAGCAGATCGCCGGGGATCGTGGCGGAGAGGCCTGCGGCGACGTTGCTGATGCCGGCGCCGTCCGTGGCCGGATCCATCGTGAACGATCCGTTGGCGATCGCGATCGCGTTGCTGTAGAGGGTCCAGACGTTGCTGGAGGCGAAGACGCCGCTCTGAGAATCCATCACCAGGCCCGTCACCACGAGGCCGCCGGGCAGGAACTGGTTGGTCGTGAAGATCGCCGCATCCACGTTGAATCCGCTGTGCGCCGGACCCGTTGCGTCTTCGTCCACCACTTCGACGGTCATGGTTTCGTTGGTCGCGGTTCCCAAGGTCAGGATCGAGACGTTGTCGATCGCGATGCGCTTGGTGGTGCCGGAGGCCTTGTTCGTGAAGGAAACGACCACTTCATCGCTGATATTCAGCCCGGTGATCTGGTGGGTGTAGATGGTGGTGGTATTCGGCGGCATGGCCGTCACGGTGCCCACCACCGCTCCGTTGACGAGCACATCCACGTCGAACGCCCCGGACTCCGAGTACGGGCGCTTGTAGTCGAAGGTGATCTGGGTGCAGCCGTTGCTGAGGGTCGGCGAAACCAGCGTGCCGCCGGCCCGGACCGTCGGCGCCTTGCCGTACACCGTCTGGTCCCAGCGGGTTCCCGTGAAGGCCCACACGCCCCAATCCCCGCCGGTCGCGATGCCGTTCTGGTAGACGGTGCTGTTCGTCACGCTGTTGAAGGTTTCCGTGAGGGCCTGCACCCCGCCGCCGGAGGTGGAGAACCGGACTTCGTCGGTCATCGGAATGCCGTTGGAACTGACGGCGGTGACGCGGGCGGTATAGACGCCGAGCGTCGCGGGATAGAAGGCCGCCGGGAACCCGGTGAAGACGGTGCAGACCGTGCCATCGTTCGTGGCGGTGCCCGAGGCGGCCAGCGGGACGTTCTCCAGCGCCAAGGTGCCGTCGGGATACAGCAGGTCGAAGGTGGCGCCGAGCGCCTGCACGCCCGTCAGGTGGTAGATCTCGAAGCTGGCCGTCAGTTCCCCGTGGGCGGCGGCGTGGTCGGTCACCACGTTGACGTCCGTGGCCGCGTCCTTGTCGACGACGGCATAGTTCACGATTTCCGGCGGCATCGTTTCCGGATCGTAGCAGGAACCGGTCAGCGGCACTTCCAGGGCCGGCGCGTTGCCGGAATCGTTGTGGAGGATCAGCGTCCAGTAGAAGTTGCCGCCGCCGGCCGGAACGAAGGAAACCACGACGTTCGATGCCGTGCCGGGCGCGACGACCAGGGAATCGACGTCCGTCTCGAAGAAGGCGTAGCCCGAGCCGACGAATTCGAAGTCGGAAACGTTCAGCGCCGCATTGCCGCTGTTGGTCACGACCAAGGTCAGGTTCGAGGTCAGGCCCACGCCGACCTGGCCGAAGTCCAGGCTGGCGGGTGCCGCTCCGATGACCGGCGAGAGGATCCGGAAGAAGAACTGGTGCGAGGCCTCCCACGGATCGTCCGCGAATTCGGGATCGTAGTCCATGCCGGACAGCACCAGCTCGTAATCCCCGCCCGGGAGCAGGTTCTTGGGCACGTCGACGGAGACCGGCAACGCCGCGGCTTGGCCATCGCCGTTGGCGCCAGCCGTCACCCACCCGGATGCGACCACGGTCAGGCCCGTCCGGAGAACATAGCGGTTGCTGGCGGCGAACACGCCGCTTTCCGCGTCGAGGATGGTCCAGGTGACCGGCAGGCCGCTCGAAGGGACGTTCGTCAGGACGATGTCCGGCCCCGGCGCGGACTCGGACGGAGACACGCCGGCCACGGTCGCCGCCCCGATTTCGGGGCTTTCGACGTCGTCGTCGTCCACCGTGAAGACCATCGGCTTGCCCAACGTTCCGTCCATCGCATGCGTGCCCAGATTGGTGTAGGCGACCGCGGCCAGATCCGTCCACTCCAGTTCGTTGTAGACGGCGGCCGGATTGGTGACGGATGACCGGCGGTACAGCGTCGTGTCGATGGCATAATCGCCGCCGCTGGGACTGGCGCCGATGGCGTCCAGCGGATCCTCTTCGCCGATGCCCTTCATCAGGAAGATGGAATCGTTGCCATTGAAGGCGGTCATGCTGTTGTTGGTGTAGTTGCCCCGGGCCCGCAGGCTGGCTTCCGCGTTCGAATTCACGATCACGAACGTGGCCCCGGGCTGCAAAACGTAGTCCGGCAACGCCATGTAATCGTAGGCGACGTCCCAGTCGGCGGAATTGTTCATCTTGTAGCGGATGCCGTAGTGGCTGAGGTTCGTCGCCGCCCCGGTGCCGTTGAAGATTTCCAGCGCCTTGTTGTCGCTGGTGCCTTCGACGTATTCCGAGAAGAACAGATCGGGAGCGGTCACCACGCCGTCGGCGGTGTAGATCGTCTGCGCGGCCGCGATCAGGTTCGACGATTCCAGATTGACGCGCAAGTGGTAGTTGGTGGACGGCGTGGCCGGCCAGTAACCCGGATGCGTCGCGTCGGACAGCACGACGTCCATGCCGTCCGTCGAGGCCCAGGTGTCGAACGCCTGGTTCGCCAGAACCACGTCGCCGGCCCCGTTGAGCAGGTCGTAGGTGGCGGTCCGGATGCCGCGCACGTGGAAGACTTCGGCGGTGACGGCGAAGACGCCGGAGGTGACCATCGCATCCGTGAGCCACCGGCCCTCTCCGACGAAGTAGTTGGTGACCACGGGGTCGTTGGTCGAAACGGTCGGCACGCCCTGGCCCATCAGCTGGATGGGATACGGATTTACGCCGGAATTGTTCGAGACCATCAGCCAGGCGTTGGTGTATTCGACGACGCCGACGTTGGTCGGCCAGAACGTCACCCCGAGGCTATTGCTCTGCCCGAGGGTCAAGATGCTGCTGAACCGGTTCGTGGACAGGGCGAAATAGCCCGCGTCCGGACCGGCCAGGGTGAACGCGTATTCGTTCGTCGTGACCAGCGGGACGTTGTCGCCGCCGAGATTGGCGATCCAGACCGTCCGGTTGCTCGACAAGGTGGACTCGACTTCGCCGAAATCCACCGGCGACGGCCACGGCTGGAGATTGGGCTGGCCGATCAGCGACGGCCAAACGGACGAGATCCGGATTTCATCCCAGATGGCCCCGCCCAGCCAGCCGTCGACCCCGCTGCCGCCCTTGAGCTCGATGCCGTCGATTTCCGCGATGCCCATGCCGGACCAGACGGCATCCCAGCTCGAGGGTTCTTCGTACGGGATGTTCTGGCCCCGGTCGTAGCAGTTGGCGTAGGCGGTGCCGCCGCCGGCGCTGAAGTCGTACTTCACCACCATCCAATACCAGTCGTTCGTGCTCCGGCCCGACTCGCCCCACCCGTGCATTTGGCGGGTGCTGACGTTGGCGTTGGCGTTGTTGCGGCGGATGTCGAAGAAGTTCTGCCGCTCATGGACCTTGCCGAATTCCAGTTGGGTGGCCGAGTCGTTCATCAGGCCGATGGTCATGTACTTGTTGGTCCCTTGGGCCCCGTCGTATTGGTAGGCCACGATGGCGGCGACGAAGATCGTGCCGCTGTTGGTCGCGGCGATGGCGCGGTAGGCGGCGTTGTGGCCGACGCCGTTGGCTTCCAGGACCGCGCGGTTGCCGACCACGGTCGGGTAGTTCGACTGCACGACGTTCCAGGCCGGCGTGCCGGCCACGACGTTGGTCTGGACCGTCCAGCCGAAGCCCGAACCGGCGGCGGACAGGCTCCAGGCGCCCGACCACAGGTAGCCGCCGGTCTTGTTCGAGAAGCTGCCCGCGCTCAGGGCGACGTTGGTATACGAGAACGTCTCGGCGTAGACGTTCGACGGATACCGCGACGAAGCCAGCCCGTCGATGATCAGGCCGTCCGAATAATAGGTGTTCGTCAGGATGCTGAAGACGCGGTAGTGGTTCGTCGTGTTGGCCGCGACCACGTGCTCGCGGAAGCCGGCCGGCGTGCCCTTGTAGACCACGGTGGCGACGTTGGTGCCGACCGTGATCAGGTCGCCGGCGGCGTAGGTGTTCGTGAAGGGACCCGGATAGGCCAAGACCGTGCCGACGGTCGAATGAAGCACGATGATGGGGTCGGCCGTACCGTTCGCGGCGATGTCGGCCCGGACCATTTCGCGGCCGTCCAAGGCGAACGTGGCCGTCGGATTCGCGATCGGGGTCCGGTAGCCGACGGCCGGTGGATCGCTCCAGGCGCCGCTGCTGGCGCTGGTGCTGTTGGTGGCCAGCACCCAATAGTGATAGTCCCAGCCCGGAATGGCCGTCACGTCGTCGAACGTCAGCGTGCCGGCGGCGACCGTGCCGATGCATTCGGCCGTGTTGGTGTCGTTGTTCAGGTTGCGCCAGATGCCGTAGCCCGTTTCGCCGGCGACGTCGCCCCACGTGATGGTCACGTGGTTGGAGGACGTGCCTTGCGAAGCATCCACGCTCGGCACCGCGCCCAGCCGGCGGTAGCCCGCGTCCGAAACGCTCGGATCGCCCTCGCCGTTCTGGTTGGTTCCGCTGACCCAATAGTAGTACCGCTGGCCCGGGGCCGCCGTCTCGTCGAGCCAGTTCGTGACGTTCATGGCGTTGGTGCGGATGCGGTCCGCGCCGCCGAAGACGTCGCTCGTGCTCCGGTACAGGTAATAGGCCGTTTCGGTGTCCACGTCGCCCCACACCAGCGCGACGTGGTTGGTGCTGGTGCCGTCCGAAGCCGAGATCACCGTGGGATCGTCCGGAACGGCGATCGTGGTGATGACCGGCTGGTTTTCCGAGTTGCCGCTCGTGCAGCCGCCGGAGCTTTCCGCCCGTACGCGGTAGTAGTAGGTCACGTCTTGGGTCAGCCCGGTCACGAGCTGGCTCGTGCCGGACACCGGCAGGTCGTCGAATCCCGGCACGAACTGCGACTCGACGAGATCGCCCCGTACCTGGACGTCGTCGATCGCCCAGACTTCGGCCGGGGAATTGTTCGTGACGTAGATCTTCAGGGCCAGGGTGGAGGCCGAATCGGGCACGGCGATGCGCACGAGCGAGTAGTTGTTGTCGAAGGGCCCGCCGATCTGGGGCGCCGCCGCGCTGACGGGCGTGCCCGCGACGGTTTCCACGACGCCGGTGGCGCCGAAGCCCCACCGGGCGTTGCCGGAGCCCGCCGCGCCGGACAGGGTGACGTCCGGCACCGCCCCGAACGCGGCGCCGTCGAGGGCGACGTAGATCTTGACCTGGTCGCCGCTTTCCGCGCCGTTGTTGGCGTTGGTGGAGATGCTGGCCACGTGGATTTCCACCGTGCGGGAGGAATAGCCCCCGATGGTCGCCTGGGACAGGATCAATTCGGCCTGGCCCCGGACGCGCTGCCAGGAATAGCTGCCGGTGCGGATGCGGCCCGAGGCCGGCAAATCGGTGGCCAGATTGGTCGGCGACACGTAGGCGTTGCCCATCGTGATGCTCCAGTTGTCGCCGGCTCCCTCGAAGCCCTGGTACAGGAAATACTCCGTGGCGCCCGCGGACCCGCCGGTGAAATACGGGCTTTCGCTGACGTCCAGCCGGTAGTCCGAGGCGCCTTCCACCGCCTCCCAGTTGGCGAAGAAGCTGCTCGTCGTCACGTTGGTGGCTTCCAGGACCACCGGCGGCGACGGCGGCGAGGTGACGTCGTCGTCCAGCAGGGCCGGCGAATAGCGCCCGTCGTAGAAGGAATACATCGCGTAGTAGTAGTGCGTACAGCTGACCAGGCCGGTATGGACGTAGGCCAGTTCGTCGCCCACGTACGCCACCTTGCCGCCGGCGAAGTTGGCTTCGCGCGCGGGCGGCGTGCCCGAGGGTTCCGTGAAAACGCCGCTCGTGTTGTAGACGATCACCACGTCCTGCCCCGCCCCGTTCAGCTCGAAATCGAGCGCCACGTTGGTGGAGTTGAGCGTCGAGACGTTGAAGTAGTCGGCGGTCTCCACCGACGGCTGGAAGTACAGGTAGAGATCGTCGCCGGCTTCGTCGTTGGTCACGCTGAAGGTGCCGTTGAAGGTCGCCGGCTCGAACCGGGAGGCGTCGATCCAGAAGCGGTCCTCGTCGAAGTCCCAAACCGCCGTGCCGTCCATGATCTTCCAGGACTGGTTGATGCCGGGGTCGAAGCTGGCGCCCGCGCCGGCGAGCTGGATCGCGAAGTCGCCGCCGTCGTGAACGTCCAGCGCGCCGGAGGAGGCCAGCAGATCCCAGTCGGTACCGGCCGCGCCGACGGCGTTGGGCATGTCCACGCGCAGGATGCCGCCGTCCGTCAGGGTGATTTCGCCCGCGGTCAGCTGTCCGGCCGCGCTGGCGCTGCCGCCCGGATCCACGGTGCCGTAGATGGTCAGGGGGCCGACGGTGCCGCTGCCGCGCAGGGTGGCGCCGGCCGCGACCTCGTGGGTCGATCCAGCCGAGGTGCCGTTCGCGACGAGCGTGCCTTCGGCGACCGTCGTGGCGCCTAGGTAGGTGTTGACCGCCGACACGGTCATGGTGCCCGTGGCCGTCTTGATCAACCCGCCGTTGGCGATTGCGCCGCTGAGCGTCACCAGGTTGCTGACCGACACCGTGCGCAGGTCGCCGTCGAGGTCGACCGCGTTCGTGAACGTCAGCGCGCCGGAATAGGTGCTCCGGGCGCCCAGCGCCACCGCGCCTTGGATCCGCACCGGCTTGGCCACCGCGCGGCTCTCGGCGTTGCTGGCGGTCACCACCGCGCCGTGCTGCAGGACCAGCTCGCCGCCGCCGGTCGCGAGATCTTCCACCAGGCGCAGCGGGCCGCCGGCCACGACGACGGAGCCAGTGAGAGTCGCTCCCCGCAGGAACAGGTTGCCCTGGCCCGATTTGTGGAGCGCGCCGTCGCCGGCGGTCTTCGTGCCGGTCATTTGGCCGGCCAGCATCGTGAACCCGAAGTTGTTCGTGACGTAGAGCGTGTAGCTGCCCGCCGCCAGATTGCCGTAGGTGTTGAACGTGCCGACCGGAACGGCGATCGTCGCGTCGGCGCCCAAGGAGACGTTGCCGCGCCATTCGCCGAGGCCGGTCGAGATCTGGCGCAGGGCGCCGCCGCCGTTGGTGCCGGTGCCGGAGAGCACGGTGGCGACCGGCCGCCAGCCGAAGGCGCCGTTGAGTTCCAAGGTGGCGTTCGTGCCCACGGCGACGCTGCCCGTGCCCATCGCGTTCGTGCTGGAGATGAGCTGCACGGGACCTCGATCGACGAAGAGGCCGCCGCTGAAGGTGTTGTTGGCGGCCAAGACCAGCGGACCCGTGCCGGCTTTGCGCAGCGCCTGCGCGCCCGAAATCGCGCCCGCCGCCGTGAACGGCTGGGCCGAATCGTTCGTCCAGGTCTGGCCGGCGCTCAACTGGACCAAGCTGACCAGCGCGTGCGCGCCTTCCGAGTCGGCATCGATCGCGATGCCGGCGGAATTCACGTTGAGGCGCGTGCCGGAGAAGGTCAGGGACTGGTCCGCCTGGTCGGTGATCCGAACGCCCAGCACCGACCGGATCCCGTTGAGGAGGATCGTCTGGCCGGAATACAGCCCGGTATAGAAGAACACCGTCTTCTCGCCCATCGGGGCGATGTCGCCTTCCCAGTTGGCGCCGGTGTCCCAGTTCGCGTCCACGCCCTCGCCATCCCAGACCGGAATGCCCGATCCGGTGGTGAAGGTCAGCCGCAGCTCGTTGCCGTCCGCAGTCACGCTGAACAGGCCGCCGTCCAGGGCCGGCTGGAATTCGGACGCATCGACGACGTACCGGTTGACGTTGAAGCCGGTCACCGCCGTTGCGCCGCGCACGATAGTCCAAACATAGTTCTGGGACGAATCGAAACCGGTCGGATTGCCGCGCGGCTTGACGACGAACGTCCCGCTGGCGATCGAGGCGATGCCACCGTAGGAATTCACCAGATCCCAGGCGGTGCCCGCCGTGCCGGACACGTTGGCCATGTCCACCGCGAGGATGCCGCTGTCCTGCAAGGTGATCGCGCCGGACTCCAAGATCGCGACGGTGCCGGTGGCGTTGCCCGGATCGACGTTCGCGGCAATGGTCAGCGCACCGACCGGACCATCGCCCATCAGCGTGCCGGCATCGCGCACGGCGAACGCCGAATTGGGCACGGCCCCGCTGACGACAAGCGTTCCGTTGCTGACGGTGGTCGCTCCGCTGTACGGATTGGCTCCGGACAGGGTCATGATGCTGGTCCCCCGCTTGTCCAGGCCACCCGTGCCTTCGATGGCGCCGCTCCATGTCGTGTTGCTGCCGTTGCCGCCCGCGATCAGGCGAGCGCTGCCGAGTTGGACCGTGCCGGCCCCTTCCAGCGAACCGACGGCCTGCGCGACGTTGGACACGTTGAACGCCGCCCCGGCCGCCACCCGGACGAACGTGTTCGACGGCAAGGCGTTGGCCAAGGTCAGGCGGAGCATGCCGTTGCTGACCAGGGTGGGACCGACATGCGCGGACACCCGCGACATGACGGCCGTGCCGACGCCGTCCTTGACGAGGTCCAGCACGTTGGTGCCGATGCCGAGGTTGGTGATGACGATGCTGCCCGCGCCGCCCAGATAGAGGTTATGCTGGGCATTGGTGGCGTTGATGCCGCCGGTCAGGGTCAGAGTCGTGTTGGTATCCGCGTTGATCCGAGCGGTCGATGTCAGGGTGATCGAGCCGGGCCACGTGTTGTTGTCCTGCACGTTGCGCAGCGCGCCGTCGTTGGTGACGCCCATGCCCGCCAGCCGTAGGTCCTCCGCGAAATAAGTGGTCGCCCCCGTCGGCCGCAGTTCCAGCGCGCCGCCCGCCTGGACGGCCGTCCAGGCGTTGACCGTGTTGGTCCCCAGGGATCTGCGGGCCCCGATGCTCAGCGGCCCTTGGGCCACGGTCATCGATCCGGACCAAAGGAACTTGCTTTCTTCGTTGCCGGCAATGTGGATCCGGCCCACGCCGCTCTTGCTCACGTTGAAAGCGCCCTTGATGTAGCCGACCAGTGAAAAGACATTGGGCGACGCGTTGCTCCACGCCTGATCGGCCCGCACCGTCATGTTGCCGAGGCTATGGGTGCCCCCCGACTCTTCCATGATTTCGATGCCGCTGGAGAACAGCCCCAGTCCGTTCGTGGCCCGGATGATCCAGAGGTCGTAGTCGACCGGCCGGATGTTCACGTCGATGTCGGCGTTCTCGTTGAACTTCAACCCTTTGTAATTATAAAGGCTGCCCAGATGGACGACTTTGATGTCGCCGGTGTACGGCAAGCTGCGGTAGAACACGCACGTGTCGTTGGTCTGCCAAGGCAACCGGTTCCCCACCCAATTGTAGGGACCGATCCACTGATCTTTCAAGAACCCGGTACTTCCCTTCCAGATCGGGGCACGCGCCTCGGAGAAGAGGTTGGACCAGTTCCGGGCCACGCGGATTTCGTCCCACTTCACGGTGCCGGCCGTGGCGGTGCCGTTGGAGGCCACCAGCCGGATGCCGTAGAAGTTTTCGCTCATGCCGCTGATGGTCCTCGACGCATGCCAGGTGGCCGGTTCGTTGTCCCGCTCGGGCGAGATGATGCCGTTCGTGGCGTAGGCCAACACTTGCAGGGTGTTGTTGGTCCGCATGTAGCGCGCCAGGAAGGTGTAATCCTCGCCGGGAACGATCTCGACGCTGCTGATGGCCGTCGGCTGGCCCGATTCCGTCAGGCTCTGGATCGAGGCATGCGTTTCCCCGGGCACCAGGCCCACCCGGAACAGCGGCGTAGTGCCGCTGCCGCCATAGACTTCTACGCCCGCATAGCGGTTCGCGCCTGCCGACGGCACGTTCATGACCCAGCCCACGTAGATGTTGGAGGTCGTGTTGGCCGCGCTCAAGGCCCGGCTGGCCTGCACCCATTCGCCGCTGGCCAGTTCCGTGCTGGAGAGCTGGTTGCCTTGTTCCGTGCCGAAGCCCGTCGCCGGCACGAGGCTGTGGTGCCCCATTACCACATCCTCCGTGTCCGCCTGGAGGCTCCACGTCCCGCTCCAGCCCACGCCGCCGCTGCGGCCGGACAGCGCGACGCCGTTCGTGTAGGAGAACGGATCGTAGCTCAGGTTGGGCTCGAATTGCTCGGTGTAGTCGAAGCCGCGCGCCGCCGACGAATACTCGTTGGCGCCGGAATACGAATACACCGCATAGTAGTTGGTCGAATTCGCCGGTACGACGTGCTCGAATTCTTCGGCCGGACCCTTGTAGAGCACGGTGCCGCTGCCGCAGGCCGCGCCCACGGCGTAAGACGTGCTCTGCGTCGGATCCGTCGGCGCCGCGTTGGCCCGGTGCACGATCATCACGTCGAACGCCGCCGCCTTGTTCCACGTCAGGCGGATCATCTCGTAGCCGTCGTTGCGCACGAGCAGGTTCGTCGGACCCGCGATCAGGCCGGTGCCCGCCAGCGCGAAGGTGTACGGCGAGGACGCCGGAACGCCGTTGGTCAGGTAGACCGTGGCGGCGGAGGCGCCGAGATCGCTCGGCGAATAGGCGATCGAGAAGGGCGCCACGTCGCCGGCGGCCACGGTCGCGTCGTTGGTCGCCACCACCACGAAATCGCCCGCGTCGGCGCCGCCGATGGCCACGTCGGCCAGGGACAGCGCCGCGCCGCCCGTGTTGGTCACGAAGAAGGTGCGCAATTCGGCGCTGCCGATCGAGACGTTGCCGAAGTGCGTGCCATCGGCCGCCGAAGGCGTCGCGTCGCCGTTGGCGATCGCCGCGAGGTTGGTGCCCAGCACCGTCACGCCCGGAATCTGGAATTCCAGGAACAGGTCGCCGCCGCTTTCCGTCACCACGAACGCGCCGCCGCCCATGTCGCTGGTGAAGTCCGAGGTGTCCGTCGCGAACTTGTAGGCGGCGAAGCCGTTGACCGCCCCGTCGGCCGCGTCAATGAACTTCCAGGACCAAGGCGTCGCGGAGTCGAAGCCCAGCGGCGCCCCGACCACCTGCACCGTGAAGGGCGCGAGTTCCGTCGCATCCACCGTGATGCCGCCCGAACTGGCCACCAGATCCCACTGCGTGCCGGGCGTGCCGGTCGCCTGGGAAACGTCGAAGCGCAGGGCGCCGCCGGGCGAGAGGAACACGTCGTCGACGTGCAGCGTGCCCACGGTATTGCTCGACACGCCCGGATGGACCGTGCCGTCCACGATCAGATCGCCGATCGTGCCGGCCCCCATCAGGTGCGCGCCGCCGCCCACCAGATGGGCCGAATTCGCGGCCGAACCGGCCATGACCAGCAGACCTTCGTTGATGATCGTCAGGCCGGCGTGGAGATTCGCGCCGGTCAGCGTCAGCGTGCCCATGCCGTTCTTGGTCACCGTGCCGTTGCCGCTCAGGATGCCGGCATAGGTGCCGTCGGTTTCCTGGTCGAAGACGAGGGCGGCGTTGTTTGCGACGTTGCCCTGCAGGCTGTCCGTCGTGCCCTGCAGCGTGCCGGCATTCACGGTCGTGCCGCCGGCATAGACGTTGGTCCCGCTCAGGACCAGCAGGCCGGCCCCGGCCTTGGTCAGGCCGCCGTTGGACAGGACGCCCTTGAATTCCGTCCATTTCGTCACGGGGTTGCTGACCGCGATCGTCCGCACCGCGCCGTTCAGATCGACGGCGCCTTCGAAGATCAGCGTGCCGGTGCGGGTCGTTTCCTCGCCGAACGTCGCGTTGCCGTCGAAGCGCACGGGCCGCGCGACGGTGAAGTCCGCCACGCTGGAAGATTTCATCACCACGTTGTTGCCGAAGACCAGCAGGCCCGTGTTCCCCATGGCGTTGGCGGTGCCGATGCGGATCTCGCCCGCCTGGAAGCTGAACGTGCCGGTCAGGTTCGTGTTGTTGCCGGTGAGGATCAGGCGGCTGGCGCCGTCCTTGACGAACGCCCCGGCGCCGTCCGTCCGCGTGCCGGACAGGTTGCCGCTCAGCGTCAGTTCGGTGCCGTCCACGCCGACGTAGAGCGTGCGGGCGCCGAGCTCGACGTTGCCGCTGGCCGTCGGCGAATCCGCCGCGGCCTGGATGCGCGCGTCGGCCGCCAGCGCGATCGGCCCGCGGAAGTCCACGCCGTTCTGGAGGAAGCGCAGCGCGCCGCCGTTGGTGACGCCGGTGCCGGACAAGGTCACCGGTTCGGCCGCGAACCGCACCGCGGAGCCGCCGCCGTGGAGTTCCAGCGCCGCGCCGTCGGCCACGACGGTGCCGCCGACCGTCGTGCCCAGCGCGTTCGTGCCGCGGATCTGCACGGCGCCGGCGTCGACGGCCAGCGCGCCGGAGAACGTGCTGTTGTGCGCCGCCAGCACGATCCGCCCGGCGCCCCGCTTCGCGAGCGTCCGGGAGCCCGCCACCGCGCCCGAGACGGTGAAGTCCACCGCGGCGTCGTTGGTCCACGCCTGGTCTTCCGCCAGCACCAGATCGGAACTGATGCCGTGGGAAGCCGTCGCCCCCGCCGCCACCCCGATGCCGCCGCCGTGGATCGCCAGGGAGTTGCTGGCGACGTTCACGTTGATGGAGGCGTTGTCGGTGAACCGGAGACCCTTCGCGATCTGGTTGCCATCCAAATAGACGTTGGTCTGGGCTTCGTTGGACGCATAGAAATACACCGTCGCGTTGGTCCGCGGCACTTCGTCGCCCACCCAGTTGGCGGGAGTGGTCCAGAACCGGCCCGACCCGCCGGAATCCCATTCCGAGGAATAGCCCGGGGTCGCGACCGACCGGGCGTCCGAATTGCCGCTGATGCAGCCGGCCGAAATGTAGCCGCGCACGCGGTAGTAGTAGGTCACTTCCGGCATCAGGCCCGTGACGACCAGGCTGGTCGCCGCGTCCACCGTGCGGTTGGAATAGCCCGGGATGAACACGCCGCGCGGATCCAGGACGTTGGTCACCATCACGTCCACCACGCCCGCGCCGAGGCCGCCCGAGGAACTCAGCGCCTGCAGGCGCACGCGCACGTTCGTGCCGGCGACGAGGCTCAGGTCGAACGGCTCCATGGCCGTCATCGTCGTGTTGAGCGGCGTGCGCGTGCCGAGGTTCGTCCACGTCGCGCCGCCATCGGTCGACAGGGACACCGTGATCTTGTTGCGGAAGTCGCCGTTGCCGCCGCCGCCGAAGATGCGGGCCTTGAAGGTCAGCGCTTCCGAGGTGCCGGCGTTGAAGTTGATCGCGGGCGTGGCCAGGACGGCGGTGTTGGTCCGCAGCGCGACGTAGCCCGCCGACTGCAGCAAGTTCTCTTCGGTCCAGGTGCCGCCGGTCCCCTCGCCCAGCGTGCCGTTGTGCCAAGCCGCCACGTTCGCGTCGTAGCCGCCCAGGAAGGTCGCGTTCGTGCTCACGTCCACGCGGTAGCTCGTCACGCCGCCCATCGCGTTCCAGTTCGCGGTGAAGTTCGTCGGGCCCACGGCGGTCGCGGCCAAGGTCGTCGGGAGTTCCGAGGAGCATTCGGCGACGAAGGAGACCTGCGGTCCGTAGGCGAGGCGCTCGCCGTTTTGGGCGTAGGCGCGCACGTAGTAGGTCACGCCGCCGGTCGTCGGCGCAATGGTGCTGGCATAGGTGCCCAGCCCGTCGCCGCCGCCGGTGCCGTCCGCCGTATGGCTGTCGGCGAGGGTCGGCAGGCCCGCCATGTTCCACGCCACGCCGCGGTTGGTGATGGCCGATCCGCCGGCGGCGAGCACGTCGCCGCCGCACATGGCGGAATTGAGGACGTTGTTGCTGACCGGCAGCGTGGCCACCGTCGGGGCCACCTGGGCGCGGCGGCCCTGCACGCCGGCCGCCTGGACGGCGCTGATGCTGGCGCTGTACTCGTTCGTCGCGATCAGCCAATAGTAGTAGAGCGTGCTGGTGAGCGCGTCCTCGTCGCTGAAGCTCGTGGCGTCGGCGCCGAGGTCGGATGCGATCGCCGTGGCGGTGCCGAAGTCGTCCGCCGTGTGGCGGTACAGCACGTAGCCGGTCTCGCCTTCGCTGTCCGTCCAGGTCAGTTCCACCCGGTCGTCGTAATCGTTGAAGGACGCATCGAACCCAGCCACGGACAGTTTCCGGAAGCCGACGTCCGGCGTGCCCCAGCCGCCCATGCTTTCGCTGGCGCTGTTGGTGGCCCGGATCCAGTAGGAATAGGGCTGCCCCGGCAGCGCGTCGCCGTCGTCGAACAGCACGGTCTCCGCCCCGGCCTCGCCGAGGCATTCCGCGTCGGCGGGATCGGCGGTTTCCGACCGCCAGACGGCATAGCCCGTCTCGCCGGCGTCCAGATCCGTCCAGGTCACCGCCACCCGGTCGGTGTGGGCGCCGTCCGTCGCGTCCACGCCCGCCACGGCCGCCAGGCCTCGCCAACCGCGGTCGCCTGCGCTTTCATTGCCGCCGTAGCTGTTCGTGGCCACCACGAAATACCAGTACGGCGCGCCGGGCGCGGTGCCGGTGTCGAAGAAGTTGGTCGGGCTGCCGCCCGTGACCTTCACGTCGTCGAGATACCAGGTGTTGGAGGCCGAAACGAACCGGAACAGCACGTTCGTGGCGCCCGACAGATTCGGGGCGGTGGTCAGGACGTTGGTCACCGTGGCGCCCGCCGAACTGGCGGCAAACGGGCTGAGCGGCACCCAGGTGGCGCCCGCGTCCAAGCTGTAGTAATTCGTCCTCAGCGTACCGCTCGCGCCGGCGGTGGAATCGGCGTAGAACGTCAGTTGCGTGGGGTAGTTCACGAACGGCGACGTCAGCGCGTCGTTCGTGCCCAGGGCGCGGCAGGGCTGGGCCGCACCGTAATGCGTCGGATCGTTGTCGACGGCCGTTCCGACATCTGTCCAGTCGGCGAACGAAACGAAGTCTTCGTCCAGCAGCATATTGCCCGCGCGGAAAATCGTCGCGATGGCCGTGGCCGTGTCGAATTCGTCGAGCGTGTTCCGGTAGATCACGAAGCTGTCCGCCACGGAAACGTCGTTCCAGGTCACGTGCACGTAGTCCAGATGGGTTCCGTCCGTGGCCTGCACGTTGCCGGGCCCCGCCGGCGACAGGTCGCGCGTCATGACCGGCGCCGTCGCCGAATTCAGGCTGGCGCAGCCGCCGTTGCCTTCTGCGCGGACCCGGAAGTAGTACCACGAATTCGTGGCCAGGTTGGTGACCATCACGCTGGACGCCGCCACCAGGCGGTTGGAATAGCCCGGCAGGAAGGACGGCTCGCCCAGCCCCTGCTCGATCTTCCAGTTGTCCAGGTAGAACCGCTCGTTGGAGGCATTGATCGCCTGGAGTCGGACCTTGCAGATCGCCGTGCCGTTCGTGATGAGGTTGGTGTACGTCACCATGTCCGCCGTCAGGACGATGTTCGATCCCGACGGCAGCCAGGTCGTGCCGTTGGTGGTGACGTGGACCTGCACCCTGGAGGCATCGGATGCGGAATAGTACCGGGCGTCGAAGGTGAAGACGGCCTGGCCGCCGTTGGAGGAGAGGTTCAGCGCGGGCGTCGTCAGGTAGCCGCGCACGCTGCCGGTGCCCATCTTGACCTCGCCGCCGTTCTCATACACCGCCGCCCCGACCCACCCGGTGGTTTGCATGAAGGTGTTTAGTTCGCCGCTTTGGTCCGCGCCGCCGGGCACCGTGAAATTGTTGAAATTTTCGGACAGGACGGTGGCGATGCTGTCGCCTTCCATGAAAAACTCGTTGGTGCTGGCATCGATCCGGTAGCTGGCGGCGCCGGGCACCGGCGTCCAAGCCGCGGTGAAGTCCGTGCCGTTGGTTTCGCTGGCGTAGAGCCCCGTCGGCACCCCGCTGAAGCACGGCGTCGCGAAGCTCTTCTGCGCCCCGTAGACCGTGCCCGCGGCGTTGACCGCGTAGGCGCGCACGTAATAGGTCTGGTTGGCGACCAGGCCCGAGAGATAGTTGGTGAACGCGCCCGCGCCGCCGCCGGCCGCGACGTCCCGGCCATCGGCCACGGTCGGGTTCGGATTCACGCTCCAGACCACGCCGCGTTCGGTCACCAGGGTCGTGCCTTGTTCGGTCACCGTGCCGCCGCCGTTGGCGTAGCCGGCGGTGATGCCGGAGACGTCGGCGGTGGTCACCTTCGGCAGGTTGGGATCCATCCGGCGCCCCAGCGCGCCGCTGGTTTGGAAATCGCTCCGGCTGGCGCTGGTGGCGTTGGTCGCCGTGACCCAGTAGTAGTACTCGGTGCCCGGCGTGGCCGAGACGTCGTCGTAGCCCACGGCGTTGGCCACCGCCGTGTCCACGAAGGTGGCCGTCGCGGAATCGTTCGCGACGTTCCGCCAGATGCCGTAGCCCGTCTCGCCCGTTCCGTCCGTCCACGCCAAGGCCACCCGGTCGCTGTAGGTATCGTAGCTGGCCGTCAGGCCGGCGACTTCCGCCAGCTTGCGGTAGCCCGTGTCCGCCGAGCTCCAATCGCTGGTGCTCGAGCTCGAGGCAGCGATGGCCATGATCCAATAATGGTACTGCTGGCCCGGCACCGCCGAGACGTCGGTGGCCGGACTGGTCAGGATGCCCAGATCCCCCGCCCCGGCCGGGTCGGCATCGGTATCGCGATACACCCGGTACGACGTCGCCCCGTCCGACCCGGTCCAGGTGATTTCCACGTGGTTGGTCGACGTGCCGTCCGTGGCCGAGGTCGCCGTCGGCGCCATCACCCGGCGGAATCCGGTGTCCGGCTCGCTCCGCGGGCTGGAGCCCAGCGCGTTGGTCGCCGTCACCCAGTAATAATAGAAAATGCCCGGCGACGCCGTGGCGTCGTCGTAGGACGTGTCGTCCGCCGCGTTCGTGCCGATGGCCGTCGCCCCGCCGAAGGTGTTCAGGGTGTGCCGCCAGATCACGAAGCCCGTCTCGTTGGTGGCCGAATCGATCCAGCCGACTTCCACCAAGGTCGTGCTGGTGCCGTCCGAAGCCGTCAGCGACGACGGCACGTCCGGCGAACCGCTGCGGGTCGTCACGCTGTTGGTCGTCGACGGACCGCTGACGCAGCCGCCGTCGCCTTCCGTCCGGAGGCGGTAATAATAGGTCACCGCTTCCAGCAGGCCGGTCACGCTGACGCTGGTGCCGACCACCGGCCGGTCCTGGTAGCCGGGCACGTAGGCCCCCGCGCCCCCGCTGGCCTGCCAACCCTGGACCACCAGCCGGTCCACGCCCGCGCCGATGCTGCCGTTGGCGCCCAGCGTCTGCCAGCGGATCCGCGTGTCGGCGAAGCCCAGATGCGTCGTGTTGGTCAGCGTCGGCTGGACGGTCAGGGACGAACTCGGCGGCGTGGCCGTACCGACCACGGTCCAATCCACGCCGTTGTTGGTCGAAATGGAAACCGTGACGACGTTGTTGGCGGGGGCGGTGCCGCCGTAGGTGCGCGCCCGGAAATCCACCGTCAGGTTCGTGAAGCCAACGGTCGAGAACACCGGCGAGGTGACGACGGACGTCGGCTGCACCATCCCCACGTAGGAAGAACCCGACAGATTGTAGCCGCTCCAGCCGTTCGTGATGGCGCCCGGCGACGTCGCCGCGTTGCTGGCCAGCAGCATCCGGGTGCTGCTGCCGCCGCTTGCGGCGAAGTTCGTGGTCTCGCTCACGTCGATGTAGTACCCCGCCGCGCCCGCCACCGCATCCCAGGTCGCGGTGAAGTCGGCGTAGTTCGTCGCGCTGGCCCAGATCGTCGTCGGGGCGCCCGGCGCGGCCGTCTCGGCGTTGTCGTCGCTGCCGGCGGACCACAGCGTTTCGCTCACGTCGTAGGAGAACGCCCGGTAGTAGTAGACCGTGCAGGAATCCAGGCCCGTGTGGCTGGTGGTGGAGCCGGTGCCGTTGTAGATCAGCGTGCCGCCCGCGAACGGATTGCCCGCCGCCGGCGGCGTCCCGGACGGCGTCTCGAAATCGTCGGCGCCCGTCGTGTTGAACACGACCACCACGTTGTCGGCCGCGGCGTTGGCCGTGAACGCCAGATCGATCTGCGCCACGCCCGCCGCCGCCGCCGAAAATTCGTCCGGCGGTTCCACCGTGCTGCTCCCCGTCGTCACCGATCCCGTCGGCGAGTTGTCGCTCTCGCAGCTCCCCGCCTCCGACCGGATCCGGAAGTAGTATGTCGTGTCCTCGACCAGCCCCGTCACCGACGTGCTCGTGGCGCCCGTCACCTCCCGATCTTCGTAGCCGGGCACGTAGCCGCCGCTGCCGCCGCTGCCGGTCGCGAAGTTGTCGAAGTAGATCCGCCGCGTGGTGCCGTTGTTGCCAAACCGCCCGTAAATGCCGAAATACGACGACGTGTCGTAGGCCGCGTTCGTCAGCGTGCCGCCGTTGTTGGTCGGTTCGGCCGCATAGGTGAACCCGGTCGAGTAGTACAGCGTGAATTCCCCGCTGGCGTTGCGCGTCACGCGGAGGTTCAGACCGTTCCGCAGCGCGTTCCCCCCGAAATTGCCTGCCGCGCTGAAATTGCCCACCTTCGAGCTGCCGACGCCCGTCTTGCGCCACAGTTCGACGTAATCGGTGGTGCCATCCACGCCGATCTTCAGGTAGTAGCCTTGGAAGTCGTTGGTGGCGATGTCCCCCGTGAACGGGGCCGACGCCATCAGCACCACGCCGAAATAGTTCGCCGAGGACGGCTCGAAGTCGGTGCTCCCGAGCGAGAACTCCCACTCGCTGACTTCCGTGGACGGCGTCGACAAGCAGGCATAGGCGTTGGTGCCGTCCACGCCGACGAACGACTGGTCCGTCGCGGCGCTGCCGTTCGGCAGGGTTGCGTCCGTGATGATCAGATAGGCGGAGGTGTCGCCCGACCAGGTCAGGCTGCTGCTAAAGTTGCCGTCCGTGAAGTCGTCGGCTAGCCCGCCGCCGGTGAAGTCGCTGCTGGTGCTGACGTCGATTCGGTAGCCGGTGGCGCCGGAGACCGAGGTCCAGGCCGCGGTGAAGTCGGTGTAGTTCGTGGCGCTGGCCCAGGGCGTGCCGGGCGTCGCGGGGCAGGTCGTCGCCTGGTTGCCGCTCAGCGGCGTCCCGCCGAGGTAGTAGTTCACGTAGGCCCCGCTGCCGTTGTACTCGAAGACCGTCACATAGTACGTCGTGCCCGCCGTCAGGCCCGAAAGCGTGAAGTTTGTCGCCGACCCGCTGTAGCAGATCTTGTTGCCGTCGGCCTGGTCCGTCGCGCTCGCGAAGTTCGCGTTCACGCCCGAAGGCGCCACGCCATCGGCCGGCGTCCAACTGGTCGCCGAGCCTGCTCGCACCACCACGATGCGGTTCGCGCCATTGCCGTTCGCCCAACTGATCCCCATCTGGTTCAAGCCCACGTCCGAGAACAGCAGCGCCGAGGCGTGCGTGGTCGGCTCCGCCGCGGCGATCGTCTGCGTCCCGCCCGCCGTCGTCGAACCGGTCTTGGTCGCCGCGGTGAACGTCAGATCGCCCGTCGCCACCGCGCTTACGGCGATCGTATTGCCCGGCGTCGCTCCCGCCGCGACGTCCGCCGTGATGAAGACGTAGCCCGTGGCGCCCTTGGCGATCCCCTGGGTCAGCGAGGACAGCGAATGCGCGCCCGATCCCAAACTGGTCGAGATCGTGCCCAGCAACGTGTCGCTGCCCGTTTCCAGCGTAGCGTTGGCTGAATACCAAACCTTGAAGTTGTCCAAATCCGCGGCGGCGTAGGTGCCCGCCGAGGTGAAGCTCACGCCCGTCAGCGTCGCGGCGGCATTGGTCGCCGTCAACTGGAACTGGTGCAGGATATGGTTGTCCGTGCCCGCCGTCACGGATCCCGCCGCCACCTGCGTGCCGTTGTCCGCCAACGCGACGTAAGGCGTCCCCGCCACCGTCGTCACATTCGCCGCCGTCGAATTCACGCTCGTGCAGCTCCCCGCCCCTTCCGCGCGCACGCGGTAATAATAGGTCGTTTCGCTCGTCAACCCCGTCACCGACTGGCTCGTGCTCGCCACCGCCAGGTTCGAATAGCCCGGAACGTAGGAAGGATCGCCAGATCCGGATGAAATCGTGCCTTGAACCAAAATATCGTCGTTCGTGGTGTCGCTCTCGAAGCCCATCGAACCAGTGGCTTGTCCCGGCCATCCGATCAACCGGAAGGTGATCGCGCCGGAAACGTCCTGCAGCCCGCCAACGGATGCCAGACTGCCGGAAAGCGTATAATCCGTGTTGTCGCCAACGAAGTTGTTGGCCACCAGTAAATCGGCGGCATACGAATCGCAACTGGCGCGCAAAGCGACGCTGGATGCCCCCGTATTGCCACGCTGGAGCCGCAAAACGATGTTCGTGATGGACATCGAGTAGCCGCTCGCCGGCTGGATCGTCCACTCGAAGTAGTTGCCATCCGCCAAGCTTTCGTCGGCGCTCGCATTGCCATCCCAACCATTGGCCGCAAAACGGTTGGCGTTGTTGACCGCGGCGATGCTCGATCCGCGCGTGATATAGGCCGGAGATTGCATGTTGGCCGCCGCATAGGTAGAGGTTCCCTGCGCTTCGCTGCCGACGTAGCTTCCGAAGTTAAAAGCCACCAGATTGGTGCTTACGGCTCCGCCGCCGGCTTGGAAATTCGCATAGGTGCTGACGTCGAGCCGATAGCCGCTGGCGCCGGTCGAGGCAGCCCAGCGCGCGGTGAAGTCGGTGCTGTTCGTCGGATTGGCGTAGAGGCCGGTCGGCGCGGCCGGACCGTCCGTCTCGTCGAGATCCGTCAGCGCCGACGAATAATTCGTGCCGTTGTAGCTCCACGCCGAGTAGTCGTACTCGGTGCAGGCGGAGAGCCCCGTGTGGTTTTGCGGCGACGTGCCGCCCGCATAGACCACCGTGCCGCCCGCGAACGGCTGCCCCACCGCCGGCACCGCGCCCGCCGGCGTCGAGAAGGTTCCGTCCGCATCGTACACGATCACCACCGGATCGTTGCTGCTGTTCCGCGTGAAGGCCAGCTGGATGACGTCCGCCCCCGTCGCCGTGGCGCTGAACGCCGTCGGCGCGTCCGGCGTGCGCGGCGTGAACTTCAGCGTCAGGCTGCCTTCGTCGATGCTGAACGAGCCGCCGCCCAGGTCGTGGGCGAAGTTGCTGGCGTCGATGGCGAACCGGCCGGCGTCGAAGCCGCTGACCGTGCCGTCCACGATGGTCCATTCATAGGACTTGGAAGAATCGAAGCCCGTGGAAGAACCGTACAGATGGATGGTGAACGTGCCGGTGCCGTTGACGGCGATGGTGCCGTCGGCGTCGATCAGGTCCCAACCCGTGCCGGCCGCGCCGTCCACGTTGGCCATGTCCACGCGCAACGCGCCGCCGGCCTGCAACGTCACGGCCCCCGCCGCCAGCGTGGCGCGCGCGCCGACGCTGTTGCCCGGATCCACCGTTCCGCCGATGGTCAGGTCGCCGACCTGCCCGTCGCCCATCAGGGTCGCGCCGGAAGCCACCGCCACGTCCGAATTCGCCAGCGAACCGCTCACCAACAGCGTGCCCGCGCTCACCGTCGTGTTGCCGCTCAAAGAGCTGCTGCCGGACAGCGTCAACGTGCCCGCCCCGTTCTTCGTTAGCGTGCCCGTGCCGGAAATCTGCCCCGCATAGGTTGCGCCGTCCGACCGGTGCCAGACCAAGGCCGCGTTGTTGACGACGTTGGCCGCCACGGAACCGACCGTTCCATTGTTGCCGATCTGGATCGTTCCGGCGGAGTTCGTCAGCGCCCCCGCGAACGTGTTTTCACCCGTCAGCAGCAGGGTGCCCGCGCCCGTCTTGCCCAGGCCGCCGGAACCGGAAATCGCCGCCGGATAGGTCAGCGTGTAGCCGTCGTCCACTTCGATGAACCCGTTGTTGGCGCCCAGCGTGGTGGAATAGTATTGATGGAGAGAGAAGGACGCCGTCGCCCGCAGCGTGCCGCCGTTGAGGGTGATCTTGTCCGCATAAGCCCCGCTCGGGTCGGCGCCGAGGTTGCGGGAAGCGGAAACGCTCACCGTGCCGCCCTGCACCGTCACCTTCTTGTCGTGGGTGCTCGTGCCGGAGAACGCCAGCGTGCCCGCGCCGGTCTTCGTGATTTCGCCGCCGCCGCTGTCGCCGCTCACCGTGCCGCCGACCGTCAGGGTCTTGCCGCCGGCCACGTCGACGACGAACAAGTCGTCGGCTTGCTCGTTGATCGCCAAGGCGCCGCTCAAGGTCGCGGTCTCGGTCGCCTTCAGGTATTTGACGCCGGTGGTTTCGGTGCGAATCGTCACGTTGTTGCCCACCGTGACCGCCGCGCCCAATTTCAGCGCCGCCGCATAGCCGCCGGAATCCTGGCCGACGTAGATGCCGCCGGTGCCCGCCGCGTTGGCGTGATTCAGCGTCAGCGTGCCGTTGTCGACGTAGGTGCCGTTGTCGTACGTGTTGTCGCCGCCCAGCACCAGCTCGCCGCCTTGGTTCTTCACGATCTGGTAGCTGCCCGAACCGTCCGTGACGACGCCGTTGTAGACGTTGGTCTTGTTGTCCGCCACGCCCCACCACATCCAATTGGACATCGTCAGGCCGCGGTTGGCGTTCAGCGTGAAACTGTCCGCCGCCACGAAAGCCGCCCCGGCGGCCGAGATCCGCAGATGCCCCGGCGTCGCCGATCCCGGCGCCGTGCCCAGCGCGCTGTCGTTGTAGATCTGCAGCGTGCCGCCCGCGATGTCCGTATACAAGGTATAGGTGTTCGTGTTGTTCAGCGTCACGCTGCCGGTTCCCAGCTTCTTCAGGAAGTTCGGGCTGGTCAGGTTGGTGCACTTGGCGTTCAACCCGTCCGTGATCTTGCCGGCGATCACGTTCGTGACGCTGCCGCCACCCACCTCCACGTAGCCCAGGTTCGTGACCGTCGTGTCCTGCGACCAGAAGGCGTCGCGCTGCGCGCCGTCGGCCCAATCGTCGTAATAATAGAGGGAGTAGCCGTCGATGTGATCCGTGTCCGTCGGGCTGTTCGGCATGGTCAGGTCGTACTTCGGCGTCTGGCCCACGATGTTCGCCGAGAATTCCTTGGAGGACAAGACGTAGTACTCCAGCGTGAGAATGGTCGAATAGGCCCACGGACGGATGCCCGACCAGCTCGACGCGCCCGCTTGCGACGTCACGTACAGATCGCCGTAGCTGTTGCCGCATTCGATGTAGCCGCGGGTATTGCTGTGCCGGTTCGCCCACGAACCCGTCGCTGCTCCGTCGTTCAGCGACACGCCCAGGATGCCGAACGGCGAATAGCCGCGCACGCTGACGCGGAACCGGTCGCCAGGCTGCAGTTCGCGCGGCCCGCCGCCGCCGGTGCCGGACGTCCGGAAATTCCGCCAAGCCACGACCTGCTTGTTGCCTCCGTGCGCCCACATGCCCAGGTTCGTCGTCCCGCTGTCGTAAATGTCGCCGCCGTCCGTGAACTTGGCGTAGTACGTGGCCTGCTGGATGAAAGCCACTTCGCCCGGCACGCAGGTGGCCTCCGCCGTCGCCTGGCTGCCGTTCAGCGGCGTTCCGCCGATGTAGTAGTTCACCTCGGTGCTCGACCCGTTGTACTCGAAGATCTTCACGTGATAGGTCGTCTCCGCCGTCAGCCCCGACAGCGTGAAGTTCGTCGCGGACCCGTTGTAGCAGATCTTGTTGCCATCGGCGTCCTGGGCCGACGCCGTCGTGAAGTTGGCGTTGATGGTCCCCCCGGGCGCCGTTCCGTCCGTCGGCGTCCAATTCACCGCCGCGCCCTCCCGCACCACCACGATGCGGTTCGCGCCGTTGCCGTTGGCCCAGCTGATGCCCATCTGGACGTCGCTCACGCCCGAGAACAGCAAGGCCGACGCGTGCCCGGCCGGTTCGGCCGCCAACGTGCTGCGGCTGCCCGTAGCCGGACTCGTCTGGCGATAATTGATGCCCTGATCCGGGAGGCTGTCCGCCGCGGTGCCCTTGAAGGCATAGACCGCCACGTGGTAGGTCGTGCCCGCCGTCAGCCCGGTCACGTCCACCTGCGCCGACGAACTGTCGTCCCCGCGGAACACCACGTAGCTGCTGTTGCCCAGGTTTGCGCCGCTCATGAACGTCGTGCTGGCGTTGTGCGTGACGCCGTCCGTCGGACCGTCGGCCACCGCGCTCGCCGCGCGCACGACGACGATCGCGCCGTCGCTGTTGGCGCCCGGCGTCCAGGTGATGCGCAGGCCCGTCGCCGTCACGTTGGCGAAGGTCACGCCGCTGGCCTGGCCCGGTTCGGTGTGGAAGCTGCCCTGCGGCGAATAGCTCGTGCCAACCGCATTCACCGCATAGCCGCGGTAATAGTACTTCGTGCCCTGGCTCAGAGTGCTGCGCGCGTGCGAGAACGCCGCCACGGCCGTCCCGCCTTCCGCGGCTCCGTTCTCCGTTACCGGCGAACCCGTGGTGTTGTAGACCGTGCCGCGGGAACTCAGCGTCGCACCGCCGTTGGCCGTCACCGTCGCGCCCAGCGTCGCCGCCGTCTGGCCGATGGACGTCGCCGTCGGCGTCGTCAGCGTCGGCGCCGTGATGATCGTCTGCTGCGCGCCGTCCGCGTCGCCGCTCTCCGTGCCCGTCGTCGTCACGTCGGCCGTGTCGAGACTGGCCGTGAGCGTCCGACCCGCCGTCGGCGCGGCCGCCACGTCGGCGATCAACAAATAGTTCCGCGCGGCCGAAAGCCCCGTCTGGCTGCTCATCACAAAGGTGATCGTCGCCCCGATGGCCTTCGTGTCCGACACCACGGTTTCGCCGCCGTCCACCACGCCGTCGCCGTCCGCGTCGTACACGATCTCGAAGTTGCTCAGGTCGGAGCTGGTCGCCGTGCCAGCGACATCCACCACCAGGCCGGTGAAGTCGAAACTGCCGGACGCCGGCGTCAACGTGAACCCGAACAAAACCGCATTGGCCGTGCCCGCCGCGAGGGTCCCCGCCCCCGGCGAGTTCGCGTGCAGGCCGATCGTCACCGCCGAGGTGATCGTCTGCGCCCCGCCCGCCGACGTCAAACCGCTCTTGCTGGCCGAAGAAAACGTCACGTCGCTCGTGGTGATGGCGCTCACGTTGATCGTCTTGCCCGCCGCCGCCGCCGAATCGACGTCCGCCGTAATGAAAACGTAGCCCGTGCTGCTGGAGTTGATCGTCTGGGTCAACCCGGAAACGCCATGGGTGCCCGGGCCCAGGTTGGACGTGATGTCGCTCCCGAGCTGCAGGTTGTCCCCCGTCGTCGCCAGCGAGTTGTCTGCGGAATACCAAACTTCGAAGTTGTCCAGATCGCTGGCCGAATAGGTTCCGGCCGACGTGAAGCTCACGCCCGTCAGCGTCGCGTTGGCCGTCGCCACCGCCAGGCTGAACTGGTGCAGGATATGCCCCGTCGTGCCGGCCGCGACGTTCGCCGCCGCCACCTGCGTGCCGTTGTTCGCCAGCGTCACGCTCGGCGTCGAGGCGCTCGTCGTCACGTTCGAGACGCTCGAATTCGCGCTCGTCCCGCACGCGTTCAACGCCCGCACCCGGTAATAGTACGTCGAAGCCGCGCTCAGCCCCGTCACCGGATAGGTCAGCACGTTGTCCACGTCCCGATCCTGGTAGCCGAAAACGTAGGTTGCCGTGTCCTGATCCCCGGTCAAAGAGACGTCGTCGACGCGAAACTCGGTCGTGGACGAAGAAGTGAAGCGAATGCGGAGATTTGCGCCCGCCATGCTGTCCGGCACGTCAAGGGTGCGGTAATACCACGTGGCCGTGCCTGAGCCAGTCGGGAGCGAAACCGTGCCGCACGACACCCAATCGCTACCGTTTGTGCTGGCTTCAACCACAAAGGTACTGCCATCTTCGGCGGTCGAGCCTTTCCGAACGCCGAAAGAAAGCTCCATGTCTGAATAGCCGGACGAATCGATGCCGGAAACCGTGAAATACTCGTTGGCGGTATTGAGCATCACGTTGAAGGAGCCCGATGCGCCCGTGTAGCCGCTCGACGTGCTGGTGTTGCGCATGTCGCCCGTTCCGCTCATGGTCAAGGCTGTGTTCACGAAACGGCTGTTGCTTTCATGGGTAGCGATGGAATCCCCGTTGTTTCCGGATGCGCCCATGGTTTCGGTCGTGATGATGTCCCCAGAGCCGCCGCCAAAAGCGGTCGAACTGACGTCCAGCCGGTATTCGGTGGCGCCGGAGGCGGCCTCCCAGTTGGCGGTGAAGCCAGAGGAGGTGACGCTCGTTTCCGCCGAGAGCGTCGGCGCGGCGGGCGCGGTATTGATAGTGACGGCCAGGGTGCGCGCCGAACTGGAACCGCAATCGTTGTCGGCCGTCACCGTCACGTTGCCGGAGCTGGAGCCGAAGGTCACCGTGATCGAGGTCGTGCCGTCGCCGGCCGTGATCGTCGCGCCGCTGGGCACGCCCCAGGTATAGCCCGTCGCACCGCTGACCGCGCTGATCGAATAGGTTTCGCCGCTGGCACCCGAGCAGACCGTCGCGTTGCCCGTGATCGTCCCGGGCTGGGCCGGCGCCGTGGCGATCGTGATGGCCTTGCTGCTGGCCGAACTGCTGCCGGACGCGTTGTCGGCCGTCACCGTCACGTTGCCGGCCGTGGAGCCGAAGGTCACCGTGATCGAGGTCGTGCCGTCGCCCGCCGTGATCGAGGCGCCGGTCGGCACCGTCCAGGTGTAGCCCGACGCGCCCGTCACCGCATCGATCGAATAGGTTTGGCCGCTCGCGCCGGAGCATACCGTGGCATTGCCCGTGATCGTGCCCGGCGTCGGCGGAATCGTGGTTCGGTTCGCCGAGGCGCCGGACGAGTAGTAGCTGTTGTTCACGCTGTAGAGCTTGTAGTAGTAGGTCGTGCCCGCCGTGCGGCCGGTGTCCGTGACGGTCGTTCCGGACCCGTTGTAGATGACCGGATCGCCGCCGATGGAATCGACGCCCGCCGTGTAGGCCTGTCCGTCGGTCGGAGCGGTGAACGAGCTGTCCGTGCTCCGCACCACCATGACGTTCTTGCTGTTCCACAGCGACCAGTTCAGCGTGATCGCGCTCGCCGTCGCCGAGACCGTGCCCACGGTCGGATCGGTCAGCGCGCTGACGGTCACCGTCAAGGTCGCGTTCGACCCGTTCCACGCCATGTCCGTCCAGCCAGCGTTGCTGGCCTTGTACCAGAAGTTCGTGCCGAAGGGGCTGCTGTAATCCATCTGGACGCCCCAGTACCACGTGCCCGTCGCGGTGAAGACGCCGGAGGTGACCGACTTGCCATCCCCGCTCACGTAGCCGCTCCAACTGCCCGCCGTGCCGCCGGTCAAATCGGCGTTGTTGTACCGCATCCACAAGCGGCCCTGGCCCCAGTTCCCGCTGATCGTCCCCCACGCTTCCAGAGTGAAGACCTTGGCCGTGTCGCCCAGATAGATCGTCCCCGCCGGCGTTCCGGGCGAGGCGCTGCCGCTGGTGTTCCGCGCCTGCGGCATGTCCGTCGTCAGCGAGAGCGAATACCCCGCGCTTTCGCAGCCCGTCGTGGTGTTCCGCACCGTCAGCGTGCCGGCGTAGGTCGCCGCCGCCACGGCATACGGGATCGCCACCGCGATCGGGCTCGCCGGCAGGGCCGTATAGGCCACGTCGGTGAAGCCCGCCGCCTCGGCGGTGCCGTCCCAGTTGATGGCATATTGGCTGGGGCTGCCGGCGGTGGCCGAATAGGTCAAGGTGGTGGCCGTCGTGCCGTACGCCGTCGGCAGGGAACCCAAGGTGATCGTCGGCGCGGCGTTCACCGTCAGCACGCCGCGGCTGGAACTGGACGTTTCGCCGCCGTAGGAGTTGTACGCCACCACGTCGTAGGTTCCCGCGTCGGCGCTTTCCAGATTGCCGATCGTCAGCGTGGCCGTCGTCGCCCCCGAAATGTCCCCGCCGTTCGCCAGCGGCCTCTGGCCCAGATCGCCGCTCCAAGTGGCATAATTCCCCGCGTTGTCGTCGTAGAGCGGGCAATTGGCGAAACCGCCGGCGCGGAGGTTGTTGATGAAGAAGTTGTACGCGTCGCCGCTGCCGGAGTTGTAGTTCCACGCCCGGAACCGGGTGATCGAACCCGTCGTGATGTACGTTCCGCTCGTGGAATAGGTGGACCCGCCCTTGATCTTGACCTGCATGGAGAACGTGGTGCTCGTCAGGTTCGACACCGTGATTTCCAAGCCGTCGTCCGTGTAGGGAATGGTCGTGACCACCGACCCGCCGCTCCGGTTGAGCGTGTAGTAGCTGCCGCCGCCGGCCATGTAGAATTCCAGCATGGTGCTGCCGCTGCTGTTGAGCAGCGCGATGCCGACGGACTTGCCGCTGTTGATCCAACCGTTGTCCATTTCGACGTAGATCACCTGGCCCGTGGCCAAGGCGCCGAAATCGCGCGTGCACTCCGTGCTGGCACCGCTGTTGTTCCACAGGCCAAACGCCTGGCCGCCCGTGTTGATGTTCGTGCTCGACCCGTCGCCGTTGTTCGCCGACGTCCCCAGGAACGTGCCGCCGCCGCCCGCCGTGATCGACCAGGCGCTGCCCCAGCCCGAACCGCGCTTCCGCCACGCGTAGACCGGCGTGCCCGACGCCGCCACCGTCAGGTTCACGCTCGCCCCGGCGCAGCCCGCGTAGCTCGCGTCCGGCTGCGTCGTGATCGCTGCCGGCGAAGCCGAGGCGGACGTCGCCTGGCTACCGCTGGCCTCCGTGCCGGCGGTGTAGTACGTCGCGTAGGTCGTCGTGCCGTTGTACTCGAAGATCGTCACGTGGTAGGTCGTCGAGGCGCTCAGACCCGAGAGCGCGAAGCTCGTGCCCGTTCCGTCGTAACAAACCTTGTTCCCGCTGCCCTGGTCCGTGGCGCTGGTATAGTTCGCGTTCGCGGTATAGGCCGTTCCGTCCACCGGCGTCCAGCTCGTGGCCGAACCCGACCGCACCACCACGATCCGCCGCTCGCCGTTGCCGCTCGTCCAGTTCACCGTCATGCCGCTCGATGTCACGTCGGTGAACGACCCCACCGAACCGTTCGACGTCGGCGCCGCGGCCACGAACGTCTGCGCCCCGCCCGCCGACGTCGGCCCGCCCGAAACGGTGCCCGCGGCGAACGTCACGTCGCCGTTGGCAATGGCGTTGATGCTGACGGCATGGCCATAATCCGCGCTCCCGGCCACGTCCGCCGTGATGAAGAAGTAGCCCGTGCTGCCGCTGTTGATCGTCTGGCTGAGCGACGAAAACGACTTCGCGCCCGCCGCCGCCGGAGTCGAAATCGTGCCCAGCGTCGAATCGCTGCCCGTGTCCAAGGTTGCATCGGTCGAATACCACAGCTTCAGGTTCGTCAAGTCGTTCGCGTCATACGTGCCCGCCGTCGTGAACGCCAGCGTGTTCAGCGTGGCGTTCGCCGTCGAAACCGCCGCGCTGAACTTGATCAGCACCTGGTTGACCGCCCCCGTCGCCACGTTCGCCGTCGCCACCGTCCCGTTGTCCGCGATCGTGATCGCGGGCGTCGAGGCCACATCCGCAACTGTGCCCTCCAAGAACATGTCCGCCGTGTTCGCGGCCCCTCGGTTGAAGATGTACCAAGGGCCCGTTCCAGCGGAAGCATTGGTAGGCGTGCACACGAACTTGACGATGTTAGTGCAGTCCTGCAACGCGGCGACGCCGTTCAACGGGATGTTGGTGACACCGCCGGTATTGACCGTAACTTCGAAACGAATTCTGTCGATATCGACCAGCGCCCCCCCGTTGAGGGAGTATTGGATCAATCCGTTGGTGGGGCCCGTGGCGGTGCGCCGATAGTTGATCACCAAATTCGTATAATTGATTTTCTTCCCTGCCGCCGGCTGCGTCGCGAACCACCAGGAGGACGTGTTCGATTGGAATCCCGTTCCACCCCATGCTTGGGCGGCTGCCGAACCCGAATTGCCCGCCTTTTTTACCAGGTTGGTGCAAACCGTGTTGGTGATGAGCACACCGCTCAGCAGATTGGACGGCGCCAGAGGACTGGTGCCATAGGAGGTCTGGTTGGTCACATCCCAGCCGACCAGCATGTCGGCTAGCGCCGCCCGTGGCGTGAGAGCGCACAAGACGAGGGCCGCTCCGAGCAAAGGGGTCAGGCCTTGCATCGTGGCATTTCTGCGTTTAGGCCCGGGGGCGTTCTCCGCCGGCGGGACGCAGCGGGCGCCGGCGCGGCGTCCGAAAAGGGATTGGAGCATGATCATGATTCGGTTCTCCCGGGCAGGGATGGTTCCGTGGTTCGTCGTCGCAGAAATCGTCATGGTTCCGTCCTCGAAATCGTCGAAATCCGTTTGGTCGCCCCCCCCGCCGGAGCGGCGCCCCGGCCCACAGAAAACCCCGGCGCGCCGATGGCGCACTTCGCGGCGGTCGCTGTGAAGATCCGGATCATGTCGGCTCCTAGGGCACCAGGCGAACGCGGAACGTGCCGGTGAAGCGCTCCTCGACGTCCACCCACATTTCCATCTCGTACTCGCCGGGGCCGGCGGTCACGATGCCGTTCGCATCGCCCAGCACGGGCACGGTGATGAAGTCCGGCGGCGCGACGGTCACGAAGGCCGGCGGCGCACCGGTGGCGTTCGCCAAGGCGGGCACATACTGGAGCTGGTATTTCTTGCCGGGCACGGATTGCCACTTCACGCGCACGGGCCGGGGCGCTTCCTCGCCGTTGCCCAGCGGAGCCACGGCCGGTTCGCGCGTCACGAGCCGGAAGGCCAGCAGCGAGGTGGCGTCGTCTGGCGCGGTGCCGGCGAGCCATTCGGCGTAGTCGCTCATGCCGTCGTCGTCGTAGTCGGGCGTGAGCCGGTCGTCGATGCCCAGCAGCGCCTCGTGCGAATCGCTCAAGCCGTCGCCGTCGGAATCGGCCGCGTTCAGGGCCTGCATGGCGCCGAACGCGAAGACGACGGCGGTTTCGTTCGACTTCACTTCGACGGGCGCGGAGTCGGCGTAGAACGTGGCTTCGGCGGCGGTCGGCGCGTTGAAGGCGCGGGCGAAAATCCGGGTGCCCGCCGGGGGGCGTTTGGTCAACACCAAGCAGAACAGGCCCGAATCGGCCGTCGAGGCGTTCAGGCCCATGCCCGCCGCATCGGCGGCGTTCGTCGACACCTTCGGATTGTAGACTTCGCTGGCCGCGCCGTTGGTGCCGGGCGCGAAAATTTCGCCGAGCACGTTGCGGTTCGTGTAGGCGTAGCGCACTTCCACCAAGGGCCGCGACCCCGCGCCGGCCGCCGAAGGCGAACCCCGCATGAGGCGGCCGCATTCGTCGTGCAACGGCACCACGTTGCCGGCATACAGCGGCATGGCGATGCCTTGGGCGCCTTGCCCCCAGGCGCAGGCGGCCGACAAACAAAAAACCGCTGCGATCGCCGCCCGTCCCGGATGGCCTGAATGGTTCTGTTTTGCGCTCATCTTCGCTCTCGTTTGCGCCGCGGCGCGATCCATATGGTCACTTTCATGAATCCATATATTTCGACAATCCACCTAGTTGTTCAGTATAGGATAAATAAATGCGCAAACCAAGTTAGGTTCGTATTAGGAAATTGTAGGCATTTTTCCCGCACATCCGATCCCGAGCGCTGTAGCAATTCTTTGACCTTGGCCAGAAAACAAACATGGATCGTCCATGTTTTCATTGTGAGGATATTTCCCCGCCTAAAAACGCCCGCCACGCTCTCATTATCGGCTTGACGAGTATAACGGTTTACATTTTCGTTTTGCAACAAGTTAAGGCAAACGAAGCCTGCATATAACCTAAGATTTAGGTTCGCGCTGCGGCGACGACGGACATGGGGCGGGCTGTTTCATGCCGGCCAGCCCCCCGCCCCCTTCCCCGAACAATCGATGCGACTACTTCGCCGCCTTTTCGGAGGCGAAACGCACGTCTTCTTCCAACCGTTCCCGTTCCCCGGCCGCGAAGCCTTTCCAGCAGGCGGCCTTCTTGGCCAAGGCCTGCAAGGCGCCGAGTTCGGGTTTGAAACGCGCCAGCGCGGCGGGTTCGTGCCGCGCCACGCGCGACAGCAGGACGCTCAGCACCACGAGCGCATCGCGCCCGCCCCCCTGCGCCTCGCGCCGGAACTCCACGAGGCAGCGGCCGGCCGCCTGCCCGATGGTGTAGTTCTCCGACCGCAGCGTTTCGTAGAACGTCTCCACGACGGCGCAGCGCAATTCGAAATAGGCGATTGCAGGCACGTCAGGGCGTCCGGTAGAGGACTTCCAACTCGACGTTGGGATACGCGGCCAGGAATTGCTTCATCACGTTCCAGCAGCTGGTGCACGGATACAGTTCCGTGAAGAGGCAGATGCGGCCCGCCGCGGCGGGATCGGGCAGCCGCGCGGCGACGTCTTCGAGAATCTTGAATTCCGTGTCGACGTCGCGCTGCCAGCAATCGGCGCCTTCGGGAACGTCGTTTTGGTTCACGCACAGGGT
>Ga0116170_10000400_pt1 | contig 45697 bp, 50 predicted proteins | sample AD_JPNHW1_MetaG_FD_89797 | JGI IMG/M metagenome (GOLD analysis project Ga0116170, IMG submission 89797) | Active sludge microbial communities of municipal wastewater-treating anaerobic digesters from Japan - AD_JPNHW1_MetaG | ecosystem: Engineered > Bioreactor > Anaerobic > Digestate | place... | reverse complement strand
CTTTCATTAAGGTGTTTCTCAATAATTTCTTTTGGTGTTAATGTGGGATACATAGTTAAAACAGTTTTTTTCGTAATATGAACCTCTTGGTCATCTCCTAGTATTTGTTTTATTCTTGCAACAAGTTCCTTTGCATCATCTGGGACTTTGCCAAATTCACGGTCTATTTTTGTTTGAGTACGACGAAATAGTCGACCAAGTCCATCTCTGATTTCCTCTCCTATTCGGAGTGGAATAGAAAAGAATTTACTCATTGGTTTTGGGGCCTTACTTATATTCGCACTAAATGATACTGGATTTAAATGTTTTGAATTTTGATTAATCAAGTTTATATTTGTATTATTTGGGTTTACTATTGTAGCATCTATTCGTCTGAGCATTCATTTAACCTCCTGAGTTCTATCCTATTAAACCACATAAAAGAAAAAAATTGATAGTTTATTGCAAATATTTAAATAATTGCAATATTTCTTTGTAGAATAATTCGAACGAATAGTGTTATTATTTCCCACCTCAATGTATAATATTTAAGCGAAAAAGCGAACTTTTAAACTTTTATATTTTTATCTGCAAAGTCATTTCGGAACCCTGTGGGGTATATGGGTTCGCTCAATATAAATTTTTAACTCAAAAAGGGCCCTCGGGGCGTGTATAGAATTTCTTTTTTTAATGAGTTTAAGGTGGTCGTGTTGGTAAACATGGTAATTTTATGGTAATCGTGCATCGGATTTTACAGATTTTGAGCGAACTTGAGAGAATTTAAGCGATGAAGCCCAATGTCCGCAATGGCATCAGGGAGTACATAAGGGTAAAACACAGAACTGGAGCGAATTTCAGTGTGCGAAGCTCATAATCCTTTGGTCGCTGGTTCGAATCCAGCCGGGCCCAGTTTTTTAAAACTCTCTTTTATAGAGAGTTTTTTTATACCCGGCAGGATTCGAACCTCTAAATATTTTGTTTCGAGCTATGCTCGCTTTTGCTCGCATTACGCTCAAAACGTCCAGCCGGGCCCAGTTTTTTAAAACTCTCTTTTATAGAGAGTTTTTTTATACCCGGCAATAAATAAAAATATTTATATTAAAATTCTACAACAACTGCTTCAGCATTTTTTCCAACGCCTCGATTAAATCAAAACGAGGCTGAATTAAAATTTTATGTTCAATTATTTCTGCTGCCTCTTTAACGGAAATCCCTTTTTCTTTAATCATATAAAGGGCTCCCATATAAAAAGGCTCGTCCTTTGCCCTAAAAGAATGCAATAAAACCGGACCTTTTGCTTCTTTCATTTTATTAACAATTCCACGATAACAAGCTTTGATATTTTTAGGATCTGCTATATCGTCCAAACCTAAATACTTGAGCCCCAAATTTTTTGCAAATTTTTTTGTTCCCATTATTTTATCATAATCAAAATCGATAACCGTAGCCTTTTTATTTGCAAGAAAAATCATGTCGTTATCGCTCATTGGCCATGCCCCTACAAAAAAATCCCTGCTTTTATCTACACAGGCATAATCATACGTTTTTGATTCTAAAAACGAACTAAAATCACTTGAGCCAATATCGCTGGACGTAAAGCTGACATTTCGATTAAGCCTGCTTTTATCGATTTTGGAACTAAATGCTATACTGTTAAAACCTATAGGTGAAATCATTTTTACCTTAAAAAGAGTTTTGCTATTATGTAATTAATAATGACCCTAAAAAAAATAATTGCTAAAAACCCACCTTATTGTAAAGAAGTGTATCATTTTATATTAAAACACTAAAGTTTTACCTCAAAAACCCGAAATTACTGCCATAGGATAAAGTATCGAAATTTAAGGAGAAAATAAAATGTATCCCAGTTATACTTGGCCAGGTGCTTGCAGTATCAGTGGCGAATTAAAATTATTACTTAAAAAAATCAAAGAATTTATCGATTCTTTGACAAAAAGAATTAATAAAATCTAGCCCCGTTGGTAAATAGCTGAAAGAGCAGATGAAAAAGCCTCGATTTTTGGGAAAATCGAGGCTTTTTCATCTGCGACCTTAGAAGTGTGAAAACCTTGCCGACTGCGGGTTAGCCGGCGGTAAGGTTTGAAACCGGACATCAGATTTTAAGGAAAAAAGTTCTTTTTTTCCTTAAAATCGAAAGATAAAGCGGCGGATTTTCGTTTCACGAAAATCCGCCGCTTTATCTTATCTTAATTCTTAATTATATCTTCTTAAATATCAAAGAAGCATTATGCCCGCCAAACCCGAATGAATTTGTCAAAGCTGCACTAACTTCTTTTTTTCTTGTTTTATGAGGAACATAATCAAGATTAGCAACTTCTTCATCTTGATTATCAAGATTAATGGTAGGTGGCACAACTCCTTCATTTATTGCTTTTATACAAACAATGCTCTCTGCCGCACCTGTTGCTCCGAGCATATGACCGTGCATACTTTTTGTTGAACTTACAAGAAGATTTTTATTTACATCAAGGTCACCAAAGACTTTTGCAATGGCATGGGATTCAGCGGCATCGCCCAATCCTGTACTTGTTCCATGAGAATTTATATATTGTATTTCTTCGGGTTTAAGATTTGCATCTTTAAGCGCAAATTCCATTGCTTTTTGCGCACCTGTACCTTCAGGATCAGGAGCTACAATATCATAAGCATCGGCTGTTTGACCATAGCCTACTATTTCTGCATAAATTTTAGCACCTCTTGCTTTGGCATGCTCATACTCTTCCATTATCAAAACACCGGCTCCTTCTGCCATAACAAAACCGTCTCTGTCTTTGTCATAAGGTCTTGAAGCCCTTTGAGGCTCGTCGTTTCTTCTTGAAAGTGTTCTTGCACTTGTAAAAGCACCTATTCCAAGATTACAAATTGTAGCTTCACAACCGCCTGCAAGTATTACATCAGCATCTCCGTATTGTATAGATCTGAATGCGTCTCCTATAGAATGTGAGCCTGTTGCACAAGCTGATACAACGGCTTTGTTTACACCTTTATAGCCGTATTTCATTGACACTCTGCCTGAGCTCATATCAACAATTAACATAGGGATTGTAAAAGGCGAACATTTTGTAGGTCCTCTTTCAATCATAGCTATGTGGTTTTTTTCAAAGGTATGAAACCCGCCTGCTGCAGAACTTACCATAACTCCGTATCTGTAAGGATCAAAGTCTGTAATCTTATCCAACCCTGCATCTTTGATTGCTTCATCTGAGGCAACAAGTGCAAATTGGGTAAAGCGATCCATTTTTTTTGCTTCCTTGGGATCCATGTAATCTTCGGGATTAAAATCAAGGACTTGTCCTGCAATCTTTACATGATGCTTTTCTAAATCCATGCCCTGAATTGTTCTTATAGCACTTTTGCCTTCTAAAAGGCTTTTCCAAAAAATATCAGTACCCACACCAAAAGGTGACACCATCCCGATACCTGTTATTACTACTCTTTTTTTATCCATAAGTTTTTACCTTTTTACTAGTTTGATAAAAATAAACATATAACAAGGAGGGGATTTCTCCCTTAATTAAGAGAACTTAAAGCCCCTCTCTTGTTACAGCTTAACCTTAAAATCGATTACGAATGAGAATCGATATAGTTTACAGCATCTTGAACTGTTTGAATTTTTTCAGCTTCTTCGTCAGGAATTTCGCATCCGAACTCTTCTTCAAAAGCCATTACCAACTCAACAGTATCCAATGAATCTGCACCTAAATCGCCCGTAAAGCTTGCTTCAGGAGTTACGAGTGCTTCATCAACGCTCAACTGTTCAACTACTACTTTTTTAACTTTTTCTAATGTGCTCATTTTCTTTCCCTTTTCTTTGTGTTTCTCTTAACTATCCATAAAAATTATACCGATTAAAGAATTTTTTGCAAGAAATTAACATAAAAAAATGCTTATTGTTAAGTTCTTTGAATTTTTGGTCAAATGACCAATCCACCGTCAACTTGTAGAACTTGACCCGTGATGTAAGTAGCGTCCATAGCCAAAAACTTAACTGCGGCGGCTATATCTTCAACTTCACCAAGCCTTCTGAGCGGAATATGTTCTTCTATTCCGTCCAATTTAAGCTCTCTGGTCATTGCGGTATTAATAAATCCAGGCGCAACAGCGTTCACACGGATGTTTCTTGAACCCAATTCTTTTGCCATTGACCTTGTAAGCCCTATTAAACCTGCTTTTGCAGCTGAATAATTAGGTTGACCGGCATTTCCGTAAACTCCTGCTATACTTGCCATGTTTATGATAGAACCAAAACGCTGTTTCATCATAACTTTAACAACAGGTGTTGAAACATAAAACGCACTGTTTAAATTTGTGTTAATAACAGCAAGCCAATTTTCCTGAGTCATTCTCACAAGCAAATTGTCGCGAGTAATTCCTGCATTATTGACAAGAACATCAATCCTTCCGAATTTTTCAACGATTTTTTCTACCCCTTTTTCAATTGCTTCTTTGTCTGTAACATCAAACATAACAACCATTGTATCAACGCCAAAAGCTCTTAATTCTTTTGCTGTTTCATTTGCCGTCTCTTCGTTTGTGCCTAACGCAATGTCGTTTACCACAATATCATAACCGTTTTTTGCAAGCTCGATTGCACAAGCTTTTCCTATCCCTCTTGCCGCACCGGTTATAAGTGCCACTTTTTTTTCTGACATCTCTTTTTCTCCTTTATTTATTTAACTCTTCGACGCAAGTATCTAGTGATACTTTATCATAAACATTGTAAGTTCCAACTTCAGGTGCTATTTTTTTATTAAGCCCTGCCAAAACTTTTCCCGGTCCTATTTCTATAAATGTATCAACCCCTTCTTTTATCATTTTTTGAATGGTTTGAGTCCAATACACGCTTGAATACATTTGTTTTGGCATTTTTAATTTAAAATCTTCGGCATTTGTGGTAATCTCAGCATCAACATTGGTTAAAACAGGTATTTTTGCTTGGTTTAATACATAATCATCCAGGTAAACCGAAAATTTTTCGCCTGCATTTTTAACAAGCTCGGAATGAAAACCTCCTGAAACCGCAAGAGGAATAACCCTTTTAGCACCTGCCAGCATTAAAAGTTCGGATGCTTTTTTAACCCCTTCGACAGAACCTGTTATTACTATCTGATCGGGCGAATTGTAATTTGCAACCGCCACATAGCCTTCATCAGAGGCTTTTTGAAGACAGTCAATCAAAACATCTTCATTTGCACCCAAAACCGCAGCCATTGTCCCGCCTTTTACTCCATTCATAAACTCGGCTCTTTTTTGAATAAGTTTAAAAGCTGTTTCAAGGTCAAAAACCCCTGCCTCATAAAGTGCCCCATATTCGCCCAAACTGTGTCCCGCAACAAGCTCCGGCTTGATATTTAATTTTGATTTCAAAGCTTCCAATGCAGCAATTGAAGTAGTTAAAATTGCAGGCTGGGTGTTTATTGTTTGTTTTAAATCTTCATCCGGTCCTTCAAAACATATTTTTTTAATGTCTTTGCCCAAAACTTCATTTGCCTTGTCAAAAACATGCCTTGCCTGTTCAAAATTATCGTATAAATCTTTTCCCATCCCGACAGATTGCGAGCCTTGCCCTGGGAATATGAACGCTATCTTTTTTGTCATGATACATTCCTTTTATATCTTTTAGCTGAATAGATGAACAGGTGAATGGCTTAAAAGTTAAATTTAACTATTCACCCATTAAGCCTTTCAACTAACAAATTCCTTTTCTGAGTCTTACGATAGCAACACCCCAGGTCATGCCTGCACCGAATCCGCAAAGAATTGCCGTACATGGAAGCTTTATCTTCCCGTGTTCAACGCCTTCTGCAAGCGCAATCGGAACAGAGGCGGCTGAAGTGTTACCGTAGTATTTGATATTAGAAATAACTTTTTCGTCACTGTAGCCTAGTCTTTGTTGAACTGCTTCTATAATTCTTTGATTTGCCTGATGAGGAATAAAGTAATCAACATCTTCTGCTTTCATATTTGCCATTTCCAAACATTTGTCAATATATTCCGGAACAATTCTAACAGCAAATTTATACACTTCGCGTCCATTCATTTTTACATGAGAAGGTTTTTCCTCGCAAGGCGTAACCAAAGGACAATTCTGCCCTGTAAAAGGAAGTGTTATATATTCTCCGATTGAACCGTCTGCTTTAATATCTATTGCCAGAAGATCGTTTATACCGTCTTCGGCTTCTGTTACAACCATTGCGCCTGCACCGTCACCAAAAAGAATTGAAACACTTCTGTCTGTCCAATCACAAAATCTTGAATTATTATCTGTTGCTACAATTAGAATTTTCTTATGAATGCCTGCTCCTATAAAGGCTCTTGCCATTTCCATGGTATAAATAAGCCCTGAACATGCTGCCGTAACATCAAATGCAGGAATTTCTTTAACTCCTAATTTGGCTTGGATTCTGCATGCCATTGCAGGGTATAAATCAGCCGGTGCAGATGATGCTGCAATAATCATATCAATTTCTTCGGGCTTAATGTTTGCCTTCTTAAGAGCGTTTTTTGCCGCCTCATAGCCCAAATCTATTGCATTTTCTTCACCGGATACCACACGACGTTCTTTTATACCGGTTCTTGTATAAATCCACTCGTCCGATGTATCATATAATTTTGTCAAATCATCATTTGTTATAACCGTTTCAGGCACACAATAACCTACTCCGGCAATTTTCAACGGAATTAATTGTCTTGTCATTTTCCACCTCTCGTATTTTAATATAAAGGCTATTCGCCCAAGAATTCTGATATTTTTTTATTTACGCCTGTTTCAACAGCTTCTTTTGCAACTCTAACCGCGTTTTTAATCGCATAGGCTTTAGAACTTCCGTGTGAGATTACGGTAATTCCTTTAACCCCCAAGAGCAAAGCTCCGCCGAATTCTTCGTAATTGATTTTTTTGTAAATCCTTTTCATAAAAGGTTTTGCAATCAACCCTGCGATTCTTGCAAGCGGATCTGTCTTAAATTCCTGTTTGAGCATTCTGAAAAGCATTGAAGATGTTCCTTCGGTAATTTTTAATGCCACATTTCCGACAAAACCGTCGCAAACCACTACATTGCAAACACCTGAGAAAATTTCTCTGCCTTCAATGTTACCTATAAAGTTAATTTTATCTTGATTTTCTTCCAATAATTTGTAAGTTGCCTGAGCAAGTTCGTTTCCTTTTCCTGCCTCTTCACCGATGTTCAAAACGCCTACTCTGGGATTTTCAATATTTAGTACGTTTTTTGAAAAAGTTGTTCCCATAACCGCAAACTGAAATAACATTTCAGGCGAGCAGTTACTGTTTGCACCTGCATCTATAACAACAATAGGATCTTTCATTGTAGGAAGAGTTATTGCAATAGCCGGTCTGTCAATTCCGGGAATTCTTCCCAGTCCGAACAAACTTGAAGCCATAGCAGCACCTGTTGAACCTGCTGCCACTATTGCCTCTGAACTTCCTGTAGCTACAGCATCAACCGCCAAAACTATTGAAGATTTTTTCTTCTTTCTTATTGCCTGACCGGGTGCTTCGCCCATTTCAATGACTTCTGTAGCCGGTGTAATTTTGATATCAAGTTTACTGACATCAACCCTTATTTTTTTATTTTTAAATCCGCCAGCAGTTGAAACAATTCCTTCTCTGCTTATTTTATCAATTTCATATTCAATCTGGTCTTGCTTTCCGACCAATTCTATTGCGACACCATAATCTGAAGCAGCCCAAATAGCACCTGCTACTATTTCACGAGGTGCATGGTCGCCGCCCATTGCATCTATAGCTATTCTTGTCATATTTCCCCTCTTTTTTAAGTGAATAGTAAATTGTAAATAGTAAATAGAATTTATTCACTATTTACCTATTCGCCCTTAGGTTCTTCCTCTTTTATTTGCTCAACAACCTCAACTGATTTTTCTTCAATTATTTCTTCAGCTTTTTCTTCAGCTTTTTTAGGTTTCGGTTCTGCTTTTTTAACTGCTTTTTTTACAGATTTTTTAGGCTCGAGTTTTGATTCTGAATAATCCGATGACTTAATGCTTACCGCTTTGCCTTTATAATATCCGCAAGCCGCACAAACCGTGTGTGTCAAAACAGGTTCACCGCATTTTGAACATTTTGTTATTTCGGGTTTTGTCGCTTTCCAGTTTGCTCTTCTATGTCCTTGAGCCGAATGCCCCGTTCTTTTCTTTGGTACTGCCATTTTCTTGTTTGCTCCTTGTATGTATTTTTAACTTTATGACTTAGTGAGAGGTAAAGGGTGAAGTGTGAAGTAATTCTCTTCACTCTTCACTCATCACTGTTTACTTTAAGAAAGCATATCATAAACATAATTATTTGTTTTATATTATTAATTTTTTTAAACGTACTGTTCTTCCTGTAGTGCCACTGCTGAAATTTGGCTAACTTGAAGTGACACTTTTTTGATAGGACCTACCGCCTCTTTTTCAATCAACGCTGCAGTAGGTGCTTTTATAAGCTTTTGGATTTCTTCATAAGCTGCCTGAGGATTTTCTAAGTAAAGCACAACCGGTGCAGATGAGCCTTTTATAAAAATTAAAAGTGCTGTCCTTGTTTTTATTTGCGGTGTCCCGCTGAATTGTTTTGCCATAAAATTACTCCTTATACGTCATTGCGAGCCATAGAGCTCATAGTGTTAATAATGTTGAAAATACGAAGCAATCTTTCCAAAGTGCAAAGATGAAATGGATTGCTTCGTCATTTCATTCCTCGCAACGACACACTTCTAAAACTCCTATGTTGTTAAGAATTGTGTCGCTTTCATTGTATTAGCTATGATTTCACTGAAGCTGTCGATTTTAAGACTCGCCCCGCCAACCAAAGCTCCGTCGATATCAGATTGTGACATTTGTTCTTCGATTGACGCGGGAGTTACGCTTCCGCCGTATAAAATCCTGATTGCATCACCCGCTTTTTCTGTACTTACTTCTTTTACGACATTTCTAATCATTGCAATAACTCTGTTTGCTTCAACAGAATCACAAGTTTTGCCCGTTCCGATAGCCCAGATAGGTTCATAAGCTATAACAGATCTTGCAATTTCCTCTTCTGATAAACCTTCGAGTGCCGCTTTAATTTGTTTTGTAATGTGAGCGTCTGTTATCCCCGCCTCTCTTTGCTCTAAGCTTTCGCCGCAGCAGATAATAGGAATCAGCCCGCCTTCTAAAATCGCTTTTGCTTTTTTATTAATCATTTCATCAGTTTCGCTAAAATACTGTCTTCTTTCGGAGTGTCCTATAATAACATATTCGCAGCCAGCATCTTTTATCATGTCAACGGAAATCTCTCCTGTGTATGCCCCCGATTTTTCCCAATGGCAGTTTTGTGCCGCAATCGAAACAAGCCCTCTGCACTTGTCGCATCTCATGCTCTCAACTGCTGCAAGCGACGTAAAAGTAGGTGCCAAAACAATTTCAGGCAGCTGCTGTTTTGTAAACCTTTCTGCAAAATATGCAATTCCCAAAAACAATTCTTTTGCTTCAGCCTGAAGCTTATTCATTTTCCAGTTTCCCGCTATAATCGGTTTTCTCATAATGCTCTCCCTTAATTTCATCTACCCTTAGATTTTAGTCTAAAAAGGTTTTTTAATCAAGTTTGTCAAACATAATGCTTGACACCTGATACGTAACATGTTATAATAAAGTACATGATTAAATCATTCAAACACAAAGGTTTGGAAAATTTCTTTAAAACCGGCAGCATAAAAGGAATTATCCCCGAACATGCAAAGAAAATCAGACGGATTTTAGCTATTTTGGATGAAATTTCCGATTTGGCGGAAATCAACTTTGACGGATACAATTTGCATCAGCTTAAAGGCAATATGAAAGGGCTTTGGGCTATGCGTGTTAACGGAAATTGGCGAATAACCTTTGAGTTTAAAAACCAGGATGTTTACATTGTGGACTACAAAGATTATAACTGAAAGGAAAATTATGGAAATGTTTAATCCTCCCCACCCGGGCGAAATACTTCTTGAAGAATACATTAAACCTTTAAATTTTACGGTTTCCGCGTTTGCTTTGAACTTGGGAACCAGCCGTAAAAATTTGTCTGAAATTGTTAATGAAAAAGTAGGAATTAGTCCTGAAATGGCATTAAAACTTGCAAAAGTGCTCGGAACTTCTCCCGAAATTTGGTTAAGATTACAACTTAAATACGACTTGTGGCAAGCTAAGCAAAAAGTTAATCTGGATAACCTTCAAGTTATTTCGGCAAAAAGAATTATTGCTTAAAAGATATTAATATTAAAACAATCAGCAATTTAGGCATCCTCAACACACAATTTTATGCTATTATTTTTGCATGGAAAAAGCTCTTTCTAAAAACCACCTGATTATTTTGGATACTTTTTTTAAGTACCTTCCTTCAAGATTTTTTATTATTTTAAATTCGCTAATCATAATCCCTTTTTTAGCGCATGTCATATCAGCGCGCGAAATGGGCATTTTTCAGCTTTGTATCGGGATTTTAAATTTGGTTTGCACCTGCTCTACCGACTGGATTGCAAAATCCGCACTTAGATTTTGGCACAAATACAAACGCAAAAAAATGACAGATAAATTTTTGTCTAATGTCGTCTTTTTAACTTTTTTATCTTATATTTTAATATTTGTTCTTTATTTTTGTCTTTCAGGGTTTATTATACAAAAATTTTCCATAGACAGAATTTCTCTTCTGTTAACACTTTTTCTTGTAATCCCCTGTGGCATAAGACAGTTTTTATACCAAATGCTGCGGATTTTAAACAAACCTTTTATGTACACTTTCAGCATAATTTTTTATCAATTATCGCTTTTGGTATTGTTTTTGTTTTTCTCAAACCTGTATTCGGATATTTATGCCCTGCTTATTGCAATGACTGTAAGTATTTTTGTCATAGATGTTTATATAATAAAACAAATCGGGCTTGAGGAAAGACTTAACATAAAACCCGATATCTTAATCTTAAAAGAAAGCCTTAAATATTCTCTGCCGCTTATCGGAACAAACGTGAGTATTTGGGCGGTTTTGAATATAAATAAATTTATTTTTCAATATAATAACATGTTTTTTGAAACGGCTGTTACAGGAATTTGCTGGTTTTTTACGACAAATATTCTTGCACCGATTTTTTCGACTCTTTTATTTTCCGTGTTTCCTACAATAATCAAACAGTTTGAGAAAAAACGACTTATAAATGAATTTGTGACCTCGACTCTTCAACTTTATTTTGTAATTTTTATTCCTTTTGTGGGAATTTTTTGTTTCTTTTCAAAAGAAATTGCAAAATTCATCCTTTCGGAAAAATATTTTGCAGGGCATATCTTATTACCGTTTTTTGCGGTTTCGATTTTTGCACACGAATTTTTAAAACTTATGAACATCAAATACCACCTACGCAATAAAACTTACATTGAAATGGGCTTAAGTATTTTTGTAGGTATTGTTGCGGTTTTATTAAATATTTTTCTTCTTCCCAAATTTAATCTTGCAGCTGCAGGTTTTATAATGATATTTTGCGTGTTTTTATTAATAGTCTTAAATTCACTGATAAATTTCAAATCACTTGATTACATTGAATCTTCAAAAATATTAAAAACAGGTATTTTGGCAACAATTTTAATGCCTGTTTGTTTTTTAATTTCAAATTTTATATTTGAGAAATTAATTCATGAACCGCTTTTTATCATAGCAAAAGTAATTATTTCATGCACACTTTACTATATTTTAATGTGGCAGTTTAAAAGTAAAATTTTAGACCAAAGCTAAATGCTTTTAAGCAATTTTTTAGCATCAACGACTTCTTTTATAAAGTCCAGCATATAAATACTTATGGAATCAGCGTTTGGACAATATCTATTATAATCGTCAACTACGGTTTTAAAATCGGCATTTTTATACAAAAACTTATAAGCCGCTGCTACCCAGCCTGTCCTCTGCTCGCCCATAGTGCAGTGAATTAAACCGACACCGCCTTTTTGAATTTTCTTGTAAATATCTTCTGTTATTTTATAAAGTTTTTCCATATCACGGCAAAACTCATTATCAGGAAAAGATATATGCTCTAAACCAAATTCGTACGCCCTGCTCTTTTCATGCAACATTGAATGTCCGTCTTCAGCAGGATCACGCAAATCGACAATAAAAGTAACCCCTTTTTCTTTTAGTTTTTCAAATTCCGACTTTGAAAGTATATTTGCACTTCTATACAATTTTCCCTCATCTACAATGCCAAAATTGTCAGGCAATCCGTCTTTGCCTTTAAAATTAATTTTTTGGGGCGTATTTGGTCGGTAACGGTTTCTTATATTTAATAAATTGATATTTTGAACTAACATTTTTTCTTTACTTTCATCTAAAATAAAAGTTAATAAATAAGAATCTTTGCTTTAATAATATTTCTTTATAAAAAATATTTTCCTTCTTATTTTAAAATTCTTTTTATCATTCAAAAGTTGACTTTTGAGAAGCTGCCAATTTTTTTCTTCCTCGGCTGTAGAATGATATTTTACCCAAGTTTCATATCTTACACTCAATTTTGGGGCTTGAACTTTTGAAATCAGTTTATAATTTACATCGGCAAGTTTGTTTTGCCTTGCAAATTCTTTTAACTCATTTTGCGCAATATTTTTTGTAAAATCGTCTTTTACAATGCCTAAAGTGTTTCTGTCAAGCCAATAAAGTTCAATTTTGTAAAAGCCGGAGTCTTTATATATTTTACCAAAAACATCTATATATGAAATTATTTGTTTTAGATTTGTAACATTTTTATTAAAAAAGTTAATAATGTTTTTATTATATCTATCCATTTTTAAAAGAAGATTTTGACTAAAAAAAACAAGGTCTTCATTGCTTTTGACCGTTAAAATATTTTTTTCTATATAATCTTGAAATTCAATTAACTCTTTAACGTCTTGTGAATTTGTCGGCTTCAATTTGTTTAAATCTTCTCTCATCGACTCGACAAGTTTTTGCAAATCGCCGGAATTAAGAGCTTTTGCATATAATTTAGGCATTTGTGTAATTTGGATTAAATTCCCCAGTGCGGTGGAATAATCGTTTAAAATAATAACATTAGGATTTTTTAGATTTTGATAAATGTTTTCATAAATCTCATCTTTGGTTTTTTCATCCAAAGCGGGAGATATTATCTCAGTGCATTGCAAAATCCTTTTGAGCATTTTAACGGGACGGTCATTAAATTCATTCAAATTAGAAAACTCTTGTAAATGCCTTTTAAAATTAAAAAGTCTATATTCAAGGTATTTTTCATCTTCTTTCAAATAATCAAGATTTTTTAAATACCTTGCCGAATTTTCTCCTACAAAAACAATCGGAGGAAAAAATCTTCTTGATAATTGAAGCCTCTGTCCGGCAAAAGATTCTGCGACAATCTCAACTGTTTTTGTTTTTTTTGTTTTTACATCTTCTATATCTGCATAAAAATCAACAACGATTGTAATTTCTCTTAAAAAATCTTGCGTTTTTTTATTATATCTTACCCCTTTTGCAAAAAGCTGAACCGGCGCATAATCTTCAATTAAAATTTCATTGGGCTTTAGCACAAAAGGATATTCAAGCACAAAGCCGGGCTTGTCGGGAAAGGTTTTTTTTAAATAAACAATGTATTCCCTGCCTTTGAAAATTTCAGGCAAAGATTGTTCTATAAATTTAATATTTTCAGAACTTTTTTTATCAAAATGAATTATTGAACCGAGTGTATCAAGCTCGGTTAAGAAACCTTGATTTTTATTGTTTGAAATATAATCATAAAAATTAATCTGAAAACAAGACATTTTATTGTCTATATCTTTTGCGATTTCTAAAGCGTTTTTGCCGTCATAAAAGTACTTGCCCAAATGAATCCCCACAGAATAATCAAGGTCATTTGGTATGGGGTTATGTTTTAAAAACCCAGAACCGTAAGCATTTTGATACAAAATCTTCATTTCTTGTTTGTCTAAATTGCAATTTAAAACAGAAAAATTCACCCCATCATCAATTTGTTTTATAACAGGAGAAATAAAGGGCAAGACTTGCGTGTTAACGTTAGGATTTACATAAACAAATTCAACCGTTTTTTTTGAAATATAAAAAATAACAACCAAAATAAATAAAATAAAAAGCGTTATTAAATATTTTTTGCCCAACCTCATGGAAAAATCCCCCTTGGAAAATTTTATATGAAAATTTCTCGGTTTGCAAATTAAAGGTTTTTAAGGTAATTTTGACTTATGAAAAAAGAATTTCAATTATACATAGTACCTACTCCAATAGGCAATATTGAAGATGTAACGCTAAGGGCAATCGATATTCTTAAGTCAGTCGATATAATCGCCTGCGAAGATTCACGAATTACCCAAAAACTTCTCTATCGCTACGATATTAAAACGAAATTAATTTCTTATCACAAATTCAACGAAAAACAAAGGGTAAATTTATTATTAAAACTGTTGAAAGAAGGTAAAAAAATCGCCCTTGTTTCAGATGCAGGAACTCCTTTAATAAGTGACCCCGGGAGTATTTTAATCTCTGAATTGGGGTTAAATGGGATTAATTTTACTGCGCTTCCTGGAGCGTGTGCTGTTCCGACTTTTCTGTCGCAAGTCCCAAGAGACGGCGAAGATTTTGCCTTTATAGGGTTTTTACCAAAAACTAAAGGGCAAATTTTTGCGATTTTGCAAAAATTTGCCCATACAAATCTTGTTTTCTACGAATCCCCCAACCGCCTTTTAAAAACACTTGAAGGGATAAATGAATTTAATCCTAAAGCCAAAGTTGCAGTAGGCAGAGAATTGACAAAAGTTTTTGAAGAAATCGTAATAGACAAAGTTCAAAATGTAATTGAATATTATAAAGCCAATCCCCTAAAAGGCGAAATCGTTGTAATGGTTTACAAAAAAGAAAGCACCGAATTTTGTCAAACAGAGATTTTAGAAAAAATAGAGCTTTTAAAACGCAAAAAATTCGGCGCAAAAGACATTTCAACTATTTTAGCCGAACTTTACGATTTAAACAAAAATGACATTTACAAAATAATTATTTAACTATAAAGGCACACAACCCGAATAAACAAGGCTTGACCAGTTTTCAAAGTAGCTTATTTGGCTTGCGCTTCCTGTTTTTATATAAATGTTTGTCTGATTTTTAGCACCAAGTTTTATTGCAGAAGATATTGCCGCTTGAATTACTTCAGGATAGGTTACGATAATAATTCTTTTGCCGATATTTTCTTCAACAATTTGCTTAATTACCGTTGAAATTCTTTTGGTGAAATCCGAAATTTCTTCATTTTTCTTTGAAGTAAGTGTTTCTAAGATTTCAAAATCAATTTTAAGTGCTTTTGAAATAATTTTTGCAGACTGAATGGTTCTGAGAGCGGGGCTTGTATAAATTTTATCTGTTTTTATGGCACGTTTTTTAAGCCATTCACAGATTTTTGCCATTTCTTCTTCGCCTGCTTCATTTATCGGCGGATAATTTTCTTTGTCCGAAACGCGGTTTTCTTCAGAATGAATAGTCGCGCCGTGTGCTATAAAAGTTATTTTGCACTTTCTGTTAAACATAATTATATATTACTATTTTTTCCGAAATTTTACAACATATTTAGTTTTTGTTATACTTTTAATCGAACAAGAAACAAGCGCATCTGATGTCATCCTGAACTTGTTTCAGAATCTAACTGGCATTTAAGGTTTGAAAGATGCTGAAATAAATTCAGCATGACATGAAAGGAAACGTATTGAACGGCAAAGCATATAAATTTGGTGATAATATTTCAACCGATCATATAGCACCCGGAAGGCTTTTTCATTTGCGCTCCAATTTGGAAGAATTTGCAAAACACGTACTTGAAGACGCTGACCCTGAATTTGCAAATAAAATGCAAAAAGGCGATTTTGTGGTTGCGGGAAATAATTTCGGACTTGGCTCATCAAGAGAACATGCTCCTCAGATTATTAAAATAGCCGGAGTTCAAGCAGTTCTTGCAAAATCTTTTGCAAGAATTTTCTACAGAAATGCAATCAACATAGGGCTTTTGCTCATTGAATGTGATACTGATTTGATTAATGCATGCGATGAGCTTGAATTAGATTTAAAAAGCGGAATCGTAAAAAACTTAACTCAAAACAGTCAAATAAAATTTACTCCGCTTCCGGAAGTTATGATAAAACTTCTTGAAGACGGCGGGCTGATAGAACACATCAAAAAACACGGCGATTTTAATCTGGTTTAATCTTAATTGTAAAGATTTTTTAAATTTATTTTTTTTACCCGCAAATTTTTCTTTCACGGTTTTTACTACCATGTGATATTTTTTGGAGAAAAACTTTGCTAGTAAACAGAATAAACAATTTAAACAATCCGACCTTTGGATACGACAAAAAATTAAATAACAAAGTTAAAGCCACTTTAGAAAAGAATTATACCCCTTTTAATAAAACCTTGTTAGCAACAAATGAATTTTGTAATCAACTTGAAGATACCATAATTGAAAGAGAAAAAAACCTTGCCCCAATCTATGAAATAGATAACTTGGTTAGAATGCTTGCAAGTTTTAAATATGTTTTTGCCCAAATGATGGAAGCTCTTTTCCCTAAGCTTAACTATGTTGCAACTGAAGCTGAAGGATATTTAAACAATACTGCTGTCAAAAAAGACAACCAGGATTGGCGTATAAATATCGCCTCCTGTCTTTATGATATTTATGAACCTACAGAAGAAAATCTTGAAATTAAACTTTTAAAACAAGAATTTGATGAAAAATACACAAAAGTTATGAATATTGTTCAAGAAGAACTCACAGGGTCTATGAATCCCAATTCTAAAAAAGAAGAAAAAAGCCTTATCTCCGAATTTAAGCCTAATGAATATTCACCTAAAGGTTTTGTAAGTATAGGCGGAATGTTAGATTTGTTGACAGATTTGAAAGAAAAAATTATTGACCCTATAAAAGATCCGCGTCAAGCACAAATAGATAGATTGGAATACGGTAAAAAATTTCCGAAAGCAATTTTATTTTACGGACCTCCCGGATGTGGAAAAACTTTTATTACAGAAGCTTTGGCCATTCAAGCCGATATTCCATTGTTCAAGTTTAAAGTAAGTGAACTTGGTTCATCTTACATTAACAAAACTTCTGAAAACTATGAAAACGCTTTTAAGCAAGTAGAAGAGCATGCTAAAAAAATAGGAAAACCTTGCTTTTTATTTATTGACGAAATTGACGGGGTTACAAAAAACAGAGACAACAGTGACCATGCAGAAGATTTAAAACAAATGAGCACCCTGCTTAACCTTATAGAAACAGCCCGTGCAAGAAATATTATAGTAATAGGTGCTACAAACAAATATGATTTAATGGATGAGGCCATAAGACAAAGATTTGACGGGCACTTTCACATAGGACTTCCCGATGAAAATACCAGAAAAGAAGTCTTGGAAAAAGCACTTGAAGAAAGACAAAAAGCACAAAATCTGCTTTCTTCGTCCGATGATATTTGTGCCGTTGCAAAAGCCTTCGAAGGATTTTCAAACAGAACCATTGTCGATATAACAGATAAAGCCGCAATTAAAGCACTTAAAGATAATCGTAGAGATATAACCAAACAAGATTTCTTTGACATAATTGATGAAAGCTCCGATTTAAAAGTTGAGGATCCAAGTTTTTATAAACATAAAAAAACAAAAGAAATCGGATTTAAACATGAAAATTAATTTTTAATTTCCTATTTTTGTTTTCTTTGATATCATTTAAAATGATAATTATCAAGGAGAAATTTAAATGGAAAATTTTAACAGGATTATTTTTTGGCTTAAAGCCGCAAGGGTTCACACCATGCCTATGAGTTTTATGTCGTGGCTTGTGGTTTTTTGCTGGTCATACAGCATCGGCGGAGATTTCTTTTACGGAATCCTCGCGCTTATCGGAATAATGTCTGCCCATATGGGCGTTAACCTTGTTGATGATTATTTCGATTATAAAGAGGAACTCAAAGAACAAAAATTTCAAAATGACCCCCAAAGCATAACAATGCAAAAGGGCAAATGCAAATACATGATAGAAGGAAAAGCCACACTGGAACAAACCTTCCGCGCACTGAGTGTTTTCTTTGCAATAGCAATTTTTATAGGAATTTTCCTTGCCTTTAAATGCGGCTGGCAAGTTTTGTTAATTGCTTTTGTAGCTTCTTTATTCTGTGCGTTTTATCCTTTTCTCACATACCGAGGATTGGGCGAAATTGCAGTCGGGATGACTTTTGCACCGCTTTTGTTTATGGGAACTTCTTTTGTAATGTTGGGCGGATTTTCTTCCGACATTTTGCTTTTATCGATTTCTACAGGGCTTTTAACAGTTGGGCTTTTGCACACACACGCACTGATGGATTACGATTTTGATGTAAAAAACAATAAAAAAACTCTTTGTACATTGTTAAAAAGCAAAGAAAAAGCCCTTGTTGCACTTGGCATTATGATGGCAGGTGCTTATTTGAATATAATTTTAGGAATATTTACAAATAAATTCCCCGCATCTACAGCTATAACATTGATTTCAGCTCCTCTCGCAGTTGTATTGTATAAATCAATGAGCCTTACAATACAAGACCCTAACACCTCTTTGCCAAAAAAATTCTGGATGGGACCGATGGAACACTGGGAAGAAATTAAAGCAAACAACGCTCACAATTTTATGCTCAATTTTTACCTTTCAAGAAATATTATGATGTTTTTCACAATTTTATTATGCATAAGCCTTTTAACAGGCTATTAAACCTGTCCGAATTGCTGAGAAATTGCACCGAAAAGAAATTCATGTTTTGAAACATTTTTAAGCCCGATTTGCTTAAAGAGTTCAACCAATTCATCGGATGAAGGAAAATCCTTTGCAGAAGTTGTGAGATATTTATAAGGCTCATAATTTCCGCCAAAAATTTTACCCATAACAGGCACTGCCCAGTGAAAATAAATTTTGTGAAAAAATTTAAAAATCCCTTTGGGCTTTCCGGTATCAAGGTTTACGACATAGCCGCCGGGTTTTACCACCCGTTTCATTTCCTCAAGCCCATTTTTTAAATCTTCCAAATTTCTGAGCCCGAAGCTTATAAAACATGCGTCAAATTCGTTTTCTGCAAAAGGAAGATTTAGCGCATCTGCTTCAAAAAAAGTTATGTTTTTAAGGTTTTGGGCTTTATTTTTTGCAATTTCAAGCATTTTAGAAGAAAAATCCACCCCTGTAACTTCACCTTTTACAGCGATGTTTTTTGCAATATGAATTGCAATATCGCCTGTCCCGCAACAGACATCCAAAACTTTAACATCAGATTTTAAAGGGATGTTTTTTATTGCTTTTATTTTAACGCTTGAATTTAGCCCCAAAGTCATAATTTCGTTTAATTTATCATACTTTGCAGAAATTTTATCAAACATTTCTTTTATATTTACGCCGTTTTTCATGAACACCGCCTGAAAAATATTATTACATAAATGTTAAAATACTTAAAGTTTAAGCATAAAGCAAAGCTTTCATGGTTGACAAAGGCTTTTGGTTGTTGTTAGATAGGAATACAACTCTAGCCGAGGGTGGCATTTTGCTATGGCCCTTTGTTAGAAAACAAAAAGGAGAAAATTAATGCCAACTATTAATCAACTTGTGCGTAAAGAACGTAAAAATTTGACAGACAAAACAAAGTCACCTGCTTTGATGGAATGCCCTCAAAGAAGAGGTGTTTGCACAAGAGTCTATACAACAACGCCTAAAAAACCTAACTCAGCTTTGAGAAAAGTTGCAAGGGTAAGACTTACAAACGGGTTTGAAGTAACTTCTTATATTCCCGGAATCGGACACAACCTTCAGGAACACTCCGTTGTTCTTATCAGGGGCGGAAGGGTTAAAGACCTTCCCGGTGTAAGATACCACATCGTAAGAGGAACTTTAGACACAGCAGGTGTTGCAAACAGATCTCAAGCACGTTCTAAATACGGAACAAAAAGAGAAAAAGCTAAAAAAAGTTAATGGTAAATAGTAAATAGTAAATAGAAAAATCCATTCACTATTTACTTTATTAATATGTAGGTTGGGTTTTCTAACCCAACAAAATTAAGTCCCGAACAGATTGTTCGGTATGACATAAGAAGTAATACTCAAGAATAGAAAGGGCGAAACCGCGAAGGTTTCGTGTAATGGTAAAAATGTCAAGACGTTCAAAACCCACAAAAAGAATTCCACCGGCTGATCCTATTTATAACAGCGTGGATGTTTCAAAATTTATTAACAGAATTATGCGCAGAGGTAAAAAATCTCTGGCTGAAAAAATTTTCTACTCTACTTTAGAAAACATCAAAGAAAAAACAAACGAAAAACCGATGGAAATTTTCCAAAAAGCGGTTACAAACGCAACTCCCCTTTTGGAAGTTAAAGCAAGAAGAATCGGCGGCTCTACTTATCAGGTTCCGCTGGAAGTTAAGCCCGACAGAGGTATGGCTCTTGCATTTTCTTGGATTATAACAGCAGCTAAAAGCAGAAACGGCAAATCTTTTATTGACAAGCTGACAAACGAAATAATGGATGCCGCAAACGGTTCCGGTACAGCCTGCAAAAAACGTGAAGACACCCACAAAATGGCTGAAGCAAACAAAGCTTTTGCTCATTACAGATATTAATATTAGTTGATAAGTCGAATAGTCGATAAGTTGAATAGTTTATAAGAAGATAAGATGAGTAGATGCGTGGATGCGTGGGCTATCCTACTACGCCTCTTGGCATCTTCGCCTCTTGTCCCCTGTTTTAACATTTCTATTTACCATTTACTATTTACTATTTCCTAGCTCATTGCAAACCAGAGCCATTTTTTCAAATATTTGGCGATAATCATTGCAAAAAATCCGAAAACTATGTCATAAATTATTTTAACCCCGCTTTGAGCACTAATCCAGCCCAAAATCAAAGCTGATGTTTCTCTTTGGATTGTCGCAACAAAAAGCATATAAAAAATTCCCATCAAATGTATCGTGCAAACCCCCACCAGAGTTGCCTGAAGCATGTTTATATAAGTAAGTCCGCTTCTTGTAATCGAGCCTGCAAAAAACACTGCGGGAATATATGCAAGAATGTAGCCGAATCCGTATTCCAAGACATATCTCAAACCGCCTCCTATTGCAAAGACCGGTGCTATAAAAAGTCCGGCTACAATATACAAAATTACAGAAGCTATCCCGAATCGTCTTCCCAAAAATGCTGCGATAAACATTATCATAGGAACTTGCGGAATGTATCTGTAATGCTTTATAAAATGAGAATAAACCGCAGGGTCTTTAAAATTTTTGCCCAAATAAGCAAACCAGTCAAACGGTAAAACATAATGGTTAAAATCAAACTGGGTAAAAGTTGCAATTACTATAAAAAAGGTACAAATTACAGTTAAAATTATCGTTGTGATGTTTAATTTTAACGGCTGATTTGCATATTGAATTTTTTCAAGCTGTTTGACTAATCTTTTTGTCATTTTCCCTCGAGTGAATAAGTAAATAGGTGAATAAGAAAATAAGAAAAATTATTCAACAGTTATAAATTCTGTTAAATTTTTAACATTTTGCTCATATCTTAATTTAAATTTATCCCAAAATATATTTTCTGTCCACATTATTAAGGCATCTTCATTATTGTTCTGGTAATAACCTTTTCGCTCCCCCAAAGACTTGAACCCGTACTTTTCATAAAGCTTTATTGCAGGAATGTTGCTCACCCTGACTTCAAGTGTCACATACTTTATCTCGTTTTTATAAAAATCTTCAATCGCTCTTATCAAAAGAGCTTCGCCGATTTTTTTACGCCTGAGTTCTGGCTTGACCGCAATGGTTGTAATATGCGCCTCGTCTAAAATCCGCCAGGTTCCGGCATAACCGAGCAAATTCCCCGCCAAATCAAAAGCACTGTAATAATGTGCAAGTTCATTGGATAATTCCCCGTAAAAAGAATCTTTTGACCAGTGATGCTCTCCGTAGGCTTGTTCTTCGATTTTCATAACTTCTTCCACATCGCTTTTTTGCATAGGAAGAATTTTTATTTTTAACTGTTCTTGCATAAAATTATTTTAACATAAATTGCTTTTTATGGGATAATTGAGAAATGAAGTATGAGGAGTGAAGAGTGAAGGGAATAATTAAAAAAATAACGGCAAAAGAAGAACTAAGTTTTGAAGAAATAGAACAGATTGTGGTTAAAATTGCCAATCAGGAAGTATCCGAAGCCCAGATAGGAGCTTTTTTGGTAGCAATTACCGAAAAAGGTGTCAGCAAAGACGAATTTTTTGCTTTTGCCTCTGCCATGAGAAATTTTTCCAACAGAGTAATCTTGGATAAATTTGTAGTTGACAGCTGCGGAACAGGTGCTGATTTTTCAAAATCGATAAATGTCTCGACTGCAAGTGCTATTGTCGCAAGCGCAAGCGGAGCTAACGTACTTAAACAAACAAATTCATCTATCACAAGTGCTTGCGGAAGCAGTGATTTCTTGAAAGCACTTGATATAAATATTGCAAGAATTCCGCAGGATGCAAAGGCAGAATTTGAAAAAAACGGCATAGCTTTTGTTCATTCACCTTATTTCAACGATTTTGCACGTGTAAATAACCCTATAAGACAGCAGGTCGGAATCAAAACAATTTTTAATTACCTCGGGCCGATGATAAATCCTGCCTTTCCGCAAGCCCAACTTCTTGGCGTTTCCTCGCTTGAAATGTGCGAAAAAATGGTCTATGCTCTTGATAAACTCGGAACACAAAAAGCACTTGTCGTAAACGGGCTTAACCCAAACATCGATGAAATAAGCATCTGTTCAAAAACCGCCGTTTGGGAATTGAACAATCGCGCGATTTCGTATTACGAAATCGCGCCCGAAGATTTCGGCTTCAAAACAACTGAGCTCTCAGAAATTCAAGGAGGCAGGGGTGAAGAAAACGCAAAAATAATTCAGGCGATTTTTAAAGGTGAAATTAAAGGCGCAAAACGTGATATAATCCTGATGAACGCAGGTGCTATGATTTATCTTGCGGGGCTTGCAAAAGACATGTTTGAGGGTGCAAAAATAGCTCAAAATGTAATCGAAAGCGGACTGGCTCAGAAAAAATTGCTTGAATTACAAGAAAGGATACCCCTCACCCATTTTTCTAATGCTCGTACCTCGCATTGAAAAATCACCCTCTCCCCCAAGGGGCGAGGGAAAAACAAACCAAAGGACATTACATGCAACTAGATTATTCAAAACTTTTTGATATTTCAAGGGATTTGTACGCGCTTGGCTCTTACAACAACAAATTGGGCAGGGCTTTTATTCCTTTGAGATACTTTTTTGAACTGACTTATTTATGCAATTTAAACTGCCCTTATTGTTATGTGGGAAAGGACAGAAAAAAGGATGAGCTTACAACGCAGGAATGGTTTAATATAATTGAGCAAATCCCTTGGTATTCTTTTGTAACTTTGGTGGGCGGAGAGCCTTTGCTTAGAAAAGATTTTATTGAAATTTTAGAAAAAACAGCAAAAAAAACTTTCGGCAAATTAAACGTTGTTACAAACGGAATTTTAATCAACGATGAAATTATTGACGCTTTTATAAAAACAAAAATGATGCTTTTATCTGTTTCTTTAGACGGTTACGGGAAAACCCACGACAAAAACAGAGGGCAAGAAGGGATTTTTGACACAATTATAGGCAATTTAGAAAAACTTAATTCAAAGAAAAAAAACAAACCTATGGTTGATATAAAAACCATTGTGCTTGAAGACAATTTAGATGACCTGCCAAAGCTTTATAAACTTTGTGAAGATATGAACTTTGATTTTCTTTCAATTGCTTTTTTGAGAAACAATGACTTAAAACAAAATTCAATTTTAAGACAAAGTTTCGGGGAAGAATTTTACCTGCAGAAATATCCTATAAAGCCTTATTTTGATATGGAACATTTTAAAGAAGTTTACAGAAAAATTGAGGCTATGAAAGGCAAAACCCAAATCCGCTTTTCGCCAAAATTTAGTGATAAAAACCCACTGGAAGATATTGAAAAATTTTTTAACTGCGGAGACAAACCTATACAAGAAATCTATGAACCTTGCAAGTATCCTTGGTCTAATATGATGATAAACCCTCAGGGAGATGTTTACCCATGCCTGTCTTTGAAAGTGGGAAATATCAGAGAAAAAAGTTTGAAAGAGTGTTTTAACGAGCCAAAATATTGTTGTTTCAGGAAAAATTTAAAGATTTCAAAAGTATTTGAAGCCTGCCAGATGTGCTGCGAGTTGTGTATTAAAAAATGATGTAAATTATTTTGGATTGTCGCGTCGTGCTCACGCACTCCTCGCAAAGACAAAAAATTTAATAATCCATCTTCCAGTTATCGTTTAAGATTTTACCAAAACAACTTGAACCATAACCGTTAATTAAACAGCCGTCAGAAAAATAGTTCTCCCGAGCTTCAGAGGCGTTATTTCCATATCCACCGCAAAGAGCACCCGTACCATTCCATGTCCTTTTCCCTTGTCTACACTGCGGATTTATTTGAAATCCGTCAATTGACCCGTCATAAAAAAATGCCATAGAAAAAATATCTCTACCCGCTATGTTTGGTTTTTTAAGTCCATTCACATCCACAATTATTGTCCCTGATTTAGCTACATTAGCAGGGCGCATGCAAATACTTGCCCCGCTTGCTATAATTACACAATAATGAGGATTTCCAGGAGTAAAATTAGTTCCATCTGTCCCTTTTGAGTCTTGAGCAAAGCACGAGTTGGGATCTTCCATGCCGCAATCTTTGATTACTTTAAAATATTTTTTCAAAAACCCGCCGGCTCTGTTTAAAACCGCTTCATCAAAATCACCTTCACCTTCTTCAGCTGTTAAAGTATTTGAAGTTGAAAGCTTATTTACACCTTCATCTGCCATCATTAATTTGAGGGCTTGGGAAATTTCTGTATAAACTTTTTTTAACTCGGTCACATACTGCTGCTTTTGATAATATGCATATAAATTAGGAACTGTAAGAGCCGCAACAACACCTATAATTGTTAATGTTATCAAAACTTCAGCCAATGTAAACCCAAAAATCCTTTTTAATATTTTATTTTTCATTATTTTAAGCCTCTCTTTTTATAATGATTTTAAGCCTTAATTTTAAGGTTGTCAAATATTTTAAGCCTCCTCTTTTATTTATTTTTTGTCCGTAAAAATACGTACACGGCATGTACTACGTAGTTTTGCGGACTTTTTTAAATTTGAAAATGATTTATACTGATTATGTGGTTAAGGCTCACACCCTCGATGGTAAAGCTGTTTGCCATAAAACAGGGGATAATAGTGTTTAAATAAGGGTTTACATGGGCTACATTCACTGCTGCGGGGCAAAAAGAAAAAGCAAAAGTTATACGCTTGTACCCGAAAAAAATTATTTGCTTGTTGAGCTTGATTATTTAATAAAATGTCCTGCTTGTGGTCATACGGTAGTACAAATTACCAGAATAGATTTTAATCACGATATTTCATTTGTGAGAAAAGTCAACGAAAAAGCAAAAAAACTTTTTGAAAATTTGCAAAATTCAATTCTGTGTAAAAAAGAGCCCGAATATAAAAGCATTAAAGTATTTTCAAAATTTTATCTTAATTACAACGAATTTGGAGTTAAAAAGAAATGTTATTCAAATTTAAGTTCGCTTAAAATAGGGTTGTTTGAAAACAACCCTTACATAAACCAATCATAACCAACACATATTCCATACTATCCTAACCAAGACATAACTTGTCTTTACTATCTTACTCTACTCGAGGGGGAAACCCCTCGTATTTTTTTAACAAAAAGAAAATACATTAGAATATACTGTTTTTTAGCATGTAGCATGAAATAAACTGGCCGGTGTTAAGAATAATATCGAATAGTAGCTTTTTAAAAGGAATTATGATGAAGTTATCAAACAGAGAGTTGGAAATCCTTGAGCTGTTAAGCTTTGGCTATTCCGACAAAGAAATAGCTTATATTTTAAATATTTCTGCAAGAACAGTTCAAACACACGTCATGCGAAGTGTTATTAAATTAAATGCCAGAAACAGAACAAATGCTGTAGCTAATTATATCAGGCACTACAGCTTAAATTTCAGCACCGTTTAAGGAGTAAAAATGAAAAGAATTATCCTACACTGGACAGCCGGCGGACCTGTCCCGACTTCTTATGAAAAAGAATGTTATCACTTTTTAGTTGACACTTTAGGTAAAATCCATTTGGGCAAATTCAAGCCGGAAGCAAATCTTGAATGTAAAACAGGAATGTACGCACCGCACACAGGAGGCGGCAACACAGGCTCAATAGGAGTTGCAATGTGTGCTATGGCAAATTTTAAAGATACAAAAAATTTCGGACAATTTCCTATAACAAGAATTCAATTTGAAGCAACTATGAAATTATGCGCACAACTGGCAAAAAAATATGATATAGACATTTGCCCCCAAAATGTTATGACACACTACGAATTCGGGCAGGCACATCCCAATACAACAAGCAAAGGCAAAATCGATATCATCTTTCTTCCGCCTTTTTGCTGGATTAAAAAAGATGATATAGGAAGCTTTATAAGATCAAAAATCAGATGGTACGTTGAAAATGAATAAAATCGGAGAAAAAAAATGACAGATACATTTTACAATCTTGGAGGAGGAATTAAACAATCTTCCACCAAAACAGAATTAGGACTTGATACAAATAAACTCTACTGGAGCGATTCAAAAAATATTGAAATTTTGCAAAATAAAGGGCTGGTAAGACAAAAAGGCAATATTTTAATTGCAAAAGATAAAAATTCCGAAAAAATTACAGGGCTGCACCAAATTAAAATGAATAAAAAAAATTTCATTTTATGCTCATCAGAAAAAGGTACTTTTTGTATATTTGATTTTGAATCAGAAGAACCTGCAAAAATTCCCATTGAATTTCAAGACAGCAAAACAGTTAATTTTACGGATTATTTAAATGGTGTAATTATTTCAAGCAAATCCGATACCCTTTATTATATGAAAAAAAATGAAACATTTGATGTATATGACTGCCAGCTTACAGATGAAGAAGGAATTCCTGTTTTTACAAACATTGTAGCTGTTTATAAAGGCAGAGTTTGGGCAGCAAAAGATTCTGTAATATATTTTTCTGCACTAGGCAAATACGATGATTTTACGACCGAAGGAGATGCCGGATTTATAAAAGATTTTCACACTGATACCGATGAGATAATCGCCCTTAAACCATATAAAGACTACCTTGCCATTTACAAAAAAAATATGGTTTATCTTCTTACCGGCTCCAATCCCGATGAATTCACTATAATTCCGTTTGCAAATAAAGGCGCGGCGGCAGTTAACGGCGTTATTAACGTCAATAATAAACAGTATTTCATAAATCAAGGTATTTTTGCCCTTGAACAAGTGGGAGAATTAAATCAAATTCAGTTGGGAAATGAAATTACTCTAAATATAAAATCCGAATTTGAAAAATTTGATACGGAACGTTTTGACGAAATAATCGCCCTGAATTATGAAAAGAAAAATCAGGTTTGGTATTTTATTCCATATAAAAACGATGATTATTTTCATACTATTTGGATTAACGATTATGTCAACAAAGCTTGGCTTAAAAGGGTTTTACCCCAAGATATTACAACAGCTTGCATATTTAAAGACGATATTTTAACCGCAGATAAAGAAGGCAATATCTATAAAGAAGATTTTGGAAATACTTTTGACGGACACGCAATAGAATTTATGTGGAAATCACCTTTTTTATGTGCAGGCCCTACAAATTCAAGAAAAACAATTGATGAATTTTATTTTGTAGTAGATGAAGGTTATGATAATTATTTTAAATTTGCCACCTACAAAAATTACGATTCTGAGACAAAAGATGATGCGGATATAATATTTTCCGAAGTCATAACAACCTTAGTCTGGGACAGTGAAACCAACACTGAAAAAAATTCTTACTGGGATGATGATTCCGAGCATATTTCTTTTTGGTCTGCAAACATAGATTCAACTTATAAAGCAGAAATTTCAGAATCCAACTATTCGGTGCAACTCTGCGTTGAAGGAGATTCCATTGAGCATGATATGGCAATAATAGGACTTGAATTTAAAGAAGTATATTTAGATGAATAAAAATTCCGCACTGTTAAAAAATAAAAGTTACATTAAAAAAAGAAAGGAACAAAAAAATGAGCGATCAAACAGTAAACGCTTATTCAGCTTTTATCCCTGAAATATGGAGCCAAAAGCTGAATACAATGCTATCAAAAAATTGTGTTATGCTTCAATGCGTAAACAGAAATTACGAAGGCGAAATCAAAAATCAAGGGGATTGCGTTAAAATAATCACTCCTGCAGAAGTTACGGTTTCAACAGTAAGCTCTTCTGCTATAACCTACAACGAGCTTTCTCCTTCAACAACAGATTTAATAATAGACCAGAAAAAATTCTTTGCGTTCAAAATTAATGATGTTGCACAAGCACAAGCTAACCAGAGCATTATGGAAGCACATCTTCAAAATGCCAAAAAAGCGATTGAACAGGTTCAAGACACCTACTTACTTTCACAACATGCTTATGCCGATTCTTCAAACGTTGTAGGAACAGAACAAAGTGCTGTTACTTTAAGCAAAACAACAATCTATGAAAACTTTGTAAATCTTGCACTTAAACTCAAAAATGCAGATGCACTTTCAAACAACCAAAAACCTTGGGTTGTAATTAACCCGAGCATCGAATCTTATCTGCTTCAAAGCCCTGAATTTATAAGTGCTCACAATGTTGCAGACGAAACATTAAGAGAAGGTGCGATAGGAAGAATTGCAGGCATGGACGTTCTTGTAAGCACAAATTTATCTGCCGTAGGCGGTAAATTCTACGTTCTGGCAGGAACAAACGAAGCAATAACTTTTGCCTCCCAACTTGCAAAAATCGAAAGCCTTAGAGATAAAGACAGCTTCTCTGACCTTGTAAGAGGACTTTATCTGTACGGAGCAAAAACAGTTGTGCCTAAATCTTTGGCAAAAATGATTGTTACAGCAGTGTAAACGGGTGAACAGTGAACGGTGAACAGTGAACGGTGAACAGTGAACGGCATTAAAACTCCCTCACTGTTCACAGCTCACTTCTCACCTTTTAAGAAAGGAAAAAATGTTTAAAAATATAAAAAACAATATAAAAGAACTTGCCTACTCGGCTGTGCACATCGCGGAACAATCACTTGACACACAAAGCGGAAAAGAAAAAAAACAAATGGCTATTGAATATATAGTTTCAATGCTGCCTATATTTCAGCCGCTTAAAAGTATTGTTGTTGTAATTTTGTCAAAATTTATTGACGAAGCGGTCGAACAGGCAGTCAAATACATGAAAGACATTAAAAATTTGGAGGCATAAATGAGCCAAACAGAAAATGAAAAAGAATCGTCTTGTGCCGAAAGCCAAAATTTACAAGCAAAACCCGCTGAGAAAGAAATCAAATCTTCTCAAGCGGAAGGCAAAGAGCAAAAAGACTCTGACACTTACAATCAGGTTCTTGAAAAACTTGAAATCAAACCTGAAAATAAAGATATTCAAGAAAAGTCGGCTCCGGTTGAAACAAGAAGAGAAGACACTGATTTTTATAAAAATCAGGAAAATCTTCACATTCAAAAAGAGGTAGAAAATGTAATTGCACAAGATTTTCAAAAAATAGAAAGTCTTATGAAATTCGGTTTAATCAATTCTTGGCAAGGACAAAATTTGAAAAACCAAATAATTAAAAAAGCGTTTGATTTGGTATTACAAAATGAAAAGATTAAACAAAACCCCTCACCGGCGTTTAAAAAAGATGAAGTGTTTAGCGATTTTGAAACAAACAATCCTAATTTCTTCCAGCCTGAGGGCAGAAAAGAAGTTTTGGATTACTTGAAATCAGATGCTGTAATAATTGGAAAAGACGATCTTAAAAAAATATCCGATATGATTGAAAACATTGAAAAAACCGCAATCGAAAGATATTTACAAAAAGATTCTTACGAAAAGAACTTACAAAATTCAAATGAACTTGCAAAGCAAAAATTGACGGCAAATGCCCAAAATTCAAACTTCCAAGACAAAAATCTATCAAGAACTTTTACACGTGAGCAAATCGGCAAAATGAGCAGTGCGGAATTTACTAAATATGAGCCCTTAATTATGGAACAACTTAAAAAAGGACTTATAAAGTGAACGGTGATGGGTGAAGAGTGAAGAGAAATAAACCTTTTCACCCTTCACGCTTCACACTTTACTTGATTAAAAGGAGATAAAATGAATTACTTTGAATTAATAAACAAATGCCTGGTAGAACTTAATTACAGAAAGGTTACGAGCTTTTCCGAATTAAGCAAAAACGACCACGAGAAAATTAAAAATATACTTAACATAATAAATTCCGAAGTTTGCGGATTTGACAACTGGAGTTTTTTACTAAGAAAAACCAATTTGACACTCCCTGCAAATTGCCCGGAAATAGAAAATACGATTAACGGAAGAATAAATTCGGTTTTTATCAACAATATAAAATACGAGTACTGCGGTGATTTTGAAAAATTTATTTTAAACACACAACCGTCAAAAACCTTTAGTGCGTTTAACGATAAACTTTTATTTCCGCTTTTTAATCAGGAAAAAACGGTTGAAATAATTTACTACACTAATTTTCACGCCCAAGATTCACAAGGCTCCTCCATTCCCAAAATGTCTTTGGAGCAAGATTCTTCTATTATTCCAGATGCTTACGCGGAACCGCTTTTGGTCTATGGAACCTGCATGAGAGTTAAGGCAAACCCTGAGCATAAAAAGTTTAATTACTGGTATGGCATGTATAAAGACGCTCTTGCGAACATGCGCTCAAAAATCGGCACAAATGCTCTTGAGACACCTGAAATTAAGCTATCAAGAAACTGATTAATCCAAATAAAAAACAGGGAAGTATAAGTTTTTTTAACCGAAAAAGAGATTGCAAGATGAAAGGAATTATCAAAACAAACTCCAAAAATATCAGTTAATCCAACTTTTCCCTCCCTGTTAAGATTTTACACTAGCCGAAATATAAATAGCATGACTATTATATAATTTTTTTCAAAAAAACACAAACAATAATAAGAAATGTAAATCAAAATGAAAAACTTGACACAACAACAAAAAAAATTTGTCGCAGAATACATAAAAACACTGGATTTGGAGCTTTCCGCAAAAAACGCGGGCTACAAAACTAAAGATTACAAAAATGTTGCACAGAAGCTTTTATCAGACAAATTAATAATAAATGAGATTAAAAATCAAATTAAAAGGCAAATCTCTTCTCTAGTAATCCAAAAGGGATATATTGTCAAAAAGCTTTTAGATATAGTGGAATTTTCACTTGAAGAAGAAGACATTCTAGACAAAGACGCTCAACCCTCAGGTAAAAAGAAACTAAGAGACACAACAGCAGGCCTAAGAGCACTTGAATCTCTTTGTAAACACTTAGGGTTTGCAAACAAATCCGATGAAGAGCCTTCTGAGACAAAAATAATTACAATAAGCAACCTCGACGAAGACAAAATATAAAGGAAAAAAAATGAAAAAAGAAGAAAAAGAAATTGAACAAAAGCTTTTAAGCGAAGTTTCGCTTGATGAACTTATAAAAAAGAAAATGGAAGAAGAAATCAAGCACGAATTTGAAATATCAAAACAAAAACCCCAAAAAAATTTAATAACAGATATCACAAAAGTTCCACCTCATTTAATTTTCAGCAAAGCAGCTATTTATAAAATTTTCAACCGGCTAAACAAAACACAAACTTTTATAAACGGAATTCAAGCAGAGGCAATGCTGGGTCTGCAAAATTCTCTCAGAGATAAAATACGATTGGGACAAATAGATGCATTTTCGACACAAGATGCTTATGTAAAATTTGAGGGAGTAGAAATGTAAAATATAAGCTTTTTTGCCCGCGTAACATTGCTTTTTCCCGCTCGCAATAAGTATAAAATAAATTTACAGCGTTTTTCTTTGCATAAAGGCAAAAAACATTGGTCAAGAGTATTTTAAATAATCTGTACAGAGTGCCTACGTGCGTAGCACCAAAAAAAAGCGGTCCCCCGACCGCTAGCCTTCACTTTAGCATTAAATCTTTATTACTTTATTATAAACAAAGGTATAACTTCATTTACAAATAAAATAAGGAAAGTCAGAAATGCAAAAATAGCAAGTATTTTTTGCATATCCGCAAACAAAAACATTCTTTTATTTTTTCTCAAATCTTTTATAGCAAGAAACTCTTGCGTATAAGGCTGAGATGGAAGTTGTTTTTCAATTTCTTCAATAACTTTGCCTAATTTAACTTTAATCAAAAAGTTATAAGCATCCATATTTATCCACCAGAGAACGCAAATTGCCATACCTGCGGCACTAAAGACCAATATAGCAGAAATATCAAAAGCAAAAGCAAATCCCTTTAATAAAAACATTATAAGAAACAAACCCAAAACAACTAAAAGATAAAATTTATTGGTATGAAAACTTCTATCCACGAACTTTTCTTTTTGCTCGGTATAAAGCCTATATTGTTGAAACATAATTTCTTCAGAATTCATATAAACACCTTCCTTTCACTGAGTTAATTGTATAGTCAGATTTTTAAAAAGTCAAGTATTTATGAGCAAATTTATAAAAATAATAATAAATAAAACCCGAAAAGAGTTTAAAAACATAGAATATATACCCGAAGTGCTAAATTTGTACAAAAGATTTGCAAATTATCTTCACGACGATTATTTTATACAAAAGTATGAAGATTCGATTGACTTGATTTTAAATCTCATTGAAAAAACTTCACCGTATTTTTGGGTTGTAATTCACAAAAAAAGCAATAAAGTTGCAGGATTTGCTTTTTTAGACAATTTTATCGGAGCAGAAAACAATTTTCACTCTGCAGAGATTACAACCTGCTTTAACCCGAGTTTCTGGGGAAATTACACCAAATTTTGCGCCAAAAAATTTATAAAATACTGCTTTAAAAAGTACAAACTCAAAAAACTTAAGGCGACAATTTTTCCTCAAAATTTCAAGGTCAAAGCACTTTTAAAACGCTCGGGCTTTAAAAAAGAAGCACTTTTAAAAGCAGAAACGCTTAGAAACGGTGTTTTACAGGATATAGAAGTATATTCAATCGTAAATGGCTTAACAGGTGAACAGGTGAAAAGCTGAAAGGGTTGTATTGGCTTAATGGCTGAATGGGTGAACAGCTGAAAGGTTAATATTTTTGTTGCTTCGCAACAAATTGAACTTATTCACTTATTTACCTATTCACTTATTCACTTCTATTTACTATTTACCATTTACCATTTACTTAATAATTTACTATTTACTTAATAAAAAGGAGATTAACATGAACTTTGAAAAAACAGATGAAGATTTAACAATTCAGCTTCCGACAGAAGATGAAAAAACTCTTGTTCAAAAAATTTATCAAAAATACGACGAACTTGAAGATGACAGAAGAATCCAGCTTGACGACATAAAACTTGTCAGAAATGCCATTTACACAAATCAAGTTCCGCAGATTAACGGTTGGGATTCAAACATAGAATTACCCGACATTTACGAGCTTGCTCAGACCTTAAAGTCGCATATAAGCGACAATCTATATTCGCATCCTGATGCGATGTTTGATGTATCGGGCGTAACCCCTCAGTCACAAGCTTTTGCCAACAGACAAAAGGCACTGCTGGTAAACACTTTTGAGCAAATGAAACTTGAAGATGAATTGGAAAAAGTTATTGACGGAATTGTAGAAACAGGCGAAAGCACTCTTTTTGTGGGTTGGGAGACAAAAATTAAAAGCATAAGACGCGCACAAAGCATTGAAGAGCAGCTTATCGCACCAACTCAAGACGGATTTGTGATTGAAAACCAGCTTATTTATGACAATCCCAAGGTCAAATACATCAAGCCCGAAGACTTCGTTTTTGATAAAAACAGGCGTGACAGTTGGGATTCATGCACAAAGATTTACAGAACATACCTTGATGTTGAAGAAATAAGTGCAAACAAAGCAAACAATCTTTTAGACGAAGTCAAAATCGAAATACTGAAGGGAGTGGTGGCAGACAAAACAAGAAAAGAAACCGATAAATCAGTCTGTGACAACAGATTGGAAATCCTTGAATACTGGGGGGATATTGAATTGACAACAGGTGAAATTTTAAAAAATTGGTTAATTGTAACTGCAGGAAGGCGCGAAGTAATCCGTTTTGAAGCAAACCCTTTTATAATAAATCCTTTCATACACGCAAATATAATCGAAAACCCCTCAACAGGAAGAGGGCTTTCACCTTTGAGGGTGGCTCTGATTTTAAATAACATTTCATCCACAATTTTAAATAAACAGGTGGATGCCCTTGCCCTTATGATGAACCCGCCGTATCTTGCGCCAAAAGGCTGTTTTAAAGGCGAACAGGTGGTAAAACCGGGCAAAATCATTGAATACGATTCTTCTTTAATGCCGACAGCCCCTTCACCTTTAAGTTTTGAAAAAGCCCTTCACGGATGGGATTTCTTAAATTATTTTAAAACAACAATCGAAAGTGCAACGGGAATTTTTAAAAACATGGCAGGAAATATTCAAACCGCTCAAAGAACCGCAACCGAACTTAATTATTCCGTAAGCGGACAGACAACAAGGCTTAATATGATGCTTGATGCCATAAACAGGAAAATTATTATCCCCATGGTTGAAAAAACAGCAGAGTTAATCGCTAATTTTAAAATCGGAAGAGAGGTAATAAGCGTTTTTGATCAGGGTAAAACCCTTTTTATAGAAATTGACGACACAATAAGAAACGCCAAATACATCTACCGTTATGGCGACAGAAAAGCTACATTGGAGCGCAAACTTCGCTCAAAAGAACTCTTTGACGTGATAAGAGCATTTGCAGAAGTTCCTACCATGACAAATCAAATTAACTGGATTGAGTGCTTTAAATTTGCTCTCGAACAGTACGGAATAGAAAACGCGAATAATTTTCTAGTTGAAAGCAACGGCAATTAGAATAATAATTTAGTAAATGGTAAATAGTAAATGGTAAATAGAGGCAAAAATCTATTCACCATTTACTATTTCCTATTTACTATTTACTTTTTAAGATAAGGAGAAAATGAAATACAAGTTATTAACAGCACAGCGGGAATTTTTGGAAATTCCGCACGATTACAGTTTAGACGTAGCTGTGTATCAGGGAGGCTTCGGCTCGGGCAAGACTTTTGCCGGCTCGCTTCTTGGAATACTATTGTGCCTGAAGTTCCCCGGAATAAGGGGACTGGTCGGGGCTCAGACTTACACGCTTGTGAGGGACACCACCTTGCAGTCTTACTTTGAGCATCTGGAGAATTTAAACTTCAAAGACGGAAAAGATTATTTCTGGTCGAGTTCACTGCAGAAATTAACGTTTAAAAACGGTTCGGAGATTTTATTCAGACATTTTGACGAGCCAAATAAGTTAAAATCGCTCAACTTAGGATTTGCTGAAATCGAGGAAATGTCGGATATTCCTTTTTCCACTTTTAAGATGTTATTGGGAAGGATGCGGCAAAAAATCAAGCAGGGCTGGAAAAATTTTACTTACAGAATTTTCGGCCACACAAACCCTGAAGTTCAAAGAGGCTGGATTTACAAAACCTTTGTTGATGAGCACAAACCCAATTACAGATTAATTTCAGCCCCTACAACAGATAATATTTATCTGCCGGAAGGCTTTTGCGAGGAACTCAAAAAACTCTACGACGAACAGTATTACAGAATTTTTGTACTGGCGCAAAACGGCGAATATGACAAAGGGCTTATAATAAAAGATTTCACCGATGAAAACATAAAAGAAATAAAATACCAGCAGGATATGGATTTGCACATCACCTGCGACTTTAACGTAGATCCTATGGCGTGGATTTTAGCGCACAAAACGCAAGACAAAGTTTTCTTTTTTGATGAAATCGTCATAGAAGACACCACAACTGCAAAAGCTTGCGACGAGTTTTACCACAGATATCCCAATCACAAAGGCAGAATTATCATAAACGGCGATGCCTCAGGCGATAACAGAAGCTGTACAAGCGAATTTACCAACTATGTAATTATGAAAAAGAAGCTTTTACAATTCGGCTATGAAGATGTGGAAATAAGAATTAAGGCATTTAACCCGCCGATTAAAAACAGAATTGCGGCATTTAACGCCAAAGTCCACGGTGCAGACGGTAAAATAAGGCTTTTTACAGATAAAAAATGTGAAAAACTTCTTTATAACATTTATAATTTGAGGTACAAGGAAGGCTCTTCAAAGATTGACCTGCCTTCATATCAGCAGATTAAAAATTCAAGCGAATTAAAATTTCTGGGACACCCTATGGACGCGGCATCTTATCTTGTCGAATTTTACTGGCCTATCAGCATTTAAACGGAGAAAAAATGGAAAATTTATTACACTATTCACCCATAATAATTGCAATTATGGTTTTTTTGATACAACAAAGAATTGTCGTAACGCCCGAACAACTTGAAAGAAAGCACAGAGAAATTTTAAAAGATGCCGAAGAACGTTTTGCCACGCTAAACAGCGTTAAGGATTTGAAAGAACAGTTTTCGGACATGAAAGAAAAAATCGACAAAATTTACGACTGCATAATTGCGGTTAAATAAGTCTTATGCTAAAATTTTCCCATGACTTTAAAAGAACATTATTCAAACAGCAAAAAACCCGTTATTTCATTTGAAATTTTTCCGCCAAAAGATGATGAAACTAAAGAAAAATTTCAAAAATTACTCGGGCATTTAAAAACTTTAAAAAAATATAATCCTGCGTTTGTTTCGCTTACCTACGGTGCCGGAGGAAGCACTCAAACAAATTCTTTTGATATGATTAAAAAAATCCAAAGTGAAGTCGGACTTAACGTAATGCCGCATTTTACCTGTGTTTGTGTGAGGAAAAATCATATTTTAGAATATTTAAGCCAGATAGAGTCCTTGGGGATAAAAAACATTTTGGCATTAAGAGGCGATGTGCCATGCGATTGTTCGGTGAAAAATTTTGACTTTCACTATGCAAACGAACTTGTAGAATTTATAAAAACCCATTCAAACCTTTCAATCGGGGTTGCGGGCTATCCCGAAGGGCATTTGGAGTGTGATAATTTCATGCTTGATATGAAAAATTTAAAAAGAAAGGTTGAGGCAGGGGCCGATGCTGTTTTTACGCAGATGTTTTTTGACAACGAAAAGTTTTATTCTTTTTGCCAAAGCGCAAGAGATTTAGGTATTGAAGTCCCGATAATTCCGGGGATTTTACCCATAAGAAGCTACGGTCAGCTTGAAAAAATGCTTTCTATGGCAAGAGTGAGCCTGCCTGAAAAACTTAGGATAAAGCTTGAAAAATTTAAAGATAACCCCGATGATATTAAAAAATTGGGTGTGGAATTTGCAACACAACAATGCCAAGAGCTTTTAAAATTCGGCATTTGCGGACTTCATTTTTACACACTAAACTCATCCAAAGCCCCAAGCGAGATTTTGGACAATTTGAGGGGATAATTATTTTTTATCCTCAACATTTTTTGGTTTTACAATGGCATCTCTGACTTTTATTCCAAGAAATATGCCAATAGAACTTGCAACAACAAGTCCAAGATAAGAACAAAATCCTGCAAAATTAGCCTTTGCAACTTTTTTGGCAAGATCAGGACTCAGAGCCTTTTTGGCAAAGCTATTACCTCTTATTGAAGCCAAGGCCTCCTCTGCCAACATAGGTAAAGCCGATATAAAGGTTAGTTTTCCTGCATTCCGTTTAATAAAATCAGTAAATTTATCAATTTTATTTTTTGGCTTTTCATCAGGTGATTTTTTGTTTTTCAATAAAGCAATCAAAGCTATAGGCACAGCTAAAAAACTTAAAGATCTGCATTTTTGCATAATTTTGCCCATTTTACTTAAATTTCCATTTACAGCATGACCAATTTCATGAAAAGCAGACATAAGTGATTTTTTATCGAACAAGATTTTTTTAGACTCCGTTAAATATTGCGCCGCATCTCCACTCATTGTAGTTTCTACTTCTATTTTGGTCCACATTTCTCTAAATTCTTTAGAACGAAACCTCATATTTTTATCAATAGTTGCTTTAATAGCTTCTGTAACTTCTTTAATATTTTTCTGTGTTACTTCTAATATTGATACCCCTTTTTCAGACAATCTTGAAGAAGAGAAAGTTTTATTAACCGCCTCTTGTACGTTTTTAAACTCATCTGCATTTAATTGTATCAATTTTTTATATTTTTTTTCTGACAACATAGAAACTTGATTTAATAAAACTGACGGAAGCCTTGAAATCAAACTTCCAGCAGCAACACCACCGGCATAATTCCAAAAACTCGGCTTTTTATAATTTTGTCCGATTACACTACTATTCACATTATTAATAGAATCTACCACTGTGACACCTGAATTTACCTTATATTATTAATAAGGTTTTAAAAAATCGGAATTTGCTTTATTTTTGGACTTATTAAGTATTTTGTTACATGTAGACCAATATGGTTTGCGGACTTCACTTTTACACACTGAACTCATCCAAAGCCCCAAGCGAGATTTTGGACAATTTGGGGATAAGTTAGGAAATAGTAAATGGTAAATAGTAAATAGAAGTGAATAGATGAACAATTACAAAAAATTACGTCGTTGCGAGGAAGAAGTTTATTTCTGACGAAGCAATCTTTCCATTTGAGCATTAAGAAATAATTCTATGAAAACAATCTCAATCGGATAGATTGCCACGGCTTTTTCAAAGCCTCGCAATGACGTGAATACGGATGAGGTGCACCCATTCACTCCTCACCCATTACCCATTCAGCCTAATTCAATTTATATCTCAGCACCGTGTCTGTGCCCTGACATGATACAAAAAGCATATTGTCTTTTACATAAAGGTAATAAGGCTTTTTGAGGTTACCGATAAGAACGGTTATTTCGCCGAAAACGGAAATTTTTAAAACATTGTCTTTGTTATAATTTGCAACATAAATGTTTCCGGTTTTATCAGTCGCAAGCCCTATCGGACCGCTGATTTTGGAATCTTTTACAAAAATTATTTTTTTATTATCGGGCGTTATTTTTGTTATCAAATTGTTGTTAAACTCCGCCACATAAAGGTTTCCTTCAGAATCAGAAGTTATCCCCGTTGGTGCTAAAATATTTTGATAAACAAAATTTGATTGGCTGATTTTAGGCTCGGAGATTTTTACCTCCTTAATCGGTGCCGAAACATCGATATTTTGAACCGTGCCCTGCTGCTTAATTTCTTGCGCAAGTACCTGAGCGTCTTTTGCCCGCTCGCAGTCAATTGGAATTATACTCAAATAAGTCAGAGCTTTTTGGTTTTGCCCGAGCTGTTTGCTCAGCCATGCGGCTTTATAAACAGAATCGTAATCGTCGGGCTTTCTTACCACCACCTGCTTAAAAATGACAAGTGCTTCTTCGTATTTGCCCAAAAATTCAAGCACAGAGCCCAGATTATAGTAAGCGTCAATGTAATCAGGGTCAAGGCTTATTGCGGTTTTAAATGCGGTAGTGGATTTGTCGTATTCGCCTGCCTTATAGTAATCGATTCCCTGATTATACTGCAAAACAGCTTCGGTATTGGCTTCTTGCGCTGTTGCAAAAAGCGAAGTTGAAATTAATATCAGAAGTAAAACCAATATTTTTTTCATTTTTCCCCGATTAAATTAATTTGTTTAACTCACCCAATAACTTTTTATGTTTTTCGACAAACCCGTTTCCTCTTGCCTCGATTGCTTTTTTCAGAGTTAAGGCAAGATTGAGTGCTTTTTGCTCTTTCAGATTTTTGCAGAAAACTTCTTCAAAATTATTGGGAATTCTCAAATTCCAATTTCCGTCTCCTGAAGTTCCCGGACGGTTGTAAACGTCTTTTATCCCAAAATAATCCGTAAAAAATATCTGAATATTTTGGGCAGGGCTTGCGAAAATCTCAACCAATTTGGTCTGCGCCAAAAACGTCAAGTCTTTTGTAAGATTCATTATTATATCATCTTTATTTTCCTCATCAGGGAACAAATCTTCGACAAGATTTTTTGCATGCAAGTAACCTTCGTGTGTGTTAATCATATTTTCCGCCCACATCGAAATCGGCTCGTTATCGTGAGTTCCAACCATTGCCCATGAATTTTTGTCTATGTTGCGGCAGCGGTAAGGATGATCTTGCATTTCCGGAGATACAAACTGGGTTAATTTCATCCCCTGAAGCTTATATTTTTTCATAACCACAGCGACCGGATTTGTTAAAGTTCCCAAATCTTCGCAGACAATAGAATCCTTATCAAGCCCTTCTTCTTTAGCAGCTGCTATTACAATGTGCTCTATTATTCTTCCGTAAAGCTTAATCTGCTCGTCAGAGAGCGTTTGAACTCTTTTTTCCTTATCTGGTTCAAGGTCGTGGTTCAAGTCGTTAAGCGATGGAATTGCATATTTGCCCAATTCGGGGTGTTCGGGCGATGAATAAAGTCTTCCCGCACCTTCTTCTACTTTGGGATTTTTGCCCGCTTTGTAAACCCAGGGGTCTATAAGCCCCACGATGTGGTCGATTCTTACTCCGCCGGGGTTTTCTTTGAACATTTTTTTAAAAAGTTCTTTCATTAAAACTCCGCCCTCATCAAGCGAACCGTCGGGCTTAAAAAGTTTTTCGGGAGCAATTACGGGAAAGCCCCAGCTTTGTCCATCTTTAGAAAAATAATCGGGCGGACAGCCCAAAAACCAGCCTTCCATGAACAAAGACTGATATGCCCAAGTGTCCCTGTCAGAAAATGCCACCTGACGGTCTGCGATTAGTTTTATGCCCTGAGAAAGCGCATATTCCTTTGTTTGACTGTTTTGAACACTCAAAACAAATTGGCAGAATTTATAAAAATTTATTTCGTCTTCGTAATTTGCTTCAATCTCGTTTATCCTGTTTGCAAATTCCATTTTTTCTTCGATTGACTTTGGGTTAAGTAAATTTTTATCAGTTTCAGATTGCCAAAGCGGCCAATAATCGTTGCAATTTTCAATCGAAAGTGCTTCATAAAGTGCATCTTTTTCAAGCCATGTGTTGTTTTCTCTTTTGTATTTTTCAAATTCTTCTTTTATTTTTTCAGAAGCAGAATTTTTAAAATTCTCATAAGCTTCTTTTAACGCGCTTTGCTGGGCTTTATAAATATAAGAATAAGCGGTTTTTCCCGAATTCTTGTTGGGATTGTTTTGCACAACAGAATTAAAAGTTTCCTCTGATAAAATATTGTTCCATTGTTTTGTAGTTAGTTGTTTTAAATCAATAAAAAGCGGGTTTCCGGAAAAAATTGTGCCGGTATATGGCGAAGAATCACAGGCTTTGGTTTTACCCGCAGGCCCCAGTTGAATTGCATTAAAAACTCCGGATGCAAAATCAATCAAATTTTTGCCTGCGGCAGAATTTATACTGCCAAACCCAGTATCTTCATCGGACAAAGAAGGGAAACTGCTTGAATGGGCTATCAGAGCAAAGTTTTTCTTGTCTAAGGCTTTAAGTGCTTCTTGCACAACTTTAGAGGTCAAATTTTTATCCGCTAATTTGCAACCCATATTTCTCTCCTTATAAACAAACTCTGTCTGATTTTAGCACGACAAGGTTTTTTTGCAAGAGAGGAAATGGTAAATAAGTGAATAAGTTCAATTTGTTGCTAAGCAACAAAAATATTAACCTTTCAGCTGTTCACCCATTCAGCTTTTCAGCTAATAATATTCCTGCCCGTCTTCTTCATAATTATCTTCGTCAAAATCGTCCATAAATTCTTCATTTTCTTCGTACTCTTTTTCTTCTTCCAACTCTTCCATATCTTCAAGGAAAGTCGTTCGTTTTTTTGAATTTAATACGTTGGCGACATTCATCATTGCAAGAGAATTAAGCGTGGCTCTAAGCTGTGCGCTTCTGTCAATAAAAGGGAATTCATATTGATTTTGTTCTTCTTCGTTTTGTCCTTGGGCGTAGTACTCTGTCCCCGGACCCATTTTATCGTCTTGAGTTTTTGCGGCGGTACCTGAAATGTCGCCGCTTTTAAAATTAAAAGCGCCGCCTATTCCAAAGAAACCCGCTGCTCTATTATCTACCATTTCTCTTGCCCTTGTGTTTATTTAAATATTATACAATTATTTGATACAACAAACAACCGCACCAATGTATAAATCATCTGAATAATTTATTTTGCTAGTAAGGCTTAAATATTAAACAATTCTTTACATTTAAAATCATATCAAATGTCGAATTTTACTGCACCTTGACGCAAAACTCGAACTTCGTTTTCTAATATTAAAGCCACTGTTGACTCTAAACCTTTTGCAAGTTGCCCAAAGTCTTCTATAACTAAATCTGCAGTGTTTCCGACTTTCTCAAGCGCCTGTTTATAAGTTTTTGCCGAAGGTTCGCTGGACAAATTTGCGCTTGTAGTTGCAAGAACTTTTCCTTCAATACATTCACAGATTTCTTGAAAAACTTTGTTGTCTGGAATCCTTATGCCGACGGTATCAAATCCTGAAGTTATAAAATCAGGAGTTTTACCTGATTTTTTTAATACAAGAGTCAACGCGCCGGGAAAATATTTTTCAATAAATTCTTTTGCTTTGTTTGTAAGCGGATTTACGTAAAGCAAAAGATTTTCAATATTGTTTGACATCAAAATCAAAGGCTTTTTAGCCTCTCTTTTTTTAATTTCATAAATTTTTTTAACCGCTTTTTTACTCGAAGGCAAACAGCCCAAGCCCCATACGGTGTCTGTAACAAAGGCAATCACCCCGTCATTATCTAAAGTGTTTTTTATTTTTTGCTTTAATTGATTACTTAAATAAGCCATATTTTTCACTCATTTTTCCGATAAATCTTTCTTTGAGCTCGATTGCGTAGTCCATTTTATACAACAAATTCAAATAAATATAACAAACAAGACAGATTGAAGTCACAAAAAGAATTTTTGAAATTTCAAAGATTGTGCGAGGAAGCATCAATGTGTCAAACCAGATACACATTGCCCAGCAGACAAAAAGTGTTACCGCCCCTGCCGTAAACATTTTTGCAAAATTTGAGAACAAACTTTTATAATCAAGTTTGATTTTTCTGCCTATCAAAACACCCAAAACAACCGCGTTAAAAAGCGTTACAAGTGTTGTTGAAAGTGTAATTCCGCCTATTCCGCCTCCGATTGAAAGCTTTGCAACCAAAAGCCAGTTTAAAAAGAATTTCAAAATAATCGAGCTGAACGCTACCAAAAACGGTGTGGCAGAGTCATTAAAAGAATAGTAAACCCTTGTTATGGAATCTCTGAAAACGTAGGGCAGAATCGAAAAAGACAAAAACCATAAAGCTTGCGTTACCATAAACGTCGCATTATCATCAAATGCTCCTCTTTGGAAAATAAGCCTGATTCCATCATATCCGAGCGTCAGAATACCTATTATTATAGGAACTGCGGCAAAAAGAAGTACCCCGACACCTTTGTTAAAGTAGCTTTTAATTCCCTCAAAATCTTCCTGTGCCACCAGTCTTGAGAAAATCGGGAAAAGCGGGACTAAAAACGCTGTTACCAAAATCCCCACAGGAAACTGGAAAACTCTGTTTGCATAGCCGATAGCTGTCCATGCGCCTTCTTTTAAAGAAGAGGCAAAGAACATGTCAACATAAATATGAATTTGTCCCACAGTTGAGCTTAAAATTGCGGGAAACAAAAGTTCGCAGATATTTTTAAACTGCGGGTTATAAAAATCGAAATTCGGTCTTAATCTGTAACCTAACTGTTTTATTTTAGGAAGCTGATAAACAAACTGGCACAGAGCACCTATTGTAGTTGCCCAAGCAAGCACACTCCCAGTATTGTCGCCTTTTACGGCAGAAATCATCAAAATAATCACCACGCTCATCAAAATCGGCGAAACATTAGGCAGGATAAATTCGCGGTAACTTATCAAAATTCCGTAATAAATTCCCACAATTCCGCCCACGATCAAAACAGGCGACATAATTTTAAGATGCATGCCTGCAAGTGCGGTTAATTCAGGGTTAGTACCCGAGATTATAAACCCCATTATCTGGTCTGAAAAAACAAAACACAAAACCGCCAACACCATAAAAAACAAAAAACTTGCGGTCAAAAAGGTGTTAAAAAGTTTATTTAACTGTTCGTTTGCTTTTTCCTTAAAAGAAGGTATAAGCTTTGAAAAAACCGCCACAGTCGCGCTGTGGAAAGGTCCCCCGACTCCGCCTAGCAGAATTATTGCAAGGGCTGGAATCTGATAGGCATAAAAGTAAGCATCTGAAACCATTGATGCCCCGTAGAAATTTGCGATTACGACATCTCTTATAAAGCCGATAAGTTTGCTCACAACAGTGACCATAGCAATAAGCCATGCCGCTTTCAGCAGACTCGGTCCTTTTTCATTTTCCGCGCTTACATTTTCTTGGGTACTCAAAATTCGTAACCTTCACTTTTTTCAACCAGCTCGACGTAAACTCTTATGGCTTTGTTTTCACAATTTTGCGGGAAGTAGAAAATAATTTCGTTTTTTCCGCGTCTTATGTAGCTTGAAATATCAATTCTGCTGTACCGGTGAATAGGAATAAAACTGTTTGCAAGCTCAAAAGTTACGTCTCTTGAGTTAATTTTAGCACTAAATTGTTTTATTTGGTACTTGTTGTCAACAACAACCGTAGCACTTTGCTTAGGCGCATAAAATTTTTGTATTCCGACATGTTGATTTTGGCTGTCAGAAAGAATCAGAGGCACTGTGGCAATAGTGATTCCCTGATAGTATCTTTTTAAAATCTTGTCAAAACTTTTGTTCAGCGAAGTTGCCATAAAGCCTGCTCCGAATTGGCTCATCCCGACCCCGTGTCCGTAGCCCCCGCCGTAGGCTGTTACTTTGGTGAGTTTTCCATTCTCATCCCAAATGTGGTCAAAAACCACATTTGCGCTTGGAAGTGCTTTGCCTTCTTTGGTCAAAAGCCTTCTTATTACAAGCTCTTTGTAAATTTTGTAATTTTGCTTGTCAGTTACTATTTCAAGCTCCATTGCTTTGCCCGAAACGCCTCTTTTGTTGACTTTAAGTTCTTTAATTTCGCCTAAAATGTCACCTTTTTTAAATTCCGGCTTAACAAACCCTGTTTTTGACTGCACCACAAGGGTTTGCTGCAAAACATTTTTTAACTCATCTGTTCCTTCCCAAAATTTTTGCCAGCGGTAGTAAGGCGATTTCATATCGTAAGAATCCGGCGCAGTCATATAAAATTTTCTTGCAGCCTCTTCGCTGTCAAGCGGCAAAACACCTATAATATCGGGAGTTCCGACCAAATAAGGTCTTGACTTTGAAGGAAATTCTTTTGTCTTGGGATCTGAAAAAACATTCTCGTAGCTTTCGGTGTAGCCGCCTGCTGTGGAGCTATATTGTGCCACGATTAAATCCCAGCCGTATAGTGCCACAAGCCCTCTGGTCTCGTCAACAGCTCGCTCGGAGAGTAAATCCTCTGTCCCTGCCCCGAAATAAACCTGACTGGCAACAGAATCGTCCACGTCAAATTCTTTGCAAGAGCG
>Ga0116170_10000399_pt1 | contig 45825 bp, 24 predicted proteins | sample AD_JPNHW1_MetaG_FD_89797 | JGI IMG/M metagenome (GOLD analysis project Ga0116170, IMG submission 89797) | Active sludge microbial communities of municipal wastewater-treating anaerobic digesters from Japan - AD_JPNHW1_MetaG | ecosystem: Engineered > Bioreactor > Anaerobic > Digestate | place... | reverse complement strand
GTTACGCAGTAACGAAAAGGCCCCGCGTCCATTCCGGACACGAGGCCAAAACCAATTTCCCCCAATAAATGCCTTCAATTGCGACCGCCCAAAGCGGCGGCGCAATCAAGAGCGGCTATTGGGAATGATAGCAAGCTTTGCAAGCAATGGATTTAATAACTGAAAAAAAGTCCGGTTGAAAATGAACTCCAATGATTAAACTCTGCCCCTCGGTTTTTCAAATTTCGATCTGACAAGCAATCCGCAACAAGTAGTCCGCGAAAAACAGTCCCAGGCACTTCTATATAAACCGATGATCCTTCTGTAATTATCCAGCCATGATGATAATTGGCCGATATCCCGCGCAGCATATTCAAAAAGCGCTCTGATTCAAATTCAGCACATTGTCCAGATAGGACTCTGTCTGAAAGTAATCTTTGGCGATTTTTACAAGACTGTCCTTCGACGGAGACTTCACCTAGATGTATAAGGATTTTTTCTGCACCTTGGGAGCGTACAACATTCGACACTGCACGAATTTCATCTGACCGCAGCCATAGCGAAAATTTGAGCCCCATTTTCAAAAATGATCCACTAAAAAACTCCAAGCCAAACAGAATAGCAAAGCAGGCAACATAAACCCTCTTCATTGGGTTGATTTTCTTGAATACGACGACAACTAGCTCAAATGCCACAAAAACAGCAAATCCAATACATGCATAAAAAAACCAACGACTTCTATCACCAACCCAAGGAGAAAAAACGCTTAAAAAGCTTAGCATGATCGAAATCAGCAGCAAGACTATCCGAAGTGCAATTAACGGTATCATTTTAAATTAGACTCCGCTTTGTTGATAACAAGAAAACTCGGAATATACTTTGTTTCAGGAGGGCGAATCCATGCATTCTGGCCGGATGAAGGATATGCCTTATAATTATAACCTATCAGAGCCCACATTATTGTTCCCGCCGTCAAAGGATAGCCACGCCTCAATTTACCATCAGCGATCGCACCAATCATCCAGTGCGCATCAACACGCTCATTCCATCTCATTAAAACGCCAGCTGCAAGATAATTAACTTCATCTGAGCTAAACCATTTCCCTCCATAAATCATATGCGTCTTTTCGTTCATTCCTTTTGAATTTTCGCCAAACGGCGAATCGGCCAGCCAGAGCATATCTTTGAATCCAAGTCCAAGCTCAGTATTTAAATTATGAGGCACATCAACATATCTATTGTACTCAGATTCAAGCACGCTATTTAGTCCAGCAACAGACAATTCGCCTGACCCGCCCCTGACAGCATAATCTTCATTCGTGAGCTTTTGCACATTTCTTTGAATAACATCACCACCTGCACCAACCTTAAACCATTCGTCACTACCGTCATCGAGACAATCATAGGACCTATCGTCATTTAATCGAGTAGACAATCCCGTCGGATCCACGCCCACCAGTGGCGCATTTCCGACGTAGCTATACGGTGTCCAGAATTGGAGTTTCGGATCCCTTCCGATAAAGCTTCCTCGTTCGGCGTCGTAGAATCTTGCGTTGAAGTAGAAGACGTTGCCGCCCACCTCCGGGTCGTTTTCCTTACCTGTGAACTGCCACTTGAGGGGAATGGATTCCCAGGAGGTTTCCAGGTTGCCCCATGGGTCTCGGGCGTACTTGGCCAGAACCCGTCCGGTGTCGTCCACAACAAGGCTGGGCGTGCCCAGGTTATCGTTGAGCAGGTATCTGACCCGCAAGGCGGTGCCCGGCTTGTCGGCAACCGCCAGGCGCTGGTAGCCCTGGAAAGCATGCCAAGTCCAGCTGGAATCCCCGCGACCCGAGTCGGCAACAACATTCACGCCGTCGTAGAAGTACTTGCGCTCGAGCTTCCACTGCGTGGTGTCCATCCGCGCGGCGTACCGCTTGGCGACTCGGTTTCCGCCTTCGTCGTAGTCGTATGCCCAGACGGTGGAATCCTTCAGGCGACGATCACGGACCACCACCCGTTCCAGCTCGTTCCTCCGATTGAACTTCCGCTCCACGATCCTCCAGGCCTTTGCAAGATCAGTGGTGTCGGAGGCTCCCGCGAAGCTGGCTTCCAGGGAAAGGTTGCCCAAGGCATCATGCCGGAAAATGGTATGGCCGTTCCGGGCGGAACGTTCCCAGGTCACACGATTGGAGGCGTATGCGAAGCTGTCCGCCGCCGTGCCGTCCAAGGTGAATCGATGCCGGGTGCGGTTTCCGTTGGCGTCGTACCACACAGAATCCATGCCGCCCACCCTACCGGTGATGCGCAACTGACCCAAGCGGTCGTGACGGTACACCAAGGTGTCTCCCATGGAACGGCGCATTCCGGTCACATTGCCGGATGCATCCCATTCCAGGCGCTGCAGCATCAAGGTGTCCTGGACCGTTCCAGGACTGGAGAGGGGGTGCCTCCGGATCAGGTTTTGGTTCAGGAATGGCCGCTGCGCCTCATAACCGAACTTCGCCGACATCCGTGCTCCCAATCGGAAGCCGTCCACCAGGTCATTGCGGAGGTACTTGGCGTTGTTCAGGACCGCGATGGAATCGGATCCCTGCACCATCGAAATCGAACCCAATCGACGGAAGGCGTCGTAGTCGAAGGACGATCTTGCCCCACCCGGGATCGTTTGATTCACCAAGGCCCCGGCGACATCGTAGGTGGAAGCGGACCCCAGGGAGTATCCGATCGACGGATTTTCCAGGTTCCGACCCAACCGACGACCATTGAGGTCGTAGCTGTACTTGGCCACCATCCCCGTTCCACGGGTGACCGCCATCAGCTGACCGGAATCCTTGTCCGCTCCATACTGATCCCAAGCGTAGGTGGTGTTCTCACGAGCCCCGGAGCCGTAAGACTCCTGAAGTACCCTGTCCACCGCGTCGTAGGTGACGGTCTTCACCGTTCGGTTCGAAGGCTGGGACAGGGGAGCCAGTGTATCCTGCACCACCCTACCGGCAAGATCGTACCCCACCCCATGTCGGAGATCGTCGGGGTATCTGGTCTCCAGGAGCCGTCCCCGGTTGTCGTACTTGCGAGTCTCAACCAGGCCCTTTGGATCGGTGATGCTCAGCACCTCACCGGTGTTCGCATATTGCTGGCGAACCTGGATCCTCCCGGAGGAAGCGACAGTGGCCACACCCGCAGAGCGCTCCCCACCATAATTCAAGGGAAGCAGAGCGGAGTCGCGCTCGATCAAGGTGTCCCGACCATACCCATCCCAGGAGAACTTGGTCTTGGTTCCGGAAGCATCCCTCTCCACCAAGGTCTTGGCGCTGTCATCCCAGGAGTAGCTCGATTCCCAGGCGAGCCCCAAGGCTCCAGTAGCCGGGCTCACGTACCGCCTGGAAGCGATCAACCTCCCCGCCAGATCAAAGTCATTGAATTCTTCCCGACCATCTGCATCTCGCTTCCACTGAAGCTTGTCGAAGATGTTGTAGCTCATCAGGGTGGTCTGCTGGAGCGCGGTGTCAGTGGTGGAAACGGGTGCGGTCGTCGCGAGGCGACGAACCGCCACCAAGCGTCCCAATCCATCGAAACGAGCTTCGGTGGTCAATCCTTTGGGGTCCGTCTCACGAACCGCCAATGTCCTCTGGTTCGGATACATCGTCCCGTATCCCGGCACGCTTCCCGCGTTTCGCCAACTTGCCAAATCCTGGAGTCGATCCACGTACTCGGTGCGGGTTACTCCCCCATCAGGAGCCGTCTTGGTCAGCGTCCGCCCTATCGCGTCATAGGTGGTGGTGGTCGTCCGCTTTCCTTGAACAGTTTCTGACAGAACCCATCCACGTTCCAGGTCATAGGTCCGGGTGGTGGAAAGTGCCGCCCCGGTCCCCGCGCCACCCATGGTGGTGGCCTTGGGGTAACTCTTGACCGTGACCGGGAACATCTTGTAGGAAGGATCCAAGACAGTTTCGATGAGACGGGCGCTGTCCGCACTCAAACGTGTCCAGGTTCGCACCGGCATATCTGGGCGACGATCGGCATCTGCATACCCCAGCCGTTCCATTTCTGGCCAGGTTTCGCCAGAGACCCTACCAGGCTCGTAGGAACGAGTGCGGAGCTTACGAGTCCAGGCAGGCGCATTGACCCCAGGCCTCCAATCCTCGTACTCGGTGCTGTCCGCGATCAGGGTGCTGTCGCCTCCTTGGGCGTTGGTCCGCCAGGTCCGCTTGGAGGTCTCCAATCCGATCCTGTACTGCGCAAAGGGACTGAAATTGGCGTTGCGTTCCGCGACATCGGTCCACGCCTTCGCTGAATCCGTTCGCACGGTATCCTTGCGGATCTTCCAGAACTCGCCATCTTCGATGTGCCGGACACCATGTGAAGTGGAAACTTCCGGGCAGGTCACCTTGAACACACCTCCGATAGGAAGGTTCGTCAATTTCTGCTCCAAGGAACCCAGCAGGCCTCGCGGGCAGGTGGTTTCCTTGATCACGCTTCCGTTTTGGTCGTATTCCCACAATGTGACTCGCGGATCGAATATCTGGCCGTAGCCACGCGATTCGATCTTGCCTTGCGGTCGATCTCCCACGTACACCCATTGGGTGCGGCTCATCGACGAACTGCCGACGCCATGGATCTCACGCACAAGCTGGAAGCGGGTGGTGCGGTACTCCAGGCTGTCTTGGAGTTTGTCGACCTCAGCCAATTTTCCATTGGAAATGACCGTGGTCCGTCCCACGTATCCTGCCAGCTTCCGATTGACGTTGATCGCAGCGATCATGGGAGCGAAGGTGTACCAATCGGTGATCTCACTCTTGCGAACCGCCACATCGCCAGGGATGTGGTTGGGTTGGGTCAAGATGGTGGTCACAGAAGTTTTTAAAGCAGGATGCTCATTCACGCTCCAGCCGTGGTAGTCGTAGACATGCTGGGTGGATTTCGAACGATCGGAAGCATCCGGGTACTCGGCATCCGAAAGCACAAATCCATCCAGAGCGGACTGTCTGTTGCTGGGGTACTGGTATTCCGTGCGGCTTCCATTGGCATATTGGATGGTGGACAGGTCTCCGTCCCGATAGTCGAATCGAGTGGTATCCACCTGGCTCGCACTAACTCGCTTCGCCTCCCAGGACACAACCTGCACTGGTTGGGTGATGTACCCCTGGATTTTGGATGGATAGGCGCGGAAATTTTGTTCTGATAGACCGTAGACGACAGTGTCAACGACCTTGCGAACGCTGGGGGTACTGGATCGTACTGTTGCGGAATCCCAGACTTTCCCAACCACCTGCTGGATTGTCTGCGACAGATTTTGAACCTCAAACCCTCGTCCGGTCCGGACATCGAAGACTCGCTGCAAGTTCTGACTGGCATCACGAACCATTTCAATCGTATCGCCCGCAGGATGGGTGATCCGGGTGGGAACTGCCCAGTAGGTGTGGTATCCGGATTCGCCGAACTGTACGCCTTTTCGTCCTCCCCGACCATATTCCGTCCGTTCACCATTTGGCTCCTTGACCAGGTAGAACCCGGAATCCGCAGCTTGCAGCTCATTGTATTTCGAGAAGAAGGCAGTCGGATCCGAGCCTGTCCCGAGATCGACCACCTTAGGAACGCCAGGAGTCCGTGCGTAGTAGACGACTCGCTGATCGGCACCGGAAAGACTGACGTAGGGATACCATTCCCAGCCATCCTTGATGATCGGGTCCTCGTCGGATAGAATGAATCGAGTCGCCCCGCCATCGCTTCCCACCAACTGCATGTCAGGCATTGGGTGCAAAGAGCCTTCGAACTTCATGCCCATGACGTCAGACCACTGCACTTTGAATCGACCATTTCCACGGTTTCGCTCGTTCTCGTGGTTCACCCCAAGGATCCCCAATCGACCATTGACACCAAGCGCCCAAGGTTGGACATGTACACTTCCAACATCGAACGACTTATCCATCTCTTGGACCATGGCCACATACAGACGGGTCATCTGAATCGCCGCTCCCACTGCGACTCCGGCTAAACCTCCTGCCATTCCTCCACCGACGATTGAGGAAACGATTCCCTGGGCGATTTGGTGTGCCATGAACCATCCCATGTCCTCGGCATCGGCGTCACCCTTGGCTAAGTGATAGCCCATTTGACCGTAGGAGATGACACTTGCTGCGCTCGATCCCCATTCAAAAGGAGCTACCGAGGCAGAGACCCTGGCGAAATTGAGCATGGCGTCGCCGCAATCCCCAGAAGCCGACTTTCCTCCGGCCATGCTCTGCACGCATTCCTGCATCGTACGCAGATCATCCATTCCACCTTGCGCGAGATAAAAGGCCCCCTGGACAGCGGCTCCAGCCAGGTGGAGATTGGCAAGCATCTCCTTCTCCTCCGGTGTCAAATCCGTCGGGGTGAAGCTCTTTCCCAATTTATCGGAAAGCGCTTTCTCGAATTGGAGTCGCTCGACAAGTTTCTGAAGATTCCCATTGTACTGGTTGTTCATCAACCGAAACACTTCTTCGTGAACGATCGGCTGAAGCATCTGGACACCCACCGCACTCGCAAACGCCCAACCGTTGGGAACAAAATCCGGCTGGTCGTAGCGATACATGCGACGAGTCCCGATCCCCCCCACACTCTGAGGACCGACATAACTGAAGTCCCGATCACTGTAACTGGGCTTGCGGGTATTCTTGAAATCGATCCCCGATGGATCCATGTCGTACTGGTCCACGAACAGCGGATCGCGCCAGTGGCTGTTCCAAGTCCTGGATAGGGAGATCCCCAGCGGGGCTCCAGAGAACTGCCCAGCATTGGAAGTCACCACCAGGTTGCCATTGAGGTTGGAGATCACCCCACCCGGCCCCGAACGCTTGTACGTGTGGGTAGGCGACAATCCCTGTTCGTTGTGGCGCGAGATTCCGGCGAGCGAAAGAACCGGCAACAAGGCCAGCCAGGTCAACGATCGCCAGGTGGAGGAAAGAGTTCGGTTCATCATGGGGTTTCACCAGAAAGACGAGAAATGTGGATCTTCCCAGCGGAAGGAGAGTTCAGCTGAGTGAAGAACTTGAGGATGACAGGATATCCCGGTGCATACCGGGAACCGTCGATGGACCAACGCAACCGGGACCACGTTCCTTGTGAAGGCAGTGCAACCGTTCCGAGATCATCCCACCAACGGCTGGATTCGGATTGGATCGCCACCAAGTTGGCTCCGCCAACCCAGCTCATGTTCTCCACCATCACGTCCATCTCGATGTAGCGGCGGTTAGCCCAGGCGGTATCCCAAGGGATCGCCACCTGGAACATTTCCCCGCCGCTTTGAGGTGGTGTGGTTGCCAAGCCAACATGACCAGCGTTCTGGTCGGCCACCCAGGAAATTCCAGCAGGTGCCTGTATTTGACTTGGCTGATCCAAAGTCACCGTGGTCCCAGTGGCAGGTGGTGGATTCGGCGGAGTCGTGGTGGTATCGGTGGCCAAGGGAAGCGGATACACCCCCATAGCTCCGTAGACCACTTCTCCTTGGGAAGTTCCTGGCAGGTGACCGTTGAACAGCACCATCACCTGGAACGACTTGCCCACCTGAGTCCAAGACGGATCATAGCGGAACGAAAGGGTTTTCCAGGCCCCCACCGCACCAACCACGGAAACCGAGGACGGCGTGAGGGGTCGCCAGGAAGAACCATCGAAGAAAGCCAGCATGACCTCTCCCGGCCATGCTCCCGACTGGCGGTAGGCATCCGAAAGCCGCACATCCATCCGGAATTCCGAGCGATGCGTCCACACCGTATCCCAGACAAAATTTGCCGCAACTTGGAAGTCGGGATTGTTTTGCACCACCCGGACTCCGGGTTGTCCTTGGACAAACACCGAATCTCTCTGCACAATTCCTCTGCCCGTGGGCGTCAAATCCGCTACATGCCCCGGTCGAGTGCTGTAGCCGGAATCGATCCGAGTGGGAGGAGTGGGCGTCGTGGTGGTATCCACCCAACACCGACCGGAAACCCAGGTGGAAGCACTCGCGAGAGTGTCACGAGGCATCACCAATGGAATCGGATTCCAGTACTGGATTGTGTCCTGGAACTCGCCCGGAAGAGCGCGTCCCCACACCCTTCTTGCGACCCCTTGATCATCCAGTACAGAAACCGTCAATTGGTCCAAGATGAATGGGGTGGTGTTGTATGGCGATGGGAAACTTGTCTGATAGTAAGTCTCTGGGTTCGTCCAATCGTTGGAACGCAAGACCTCCTTCACCGGATGATACAGGAACAGAGAGACGCCCTTCCCAGTGGGAAGGGTATCACTTCCTGCCCATGAGAATCGAGCCGACCAAGTTTCTAGGAAGGGATCTGGCAAATCCATCGGACTCGACTCCATGGAGCCCAGACCGGATAGGCAGAATGGACCGCCGGCTACTGACTCGTCGGTTCCTGTCCACTGATTCAGGTCATTGCACGCCTGCGAGGGCATCGTCACTCCATCGTATTTTGACTCCGGCTCCTTGTAGAAGGTGTTGATTCGAAGTCTCTCGGAGGTGATTCTCGAGGATCCCGCATGAATCAGCCTTGCGTTAAGAATCCATTCATCCTGGCTAGGATCGTCGACAGCCCCAGAATAACCAGCGACCGACATCTCTGTCCGTCGGGTGGTCCTGATCGCGCTGGACGGAGCCAACTTCACCAACCGAATGCCATCCAAAAGGAGATCTGCACGCCTTGCGGTATCGATCTCCTTGTTCGCAGCCCACGGATGATCCAGCATGAACTTCAGGAACCAGTACTGGTTTTGAGAGTTCTGTGGATTGTAGGGAGTCTGGATCAACTCAGAGAGTGGCACCAGAACCTTCTGCCACCGACCGGAAAGTCTTCCGGATGGCAGGTAGGTCTGGAGCAGTTGGAAGTCTTCCTCAAACCCTCGCAACTCGCCATTGCGATCACCAGTGCCGTAGCGTTCCTGCTTGGTAAGCCAGAACCGGACAGGGATTTCCTGTGAATGGTTGGATCCAGTCCAAGTGCGTGTTGTCGCCACCCAGAACTCCAAGTGAGTGAAGCGATTCATGTCCACTTGCGACTGGAGGGCATCGATTCGCATCCCCAGGAAATGTCGCCTCGAGAACGGGATCCGAAGGAGACTGGAACCCACCACCGGTTTCAATGCACCTTCGCAAATGCCATCTGCCGTGACCATCGCAATGGTATCCATCGTGGGCGTTGGAAGTGGATCCGAACTCAGGTTGTCGCCCCAACGATCAGACAGAGTCCAACGAGCATCGTTCTTGTCCAGGATCCACATGGAGTCCAACGGATTCCAGTTCAAGGAATCCGGCAGGCTTTGGATCCGCCAGAATTCGTCGATGGTCGCCAGACGACCTGGATCCTGGGGATCCTCCACCCGCAACCGGAGGTGAACCACCCCACTGTCGCGAACAGGAATATCAAGGATTCTGTTGGAAGCCACCGCAATGGGAGTTCCATCCAAGAACCAGTTGGCGACCAGATTGGGCTCCTGCTCCGGATCCACCCAGCCGGCTCTCACCGAGCGCCCCTGGCCCGTCAGCCACGGACCCGTGCCCAAATCCTCGATCCAGACCTGCGGCATCTTGAGCGTGCGAACCGGAGGAGTGACACCCCAAGCCAAAACGCCACCGCTAAGCCATGCAGGAACATGGGGATTGAGCGTAGAGGCGGTATCCGACTGGTAGCTCCAGTCATCCCCAAGCGTTGTGATGATGGACTTGGACGATGGCCCTGTGAGGACCAGTGTACCGACTCCCCAAGGCGTACCCTGCGAATTGAACGAGCAATTTGCACACTTGACGGAAACTGACCAAAGGAGGGAATCCGGGTTCTTAGGACCACCCGGCACTCGGACCGGCTGCCCCACTGTGATCTTGCCCGAGAAGGCTTGCACCTGTCCAGTCGGATCCAGGGAAGCCACGGTTCCGGGGGCTCCCTTGAAGTAGTAGCGAAGCTCGAATCCGCCCTTGACGGGAACACCGGTATCATTGGCCACGGCGATCTTCACCCGCAATTGACCATTGGAAACCTTGGTTCCAGTCCAAACGCGCATTTGGGCGACATCCATGTCGCGCCATTCCGACACGTCGCCATCAACCACCACGGGTCGGAAGCCATACGGATCGAACAAGCGCAAGCGATGGGTCGCGGTGTCAATCACAGTGTCTCCACCGCCAGTCGAGACGATGCCCCAACGAAGTTGGTGAAGCTGATCACCAGTTCCGAACAGATCCCAACCGATTTCCCAGACACCCAGATTCGCGGGAGCTTGTCTAAGGCTGGGCAGGATTTGGGTTCCTGTTCCCACCTGGACCGTACGCGGATCGTCAGGGTGATTCCCGAAGTGGATCATTCCATTGGCGGCCGAACCACCTTCATGGAGGGTATCCCCCACGGCTGTCCAAACCCCGCTCTGGAAGGAATAGGGAATCGCGTGAGCACCCTTCGCAGTGTCGCTGCCGTCACCCGAAATCAATTCCAGCGCGCGATCCGCACCACGAATTGCGCTTGCGGTGTCACCGGTAGTGCTGTCTCCATCCGAATCCACATACAGACGCAAGGGGGGGGACCAGGATTGGCCAGCAGGCAGCGGATTCCAAGAGTGGACCAACCAATGCGTGCGCGGCGTCTGGGATCCATCTGCACGGGTCACCAGAGTTTGGCGCATGTAGACCTCGCCCACATCTTGGCCCACGTGGTGATCATTCTGCGGATCGACCACCTGGAGGTCTGGGAGCGAATCGACAAACCAAACGACCAGGGAATCCTCGTTCCCCACCCAGTCCTTCGCCCACACCACCAGCTTCTGCTTGCGCTTGGTGGCCACGAATCGGACCAGCTTTTCCGCACTGTGTCTGGCCAGCAGAGAATCCAGGTGCGGGAAGGCTGAGGAATCCAACTCGCGCCCATCCAGCTGGATTCGTCGCGCCACAACCAAGCCGTCGTCTTGAGCCCCAACATCCAAGTCGAGGGTATCCCCTAGCCGAATGGTCACCAGTTGTTCCTTGGACTGGCCGGAATAGGCGAGCAGTTTGGCGCGCGGCTCCGAATGGTAGGGATTGTTGGTGTCCCGGCTGGTCGGCGTCATCAGACGCTTTCCGTTGTTCACCAAAAACGCCACTTTACGGATCACGGAATCCGCAGAATCCCTTACGCCACGCATTTCACGTTGGAAAGAATCGATCATGGTCGGCCAAACCAGCCAGCCATTGCCATCTGGCTTGCGAACCTGATGGACGGTGAGCCACGGTGCGGTTCGGTCAGAGAGAACCAGGAACTTCAATTTCTGCTCGTTGCCCGCCAGATCACGCACCACCAACTGGAACGGCTTGTCGGTACTGTCGATGTCCAGCGGTAGAACCTTGGCGCTGACCACGGAATCCTTGGAGCCTCGGTACAAAGCCCAAACCTCGGATTCTGGAACCTTTGCCGTAAGGCTGTCCAGTCCAGCGGAATCCTTTGCATGGATCTCCACCATGAACTTCTTCGTGGCTGGATCCAATTGCGTCGCCGTGGGATGGAAGGTGTACACGGTGTCACCAGAGGAGGTATCCAGGTCAGGTTCAATGGTTTGGCCACCGGGGGCACGTCCCTGGATGGAAAGGATTTGAGGCGCCACGGCATCGATCCCAACACCCAACCAGATGCTGTCCTGGTTGCCGTAGCGGTCCCGTGCCTTCAAGGAGACCCATCGAACAGAAGCGTTCGACGCCAGATCCGGAATCTGCGCCTTCCAACTTAGGTGGACCGAATCCCCAACGTCATGATTGGTCAGGGAGTCCTTCTGGATGGCATCACCGGTCTTGCTGGCCGCATTCCTCCACAGCGCAGTCCAGTCGGGCTGTTTGTGGGTAGAGCCTGCCAAAGCATTCACCGGCAATTCCACGCCTGGCCGTGCTGGACGGGCGAGAATGAGGCCATCAGGCGAAGAAACCACGCTATCCGTCCAACGGAGCCGTGGATGAGCGGTATCCCCCACATCCACCTGGAAGGTCAGCAGGTTGTTCCGCAAATCTGGCTCCTTCAGGGTATCTCCTGTGGGCAGCACGATCTTGAAGCTGTCCACCGACACTTGGCCATTGCGCAAACCGAAATGAGCCGAATCGGGAAGCACACACCGGAGGGTGCCCACGGAAGTGGTCCCTCCCCGGAGGGGCTTGACCAACCAGTTGGCGGGAGCACATCCCGCCAGACTCGCATGGACCTTGGTGGAGTCCAGACTGTCGACGATCCCACCTGCACGGAATCGCAGAGAGACCTTCACGGTCAACGAATCGCCTGGGATCGGCTTCCATCCCACCGTGCGTGCTCCATGTGTTTGCACGAGGACCGTGACATCTTCCTTGCGAAGGATCTGATCCGGAACGAACAAGGCGTTGTAAATGTAGGCCGCCGCTCGATCCGCATCGGAGGTGCTGCGCACATCCGGGATTTCCAGGAGGGTGCCATTGCGGAGACGACCAGCCGGGAAGTACAGGAAGGATCCCACCCTCACGGTGTCAATCTTCTTCGTTCCGTTGGCCAGAAGAGTGGTGTCGAATTTGCGAGCCAGCATTCCCCAATCGACGGGGATCGAGGCAGAATCGAACCAAGCCATCTTCAACGGTGTGCGCATGGTGTCGCGCACTTGCACAGGCCAGGCGCGGACCGTCCAGGAATCCACCGAATCCGCACGCAAGGGCTGAACCCGGATTCCTTTACCGAACCACAGATAGGCGTTGTAGTCCTTCGTGGTGGAAGGTGTCTGCGGGAGGCCATAGATCCGTGCACGCAGGACATCAGTGGAATCCGCGCGCACGATGGTGCCTGCAGAATTCAAGCGAGCGGAGAACGCAGGAGCGCCTGCGAACACCAGATTACCGCCACTTTGTGTCCAGCGGAACAGCGGAGATTCGTCCTTGCCTTTCCAGAGCGAGGGAGGCAAAGCGCTGTCCAGAAGAACCAGCGCCCCCTTCGTGGAGGCATCCAAGAATTGGAGAACCAGAGTGGTGTCCGCGATACGGGCATCGATGCCTCGCGTGAACAAGAAATCCTGGATGCGACGGACGTAGGTTGGATCCTTACGTCCAGGAAGGATCAATGCCTTGGGCACGGTCACGATCAGAGGCTTGACCACCATCTGAGTGTCCAGCACCTGGCCCTGGCTTCCCAGCGAAGAGATCCTCACATCGGCGTAGTCCTGGAACAAGCGGGTATCGCTCGCCACAGGCTTCCAGGTCCAATGGAAGGAACCAGGCTGCAGACTCAGGGTATCCTCAAGCAGTACGCGTCCCTTGTGCCGAACAGAAACCAAGGCACGTCCCGCACGCTGCGAGAAGCCCTCGACAACCACTCGATCCATTCGCTTGTTGCTCTTGGCAAGGACCACATCCGGCCATCCCACCCAGAGACTATCTCCCGGAACGGCACGGGTGATGCTCACACCAGGGCCCAGGTCCTGAAGGCGAACGTTGCGGCAAATCGACCGTACACCGCCAAGACTTCCTTGGATCAGAGCACAGACAGAATTCTGGCCCAGGTCCAGACTATCGGCCGGAAGCGTCCAGGTGGCGGAAAGGGATTCGACCTTCTTGGACGGGACCAGGGGAGTGCCCACAAGGGGAATCAACTTCCCACCAGAGGTGCGGATCCAAGCAGAAACGATCGCGGAATCCTTCACCCACAGCCGGACACCCAGCTCGCGAGCCTGGGACTTTGGCAGAACGGTATCGGACAAGGCCAACGAAGCTTCGATGGAATCCTTGACGACCCGGAAACGGGCGGACTGGCTTCCCAACGAATCCACTTGTGCATAGAACATCCAATCTCCCGTACGTGCCACGGCACCATCGGCGTAGAGATTCCACTGACCCTCCACCACGACGGAGTCCGAGCCAAGGACCTGGCTGGTTCCCGTCCACTTTTGGGCCGTTGCGGTTTCCAGGAAATCGTTCGATCGCGTTGCGGAAATTTTCAGGATTCGGCTCTTCAATCCCAGAGCCAGAACCTTCCATCGGAGTAGTCCCGCGGCGGTATCGGAAAGACCCACCACGCTGGGTGCCAGGCTTTGCAGCACAAGTTCCGGAGCTGCGGTATCGATTCCGATCCAAACGACCTTCGCGGGCGCGGTCGAGACGACTCCCGACACACTCGCTGCACGGATTTCGGCCCGGTAGATGCCTTTGGCTAGGCTGACTCCAGCAGGACAGGATCCCCATGGATAGGAATTGACTCCTTCCATCACTGGGGTATCGAATTTGTCCACCAGGACCCCGGTGGAAGAGAGAATCCGGATTTTGGCAGCTCCTGCCGCATCCGAGTACCAGGCGAGGAGTCCCTTGGAGGAACAGCTTGAGCTCAGCTTCCTGGGTTCGAAGGAGAATCGATCGAAGCCAGGGATGCGATCCGGTGCGCTGGGCAGGATGACCGCAGAAGCAAATGCATCCACGAATCGAGCACGCAACTGGACTTGGCCAGCCAGAATGGCCTTGATCACGGTGGAATCCAGAACGATCGACGAATCGAACTTCCCGGTTGACCTTGGATTCAGGAGCCATCTGGTCAGAGAGGCGGGCAAGGAGTCCTGCGTTCCCACCGGCTGGATTCGGATTTCCACTTGGGGTAGGGTCCAACCAATCAGTTGGCGACGAGTCCTACCATCGAGTGACAGTTGCAAGCGTCCACCCACCAAGGTAGCGGAAACCCAACGGGGTGCGAGGTTCTTGGAGAGATCTCCAACCAGGACCATCGCGGTGGAGAAGTGAGGAACAAGTCCCACCAGCAGAACCTTGTCGAAGTCCGCCGACCCCGTATTCCCGGAGCTGGAGCGGTTCAACACAAAGGAGGTGGGGACTTTCTCCATGGCCTTGGAATCGGACAGGATCCAAATGGCCAGATTCTGTCGCACCCAAGTGGTGCATGCTTGGATCTGGGCCAGGGTAACGGTCTGCGCCGAATCCGGAAGGATGGTGCCCATCCGGGAAAGGATTTCCCGCAGGGTCAGGGTGTAATACAAGGATGCAGGCTTGGAGAAGCCCATCCCGCTGGGTGACATCGAAATGACCGGACCCAGAGGCTTCAAGCCGGGAACCGGAAGATCATCCAGATCCGCTCCTGCCAGCGTGTGCAGGACCACGGGTCGGTTGTCGGTGTTGGTGGGATCCGCAGGAATCTTCAGTTCAGCACGATGGTAGGCATCGGAAAGTGTCAAGGAATCCTTCGAGCGAGGAGTTCCGATCACGAAATCCTTCCGCATCCAGACATTCTCGATGGTACCCGAAAGGGTGTCCTTGGCGGTGATTCGCACCACGAAGGATGCCTTCCCGGAACGTCCGGTGATATTCCACCAGACAACATCCGAGGTGGAATCGATTTGCCATTGGTCAGGTTGTTCTCCAGGCCGCCGGATGCCTGTCCAGAGGTCCATCGAATCGGTGAGCTGCTTGGGAGGAGCCAACCGGACCCATTCGGTATCCTGGACACCGAAGGCCTTCCAGGAGAGGATCTTGAGTCCACGCCCGGCCTTTGATACCAGCCGATTGGGCAGCGCTCCTTCCAGGCGCACCCACCGCTGGCTGGATTGCGAAGCCGCCAGTCCAAGTGCGACGTCTTGGAGTGACGGATTTCCACGCAGCACGAAGTCCCGGTTGGGCGTTTGACCATCCGGGTAGAACAGCTCCACAGTCCATCGTGCCTTGTCGCCGGTAGTCGCAAGAAGGTTGGGATTCAGGACCACGGAGTCCGTGCAACGCCCGGATACATCGTTCCTGGCCCGAACAAACGCCGAAGCGACACTGGGTTTGTAGCAAGGAACGGACGCCAGATTCGCGGCTCCAACCGCAACCGGCATGAGGGCGATCCCGTTGCGCCAAGGCTCATAACCTCCCACGCGGTTTCCGAAATTCTGGGAGAGGTGGACCCAGCCACCACGCCCCTTCAGGAGCGAATCAGACGCCGACGACCACAATTCCTGTCTGGTTGGCTGGTAGGCGTAGCGCGCGATCAGGCGGGGCTTGGCAGCCACAACCATGGTGTCGCGATTGTTCCAGACGCTCTTCCAACGGAGGGTGTCGCGCTGGGTGGTATCCAACCTCCACGAAATGATCTGCTGGCCTTCGAGGAATCGTCCCAAGTTGTCCAGTGGCTGCACATTCCAGGTCAGCGTCGCGGCTTTGACAAACGAGTACAGTCGATGGCTCGATCGTCCTGCGACGGATCCTGCCCAACGTTCGTCTGGCAATTCCGGGAACAGGTCGCGGACGGTGATGACCAGCGAATCCGTTGGAATGGGTTTGCCTGGCTTCCAAAGCGAATCCGCTCCCACCTTGGCAGGTGCAATGGACCATGTACGACCGAAGTGTGCGCTATCGAGCACCAATCGGACATCCTGAAGGTTGGCGCGATCCAGATGGGCACGCAGGTCGAGCGCAACATTGGGCCAGGGAGCCGGAGTGGTATCCCAAACCACTCCGAAAGTGCGGTCATCCACGCGCAACCTCGGCTTGAAGACCAGATCATGGTTAGCCCAGTGCTTCCTTGCACTGTCTGTCAATTGATCCTTCTCATCCCTGGTCCCGGGGCCTCCATGGGTTCCCCAGTTTTGGATGAAGTCCACTTCCGTGAGGGTATCGCCGGACTTGTTGACCGGCCAAGTCCTGGAAACGACCTGACCATTCACGATTAGCGCAGTATCCAATTTATCCACCCAAGCAATCGGAGATGGCTTGTACCACCACCCCAATTGGCCAGCTTTGTACCCTCCAAACGAGGAATAGCCGCCAATCGTCTTGCGGGACGATTGCACATCCCATCGGAGTCCATCTTCAATAGGATCCACCAAACCGGTGTCAGCAAACAAAGTGCGCTTCACCACCGTGACGGTGGGATCGTTCAAATAAAACCAGGGGTGCATCCAGTTAATGCGAGGAGGCACGGAATAAGCCCAGGTATTTCGAACCCCAAGATTATTCAAATCTCCAACCCAGCTTGCTCTACTGTGGTAATCCCCAGACCAATAAATATCTTTTGTCAAATCCGCGAATTCATATCCTTTGTTGTCATTACTAAACCACTCATTGGATATGGTGAAGAACCAGTTATTATCCGCAGGCCTCTGTTCCCATTTCTTCCCCGTTTCTCCATAAGCCGGAATCATCCTATCGTCCCCAACATTAGTCCGCGAATACACCGAACCACCAGCCCAATCCCATCCCCGATTTACAGTTGTCGTTGCATTCATTTGGGTGGCATACAGAAGCTTCCCGGATGTATCAGCCCCGAGCTTGCCATATCCAGCAGGAAGGACATAGAACCTTTGACTCCAATCATCGGGAGTCAAATGAAAATGACCGTCATCCGTGACACTGATATAGTTGCGATGAAGCTTGAAATCGGAACTGGTATTCAGGTTACTGAACCACTGAGCATTTCTCAAAACGCCAGCAGCAGTATCCAGGTATTCTTGTAAATTTGGCTGCGCGAGAGGAATCGAATCCCGCGATGCCAAGTAAGCAAGGATTTCAACCTTCGAAACGATCAGATGCTTCCGTTCCATTCGATAAGCTGAGTCAAGAGCTTCAGATGGCTTAATTCTTTCAGCTACCAAGGAATCAATAGTTTTCTTTAAAGATATTTTCTGCAACGAATCCTGCGCCGCCACGACGGGATCCCAAATACTTCTAGTCACGGTTGTATCGCGGCGCTGGTTGGTAATGGTATTATCCCCTGTGGCACGCTGACAATAATACCCGCGAGCTGCGATTGAATCCACCTTTCGAAGCAATTCCACATTGCCGCGGGCCTGCATTTTCACAAAAAGGTTATCTTCCCAAGCAACGATTGGGGAGATCATTCCCCGCAACCCTTTGCTCCAATCGGGTGCCAGATCATAAGGCCCTTCATCAACGCAGAAGACGGGATTGGATACGGAAGCCTTAATCAGATTGTACCGACCCACAGTTCCCCGCATGGACTGGAGAAGGGGAGATTCTCCCAAGAACCCGGAATAACCGATATTTGTTGCATAAAATTTGTCGCCACTGCGATTTAGGAACTCTCGATTGACCCCATCACCAAAAAATTTGGAAGCATCGAAGCTATAGACACCGCCTTCTGCCTCGAACTCAATGTTTTCCTTTACCCCAGACTGCTTGAAAACGAGCGGAGTGCCAATTTTTTCCGTCTTTGTGAAGGATGCTAGTGAATCAGGGCTTCGAATCGTTTCTCCGCGACTACCAATCCCTGTCATTCCAGGATGAAGAAAGAACCAAAACGGAATATTTTCTGCCGCGGGATTAATTGTGGTTGTCCGCTTCTTGAAGTGGTACCAGGACCAGTAGAATCCCTCGGCAATCCATGTCCCCGAATAGTTCTGGAATCCTGCAATGCTGTTGTACGCCTTTGCCCATTCCACCTGGTAGTCCACAGGAAGGAACAATCGAGCGGTTTGTTTTCCTTCGGGGAGCAACCGGAATCGAACATCCGCATCCGGGTAGTAGGCCAAGGGTCCTTCCAAACGAGCACGGATCCGCACATCACTGATGAGGTCAGCGATCCGCAAGGAATCCTGGTTGGCCCCCTGCACATAGGCCCCGGTATCGGTAATCAAAGAGGCCGGAGTGCGGACAATCTGAACGGTGTCACGGTCCAGGAGGACCCAAGCGTCATTGCGCAGGACCTCCAGCCCAAGGACAAACCAGCGGTCCGATCCATTGGGATCCACGCGACGCACCCCGTTCGAGTCGGAGCCATCCCAGCTCAGGATTTGGCGCAGGTCCGTGTTACCGGGAAGAAGGTTCACCACCGAGCCGGCGGAATCCGTCACCACGATGCGCACCTGCTCCGGCGCATCCAGCTTGATGGAGCCACGGATCTTGGGCAAGGTCCATCCGAGATCAGCCAGTCCCAGATCAAGGGTATCCGGATCCACCACCAGGGTGGAATCCGCGGCCACCGCAAGAGGAGCGTTCACGCTTCCCACCATCTGGGACTCCAGACGAACGGAGCCGGACTTCGCCACGGCCAGGATGGTGAAATCCCCCTGGATCCACTGGTTGTCCTGGTTCTTCCCTAAAAACACCAAGGTGTCCCGGCCGCTGGTGGTGGATGCGGTTTTCTTCCAAACCGGCTGTGCCACCTCGGAGCCGTTCTTGGCCCACACCTGCCATTCGATGTCCGCTCCAGACACGGGCTCCACCGAAGCAACCACCTTGAGAAGGTCGTTCAGTGTATCTGTGTCCCGTCGATCGATCGTTGGGGTCGACGGCCGCAGCAAGGTGAGGAACAATTTGGTTCCCACCGAGTCCCGAGTGCGCTGCACCCGAATCTTCCTGGTGGCCACTTTGACGGAATCCCCCTTACCAACCCAAAGGGAGAGGGTGTAAACGGAATCCGTCAGCTTGGACGCATCCAGCACGGCCAACACTTCGTCGGTGCCAAGTCGATTCGCTTGGCCGATGGAACCTGGTACCCCCACCAGATCGAACGCTGATCGATTCCTGGCGGTCACCGCACCAGTCGCGGAAGTGCCTGCCGTCACGGGAAGGAGCAGCGCTCCACTCCTTCCCAGATCCTGCCAGGTGGGAACGGTCTGGGCGACCCAATTTCCAGAATGGAGAGCCACCCGGTAGATGGCATCCGAAGTCCCGGAGGGATCCGGATCCGGGGCAATTCCGCGGACTTCGCGCAATCCGCTGGCGAACACCACCTCGGCATCCGTGGGTGAGGTGATGGAGGGCAGAAGCTTGCCCACAAAGAACACCGCCGATGCGGTGCTCAACCAACCGGCCTCGTAGCCCCGAACTTTCCAGGACTGCTCACCGGAGGGCAAGCTGGCCGACTTCACCAGGCGTCGAACCGTCGTTTTTCCCAAAGCATTCAAGGTCGCGCTCAAGGAATCGATCTTCGTTCCCAAGGGATTGAGGATGGCCAATTGTACCGAGGCATTTGGGCTCCCGGAAATGTCCACATCCAGCCAACCTTCGACCGCCTCTCCGGCAGGCACCAGAAGGGGAGAGAACTTGGCGATCAAGGAAGGGCCCGCGCGTCGGATCCGCAGAAGCGAATCCGTCAGGCCTGTCCCACGCACGGTGTCCGATTTGTTCCCCGCCGTATCGATGGCCAGCCACTTGACCCGCCAATCCCCCTCCGGGATCCATGCACCATCGGGATCGCGACCATCGAAAGTCCACTTCCGTCCCTGCACCTTTCGGGGGTCCAGGCTCCAACGGATCACTCGCCCGGTGGTTTTCTCCTGGAGCCACAGCTTGACCAAGGCAGTTCTTGTGGTGTCCTGGTCGTCGACGACGCCAGCCAAATTCCAGGTCCAGGTGTGGCCGGGACCGATCGGGCCGGATCCTGTCCAGGTGGCAACCGCCGCGGGAGGAGTCTTGTCCAGCTCGAATCCAACGCTATCGATCGCGGTATCGGTGGATTGGACAACCTGCAGGATCAGCCGGTATTTCCCGTTGGCGGCCGTCCCTCCATTCCAGGTTTGGGACAGGAATCCCGTGGGCGAACCCGTTCCACTGGCAATTTGGCTGTTGAATCCATTCGGCCCACGGACCGTCATGGTCCATCCAAGATCCCCTTGGCCCAAAAGGCTTGCCGTGATTTTCAACGAGGGGCCCACCACTGGGGACCAAATCATTGGATCCACACGCAGGGTCGCGATTCCCGCGCCCGAGGATTGGTGGAAGTCCCCCAAGTGGACCACGCCCGTCGTCTTCAAGTTTACACCGGAAGCCAGGTTCCCACCCAGCACCAGCCAGTTGGGATTGCCACCACCCGCAGGGTAGAGGCCGCCCGCAGCTGTGACCAGCCGTTGCCGCGAGCCTGGCCGCAAGCGCCACAGGTCACCCGTGGTTGCTTGCCAGAACAACACTGCCCCATCCAGGGCATCCTGAAGCACCACACCGGATGGCCCAGGCACGGAATCCGTGATGCCGTTGCCCCATTCGACCTTGTTAGCTCCGTATACGCGCACCAGCTTCCATCCGGTGCCATCCTTCCACAATCCAGCGGAGGTGGTCCCCGAAGCGGATGAGCGCAACAAGGTATCCTTGCCGGTTGACTTTGAAGGAATCCTTGCCTTCACCTGATTGGCGTCCCACACCAATCCCAGCCAACGATTCCCTTGCTTCCATCCTTGGAGTCCAAGCCAGGATCCACCACTGTCGGTCTTCTGGAACCATCCGTTGGCCCGGTACAGCTCTATCAGTCGTCCATTGGTCAAGTACAGCAAGGTGTCCCCGGTCCAAGTGGGCATGATCAACCCTTGGTCCAGAGTCATGGAGTCGCCTCCCCCGAAGAACCCCTTGTTCCTGCCGTAGGATCGAATTCTCAGGATCGTCTGCCCCCCCTTCACGATGGGAGCCGCCCAGGTGCTGTCAGCGGTGTTCCAAGGGTGAATCCCACCCAAGACCACCTCACCTGCCGTGGAAAAACGTGCCGGAACCGTAGGCGCACCTGTGGCAGGCAAGCCACCAGTTCTCTGGAGTGCGATCACATACCCCGATGGCGCAAGAAACAACCTCTGATCACCGGGGAGGGTGCGATCAAATCCTTTCACCAATTCCGTGGAAGAAAACAGGGTAGCGAGCGCAAGCAACAGGAAAGACATGGCTTCTCCGAAGCGAAAACTTTCCACCGCCTTGCAGTTTACGGGGCGGGGAATAGCCGGGACTGAGCAAGGGCCAGCGAAGACTTCACCGTAACCCCTACCCACAAAAGTGGGCCAAACTTAGAAACGCCCAGAATTGCGGTCAATGACTCGAAATCGCTTCGAAACTTCGGGCCTCAAGACAGCATCGCAGGATGCTGAAAAAGACGCTTCGCAAGGATATTCGTTTCGGGTCTCAATCAAACTTGAACCCTCAATTTCCACGATTCCCTGCAAGCGCTTTCCCCATCAGAGGCGGATCGCCCAGCCGATCCGTTCCTGGCCGTCGGTAGCCTAAGCATCTTCCTTGTGGGTCGTACCCACCTCGTGGGGTCAGCGCGGAAGATCGCTGGTCGCCACGTCCTTCCACGTCCGGACCTGGGTTCCCGATTGTTCGTAGGAGCCTTCGCCACCGTGGATCAGGGTGCTTCTAGACAGACGATCGCCCGACAATTCATGGAAGTACTTCAGACCCTTGAACGCGTCCTTGGGCACCGTCGCGCCGGATTTGACTTCCATGGCGTGGAATCGATCCCCCTCGACCTCGAGGAGGTCGATCTCGTGCCCTGCCTGGTCGCGCCAGAAATACAGGTTGGCCTCCGCTCCCCGGTTGCGCAGCCGCTTGAGCGATTCCATCACCACCCAATTCTCGAAGATCGCCCCCCGCTGGGCATGGATGGCCAGCTGCTCGGCGGATTCGATCCGCAACAACCAGCACAACAGACCCGTGTCGGTCAGGTAGAGCTTGGGCGTCTTGACCAGTCGCTTGCCGAAGTTCTCGAACCATGGCCGCAACTGCACGACCAGGTAGGACGCCTCCAACACATCGATCCAGGATTTCGCGGTGTTGTGCGTGATGCCGCAATCCGCCGCCAACGAGGACAAGTTCAAAAGTTGTCCCGCACGCGCGGCGCACAGGCGCACGAAGCGGGAAAAGGCGCCCAGATCCTTGATGGGAAGGATCTCGCGCACGTCCCGCTCCACGTAGGTGGCCACGTACTGGGGAAACCAGACCTGCGGTGGGATCCCGCGGTCCAGGACAGGCGGGAACAAGCCCTGGAACAACAGGTCGTCAAGATTTGGCAGGTCGGTCCCATGCCATTCCGAGGTGGTGAACGGCAGCAGATGGACCAGTCCCACGCGACCCGCCAGCGATTGGGAGATCTTGCTGCGCAACCCGAACTGCTGGGAGCCCGTCAGGACGAACCGTCCAGGTCTTCGGTCCTCGTCCACCACCTGCTGCAGGTAGGAGAACAATTCCGGCACGCGCTGGATCTCGTCCAGGATCACTCCCTCCGGATACCGCACCAGGAATCCACGAGGATCGGTCTGCGCTTGCTCCCTCAGGTCGGGGTTTTCCAAGGAGACATACGGCTTGTGCGGAAACTGCAGCCGTGCCAATGTGGTCTTCCCCACCTGACGCGGCCCCGTCAAGGCGACAATCGGGAAGAACTTCCCCAGTTCTTCCAAGGTCCGCGATGCATTCCGAAGCTTCACCTTACGAAGGAAACTACCCAAAAGCCGTGGTAATTGTCAATGAGACTCTCAATTACCGCGATTTTTAGCAAGCAGCCTCCCCATCAGAGGTAGATCGCCCAGCCGATCCGTTCCTGGCCGTCGTTGGCGGAGGAGGCCCCTCGGTACTCCCAGCCGCGGACATGCATCTTCGTGTAGGTGAGCCGGAGGTTGGGGCTCACCTTGGCGCCCAGGATGTCCCAAGTGGGCAAAGGGTAGTCCTTGGCCCGGTCGGAAGGAAGACTCGTCCAGTCGCCGGATTCCAGGCGTCCGCGCAGACGCCAGATCTGCTTGAGGTCGAAGGTCGCCTGGTAGGATTCGTGGGTTTCGCGACGTGCGCCGCCGGGATCGGTCAGGTCGGCCGACGAAATCTTGAACAGTCCCAGAACGTCCAGGCTCCATCCCTGGTAGCGCTGCGTCTCCTGCGGATAGTCGGGGCTCACGTCGGTCTCGTCTTCCAGGAACAGATCCACGGAAACCAGGTCCGGCATGAAGACGGTCAACCCGGTCCCCCATCGCCGTACATGCGGGATGGCGTCGTGCTCATCGGTCCCGTAATTGACCATCTGGTCTTCGTCCACGTTGATCCACGACACCCCCAGCGAGGGTCCCACGCGCACCGCAGTGGTGGGAATCCGCCATCGAGGCGCCATCATCAGGCCCACATCCCAACTGTCTGCGCTTGCGGTACCTCGGATGGTATCCCCTGGAGCGACGATCATCCCTGGGGCCAACCTGGAATCGGCGGATTTGTACCCAACTCCGACAGAAGCGATGCCTCCCAGCCTTCCGGAGAGAACGAAGTGATGGACCGTCTCGTCGGAGTGAATATCCTGCTCGGGAACACCCGGGGCGCTATAAGTGGTGCGTCCAAATTCCATGTGGTTCCACGAATACCCCAAGGCCAGGTCCGTTCCCGGCTTGAACGGATAGCGGATCCCGAAGGACCGGATCTCCTGGTGGAGATCCGACCGGTTCGTGAAGGTCAGAAGATCCATTTGCGACCACGAATACTGGACCACCGACGAAGTCCGCGCTCCTTCCCAGGCCAACAAGGCGGGATTGATCTCCATGGACGACGGCCCGCCGGGAATGGCCACACCCAGCGCCACCGAGGCGGCCCCTTCGCCACCCGGAGGAACCACGTAGGTGAGGATGGAACCTGTCTGGGCATGGAGGGAGGCCGCAAGCAGCAACGAGACCGCAAGGAATGGGGAGAGGGAGCTTCGCATGGGAAATGGCCTCGGAGGAGGTTTCATCGATCGAGAGGGACAGATTTCGAGCAAACCTACAATAACCCCTACTGCGGCTTTTCCGGGCAGCCACCCCAGACGGCGACCATGGAGTCGGAGAGCTTGCGAGCCACGTCGCGGGCGAGCACGGCCGGATCCTCCTGGGCGGCCGTTTCCTGGTGCTTGAGGGTCCAGGCCGTGCGGCCGTCGGGATCCACCAGGTCCAGCCGCACCGCCACCACGGTGCTGGGCCCCAGCCGCGATCCGCGCCGGTACTTGTGGATGCGGCCCACCAGGCTGAGGTCGGCTCCCACTTTCTGTCCCAGGCGGGCCACCTCGCCCCAGGCGAAATCCCCCGCCGATCCGCTCTGCGCCACCAGGGAATCCAGTCTGGCCAGCGAGGCCAGAGGGCAACCACGGCGCGCCAGCTCTCCGATCACCGCCTCGCGCACCACCAGGGCGGCGTCGTCGGACAGTTCCCCGTCGCGGGTCTGGCGCTGGTCCAGGAAGGGGAACACCGCCACCCGCACGGGTGGTACGGGCGAAGCGCTCCCCCGCACGGTGGGCGCAAGGGAGGGCGCGCAGGAAACCAGAAGGAGGGCCGCCATCGGCCAGGCACGGCGCATGGACACAAGGTAGCGTCCCTTCCGGGGGTCCGACCACTCGATCCCTCCAAGGCACCTTGGGCGTCTATCTTTCCGGAAATGGCCTACTCCCTTGTCATCGGACTCGAAGTCCACGCCCAGCTGTCCACCCGCACCAAGCTTTTCTGCGGTTGCGAACGTTCCTTCGGCGAAGAGCCCAACATGCACACCTGCCCGGTCTGCCTGGGCATGCCCGGAACCCTGCCGGTCCCCAACGCGCAGGCCGTGGAATACGCCATCCGCCTGGGACTCGCGCTGGGATGCCGCATCGACCACAATGCGCTGTTCACCCGCAAGAACTACTTCTACCCCGACCTCCCCAAGGGCTACCAGATCACCCAGACCGGTGGCATGCCCATCTACGACCGCCCCATCTGCGTGGGCGGCCACATGCACCTTGCGGGCGAAGGCATCGACCGCCACGTGGAGATCGTGCGCATCCACATGGAAGAGGACGCGGGCAAGCTCATCCACGACCGCGGTCCGGATTCCCTGTTCGACGCCAACCGTTGCGGGACACCGTTGTGCGAGGTGGTGACCGGCCCCGACATGCGCTCCATTCCCGAAGCCATCCTGTACCTGCAGCGACTCAAGCAGATCGTGGAGTACCTGGGAGTGTGCGACGGCAACATGGAGGAAGGCAACTTCCGCTGCGACGCCAACGTGAGCCTGCGCAAGGACGAGAACTCCCCCCTGGGCACCCGCGTGGAGCTCAAGAACATGAACTCGTTCTCCAACATCGAGAAGGCCATCCAGATCGAGATCGTCCGCCAGGCGGAGATCTTGGACAACGGTGGCCACATCGTGCAGGAGACCCGCGCCTTCGACGTGGCCCGCGGCACCACGCGCAGCCTGCGCTCCAAGGAGGACGCCCACGACTACCGCTACTTCCCGGAGCCCGACCTGGTCCCGCTCTCGGTGAGCGAGGCGATGGTGGAGAAGGTCCGCGCCGAAATGCCCGAACTCCCCGAAGCACGCGTGCGCCGCTACGTGGACACGCTGGGCCTGCCCGAATACGACGCCCGCGTGATCACCGCCGACAAGGCCCTGGCCGACTGGTACGAAGGGATCCTGAAGGCCGGAAGCCCCGCCAAGCAGGCCTCCAACTGGTTCATGGGCGAGGTCCTGCGCGTTCTCAAGGAAAGCGGGAAGTCCATCCAGGACCTGGCCTTCGGGCCGGCCCACATCGCCCAACTGATCGCGCGCATCGAGGACAAGACCATCAACGGCAAGATCGCCAAGGAGATCTTCTCGGAGATGTCGGAATCCGGCAAGACCCCGGACCTGATCATCGACGAGAAGGGGCTGCGCCAGGTCACCGACACCGGTGCGATCGACGCGGCCATCGCCGCGGTGATCGCCGCCAATCCCAAGGAACTGGCGGACTTCCGCAGCGGCAAGGACAAGCTCTTCGGGTTCTTCGTGGGGCAGGTCATGAGGGAAACCAAGGGCAAGGCCAACCCCGCCGTGGTCAACGACCTCCTGAAGAAGGCGTTGGCCGGGTGATAGCCGCCCTGGGGGTCGCATTCGCCTTGGTCTCGGCTCCCGTCGGGTCCAAGAGCGGTCTGCGCAGCCATTCCGCCCCGGACACCGGCCGCGCCGTGGCCGCCCGCGCGGTGGTCGCGCCCCTGACCGACACCGCGAAGGCTCCAGCGACCGCCACCAAGACGGTGGCACCGGCTCCAGCGGCCACGGATTCCGGACCCATCGTCGCGGCCTGGGCCGTGCGGGACACCGCCGAGGTCCACCATCTGCCGCCCCGCACCCTTCCGTTGAAGCGCCAGATGATGTTCGCCGGAGGCTTCATGGTGTTCATCGCCCTGATGATGACCAGCCTCCAGAACTTCAACCCCAACGACTGAGAAGGTCTTGGACCTCTCCGATCTCGACTACCTGCGGGGGGAGGGCGCGGCCCTGTTGGCCCGCTGGACCCTGGAAGGCCCCGACGACCCGTTGCGCTCCGTCCAGGGCCTGCGCAAGCTCGCCACGCCCGCGCAGAGCACCCTGATCCAGGAGCAGGTGGTCCTGCGCCGCCGCTTTTCGCGCAAGTTCGGCCCCCAGGCGCTCGCCATGCTGTTCACCCGGAAACTGTCCGAACAGGCCTCGGGCCCCGAAGTGGCCGTCTACAAGGCCCAGCGCATGTTCCAGGCCGGAGTGCGCTCGGTGGCCGACCTCTGCTGCGGACTGGGAGGAGACGCGGCCGTGTTCGCCGGGCAGGGAATGGACGTGCACCTGGTGGACGCCGACCCCGTGGCGGTGGAACTTTCCAGACACAATCTGTCCGTTCGCGGGCTGGCCCCGGCCTCCTGGCAGACATCCTTCTTGCCGGGATTCGCCACCCCCCTGGCCACCGACGCATTCCACCTGGACCCCGATCGTCGCGCCAAGGGGCGCGAACAAGGCGAAGATCGATGGGACGACAAGGGACTGTCACCGGATTCCGACGGCATCCGGAAGATCGCCGAGCGCTTTCCGCGGGGGGCAGTGAAGCTCCCGACCGCCGCCCCCGTGGGGTTCCTGGAGATCCCGGGGGAGCACCAGTACCTGGGGGTCCACGACGAACTGCGCGAGCTGGTGCTGTGGACCGGCGACCTGGCGCGTCCGGGAGCGCTCTCTGTGGCGGAATTTCGCGACGGACTCTGGGAGAGCTACGCATCCACCGTCGCCGACGCGCAGGACGCCTTTTCCGAGGACCCGGCCGAATCTCCCGGAGCGTGGATCCACGAACCCGTGAAGGCCTTGGTGCGCAGCCACCTGTTCGCCGCCTGGGGGCGCGAGCGGGGGCTTTCGCTGCTGGACAATTCCATGGCCTGGCTCACCGGAACGGCGGTGGACAGCCGCCTGGTGAAATCCTACCGGGTGCTGGCCCATGCTCCGCTGAAGGCCGGAGCGGAAGAAGCCTTGTTCCGGGAGGCGGGACGCTCCTGCGCGGCGGTGAAGAAACGCGGCGTGGCCGTGGTCCCGGACCAGATGATGCGCAGGCTAGCGGGACTGGCCGGAGAAGGTGCCACCCTCTGCTACCTGCGGTTTCGCGGCGTGAAATGGGTGGTCGTCGCCGAACCCCTGGACCGCACCGCCGCGGAGCCGTCGTGAACCACCGCGACAGCGCGGAGTTCCACCGCATCGCGCGATCGTTCCCCTGGACCACCGATGGCCGGGGCGTGGGCGACGATGCCGCCTGGGTGGGCGAGCGAGGCCTGTTCTGCTGCGACGCGCTGGCCGAGGATGTGCATTTCCGCTGGGATTGGTCCAGCCCCCGCGACGTGGGGTACAAGTGCGTGGTGGCCAACGTGGCGGACATCGTCTGCACCGGTGGGCGCCCGCTCCATGCGGTGTGGTCGGTGGGGATGGGACGGGATTGGTCGGATTCCGTGTTCCAGGAGCTTTGCGAAGGCGCCTTGGAGGCATGCCAGGCCACCGGAGTGCACCTGGTGGGTGGAGACACCGTGCGGTGCCGGGACAAGGGATTCGTGAGCCTGGCCCTGTGGGGCGAACTCCACGATGCGCGTCCCTGGTTGCGATCCGGCGCACGCGCCGGCGACCAATTGGTGGTCCTGGGGTCGCTCGGGCTTTCCGCATCGGGTCTGGCCGCCCTCCACAACGGACTCGACCGCGAAGAGGCGTTTTGTCGTCTGGTGGAGGTCCATCGACGCCCCCGGCCCGTGGGCATGGATCTCCCAGCCGCATTCCGGCAGGCGGTCCACGCGGGAATCGACCTGTCGGACGGGCTGTCCTCGGAATGCGAACACCTCGCTCGATCCAGCGGAGTGCGGCTGATCCTGGACCTGGCGCATCTGACGCCGGACCCCATGCAAATCGCATTGGGACAACGACTTGGCTTCGACCCGATGGAATGGATCCTCCATGGCGGGGAAGACCATTCCCTTCTGCTTTGCGTGGATCCGCAGGCACCCCTTCCCCAAGGGGTTTCGCGGATCGGCAGGATCGAAACCGGTTCGGGCGTGTGGGTGTCCGAAAACGGTAGAATCGAGTCCTTGCCCTCGCGCGCCTGGGACCACGTTTGACCCGATAGGTCGATGCAGTCTGGGCGTCGCGCCTTCGGATGGCTAAACTTCCCTATACCTCACACTACGGAACTCCATGGCCCAGAGACGTCGCCGCAAGAAAATCGGAGAAATCCTCCTCGCCCAAGGGATGATCAACCAGGCCGTGCTCGACCAGGCCATGGAGGAACACAAGCGGACCGGCACCAGCCTGGGGACGGTTCTTGTCCAGATGGGGCACATCACCCAGGACACGCTGGAAAGCGTCCTGGGCCTGCAGCTGGAACTGACCGGGCAGCGCAAGCGCCTGGGCGAGATTTTGGTGGACCAGGGCTTCATGACCGACGCCCAGATCGGGGCTGCCCTGGAGGAGCAGAAGCGCTCCGGCAAGCAGTTGGGCAAGGTCCTGGTGGAGAAGGGCTTCATCGACGAGAACAAGCTTCTCGACGTGATCTCCGCGCAGATCGACGTGCAGCGGGTGATCCTGGACAACATCAACCTGGACCCGGCCATCGTGAAGCTGGTTCCCCAGGAGATGGCCCGCTCCTACAAGGTGGTCCCCATCTTCGAGCGCGACAACGTGCTGACGGTGGCCATGGCCGATCCGTCCAACCTGCGGACCCTGGACCACATCAAGTTCAAGACCGGGCACGAAGTCGAGCCCATGCTCGCCACCGAAAAGGAGATCCTTTCGGCGATCGACAAGATCTACTCGGCGGCCAGCACGGGGAACCTGCAGGAGATGTTCGCTGGCCTGCAGGGCGACGACAAGGAACTGGAAGTCGTCAAGAACCAGGTCGAGGAGGAACAGCTCGCCGACGAGGAAGGTCGGCAGGTCGTCAAGATCGTGAACATCATCATCAACGAAGCCATCTCCTCCGGCGCCTCGGACATCCATCTGGAGCCGCAGGAAACCCACCTGAGGCTTCGCTACCGCATCGACGGCGACCTGGTGGAGAAACCCCAGATCCCCGCCAAGCTGATGAACCAGATCATCTCGCGCCTGAAGGTGCTGGCCAGCATGGACATCGCGGAAAAGCGCCGCCCCCTGGACGGACGCTTCACGATCAAGCACAACGGCAAGGAAGTGGACCTTCGCGTCAGCTCCTTCCCCACCATGCTCCGCCAGCGCGGCGTCGCGGAAAAGATCGTGATGCGAATCCTCGATCCGAACGCCAACAACATCCCGCTGGAGAAGATGGGCATGGCCCCGCGGATGTACGAGACCTTCGAAGAGATGATCAACATGCCCGACGGGATCATCCTCGTCACGGGCCCCACGGGATCGGGAAAATCCTCCACCCTGTATTCCTGCATCCGCAAGGTCCTCACTCCGGAAGTCAACATCGTGACCATGGAAGACCCCGTGGAAATGAACATTCCCGGAGTCAGCCAGGGCCAGATCAACAACGCGGCCGGCTTCACCTTCGCCGCCGGTATCCGGTCCATCCTCCGCCAGGACCCGGACATCATCATGCTCGGTGAGATGCGCGACAAGGAAACCGCCGAGATGGCCGTGCAAGCCGCCCTGACCGGTCACCTGGTGTTTTCCACGCTGCACACCAACGACTCTCCCGGCGCCTTCACGCGTCTTCTGGACATGGGCCTGGAGCCCTTCCTGGTGGCCTCCTGCGTGAAGGGAATCCTGGCGCAGCGCCTGGTGCGCCGGATCTGCCCCAAGTGCCGCGAAGAAAAGATCTACCCCGACGACACCCTCATCCGCATCGGCATCCGCCCCGGCACGAGGTTCTTCGTGGGCAAGGGCTGCAGGAACTGCCAGGGCTCCGGCTACCGGGGTCGCATGGGCATCTTCGAGCTCATGGCCCCGGACGAGAACGTGCGCGGAATGGTCCTGGCCCGCGAGAGCTCGGACGTCATCAAGGCCTACGCCAAGACCAAGGGGATGATCACCCTTCGCCGTGACGGCCTCGAGAAAGCCCTCCAGGGCCTCACCACCATCGAACAGGTCATCGCCGCCTCCCAGGCCGATACCTAGGAGAATCCATGACCCTCGAAGAACGCGTCCGCGCCGAGCTCAACCCGGCGCAGGCGGAAGCCGTCCTCGTCAACGACCGCCCCCAGCTGATCCTCGCGGGAGCCGGATCTGGCAAGACCCGCGTGCTCACCTGGAAGATCGCCTGGTTGATCAGCGGACTGGGACGCAAGCCCTGGGAGATCGTGGCCCTCACCTTCACGAACAAGGCCGCCCGCGAGATGCGCGAGCGCGCCGAAAAGCTCATGGGTACCTCCGCGCCCGAGTGGATGGGCACGTTCCACGGCATCTGCGCCAGGATCCTGCGCCGCGACGGAGGCCACCTGGGCTACGGCGACGCGTTCACCATCTACGACGACGACGACCAGCGCAAGGTGATCGTGGAGGCCTGCGACAAGCTCTCCATCAAGACCCCCACTCCGGACGTTTTCCGTCGCATCATCTCAAGCGCAAAGAACCGCGACGAGGGCCCCGAGCATCTGGCCGCCGCCTTCGATCCGGTCAGCAAGAACGCCGCGAAGGTGATGGACCACTACCAGAAGGCGCTCAAGGCCGCCGACGCCATGGACTTCGACGACCTGCTCCTGAACACGCTGGACCTGTTCCGGCGCTTTCCCGAGCGCGAGGAGGCCTGGCGCAAACGGTTCGGGTACATCCTCATCGACGAGTACCAGGACACCAACAGCGTCCAGTACCAGATCGTCAAGCGCCTGGCCACCCATGGGCGGATCATGGTGGTGGGCGACGACGACCAGTCCATCTATTCCTGGCGCGGGGCCGACATCCAGAACATCCTGGACTTCGAGAAGGACTACCCCGGCGCCCATGTGGTGAAGCTGGAACAGAACTACCGCAGCACGGCCAACATCCTGAAGGTGGCGGGCAGCGTCATCAAGAACAACAAGGGGCGCAAGGAAAAGACCCTCTGGACGGCCGCCGAAGCCGGCGAGAAGGTGTCTCTGTGGACCGAGGAGGACGAGATCTCCGAAGGCCGCCGCTGCGCCCAGCTGGTGCGCGACGCGCTGGCCGCCGGCAAGTCCGCCGCGGTGCTCTACCGCACCAACAGCCAGTCGCGGGCGGTGGAAGAAGGCATGCGCCGCGAAGGCGTCCCCTACGTGATGATCGGCGGGACGCGGTTCTACGACCGCACCGAGGTGAAGAACGCCATCGCCTGGCTGCGGCTCCTGGTGAACCCCAAGGATTTCCGCGCCTTGGAACGGGCCGTGCAGGCCCCCCGACGCGGCATCGGCGAGAAGACGCTGGAGCTCTACCGCGCCCAGGCCGACCAGCGCCACGGCGGGGATCTGATCGAGGCCCTGTGCGGCGAACCGCCGGAAGGGGTGCGCGGCTCCAAGGCCACGGGCATGGGCGAAATCCTGCGCAAATGGCAGTGGGCCATGAAGGAGGAGGTGGCTCTCGCCGAGATCGTGGAGCGGGCCATCGTGGATTCCGGCCTGGAGGCCTCGCTGGAAGCCGAGGACACCGACGAGGCCAAGGAACGGCTTTCCAACCTGCAGGAACTCGTGTCCGCGGCGGCGGCCTTCGCCGAGCGCAATCCCGAGGGTGGCCTGAAGGGATTCCTGGAGGAAGTCGCGCTGGTTTCCGACGCCGACACCAAGAATCCCGACGACAACTCCGTGGTGCTGATGACCCTGCACACCTCCAAGGGTCTGGAATACGACCTGGTCTGCCTGGCCGGCTGCGACGAGGGGCTGTTTCCCATGCTGCGCACCGACGGCGGCGCGGAGGCCCTGGAAGAGGAGCGGCGCCTGTTCTACGTGGGCTCCACCCGTGCCAGACAGAAACTGCACCTGTTTTCGACCCGCGTGCGGACCCGCTTCGGCATCCGCGACGCCTGCATCCCCAGCCGGTTCCTGGACGAGATCGACCAGGACGTGCTGGAGTACGAGGGAGCCGGCAGGAAGGTGATCTCCGGATCCGATCCGGACCGTCCCGACCGCCAGGGAAGCTTCTCCGGAGGCTTCGGAGGCGGGTTCCGCCCCCAGGCCCGCCGTCCCGCCTTCCCTCCCGGATCCCTGCGCAGCCAGTCCCGCAGCGACGCTCCCCCACCGCGCACCTCCCGGGGGATCACCACCGGAGGACCCGCGGTGGGATTGCCCTCCGGCCGGACCTCCACCTGGAACTCCGACCAGCAAGCCTCGCGCCCGGAACCCTTCCCCGACTACGAATCGGAGAACCAGGCCGCGGGTGGCTCCTACCAGGTGGGCATGCGCGTGCGCCATCCCAAGTTCGGGATGGGCCGCGTGGAGAAGATCCACGGCAGCGGCGCCGCGGCGCGTCTGGACGTGAAGTTCGCCTCCGAGACCAAACGCCTGGTGGCGGCGGCGGCGGGCCTCACGATCGTGGGGTGATGGTCGTAGGAATCGCTGACCCGTAGGCATCCGCCGGAAATCGTCCTCCAACGTTCAGGACGGCTCCCGACTTGCGGATCGCGCCTCCCGTGAGGTAAATTTCGGGGTGGTGTGATATGCCGCAGGGGAACGCCCAGCCCATCCCCTCCACAGCCTGGAGTCGAATCCGATGTTTCTCCGTAACCGCCACCTCTGGATCCTCCCTCTGGCCTTCGCCTTTGTGGCATCCTGCGACCCCAACGTGACCATCGAGGAGGAGCCTGCCAAGGAAACCCCTCCCGTGCAGGTCGCTTTCGATCCGACGCTCGTTCCAGGAATCCTCTACCGCTATGGTCAATTCGTCGCCCCGTTCGCCGATGTGGTGCAAGCACCGGATTCCGCCACGCTCTGGTGGGGACCGGACTCCTCGAAGCTGGTGAAGCTCACATCGAACACGATCTGGATCTCCAAATCCACCGTGTTTTGGATCCAGGCGCGCCGGAGCAAGACCTGGGGCCCCAAGATCGACGTCAACCTGGCCATCCGCAACCAGATCGATTTCGCCGACGACGATCCGCAGGCGCAATACGCCGACAATGCCGAATACACCCTGAAACTGAAGAACATCCGCGTTCTGGGCTTCGGATGGGCGACCACTGGCTCCGCTCTGGAGTTTTCCAAGGAACTGGCCACCAGCGGTCTGACCGGGCTCAACCTCAAGTACACCTTGAAGGGGAAATACCCCAGCGTCGGAGTCGGCTTGAAGATCGGAGGCGCCATCGATTCGCTGGGACCCAACCGCGGAAACTGGGGCATCGACATGGACTCGGTGCAGACCATGGACTTCAAATTCGATGCTTCCGGACTCGCCACGGCCTCCACCAAGGTGATCCTCAAGGTGGGATCGATGGATCCCGTCTACAGCACCGCCTGCAACAAGGGCATCTGCCTGCAGTACCAGCTTCCCGACGGTGTCCTTGCCTCCGGCATGACGAGCCTTCAGCTGGACCAATTCAGCTATCCCGCCTGGTCCGCACCGGCCGATCGTCCCCTCACCGCACGTTCCGAGATCCTGCGACGCGGGAACGGCATCCTGTTCTCGGTCGAGTCGGTCAGCGATACCGTCGCCACGATCAGCGGCACGCTCAAGATCTTCTCGCTGCAATTTGCCAGCACCCCAGCCATCGCTCCGTACGGAGCGATCACGGCTCCTTGAGCCTTCCCTCCAAGGCCTTCCGGTCCGGCTTCCCCGCCGCCGTCCAAGGCAGGGATCCCAGCACCAGGATCCTTGCGGGCATCTGGTAGCGGGCGAGCCTGGGTCGAAGCCATTCCCGGATGGCATCCTCGGTCAGTTCCCGTCCCACGACCACGACGGCCATGGCCAGACGCTCCCCGAAGTCGGGATCCTCCACGGGCCAGGCCACGGCTTCGCGCACATCCGGGTGGGCAAGGACCGCATCCTCCACGTCGGAGGGATACACGTTCTCCCCTCCGGAAACCAACATGTCGTCCACCCGCCCCACCAGAAAGAAACGCCCCTGGGGATCCATGCGTCCGAGGTCTCCCGTGCGACAGGTGCGACCCGCCGTCGATTCCATCGCCCAGCTGCTTTCCACGGCGATCTCCCCCACACCGGGGAAGGGGACCTGGCCCCCCTCCGGATCCAGGATGCGCACGGAAACGCCGGGGAGCGCCCTTCCCAAGGTGTCCGGACATTCCTCGAGATCTTCCGGAAGTGCCAGGATGGAGAACCCCGCCTCGGAACTTCCGTACAGGTTGTGGAGGGCGCCGTCCATGGCCTCCAGGCCGCGCCGCGCCAGGGCGGGGTCCAAGCGGGCGCCACCGCACAGGAACCGGCGCACGCCCCGCAACGAAAAACCGTCCGCGTCCAGGATCCGCGACAGCATCTGGGGAACCGCAGCCACGGTGTCGACCGCGCAGCAACGGATTCTGTCGGACGCGAATTCGGTGCACCAGCGGTCCCAGACGTGGATCCGCGGCCCCAGGAAGGTCCCGATCAGAAGCGCCGACAGACCGAACCCGTGGTGCACCGGCGAGCAGACCGCCAATTCCCGGCACGCGTGGAGATCCACCCGCGAAAGCAGTCCAAGGAAGGGCCGCGCCACGGCCACCGGCGAGCTGGAGCGTTGGGCGACCCGGGGCTCGCCCGTGGTCCCTCCGGTAAGAACCGAAATCCGTCCACCTCCGCGGGGCCCCAGGAAGGCCGGCGCACGGGAAGCGGCGGCCTCGCGTGCCGCCTCCAAGGACACGTCCATCCCTCCGAAGGAATCGCGACCCTCCGGACGGAACTCCGATTCGCGCAGCACCGCCCGGAAGCGATCCCGGATCAGCACCCGGCTTCGCCGGAGGGCGCCCGCATCCGGATCGAGCACCGTCACATGCGCGCCCAGGCGGCACAGGGCGTAGAAGGCCTCCACGAAGGGGATCCCCCGACGGGCGACGAGGGCGACGCGATCGCCGGAACCGATCCCGTGCGTTTGCGCCAGAACCCCCGCCAGGCATTGCACGCGGCGGTGGAGCTCCCGCCAGGTCAGGGACTCCACACCGTCGCAGAGACCCGGACGTCGGGGAGTCAAACGCGCACGAAAGCCCAGGAGGGCCGACGCATTGGGCCCCTCCCACGCCAGCGCCTGGGCGAAACGCCACAGCCCGTGGGCGGTCAGCAAGCCACATCCGCGAAGAGCGGTCAGGGAGCGGATCATCCCAGGCGCCTCCACCAACTCCGGGGGAGGATGCGTGCGATCCTCGAGGCGGACGGCAGCCACCACGGCGACCAATCGCCATGGCCCCTCACCAGAAGCCGCGCGATGCGGGTGGCGGCCTGGGAGGCATCCATGGCGGGAGCATGGGTGTGGAGCGGGTTGGAGGCGAGCATCCGCGTCCGCACCAGAGGAAGATAGACCATGGAAAACCGCACGCCTTCCGGCTCCCATTCCTGCCGGGCACAGGCCATCCACTGGTCGAAGGCGGTCTTGGAGGACTGGTAGGCAGCCCACCCCCCCATGGCGGGCAGCAGCACGTTGGCGGCCGACACGCCCACCACCTGCCCACGGCGCTCGCGCAGCGACTTCTGGAGATGCAAGGTCAGACGGACCGGCGCGAAGAAATTGATGGCCATGGTGCGCTGGAAATCGTGGGCGCGATCGCGGGAATCGACGAGGGTGCGGTGGATGGATTTCCCCGCGTTGTGGACCACGACGTCGGGAGCGGCGGGAGCGGCGTCCAACCAGGCCAGAACGGACTCCATGCCGGATTCCGACCGGAGATCGGCGGCGATCGCCATGGCCTTGGCCCCCTGTCCCTGGGCGCGACGGCACACCTCCCGGAGCTTGTCGGCGGTGCGGGCCACCAGGAGCAGACGCGCTCCGGAGGGCGCCAGGAGATCCACCAGGGCCTCGCCGATCCCGAAGCTCGCTCCGGTGACAAGGATCGTCCGGTCGCACAGGGCTTTCCGGAGGGAACCGGAATCCGTCCGGATGCGTGGAAACAGGATCCGTTCCGCGATCCGCCTGGCCGTCCCGGGAATCAAGGGTTCGCGGAGAGGGCTTCGAGCAGCCCGCGCACGAAGCGCTCGGCCGGGCCCGCGGCGAAATCCGTCTTGTGGGTGACCACCGCGATCTCGCGTCGCGACGCCCCGTGGATGGGCCGGTAGACCAATCCGTCGTCGGGCCGACGGGCGTAGTCGGGGAGCACGCCCACGCCCAGACCCGAGCGCACCAGTTCCTTCTGGACCGAGACGTTCCCCACCTCCACGATCCGGTCCGGCCACAAGCCACGGCTGCGGAATCCCTCCTCGATGAGTTGGCGGGAGTGGGTGTGGCGCCCCAGGAGCACCAACGGAAAGCCCGCCAGCTCCTCCTGGGTGACCTCGGAGGACTGCACGCCGGAAGCCGTCGCGGGAAAAGCCGCCACATGATGGTAGGAAAGCACGGTGCGCCCCACCAGAGACGGATGCTTGAGCGGAAGCAGGACGAATCCCACGTCCGACAACCCCTGGGCCACCCGATGGGCGATTTCCGGGGAGCTGGCCAGATCCAACTGGAGCCGCACCCGGGGATGTTCGCGGCAGAATTCACCCAATTTGGGAGACAGCCAGTACTGGGCCACGGTGTCGCTGGCGGCGATGCGCAGGACCCCGGAGGGACCCTCGCCCTCCTTGGCCGCCTCGCGCAGCGCCTTGGCATCGCGCAGGAGCGCCCGCGCCAGAGGCAGGACCCGGGATCCCGCCGCGGTGGGTCGAACCCCCCTGGAGGTGCGTTCCAGGAGGATTTCTCCCAGGGACTCTTCCAAAGCGGCGATCTGGCGCGTCACGGCCGGTTGCGAACGAAACAGACCGGAAGCGGCCCGACTGACGGAGCCGCTTTCGCACGAGGCCACGAAGGCTTCCAGGGCGTCTAGATCCAACACGACCGGAAAGCTAGATCCCGGGAGGTCAGGAGTGGACGGCGCCGACGAGCTGGAGGACTTCCGCCGCAAGATCCTGGAGCGGAAGCACCTTGGTGGCCACCCCGGCGTTCATCACCGTCTGCGGCATGGACGGAGCCACGGCGGTCCGAGGGTCCTGGCAGAGCACCACACCGCCGACGGCCGAGATTTCCGACGCGCCCAGGGTTCCATCGCGCCCCATCCCGGTGAGGACCACTCCGATCGCGTGACGCTGGAACACCGAGGCCAAGCTGCGGAACAGTGGATCGGCCGCAGGCCTCATGTAGTTTTCCGGGGCTTCCCGATTGAGGTGGAGGACTGGCCCCTCCCCCACGGTCAGATGCCAATCCCCCGGAGCCAGATAGATGCGTCCGGGCTCCACAGGCATCGCGTCCTCGGCCAATCGCACGGGGATCTTGGTTTCCCGCTGCAAGCGACTGGCGAAGGTTTCCAGCATCCACGCCGGCCCATGGAGCACCATGAACAGGGCGCACTCGGGGCGATCTCCCAGACCGCGAACGAACTCGCGCACGGCTTCCGGCCCACCGGTACTGGCAGTGACGCCCACCGCGGCGAACGAGGGAGGAGGTTGGCTGGGCATCACCAGGGGAACGCGGCGGATGGCCGAGGGCAGCGGTTCCGGCTGTTGCCGGCGGGCAAGGCAGTTGGCCAGACGTTCCAGAACCTCGGGAACCGAGAACGGTTTGGCCAGGTAGTCGTCGGCACCTGCCTGCAACGCATGCATGCGAGCCTCGGGCATGGCCAGGGAGGTCACGATGAGCACCACGGGAAGGGGCTGGATGGTGGAGCGGATCCGATGGACCAGCTCGATCCCGTCCATCCGAGGCATCATCCAATCGGAAACGATGGCGTCGCAGGGTTGCCTTTTCAGGATCTCCAGCGCCTCCACCCCGTCATTGGCGTTCAATGTCTCATAACCGGCCTTCCGAAGGGACCTTTCCAGAATGACCGTGCTTGTAGGATCGTCTTCAACGATGAGAATCTTCACAAGTGCTCCATCCAATGGATGCGCAGGGGGTATGTCCTGTAGGATAGTTATTTCGAGGGGGGATCAACAACCCCCATCGCAGGGCAAGTTTTTCCCCGTACTCCCCCAGGAATCGGTTCCCTTGCGTGAAACGAAGTTTGGCACCGGCTTCGCTCTTTGTTCCCGCCGAAGCAAGGAGGCCTCATGTCCATTCCATCCCTGTCGCCCTCGACGAAGGCACCCAGCACGGATACGGAGAAGAAGGCATGGAAGGCGGCCCAGGATTTCGAGGCGATCTTCATGCGCCAGATCTTCCAGTCCATGCGCAAGTCCTCCGCCATCCTCTCCGAGACCGACCAGGAGACACCCGACTCCACCACCCAGATGGTGGACATGGCCTGGGACGGCATGGCCGACCAGGTGGCCCACCAAGGCGGCATGGGACTTGCCAAGGTGCTCTACTCGCAATTTCTCAAGAATCCCTCGGCACTGGACCCGGCGAACGATTCCGCCCATGCGGCCAAGGTATCCAGCGCGTACGCTCCTTCCCGGACGACGAACCTCGACCAGGCGATCCAACAGGCTTCCACGGATACCGGTTTGGACGCATCCCTCATCCGCGCCGTGATCCACACGGAAAGCCGCGGCAGAACCGACGCGGTCTCATCGAAGGGCGCCATCGGGCCCATGCAGCTGATGCCCGCCACCGCCAAGGAACTGGGCGTGGATCCCCGCGATCCGGTCCAGAACATCCTGGGTGGCAGTCGGTACCTGGCCCGGATGCGCGAACGCTTCGGATCCGACGAGTTGGCCCTGGCCGCCTACAACGCGGGCCCCGGCGCCGTCGAACGCCACGGCGGCATCCCCCCCTACGCGGAAACCCGCTCCTACGTCAAGTCGGTGATGGCCAAGCGCGACCAGCTCGAAGGAGGTGCATCGTGATCCGCCCACACGCCCTGGATGTCCTGGAAGCCTGCCTGGAACGGCTGGAATCGGCAAACCGGGACTGGATCCGTATTGCCTCCGAGCACCACGCCCACCTCCTGGCCAATCGACTGGACCGGGCGGAAGCGCTCCTTCCCCCGATGGAGGAGATCCTGATCCGCATCGACGAGGACGAGGACGTCCGCCTCCGCACCACCATGGATCTCGCCTGCGACCTGGACATGGAATCGGACCCGCCGCCGCGCCTGGACCTTTTGGCCCATCGCCTGGGAAGCCAAGGGGATGCCCTGCTCGATCGGGGACGGAAACTGCGCGCGACCATCGTCGAAGCCGCCCAGCTGGCCTCCCGCGTCCGCGGCGTGGCGGAGGTGGGCTGGAAGATCACGGAAACCAGCCTGCAGCTGGTGCGCGCCCAAGCGACCGCCGCCGCCCGCCCCCCGGCCGCCTACGTGGCGGGAGGTCGGCGCACCACCGGAACCGCGGTCCCCGTCTACCAGCGGGCCTGGAGCGCCTGATGTCACTCTTCGACCTCATCCACATGGGAACCCGGGGCCTTTCGGCCTCGCAGACGGCCCTGGACCTCGTTGGACAGAACGTGACCAACGCGGACACCGACGGCTACACCCGCAAGCGCCTGAACCTCCAGGCCGGGGTCCGGCAGGATTCGGGCCTGGGACAGATGGGCTTCGGCGTGGACGTGGTGAACATCAAGCGCATGCGCGACGATCTCCTGGACCGGCAGATGCAGGAGGTGAGTTCGCAGCGGGGGCGTCGCGAGGAGCTGGACAAATCGCTCCAGGCCATCCAGAACATCCTGACGGAACCCGCCGATTCCGGCCTTAACACCTTCATGGAGAAGTTCTGGGCATCCTGGCAGGATCTGGCCAACAACCCTTCCGACCGTACCGCGCGACAGGCCGTGGCCGACTCCGGAATGGCGCTGGCGGGCCGCTTCAACGACCTGGGAGGCCAGTTCAACGTCCTCCTGAACCAGAAGAACGACGAGATCGTGGATGCCGTGGGAGAGATCAACAAGCTCCTCCAGGGGATCAGCGAGGACAACGACGCGATCGCCAACTCCGAACTGGGAAGCCAGCACCTGCGCGCCAACGACACCCGCGACCAGCGGGAGGTGAAATTCAAGGAGCTGTCCAAGTATCTGGAGGTCACCTACAACGAGGATCCCCAGGGACGCTACCTGATCACTTCCGGCGGCAACCTCCTGGTGGGACCCGCGGGGAACTACCCCCTGAAGATCGCGAGAAGCCAGATCTCCCTTTCCGACGGCACCGAGATGAGCCAGGCCAGCCTGGTGGTCTCAAGCACGCGCCAGCCCTTCGACCCTCCCGGAGGCAAGCTCGCGAGCCTGATGGAAGCCCGCGACCAGATCATCCCCCGCTACCAGTCCGCGCTGGACGAGCTGGCGGTGGTGATCACGAAATCCGTCAACGAACAGCATCGCCAGGGGTACAACCTCTCGGGTCTCACCGGGACGGACTTCTTCGAGCCCGCGGCCACGGGAGCCACCAGCATCGGCATCTCCACCTTCGTGCGTTCCGACGTGTCCAACATCGCCGCCGGCGCGGGAGGAACATCCAGATCCCTGGGAGCCCCGCTGAACCTGGCGGTCCCGGCGGCCGGCACGGCAATCGACCTGGCCAACACGGTCAATCCGGACTACCGGAACCTTTCGTCGGATTCCGTCGTCGTGCGGACCGTGGGACCCCCTCCGCTCACCTTGACGGAAGGCTCCGGCGAGGACTACACGGTGGACTACCGCACGGGCCAGATCCGCTTCAACCACCCCGCCACCCTCCCCCCTGGAACCGCCATCACGGTGGATTTCCGCTACACGGTCCAGAACTACAACGGGCAGGGCGACGGCAAGAACGCCCTGAAGATCGCGCAGCTCGCGCAGGCCCGGCTGGCCGACCCGGACAAGCTGGGAGTCCCGCAGGCGACCCTGGGCGACTCCTACTCCACCATGGTGGGAGAGCTTGGCGCGGAGAAGAAGAAGGCCGCAGACACCCTGGAAACGTCCGTGAACCTCCAGACCTACCTGGAAAAGCGCATCGACGAGACTTCCGGGGTTTCCATGGACGAGGAACTCGCCGACATGGTGAGGTTCCAGAACTGCTACCAGGCCTCGGCGAAATACATCAACACCGTCTCGCAGATGATGGATTCGTTGATGAGCATCCAGTGATCGAAGGAGACGCGCCATGACCCGCATCACCGCGACCATGATCAACACCAGCGTGCAGCAGGGCATCCAGGCCAATGGCGTGCGGCTCAACGACATCATGTCCCAGATCGCGACGGGGAAAGCCATCAACCAGCCCTCCGACGATCCCGTGGGCACCTCCAAGGCGTTGCGCCTGCGCTCGCAGACCTCGCGCTACGACCAGTACTACCGCAACATGCAGGACGGCCAGGCGTGGCTTTCCACCGCCGACACGGCGCTGCGAAGCGGCAACGACTCCATGCAGCGCGCCAACGAACTGGCCATCCAGGGCGCCAACGGCACCTACAACGCCCTCCAGCGCGATTACCTGAAAAACGAGGTCCGCGTGCTCGCCGACCAGATATTGTCCATATCGTCCACCACGCTGCATGGACAGTACATCTTCAGCGGGAACCAGACGGACAAGCCGCCCTTCACCCTGGAACACGGATCCGACACCCTGACGAACGTGGCCAACGCCAACGGCACCTCGCTGGCAGCCGTGCCCGCGACGGTGCGGCTGCGCGACACCACCAAGACGGATTCCGCCACGACCACGGGAAACCCCGCCGCCTACGACATCCTCCCCGGAACCCTCTCCATCCCCGGGCTGGTGGAGGGAACCGACTACACGGTGGACTACCGCGCCGGCGAAGTCCGGTTCCTGACCGCCGCCGCCACCAACCTGGCCGGCGGCGCGGGCATCCGGATGGAGTTCGACTGGATCCGCAAGAGCGAGGAGGACATGGAGGGACAGGTCCTGCGCGAGGTCCAGCAGGACAACACGGTGCAGGTGAACGTGACCGCCTCCACCGCCTTCGGCGATTCCGGAAAGGGCGGCACCGTCTTCGATTCCCTGGTGGACCTCATGCAGGGACTCCACACCAACGACCAGGGCAAGGTGCAAAGCTCCATGGCCGGCCTGCAGGGCTCCCTGGAACAGCTGCTGAAGGCGCAGACGGTGGCGGGATCGGTGGCCAACCGGCTCCAGAACACCCAGGACCAGAACCGATCCGACGCCCTGGTCGTGACCAAGCAGTCCTCCGAAGTGGAGGAGATCGACTTCACGAAGGTGGTCAGCGCCTACCAGAACCGGCAGACGGTCTACGACGCCGCCCTGCGGGTGGGAGCCAAGGTGATCCAGAACTCCCTGGTCAACTACATCTAGCGGTCCCCCGGCACTTGCCGGATCCTGCGGAAATTGGCAAGTTCCTGCGCACCATGAACACCCTCGCCATCCGCGCCGCGATCGCACTTTCCCTGTCCGCTTCCATCCTTTTCGCCAAGGAGGATCCGGAAGCCTACTCGAAGACGGTTTCCGTCAAACAGATCCTCCGCACCTCCCGCACCGCGGGCGGCGGCCCGCTGGTCTTCCCGGCGGGCTCCTCGGAGGTGACGGGGATCGAGGTGACCATCCCGGCGGGCTCGTCCACCGGTTGGCACCGCCACGCGCGCTCCGGCTTCGCCTACGTCCTCAAGGGCCGGCTCCAGGTGGTCCTGAAGGATTCGACGCGCAACGAATTCATCCCCGGCCAGGCCTTCGCCGAAGTGGCGAACACCCTCCACGACGGGATCGCCCTGGGCACCGAGGACGTGAAGCTGGTGGCGTTCTTCCTGTCCGATTCGGGAAAGCCGATCTCCACCAAACCCTGATCAAGCCCCGGAGACCTGGGCCAGGCACAGGAAGATGGGGTACGATCTGGCCTTGCCATCCACCGTGCGCAGCATGGTGTGCACGGTGGATACGCGCACGCCCCCGAATCCGGCAGCCGTCAGACGCCGTCCCAGATCCGCGCGATCGAATCCCAGATGCACATCGCGCACCTCGGGACCATGGAACGATCCATCCTCGGTGTCCAGGTCGGCGATGGCGATCCACCCACCGGCACGCAGCAGGGTGCGGGCCCGCGCCAAGAAGGCATCCACATCCGGGACGTGGTGCAGGGCCATCTGCGACACGACCAGGTCGAAAGGCCCCTCCACACCCGCCAGGGAATCGTCGGCGCGCAAGGCGCGGACATTGGAGACGCCGGACTCCCGGATCTTCTCCTCCAGGACGTCCACCATCCCGGAAGAGGGATCCGTCGCCAGGATCCGTCCAAGATCCCCTGAAAGCGCGAAGGAGAGAAGCCCCGTGCCCGCCCCCACCTCCAGAGCGCGCATGCCCACCAGGTCCAGACCTTCCCGCAGGCCGCGGACCACGTCCCGGGTGCGTTCCAAGTGCACGGGAGCCACGTCCCAGAGACGGGCAAGGTCGTCGAACCGGTTTTTTCCCGCCGAGGCCGTTTCAAGATCTTGCATCAGGCTGCTCCCATTTCCTGCCAATATGTTTCCCACTTGGGCTCGTGTCCCGGTGTCGCGGCCAGGCTCGCGCGCGCCGCGCGCGGATCCTCCCCGAGCTCCCGGACCCGCCAGACATGGGCCATGCCCGAACTCTTCACGTTCATGGCGCAATGCAGGAAGACCTTCCCCTTCCCGTGCGAGGCCAGGACCCCGCGAAGAATCTCGTACTTCTCCGGCGTGAGCTCGGAGCAGTCCAAAGGATAGTGCACGTAGAGCATGCCGGCCTTCTGCACGCTGTGGGCCTCCTGGGACCAGAAGTTCCGCGCCGAGGGCGTGTTGAGGTTGACCACCAGGGTGTACCCCTGCGAGGCCAGCCAATCGATTCCGATCTGGTCGGGCTGGGCCCCCAGGGAAAGATGTTCGTTCACGGGAAGCCAGTACGGGATGGGAAGTTGCGTGTCCATGTGCTGGTGGACGCACCAGAGGAGGTGCAGGTTACTGGGGTTTCCGGAAAACATCCGATGGAGTTTCCGATCCACGATGGGCATCTCCCAGCCTGGCCTCACGGAAAAGCCACCACCCGCGTCGACCACGGGGCCATACCTGCTGGCCGCACACGAAGGATCATCGTCCCCGCCTGCCCCCCCATTCCATCCAACCCCGCCCTTCCGGATGCATCCGCGACCACCAGCGACCTTCCCCACGCCCGTCCATCCAATCCAACCCTGTCGATGCGGATGGGGATCCCCGAGGGAAGACCGGAAAGTTCCAGGCGTCCCCCGCGCCAACGCGCATGGAACGCCCGGACCGGACCCCGCGCGGACTCGCCTCCGATCCCAACCGGAACCTCGTCCAGGGCAAACGGTTCGCGCACCGCGAAGAAACCCGGACCCATGAAGGCGACGCGTCCATCACCCAGCGACTTCAATGCCCGGAACTCCGGCGGCAGAGCCGAGGACAGGATCGGGAAATCCACCAGCCGTCCCTTCTTCCAGACTTTCAGTCCGTCGCGATAGAACCACATCGTGGAGTCGCCCGCGGCGGTGAACATCGCCTGGTACAGCTTACCAGAGGAAGTGTCCGGGACCGACCAGTTTAGGCCATCGCCCATGGCCCAGAGATCCCCGCAGCCGCGCAGCAACAGACCGTCGGGATCGCGTTCGATGCGCCAGCATTTGCGCGTCTGGGCCTGGAGCTGCCACGTGCCCGCGATCCTCGCCACCAGACCGGAATCGGTGGCGAAATAGATGTCGCCCCCCGGTGTAGCCATCGCGTCATTCACCGCTCCCCGGAACACACGACCGGTTTCGGAGGAATCCACCCGTTTCCAAGTTCCCCCGGCATCCTTCCACACCTGGCCATCCCAGGTCCCCATCCAGGATGCTCCCGAAGCGTCCATCGCACCGGTTCCCAGGAAGGTGGCCACGGGGGTCTCGCGCTTCCAGTCGGCTCCGTTCCAACGCCATTGGTCCAAGGCATCGGTCTGGATGGAGATGTCGGTTTCCGACAAGGCCATGACCGAAATCCTGGCGACGCGAGAAGTGTCCAATCCGGAGGGCAGCTTCACCAGGGAGAGGGAATCGGATTCCCATTGCAGGATCCGCGGACCACTCGTCGCCCAGAG
>Ga0116170_10000397_pt1 | contig 45929 bp, 42 predicted proteins | sample AD_JPNHW1_MetaG_FD_89797 | JGI IMG/M metagenome (GOLD analysis project Ga0116170, IMG submission 89797) | Active sludge microbial communities of municipal wastewater-treating anaerobic digesters from Japan - AD_JPNHW1_MetaG | ecosystem: Engineered > Bioreactor > Anaerobic > Digestate | place... | reverse complement strand
TCACACCTCCGTCAATACTAATGGCACCTATTCTCTTCATATATCAACCGATAGCGAGACATATTTAGAAACCTTTGACTATGATAGTGATCTCTATGACAGCAGCAAAGAAACAGGATATGACAACTATCAATATTTTTATAAGACTAATTTAACCAACTCCAGCGACATCGCCAATCACTTAACTTCCACGATTGAATATGTTGATAGCGAAAACGAACTGTTGGCCAGCGAAAATCAATACGAGGTTTCTTTCACCGCCTCCCGCAACGGAACCTCTTTTGAGGTTGCTTATCAAGCCACTTCCTCTCGAACAACCGTTGGCAGTGATATTTTAGAAGTCTCCTACTACATCGACATTCAAATAGCTGGAGGCATGATTGTCAGCACTACTTACCTTTATACAGAAATCGAAAAAGGAGCCAGTGATTTCCTCTTGAAAAAAGTCGAAGATAGCCGGCAATATTCGGTGGTGTAAAATTAAAATTTTGATGATTAAACTTGGATTTATTTCCAAGTTTTTTTATTATATGTGTAAGTATGTTTACTCACGTGCAAGCAAAAAAGAGAAATATCGAACGATATAACCCTTCTATCGAAGGCGGTCTTTCTAGCGAGCAAGTAGATGTTCGCTTTCAAGAAAAACTCAACAACAAGACAAAAGCCGCTATTGGTAAGAGCTATGCTCAGATTATTTTCGATAACGTTTTTAGCTTTTTTAATATCGTTCTTTTTGCGATTGCTGGATTGATGATTTGGGGTGGGTATTATTGGGGATTATTTTTCCTGTGCGTCCTCATTCCAAATATTGTCATTGGTTTATATCAAGATATCAAAGCTCGTGTCTTAATGGGCAAATTGCGGTTGATTACTCAGCCAAAAGCCACCGTCATCAGAGATAAAACAAAGCTCATCATCGAAACGAAAAACTTGGTCTTGGATGACATTCTTTTCCTCTCTCGGGATGCGCAAATATGCGCTGATTGCATTCTCTTAGACCAAGCCTTGATAATTAACGAGTCAATGTTAACCGGCGAATCCAATGATGTGATCAAACAGCCAGGCGACACGCTGCTTTCTGGCTCTTATGTTGTAAGCGGGCAAGCTCATGCGCGAGTGGACAAAGTCGGAAAGAATAGCTATGTTGAAGGTCTTCAGCAGTCAGCCAATAAATTCCGCCGCTCTCCTTCGAAAATTCTTCTCTCTCTTCGAGGTCTGTTTCTTGTGATTGGCATTCTTGTGATCATCATGGGCGCTTTAACCGCTGTAGTTTATTGGAAGCAAGGCAGTTTCCAATCCATGGAATCCGTAAAAGAATCAATTAAATATATTTCTGGATCGATGGTGGCTATGATTCCATCTGGCCTCTACCTGTTGACCTCGGTGGCTTTAGCCGTTGGCGTGATAGCACTAGCAAAAAAGAAGGCGCAAGTTCAAGATTTCTACTCTGTTGAAATGCTCGCTAGAACCAATGTCCTATGCATCGATAAAACCGGGACCATCACCGATGGATCCTTACTCGTAAAATCATTCTACCCTCTCGGAGGTCGCGACAAAGATGAAATCGCTCAAATAGTGTCCAATGTCATCATTGCGACCAAAGATGACAACGCTACTGCAAAAGCGCTGCGCCGTTTCTTTACTTTTGACCTATCCGCAGGAGTCAATTCGGTACTTCCGTTTAATAGTGAAAACAAGTATTCAGCCGCTTCGTTCAAGGGTGGCAAAACATATGTCATTGGAGCAATTGAGTTTCTCAATATCGTGAATAAAAAAGCAGTTTTATCAAAAGCTGAAGAATATACCTCTCTTGGCTATCGTGTGTTGGTGGTGGGAGAGGCATCCTCGCCAATCAAAGATTCCAGCGTTTCTGGGATTGTTACCCCGCTAGCCTTAATTGTTATGCAGGACAAAATACGCCCCAATGCTATTCAGACATTTAAATGGTTCAAAGATAATAACGTGGCGATTAAGGTTATCTCTGGTGATAGCGCTTCAACCACCAGCGAAATTGCGCGACAAGCAGGAATCGATGGAGCGGAAAACTTTATTTCTTTGGAAAATATGACGATTGAAAACGTCAAGCAAGTCGCTTTATATTACACGGTGTTTGGCCGCGTGACACCCGAGCAAAAGGAAGCGATTATCGAGACCTTGAAAGAGAACAAAAACACCGTCGCCATGACTGGAGATGGAGTCAATGATATTCTCGCGCTTAAACGCGCCGACTGTTCAATTGCAATGGCATCAGGCACTGATGCGGCGAGAAATGTTTCGCATATTGTTTTGATGGATTCTGATTTCTCGGTTTTACCCGATGTAGTTGGCGAAGGGCGAAGAGTCATCAACAATCTTCAGAGAACCGCTTCGTTGTTCTTGGTTAAAACCATTTTTGCTTTCTTCTTCTCGTCCGCATTTTTATTAGCTTCTGTAATCATGAAAAACGAGCTTGTCCGCTACCCATTTATTACGAACAACATGTATGTTTGGGAAATAATTAGCATTGGCATCGCGGCTTTCTTCTTGTCTTTGCAAAAGAGCCAAGGAACCATACAGGGTTCTTTCATGAAAAACATCTTGAAAAAAGCCATTCCTGCTGCGATTTCCATCATCGTGCCAGTCTCAGCGGTTTATCTGTGCCTAGTTTTACAAATGAACGGAATATTTACTGGTGTGAGACCAGACTATATTGCTGGTGAATATTTGCCGACTTCCACGAGCGCCAACACAATGTGCGTTCTTATTTATACATTGATGAGTTTTGTCACCCTATATAAAGTCTGCTCACCATTTGATAAGTATCGGAAAACGGTATTTATTGCGCTGAGTATTATTGCAGCATTATTTCTCATTGGATCAGGACTTTATTCATATCTGGCCAATTCAATTGATCCTCTATTACAAATCAATTATTTGTCGATGTCAGGAACAAACTATTTCTTGGCTGGTTTATTTATCGTGTTTGCCGCAAGTTTTTATTTGATATCAACAAATTTTGTTCATCAATGGAAGGAAGCAAAAAAAGATGCTAAAAATTAACGAAGAAGTTCGAAAGGCACTAAAAGAAAAACGTCCTGTTGTCGCTTTGGAAAGCACAATTATTTCTCACGGGATGCCCTATCCCAAAAACGTAGAGACTGCTTTGAAAGTCGAACAAACAATTCGCGATCACGGCGCTGTGCCAGCCACAATTGGCATCATCGATGGAGTTGCCATCGTTGGCATGACTCCCGATGAAATCGAACAGTTCGGAAAAAGAAAAGGAATTATCAAAGTTTCGCGGCGCGATTTGCCAATTGTCTACGCGAAGAAAATGTGGGCCGCCACAACTGTAGCCGCTACGATGATTATCGCTCAGCAAGCCGGCATTGAAGTGTTTGTGACTGGCGGGATAGGCGGTGTTCATCGCCATGCCGAAACAACCATGGATATTTCTGCTGATTTGCAGGAATTGGCCAAAACTGATGTCACTGTGGTTTGTGCGGGAGCTAAAGCTATTTTGGACTTGCCCTTAACTCTTGAATATTTGGAGACGATGGGGGTTCCAGTGCTTGGTTTTAAGACAAAAGAATTGCCAGCCTTCTATACTCCTCACTCAGGATTAGCGGTTGACTACGAAATTTCTAGTTGCAAAGAAGCAGCGGAAATCGTCAAAGAAAAACGTCAAAGTCATCTAGCAGGGGGAATATTGATTGCTAATCCTATTCCAGAAAAATACGCCATGGATGCTAAAACAATAAATGATGCGATTAAAAAAGCTCTTGCCGAGGCTGATAAGCAAGGCATTAAGGGAAAAGAGGTCACGCCTTTTCTGCTTAAGACAATTGTTGAACTAACTGGTGGAGATTCATTAGAATCAAACATTCATCTCGTTATCAATAACGCAATTGTCGGAGCTGAAATCAGCAAGGAGTACGCTCTTTTAAAATGAAAACGGAACATCGATTAGCAGAAACACTAAAATTATTGATGTCTGAAGTTCCTTTGGACTCAATTTCAGTGACGACACTTTCTAAACGATGCCACATTAATCGCCAGACATTTTATTATCATTTCCATGACATCTATGACCTATTAACACTAGTGTTTCTCGATGAAAGCATCCCAAAAGCGGAAGAGACTACAAATATAAAAAAGTTGGTTAAAATAATCTACTCCTATTACTCCGCTAATAAGAATTTCATTGATGCGACTTTGTCTTCAGCGGGAAAAGAGCTCTTCCAAGAGTTCATCTACAACATTTGCTATCAAAATATCCTTCGTTTTATCGAGGCCATACCTGAAAGCAAGAAGCTAAAACCTAACGATCGAAAAATCATAACCCGTTTTTATGCGCTCGCTTATTCCAACTCGATCGTTTATTACCTTTCAACCTATAAGAGCAAATCACTCGATGGATTGCTGACATGTTTCTGCTTTGAAGATGAAGATAATTTGCGAAAAGCCGTGCGAAACTTCAGCAAAATGAGGAAAAAATAATATGATTGACTTTAATTTTGAAATAAAGACAAAGCTCTATTTTGGCAAAGGAAAAGCCGAGATGATTGGCGAGATACTAAATACCAAAAATGCAAAAAAAGTCTTGGTTATTTTAGGTCAATCGTCAGTTCGAAAAAGCGGTTTGCTTGAGCTTGTTTTAGCCTCTCTTGAAAGCCATCACATTCAGTATGAGTTGCTTGAAGGAGTCAGACCGAATCCCACCATTGATTTGGTTTACCAAGGTCTTGGAATTGCTAAATCCTTCCAACCAGACTATCTTTTGCCTATTGGTGGCGGCTCAGTAATTGACACCGCAAAATTAATATCAGTAGGTTATTACTATTCAGGCGATTGTTTCGATTATAACCGCCATGTTGCGGCACCTGTTAAAGGTTTGCCTATCGGAGTTATTTTGACTATCTCTGCTTCCGGAAGCGAAATGTCGACTTCTTGTGTCATTCAGGATGATAAGAATATGTTTAAAGCTGGCTTCAATTCTGAATTTGTCAGGCCTGACTTTGCTATTGAGGATCCAGAATTGACCTTTTCTGTTAATCCCATTCAAACTGGCTACGGAATTGTCGATATCATCATGCACACTCTTGAGAGATATCTTTCTCCTTCAAGCGAAAATGAAATAGCCGATAGTTTATCCGAAGGGCTTCTAAGAGCCGTTATCGAAGCTGGTCGAATTGCTATCAGTAATCCTTTGGATTACCAATCTCGAGCTACTCTGATGCTTGCCTCATCACTTTCCCATAATGGTTTAACCAGCATTGGCAAGAAATACGCCATGCCTGTTCACCAACTAGAACATGCCTTAAGTGGTGTCTACCCACATGTGGCCCATGCGGCGGGTCTTGCTGTTCTTTTCCCAGCTTGGGCAAAGCAATATTTGCCATATGAGGTCGATAAATTTGATCAATTCGCCAGAAATGTTTTTGATTCTCATTTAACTGATAAGTATGAAAATGCTAAAAAAGGCATAGAATTATTGAAAGACTATTTTGTCTTTCTTCACATGCCCCAATCATATAAAGATTTAAATATTGAAAACCCCAATATTGAATTGCTAGTCCAAAAGTTTACAAATGATGGCACACGGATCGTTGGCCATCACACGAAACCAATCGATCAAGAAGTAGCTCGTTTGATTTACTCGAGCTGTCTCTAGAAAGGAATTTTATGAAAAAAGAAGATGTATCAGAACTATTTGTATGGATATTAATACTCGGTGGTGCCGCTGCCTACTTTTTTCTCGTGATTAAGCCACAGGCTGATCATTCGTTTCTTTTTCACCAAACCAGTTGGTTTGTCTACGTGCTCTTTTTTATCGCAGCAGTCGTTGTTGGTGTCATCATTAATGCCATCATGTATGAATTAGCTCATGTCATAGGAGCAAAAGCTGGTCGCTACGAAATTGTTTCGGTTAGCATACTGGGGTTCACCTCAATTAAAGAAAATGGGAAAAGAAAACTCCGCTTTACCCATTTTGATGGTTTAACGGGTGAAACAAAAATATTGCCTAAGGCAAGAGCGAAGATAGAGCCCAATCCCTCTTGCTATCTGCTTTTTGGTTCGCTTTTCTTTGGCATTGAAATTATTATCATTATCTTCGCTTTTCTCTTCATTAAGACTTATCAACCCACAAACTCTTTTGCGGTTGATTGGGCTTATTTTATTCTGACAATTGGCATCGCGGGAGCGGCAATCTTATTTTATAACATCGTCCCTTTCCATCTTGGCTCTCTAACCGATGGCTATCGTCTTCGCCTAGTCGGTTCAAGAAAGAACCGACAAGCCTTCAATCATTTACTTTACACTGAAGTCACTGGACAGATGTCAAAAGAGCAAGAAGAGAAGCTTTTCAAGGATGAAAAAGACACTAATTTCTCAACTGATATCAATCTCAACAAGGCGTACATTCTTTTGAGCGAGGAAAAGTTTGCTGAAGCAGAGCAGATTCTCAATGAAATTATCAGCGATGAAAAGACCTCGCGAAGAATCGCCGCAAACGCGGAAGACCAACTTATCTATATCAATATAGTTTCGAAATCTCTTGAGGAAGCCACCATATACTGCGATAACAATGTCTCAATGAGCAAAAAGAGAGAATTATCTTCCGATCAGTCTATGGGAGCGATAAGAACCTATATTTTGATTGCTGGTCTCATGGAGAAATCCAATTCCGAATGCATGAGAGCATTAGAGAAATCAAAGAAATCATTTAGCCATGTTCCTGAGCAGCGAAAGCCTCTCGAAAGAGCCTTATTCAATAAAGCGCTCGAAAAGGTCATAGTCGCCCATCCTAATTGGGAAGGTCTCAAAGATTATCTCTTGTAATTAGCCAATAAAAAACCCTTGGTTTTGAGTCAAGGGTTTTTGCTTGCTTAATTATTAAGCGTTTGTGTATTTCTTTTTTCTGATGAAGATGAAGATTGCACCAAGAGCTGATAGAGTGGCAATTAATCCACTGGTAACTGCAATTGATCCGCTACAACCACCCTCAATGGCTTCTTTTACTATAATCGTGCAACTAGCGGTGAAATGGCCGTCTTGTGTGGTGACAGTTACTATAGCAGTTCCGGCTTTAACAGCGATGACAGTGCCTTCAGAAATAATTGCAACACTAGGATCGCTAGTCGACCAGCCAATTGTTTTATTGATAGCATCAGCTGGCGTGACTGTCGCGATTAAGGTCTCGCGTTTTCCGACGGATAAAGAAATGCTTTCTTTATTTAAAGAAACTCCAGTGACATCGCCTGGGTTACTCGTTACTTGAATTCCGGAAACTGTCACTGTCTTTCCTCCGAAACTCCCTGTCACAACAGTAGTTCCAGCCGTCAGTGGATTCGGTGTCCAAACGACGCTGGGAGTGATGTTTGTAGTTGAGTTATCGGTGTATGTTGCCGTGACGGTTAAGCCAGCGGGATTAAATGACTGACCAGCCATATATGATGTCGTGGTAGGAGTACCGCTGACGCTTAATGATGACAATGACTTGACCATGATAGTCGCGGTACCTTTGATGGCAGTATTTAAAGTGGAAGTCGCAGTAATGGTCGCTGTGCCACCCGCCACGCCGGTGACAACGCCATTGCTGACTGAAGCAACGCTTGAATTGCTGCTGGACCAAGTGACCGATGATGAGCCAGAATCAACTGCAACACTTAAGTTTACAGTTCCTCCAATCGCGAGAACGGACGAAGAAGGGCTCAAGGTAATGGTATTTGGAGCAGTAGTGCCTCCAGATGCACAGATGGCTTGAGTAGTAGAGTTTGTATTTCCCCAAATTTTACACGCATATTCAGGGTGATCGATGAAGGGATTGCGATTACCCTGTAAGTATTCGGCGCCCTCATTGCGATTTCTTTCATAAGTAGTAACACTATATTGAAGATTCCACTTCAACATGTCGGAAAGTTTCCCCATTAAATTGCCAGACCCATTTGTATTATCAGACAAACTTAATGTGCTGCTCGCAGCACAGCAATAAAAGATGATACGCGCGGCTTCGCCACGCGAAATCTCACTATATCCAGCGGTATATGGATCCCAGCCACTAGAACTTGAAGCCATGCCTTCAACATAGAAGGAGTTGCCTCGATTGCTGTTCTCAGCAGCGATGGTTGGGCGAGGCATGTGGATATCAGCTTCGACCGCGCTGCCGCCGCGAGAGTTTGGCCAGACGTGTTCTTTGTTATAGCTAGTCATGGATGTTTTGGTATAAAAACTTGCCAATGATGTTCCGTAGATTTGACCGTTGCTGTCAGTATATGTTGTTCCGTTTGGATTATAGTCAGTGTAAACATAGGGGCTCGTCGAAGCAGAAGTTCCCATTTTTGAATACCCCATTGTTATTTTTCTTTTGCTTTTGTTGAGCGTTTGCAGAGCACTCAAAAGAGTGGTTCCAGTCGCAGATTGGCTTATTCCGTTGTAGTAAGTAGCACCATCACCATTCGTGTATGTTGTAATTGGGTTGTAATAAGCATGGGTTGGCTGGGGATTATTTGTTTGGGATACGGCGATTCCCACAAACATAGTCGAAGCGACTAAGACGCAGGCCCCTAAAAAGAGACTTGCAGAGCGAATTTTAGAAAGAGACATGATATTCCTCCACTTGAATAAAATAAGTTACTATTACTAACAAGATAATAATTACCGTTATCATTATACCGATTAAACACAGGGTGTGAAGTAAAAAAACTCGGCCGTGTTTTTAGCAATAAAAGAAAAGAAAGTTTATCGAGTTTAAATAGAATTGGAAAAAAGCCTAAAAATATCTCAACAAAAAAACAATGGAATGATTGACACTCCACTGTTTTATAAGGAATTTTGAAACGCTTTATTTTCCTGAGACAATGATTTTTTTAATCATGACGCTGGAACAAGAGACAGCGGAAGGAAAAACTTTGACATCGCTTCCAACTGCCTGGATGTCTTTGAACAAATCAACTATGTTGCCAGAGACGGTGATAAGGTCTAATCCGCGACCTTTCTTCCCGTCTTTAATCAAGAAACCTGTCGATTGTAAAGAGAAGTTTCCTGACTGTGGATTCATTCCAGAATGCAAGCCTGAGACCTCGGTGATGTAAACGCCATCTCCGATTTCTGCAAAGAGTTCATCTTGTGATTTTTTGCCTGGTCTCACAGCGAGGAAGCCGAGATCGACGTCCATTTTGCCACCACCAATATAGCCGTTGCCTGTGCTAGCAACACCATCTTTGTGAGCTGTGGTCAAATTATAGAGATATCCCTGCAAAACGCCGTTTTTTATGATGAATTTGTTCTTTGTTGCGACGCCTTCATCATCAAACCAACGGGCGAATAAGTTCCTCGATAAGGGTTTTTCTTCAATGGTAACTTTACTGGAAGCGACCTTTTGATTAACCTTTCCGATAAATAAGGAAGACCTCTTTTGCACCTCTTCCGCAGAAGCGTGCCCGACATAAAATCTTACTAAGTCAGATACAACATCCGGAGAAAGAACGGCTTTGTATGTATTTGAATCACAAGCTTCCCCACCTAATTGTTGAATTGCTTTTTCGCCAATCTTCTTGGCTAATAATTTCATATCAGCTTTGGAGAAGTCGTTATCAAACATGACTTCAAAACCAGTTTTTGCTTGATTGCCCTCTTTGGCGGCCACAACGCCGACATAACTATAGTGGTTTGATTTTTGGACTAACTTCAATCCGTTCGTATTGATGAGAGTGATAGAATTTGCGTTTTCGCTGTATTCTACAGTCTGAACTTCCACGATTCTCTTATCATAATCGCGGAGAGCTTTTTCTAACTCGTAAAGTTTTGCTAGCTTATCCTCGAGAGGAATGAGAGCTAAATTTTTATTGAAGTAATTGATCTTGTTGTATTTCTCGCTGCCTTTAAAGATGAAAACTGGGTCTTCATTTTCAATTACTTTGGCGTTTGCGACAATCTCTTTGACGAGGAAAGCTGCTTTTTCAGCATTCCAAACATCGCAGCTTGCCATACCGAATTTGCCGTTGTATGAGCCTCTTGCTAAGATGGTAAAACCATTACTAACTGAGTTATTGTCGACTTCTCCGTGAAACAGAGATACAGAAATCTCATACTTTTGGCTGATGTATAATTCCGCTTCTTGAATACCAGCTTCTTTAGCTAGAGCGAAAAACTTATCGTATTTCATTATTTTAATTCTCCTCCGCGACCGCCGACGGTCACTTCGCTGATGCGAATGGTGGGCTGTCCAACATTGGTTCTAATTGAACCAGAGGACGCTCCGCACATTCCTTGGCCGAGATCTAAATCGTTGCCAACCATATCGATTTTCTTGAGAATTTCATCGCCATGGCCAATCAGAGTTGCACCTTTAACTGGCTCGCAAATCTTGCCATCGCGAATGATGTAAGCTTCGGAACAGCCAAAGTTGAATTCGCCAGTAGATGGATCGACTGAGCCACCGTTGAAACCAACGGTGTATAGACCTAACTTAGTTGCGGCAATTATCTCTTCAGGAGTTGACTTGCCATTTGCGATGTAAGTGTTGCTCATGCGAGAAGTTGGGCAATAGCGATAATTTTGGCGGCGGCATGCACCATTGCCTGAGCGGCCCATGCGGCGGCCGTTGAAATCATCGACCATGTAGTCCATTAATTTACCATTTTTAATCAAGATGCGTTTCTCGCCGAGATTTCCTTCATCATCAATGTCGATTGATCCCCATGCTTGAGGAATGGTGCTATCATCGACAGCGCTGACGATTGGAGAAGCGATCATCTCTCCAATTTTATTGCTGAAGCAAGATAATCCTTTGGCGACTGAAGAAGCTTCGAGAGCGTGTCCGCAAGCTTCGTGAAAGAGGACTCCTCCCCATCCGTTGCCGATAACGACAGGCATTTTGCCTGAAGGGCACTCTTTTGCGGTCAGCATCTTTAAGGCAGTATCAACTGTTTTTCTCGCTAACTTAACAACATCTATCTTGGTTTTGAAATAGCTGATGTCTTGCTGGCATCCCGGGCCTTCAAAAGCGGTTTCAAATCCGTTTTGGTCGGCAGCGATGACATTGAAGACTAAACGCCCAAATTCGCTCTCTCGTTTAAACCATTTTTCTTTGGAATTGAAAATAGCGACAAAGCGATGATTGTTGATAAAGTGAGCGAGGTGTCGAACAATTCGAGGATCTTTACCCTTTTCAATTTCGGCAATGCCCTCTTTTAACAAAGCAATCTTTTCTTCGCGTCTAATGCCATCATAACTGTTAGCGACAGGATTGCGATTTTTGCTGCGAATCATATCTAACTTTTTAACCGTGATTAATCGCTCGCTGTGAAAAGATTTATTCAAAGAATTTGCTAAATCAAATAGTCCCTTTTTTGACAAATCATTGGTGTAACCATACACGCATTGATTCTCTTTTAACAGACGAAGTCCTACCCCACAAGCAGATCCAGAGGAAGAAGTTTCAACCTTCCCATTCTCCAAAGAAGTTGCATAGTAAGTGCTATCTTCAAAGAAGATTTCGGCATAATCTGCACCGGTGGCAAGAGATTCGTTTAAGACATCAATGGCTAATTTTTTACTGATCATCTTAATGACCTCCTAAAATAAAAGTGTCTTGATTATATCATAGACACCCCGAAATACATTATAAATTATGTCTTATTTCTTTAAATATTTTTTAATCGCATCAAAGGTTTGACTTGATAAGTCATGCTCGATTTTACAGGCATCCTCTCTTGCAGTTTTTTCATCCACGCCTAATGAGAGGAGCCACTCTGTTAGCAAAACATGACGCTCATATATTTTTGAGGCGACTTCTTCTCCCTTTTCAGTTAAGGTGATGAACCCCTCTTGGGAAATCGAAATGAAGTCGCTTTCTTTTAACTTTTTCATCGCGATTGAAACTGATGGTTTTGAGAAATGCATATCGTTAACGATATCAATGCTTCTGACAACCCCAATTTTTGCTCGCAAAATCAAAATGCGCTCTAAGTAATCTTCGCCAGACTTAAATAATTCCATGAAATTAATATAGTGAATTTCTTCCTTATTTGCAATTTGTCCGCTAAAGAAATTGTTCGTTTGTGGAAATGTTCAGTTTATAATTATGCTGGTAAATTTCTGAGAGACATTTGCCTTAAGGAGAACAAAAAATGAATAAATTTATGAGAATGGCTATCGTCGAAGCTAGAAAAGGCATTCGCGCTGGTCATGGCGGACCTTTCGGAGCGGTCATTGTTAAAGATGGAGCAGTCGTCGCGAAAGGGCACAACCAAGTTTTAAAAAACAACGATCCAACTTGCCATGGCGAAATGATGGCCATCCACAAAGCATGCAAAGTGCTCAAGACATTCGATTTGTCTGGCTGTGAGATTTATACCACAGGAGAGCCATGCCCGATGTGCCTATCCGCCATCCTTTGGGCCAACATTGACAAAGTGTATTATGGCTGCAACATCATCGATACCGAAGGCATCGGTTTCCGCGATGCGAAATTCTACCAAATGCAGCAGCCAGGTGAAAGAGAAAAACTCGTGGTCGAATTAGATCGCAAAGCCTGTTTAAAACTCTACGAAGAGTACAAGAATATCACTGGCCACCAGCTATATTAAGTTTTCAAAAAAGTGAAAGTCGGGAAACCGGCTTTTATTTTATAAATAATTTATTGCAATCATTTGACAAATCATTAAAATATTAAGAGTTATGAACTTGTTCTGGACTTCCTTTTTAGAAATAGCGCTGATTGGACTTGGTCTATCTATGGACGCCTTTGCGGTTTCCATTTGCGATGGAATTACTATCACTAAACTGTCTAAAAGAAATGCCATTGTTATTGCCTCAATCTTTGGTTTGCTGCAGGGAATTATGCCCCTCATTGGGTATTTTATCGGAAGCCTTTTTTATTCATATATCGAAAGCTTTGATCACTGGATTGCTTTTGCTCTCCTCTCTCTAATCGGTGGAAAAATGGTGTTTGACGGCATCAAGAGTCTCGTGAAACCTGAGCAAGCTAAGCCAAAGCAATTTTCTTACAAAGAGATTTTTATTCAAGGCATTGCCACGAGCATCGACGCATTAGTGATCGGCATTACTCTCTGCTCAATGTCGATGGGTTTAATCGCCAATAATTTTGATTTCTCCATCTTTCTACAAGCAGGAATTATCGTCGCTATCACATTTGCTATGTGCTCGATTGGATTGTTTCTCGGCAAAGGCATTAACGCCCTCCTCAAAGGCAAATTCGCCATCGCTGAAATCATCGGTGGAATCATCTTGATTTCGATAGGCGTCAAGATTCTAATCGACCATCTTATCCTCTCTTAATTGGATTGCAACATAAACACAGCGTAGCTGTTTTTACCTACGTTCATTTCTTGTCTTTATTGTCTTGTAAAAAAAACCTCGAAGTGATAAGTTATTGATAGTTTCATATGTGCATATCACACATTTCGTACGATATTTTGTAGTGTTTGTCCCAGGGGGATATTTTTCTTTTTTCTGGGATAACAGGAGGTAAAAACAATGTACAAAAGTCTTTATTTGAACACGCTTCTAACTGACGTTAAGAGCAAGTATCGGAACGAGCCGGAATTTATCCAAGCCGTCGAAGAATTCTTTGATTCAATGGATTTCTTAGTGGAGAAGGATCCACGAATTGAGAAAAACGCCATTCTTGAAAGAATTATCGTTCCCGAGAGAACGATTGAATTCCGCGTCCCGTGGATTGATGACCAAAACAAAATCAGAGTCAACACTGGATATAGAGTTCAATTTAACTCCGCCATTGGACCTTACAAAGGCGGCATGAGATTTGATAAATCAGTCAATGTTTCAATTTTGAAATTCTTAGGATTTGAACAAACCTTTAAAAACAGTTTGACCGGACTCCCAATGGGTGGTGGAAAAGGCGGATCTGACTTTGATCCTCGCGGAAAGAGCGATGCCGAAGTGATGAGATTCTGCCAATCCTTCATGAATGAATTCTACCGTTACATTGGACCAAATACCGATGTCCCTGCCGGAGATTTAGGCTTTGGTGCTCGCGAAATTGGCTACATGGTTGGCCAATACAAGAAGATCGTCAATGAATGGGGTGGCGTATTTACTGGTAAAAACGTTTCCTATGGCGGTTCATTAGCCCGCCCTGAAGCCACTGGATATGGACTATGCTATTTCGTTCAAGAAATATTAAAAACCTTCCTAGACACCGATTTCAAAGGCAAGAAAGTAATAATTTCTGGCTCTGGCAAGGTCGGCTCGATGGCTTTGAAGAAGGCTCATGACTTAGGTGCTATCGTCGTTGGCATGAGCGACATCAATGGATATGTCAGCGATCCAAAAGGCTTAAAAGTTGAAGAGATTATCGAACTCGCCAAAGCCAAAGGCGAATTCACTAAAGATTACATTGCCAATCATCCTGGAGTCAAACACAGCGACCGCTCTAGAGATTTATGGAATGTCCCCTGCGAAATCGCTATGCCATGCGCCACTCAAGGTGAAATCAATATCGATAATGCCAAACAACTAAAAGCCAACGGAGTCTTCCTTGTTGCTGAAGGCGCCAACATGCCATGCGATTTGGAAGCCATTCGCTTCTTTAATGAAAACAATATTTTATTCAGTCCCGGAAAGGCCAGCAACGCTGGTGGCGTGGCAGTTTCAGGATTAGAGATGACTCAGAACGCTATGCACCTCTCATGGACTTTCGAAGAAGTTGATGAAAAGCTCAAAGGCATCATGAAGAGCATCTTCCAACAATGCTACACAACCGCTGCAAAATTCAATCAACCCAAGAATTTAGCTCTTGGAGCTAATATTGCTGGATTCTTGAAAGTAATGGATGCAATGCTCGCTCAAGGTGTTTGTTAATTATGGCTTTCACAACCGTAAGAGTTCCACACATTCTACTTCCTAAAAAGGACACTGATATGACCGCTTACGCTGTTATTGCATGCGATCAATTTACCAGTCAAAGAAGTTATTGGGATGATTTGAATAAAATGGTTGGTGAAAAACCCTCAACCTTGCGCATGATTTTTCCAGAAGCTTATTTGGAAACTTCAGATAATACGAAATATATCAAAGATATTAACGCTAATATTAAAAAATATCTCGCTGATGGAGTTTTAGAAGATGTTGGGCCATGCTTTGTTCTCGTTGAAAGAATTACTTCTTATAAAACGAGAAGATTGGGCTTGATACTAGCTATCGATTTGGAGGATTATTCCTACCAAAGAGGAAGTCAGTGTTCAATCAAAGCTAGCGAAGCGACGATTATCGAGCGGATACCTCCGCGTTTGAAAATTCGGAAAGATGCTCCAATCGAATTGCCACACACTCTCGTATTGTTTGATGATTCTAAAAAAACAATTGTCGAGCCACTCTATGCCAATAAAGACAAATTGCCCCTTCTATACGACTTTGAATTAAACCAAGAAGGTGGACACATTCGCGGCTATCGAATCGATGATACCAAAAGAGTGATTCGCTTGTTTGAACAACTGTATAAAGAAAACAATAATGGGTTAAACTTCATCGTCGGCGATGGCAACCACTCCTTGGCTACTGCAAAAGAGCACTGGGAGCAAATTAAGGCTCATTTAAAGCCCCAGGAAAGAGAGAATCATCCTGCGAGATTCGCGCTAGTGGAAGCTAACAATATTTATGATGAAGGAATCAACTTTGAGCCGATTCATCGAGTCCTCTTCAACGTCGATTCAAATTTCGAAAAAAAGTTGCTCAGTGTCTGTCATGGATCCGATCAAGGCTGCTACATTTTCAATTCAAAAAAAGGTAAAAAAGCCATCAATACTCCATCAAATGCAGCAGAAACTTACAAAATGATTCAAACATTTATTGATGCGTATTTAAAAGAAAATCCAAAATCATCCGTCGATTTTATTCACGATGAATCTTCGCTGATTAACATCGCCAAAGAGAATCCAAATTCCGTCGCTATTAAGATGCCCGCCTTAGGTAAAAATGATATTTTTGCCTTCGTGAGCCAAGATGCGGTTTTGCCAAGGAAAAGCTTTTCCATGGGACACGCATCAGAAAAACGTTATTATCTCGAAGCTAAAAGCATTAGAGGTTAATAAATAATAAGAAAAGGAGATTTCTACATGAAAGAAAACAGAATCTACAATTTCTCTGCCGGACCCGCTATGTTGCCCGAAGAAGTTCTCGAGCAAGTAGCTGCTGAAATGCTTGATAAAGATAAATCAGGTATGTCAGTAATGGAGATGTCACATCGCTCCAAAGTTTATCAAAACATTATCGACACCGCTGAAGCAGACCTTCGAAAGTTAATTGGGATCCCCGATAACTACAAAGTTTTATTCCTCCAAGGTGGAGCAACTCTCGGCTTTGGCATGATTCCAATGAATTTTGCCACAACTGGAAAAGTTGACATCATCAACACTGGCGTCTGGACAAAGAAGGCCATCAACGATGCCAAATTATTTGCTGAAGTTAACGTAATTGCATCAAGCGAAAAAGAAGGCTTCAAACACATCCCGAGTTTAAAAGGCTTAAAGTTTGATAAAGACGCAGATTATGTCTACATTTGCGACAACAACACCATTTATGGTAGCAAGTACAAAGAATATCCTGATACTGGCGATATTCCCCTCGTTGCTGATATGTCATCTTGTTTTTTAAGCGAACCAATCGATGTTAAGAAATTTGGATTGATTTACGCGGGAGCTCAAAAGAACGTCGGCCCTGCTGGAGTTACCATTTACATCATTCGCGATGACTTGCTCGCGAGAGTTCCAAAGCATCCACTTCCTGCTTACTTAGATTTCCGCATCCATGTGTCAGAAGGCTCCATGTACAATACTCCTCCGACATTTGCCATTTATGTCTGTGGTCTAGTCTTCAAGTGGTTGCTAAAGACCGGCGGACTCGAAGCTCGCAAAGCTTTAAACGAAGCGAAAGCCAAAGTCCTCTATGATTATTTAGATCACAGCAAATTCTATATTCCATATGTCGACAAGGAATATCGTTCATTGATGAACGTGACATTCCGTTGCGCGACTGAAGAATTAGATAATGCTTTCCTCGAAGGAGCCAAGAAATACCGCTTCACCAACCTTAAAGGTCACCGCTCAACTGGTGGCTTGAGAGCATCTCTCTACAACGCTATGCCAATTGAAGGCGTAAAGGCTCTCGTCGCTTATATGAAAGAGTTTGAAGACGCTCACAAATAGGTAAAAGACATGAAAAAAGTATTTTGCTTAAATAAAATTTCTCCCATTGGATTAAAAGTCCTTCCCAAAAGTTATGAAGTCAGCACGGAAAGCATTGATTCTGCCGATGCAGTAATGGTGAGAAGTGCGGCAATGCACGAAATGAAGTTGCCAGAATCAGTTCTCTGCGTCGCAAGAGCAGGAGCTGGTGTCAACAACATCCCTTTACAAGACTATGCCAAAGTTGGCGTTGTTGTTTTCAACACTCCTGGAGCCAATGCTAATGCTGTTAAGGAGCTTACCATTGCAGGCATGCTTTTATGCGCGAGAGATTTGCCAGGATCGATGGATTGGGTAAAGCAAAACAGCGGTGATGCCGAGATCAACAAAAACATGGAAAAAGCCAAAGCAGCGTTTGCTGGCACTGAAATTCTTGGAAAAACATTAGGAATTATCGGATGCGGAGCAATTGGCGCTCTTGTTTCCGAATCTGCCGCTGCTCTTGGAATGCATGTTCTCGGAGTTGAACCCAGCAAGGCAACAATCGAAAGATACAAAGATAAATATCCACGCGATATGGAATTTGTTACCGCTGATGAACTATACGAAAGATCTGATTATATCAGCGTCCACGTCCCTCTCTTAGATTCTACTAAAGAAATGATTAATTCAAAGACCATGGCCAAAATGAAGAATGGCGTCGTCATTCTCAATTGCTCCCGCGATGCTTTAGTCAATGATGATGACATGAGAGAAGCTTTAGCTTCTGGAAAAGTTCGCCGCTATGTCACGGATTTCCCGAACTTCAAAACTGCCAATATGTCAGGCGTCGTCGCATTCTCCCATCTTGGCGCTTCAACTGAAGAAGCTGAAGATAACTGCGCCGCGATGGCAGCTAGTGAAATCGTCGATTTCGTTGAGAATGGAAATATTGTCAATTCAGTGAACTATCCTAATCTCAGCTTAGGCAAATCCGAGGGCGTTAGAGTCGTCGCTCTCCACAGCTCCTCATTAGAAGGCAGCAAAATTATTGCCGATGTTGCTAATTGCTGCAAAATTATCAAGAGTGCTACAGCTGTCAAAGGTGATTTTGCCGCCACAATAGTTGATTTGACATGCAAAGAAGACAAACAAAATTGTTTGAAGAACACCGTGGCCTTATTGCCTGGAATGCTCAGATTTAGAGTTATTAAGTAAACAGCTTTATCAAAGCAAAAGGAGCGCTGATTGATGCGCTCCTTTTTTAATATAAATCGAATTTCAGAACTGATATTCAACCGATTATTTTTGCAAAATGTCGTTAGATATGCCGTTATTGCAAAGTTTTTAATGTTTTTTGAACTATTTGATGATTGTTCCTGCTTTTTCACTAAAAGCTAATTCAGCGATTTCGAGAGAGGCAATAATTGCAGTTTTTCCAGGTTTCTCTTTCAAGAATTTTAAGCATGCATTAACTTTGGGGTACATGCTACCTTTTGCGAAGTAATCGCCCTTTAATAACTCTCCGATTTCTGCGGCTGAGATTTCTTTGATCTTTCTCTCGTCGGGCTTCTTGTAATTGATGCAAACATTGTCAACAGCAGTAAGAATTACTAAATAATCAGCATTGACTAAACTTGCAACTTTTGCAGAAGCATAGTCTTTGTCGATTACCGCAGCGATACCTTCGATTGTTCCATCCTCTTTGCGGATGACAGGGATTCCACCTCCGCCGGCGCAGATTACCACGTGGCCAGAGCCAACAAGATTAAGAATGCTGTTCTTTTCGATGATATCAATTGGGAGAGGAGAGGCTACCACTCGTCGCCAGCCGCGGCCAGCATCTTCTTTCATGGTATAGCCCTTTTCCTTGGCTATTGCTTCAGCTTCCTCCTCGCTGTAAAAGGTTCCGATTGGCTTAGAAGGAGATTGGAATAATGGATCGTTCTTATCAACGACAACTTGAGAGACAAGGGTAACGACGTCGCGTTTAATCCCTTGAGCTCGCATCTCGTTATCGATAGCGTTTTGAATATGGAATCCAATATATCCTTGGCTCATTGCCCCGCATTCTGGGAATGGCATATCTGGAACACTTGGAGCTTCAGTGAAAGCTAAATTGATCATTCCAACTTGTGGTCCATTACCATGGACAATAATTATTTCATCGCCTCGTTTGATTAGCGAAACGATTGGTTTTGCGACTTTCTTGAGCAGTTCTTTTTGCTCTTCAGCATTATTCCCGAGAGCGTTTCCGCCAAGAGAAACAACGTATCTTTTCATGTGTGTATACTTCCTTAAATCCTAAATAGTATATCACGAGTTTGTCAGAAAAAAAGAGGACGACTACTTGTCATCCTCATCATCTTTTTCGTCTTCATTGTCGAAGGCATCAGCATCAACGGTAATTTTGATATCGCTTTGGCATCTCTTGTGCTCGAGCGCCGCATCGATGGGACCAAAAATAATGTAATAGATTGGAATTGCTAGGAAGACTGTCCACATTGGGTGCCATAGCATGGCTGAGGTTCCCGGAATTACCAAGCACACGAAGAAAAATACAAACACTGAAACAAAAGATATATTGAATTTGCAGAATTTTCTTGAGGCAATCGCTCTGATTAAAGAAGCGATGATTTCAGGGATGAAGAACACGATCCATGCGTTAAACCACATATTGGCTAATGAGCCTAACAAAATATAAGCCACGACAGCTAAGAGCATTAAAACGGAAAGAACAATGCCGCTAATTTTGCCACCCTTATCTTTCAAAAAGTGTTCTGCTTCGCAGCAATGATGTTTTTTCTCGGTTTTGCAGCCGGTATCAGTAATGTGGATTCCTCCGCAACCGACATGGATTTCGCTTCCATCTTCATCGATGACGTGAATGCCGCTGGGTCCGATATCGATTTTATCTCCCTTTGGTTTGTCTTTTTTCGATTCATCAGAGCTCTCTTTTTCTGGATTGGGATTCTCAGCTTCTTTTTCCTCTTCTTTTGGCTCTTCAGCTTTTACTTGTTCATCGACAATTGTTTCAACGTCTTCTTCTGTCTTCAACAAGTCATCGATAGAAACATTGTATAGTTTAGCCAAGCAGATGAGGTTATCTGTGTCTGGGGAAGCTTCCGCGCGTTCCCATTTAGATACCGCTTGACGCGATAGGCCTAACCTATCCGCCAACTCTTCTTGCGAGTACCCGTTTTTCTTTCTTAATTTTACTAAGCGATCAGCGATTTCAATATTCATATTCTTTTCTCCTTAACTGACGAGACTAATGTATCAATTATTTCGCAGTTGCCACAACCAACTCTGCTTTTCATTTCCGCAACTATTGGTTGCATTTTCATTTTACACTTAAATTATTAAATCGTTAACTTGAAGCGATAATAAATAACTTATAGAATAAGTATATTCATTAATATGATTGAAGGAATTATTCTTGCGGGAGGTTACTCCTCAAGAGCCCAGACCAATAAAATGTTATTGAGGTTCAATGATTTACCTCTGATTTTGCATACCGTTTTGAGCCTTTTTCCACATGTTGATCACATGAAAGTAGTGACAGGCTTTTACGATTCCGATATTCGCGAAGTTTTTAAAGATTTTTCTAATGTGGAAATAACCAATAATCCATATTATGACAAGGGTATGTTTTCCAGCATTCTTTGGGGTATCGACAATGTTGATTGCGACATCTTCATTCTCCCTGGAGATTGCCCATTTGTGAAAAGCGAAACCATCGTGGCATTGAAGAATGGCAAAGGTAGTATCAGGGTCCCTGCTTATGAAGGAAAAACTGGCCATCCGATTTTTATCGATCGCCAATTGGTGGCAAAATTGAAGAAAGAATCAGTAGATTACAATCTAAAAGCATTTCGCAATCGCTATAATTATGAAATAATAAATACAGACGACACGAATATACTTAATGACATTGATACGATAAACGATTATCGAGATTTGAATAAAAATCTGGAAGGGAAATAGTATGCGTGCAAAAAACTTTTATCGGGCCTCATCACTAGACGATGCTTATCGAAAGTTGCTCGAAAGCCCAAAAAACTCAATTATTGCTGGCGGTCTTTGGATTAAAAAGCTAGGTCAAAGTTACGATACTTTGATTGATCTGTCACTTTTAGGCCTCGACCAAATTGTCGATTCTGGACCATTTATCAAAGTTGGATCAATGGTTTCTTTGAGGTCTTTTGAGACTTCGCCACTCATCAAGCACATCTGCGGAGGAATCGCTTCTACCGCTGCTGGCGAAATCATGGGTGTGAACTTCAGGAACCTCGCCACTATCGGCGGATCAATCTTCGGTCGCTATCCATTTTCTGATGTCATCACTGCGCTTTTAACGCTTGATGTCACACTCGAATTTTATCCGGAACAAAAAATGTCGTTGGAAGAGTATTTAAACTACCGAGGAAAAGTGCAAGGCATTCTCACCTCGATTGATATCAAGAAAGAGGAAGGCACATGCTTCTATAAAAAAGTCAAAACCACAGCCCTGGATTTCCCGCTTGTGAATATTGCCGTTTCTTTAAGAAACAATCATCACTATATCGCCGTTGGCTCTCGCCCGATGATTGCATCATTAGCTAAACAAGCTATGAAGGACGCTGATTTAGGTAAAGATAGCAAGCAAGTCGCTAAGCAAGCGATCAGCGAATATCTTTTTGCTGACAGCATTTCAATCGGAAAAGATTATCGAAGAGAAATCGCTGAAGTCTATGTTCGCCGCGGACTTGAGGAGGTAAGCAAGTAATGGAAGTAAAATTTGTTTTAAATCGGTCGGAAATTGTCTTAAACGTTCGCCCTGATGAATATTTAGCCGAGACGTTGAGGGGGCAAGGCATTCTTTCAGTTCGCGTTGGCTGTGATGAAAGCAATTGCGGATCATGCACAGTCTTAATTGATGGAAAGCCATCGATGTCCTGCAGCGTTTTAACCGCTCAAGTTGAAGGAAAACATGTCACGACTGTTGAAGATATTCAAAAAGAAGCCAATTTAATCGCTGATTTCTTTGGCGATGAAGGAGCTGACCAGTGCGGTTTCTGCCTCGTTGGCTTTGCCCTAGTCGTCCATGCCCTTTCACTAGAATATGAAAATCCCACTGATGAGGAAATAAAGAACTACCTGGTAGGAAACCTTTGTCGATGCAGTGGCTACAACTCTCAAATGCTCGCTGTTAAAAGGTATTTAGCGGAGGTCAAAAAACATGCCAAAAAGTAAACTAAAAGTCGTCAACAAGAAAACACCCTCGGTTGATGGGCATGCCGAGATGATGGGTCGTCCGGTTTATACTGACGATTATGCACCGCACGGAGCCTTGGTATGCAAAATGCTGAGAAGCCCCCACGCTTTTGCTCATATTAAAAACATCGATACCAGCAAAGCTGAGTCTTTGAATGGTGTCAAATGTGTCTTGACCTATAAGAATGTGCCGCATGTTGCTATGTCGAGAGCGGGCCAAGGAGCCCCTGCTCCATCCCCAATCGATAAATTCATTCTCGATGAATATGTTCGTTATGTGGGAGACGAAGTGGCTTGCGTCGCCGCGATCAACGAGAGAACCGCTGAAGATGCTTTGAAGTTAATTGAGGTCGAATACGAAGTATTGGAGCCAGTGCTCGACTATAAGACCGCCTATCGAAATAAAAACATTATTCACCCTGAGGATGGAATCTCTCAAGCCTTTGAGATGGGCTTTAGACCAAAAGAAAATGTCGCCGCCACATATGAGATGGAAATTGGAGACACGGAAAAAGTGCTCAGCCAATGCGATGTAGTGATTGAGCATACTGCTGAATCGCAAGCTCAAGCTCACTCGATGATGGAACCTCATTGTTCTAATGCTCGGTTAGACGACCACAATCGCTTAGTTATTTATTCTTGCACTCAAACCCCTTTCCACATGCGCCGCATTCTTACTAAGACCCTTGGCTTACCATTAAACCAAGTGAGAATAGTGAAGCCTCGTGTCGGTGGTGGCTTTGGTGGCAAGCAAGCTTTCCACTGTGAATTTTTCGTCGCCTTAGTAACACTAAGAACTGGTTTGCCATCTCGCATGGTTTATACCAGAGAAGAAGTTTTCAGTTCTTCTTATACCCGCCACCCAATGATGATTACCATGAAAATAGGCGCTAGCAAGGATGGTATTATCAAAGCCATTGATTGTCGCGCGTTGAGCGACACAGGCGCTTATGGTGAGCACGCGTTGACTGTCTTTATGATTGTCGGAAGCAAAGTATTGCCTCTCTACAACAAGGTTGAAGCTGTCAAGTTTGGCGGAAGAGTCGTCTATACCAATCACGTCTCTTCTGGAGCCTTCCGCGGATATGGAGCCATCCAAGGCAACTATGTCTTAGAAACTGCTATTGATGTATTGGCAGAAAAACTGCATATGTCTCCCATTGAGTTGCGTTTGAAAAACTCTATGAAAGAAGGAGAAACTTCACCAATCTTCGAAGTAATGGGCGAAGGAACCAAAGGAACCCCAATGATTATGGAGTCCTGCAAATTACCTTACTGCATCGAAAGAGGCGCGGAACTAATTGGCTGGGATAAAAAATATCCTCGCGTTCAAGTCGGGCCTCATACCATTCGCTCTGTTGGAATGGCGATAGCTATGCAAGGAAGCGGTATTCCATTTATGGATATGGGCTCATCCTCAATCAAACTAAATGATGATGGATCATATGTTGTCACATCTGGCGCCACCGATATCGGACAAGGTTCTGATACTGTTATCACGCAAATTGTCGCTGAAGAATTAATGACCACCGTCGATAAAGTGACCATTTATTCCTCAGACACTGATTTAACTCCTTTCGATGTTGGAGCTTACGCTTCATCCACTACATATGTTTCTGGGAACGCTGCCTTAAAAGCTGCTCAACAGATGAAAGATCGACTGATTAAAGAAGCAGCTAGAATACTTGAAGTCGAAGAAGAAGATATCGATTTTAATGGCTCGGTATTCAAAGCCAAAAAGAAAGAGCTTACTCTTCCTGAATTAGCGAGACAAATCACCTACTCAAAAGATATGAAACAGGTGTCAGTCACCGAGAGCTATTTTGGGCATGTCTCTCCTCCTCCGTTCATGGCTGGCTATGCTGAAATTGAAATCGATACAGAAACTTACGAATATAAGCTCTTGAACTATGTATCAGTTGTTGATTGCGGCACAACAATCAACCCAATGCTGGCGAGAGGTCAAGTTGAAGGTGGAATTGTTCAAGGTTATGGAATGGCATCCTGCGAAGCAGTCCTCTACAATAGCCAAGGCAAATTATTGAGTAATAGCTTCTCAACTTACCATATTCCCACACATAAAGAAATTGATAAATTAACCACTGAATTCGCTGATTCATATGATCCAACTGGACCATTCGGTGCGAAATCAGTCGGCGAAATTGGCATCGATACTCCTCCTGCAGTAATCTGCAATGCTATTTACAACGCAGTTGGTGTAAGAATCAATGATTTGCCAATCACGCCCGAAAAAATCATGCGCGCTCTTAAAGAAAAGAAAAGATAAAAGTCATGGCAAAATGGTTTTAGAAAGCAAATAAAACGTATGAACGATTTGTTGATCAAAAATGGCATTATTTACATTGATGGAGCTTGGAAAAAAAGCAACATTGGTGTCAAAGATGAAAAGATTGTTTACGTTGGAACGGAAGAACCTTCTGCTAAAGAGTGTTTTGATGCTCAAGGGCTAAAGGTAATTCCTGGACTGATTGATCCCCATGTTCATTTCTCTTTGGATTGTGGGACAATTGTATCTGTCGATGACTTTTCATCTGGAACCCGTTCAGCTGCTTATGGTGGTGTAACAACCATCATTGACTTTCTCGATCCGGCTAGAAATGCAAAGACGCTGGAGAAACTTTTCTACGAGCGTTTGCAATTGGCAAAGTACTCACATGTTGATTACCACCTTCACGGATGCGTTAAGGAACCAGATGGCGATTTAGAGGAATTCGTCTTGAAGATGAAGAGCTTAGGCATGAACACTATCAAGCTTTTCACCACTTATTCCGAGACAAGAAGAAGAACCTATGACAGAGATATCTATAACCTACTGAAATTATCAAAGAAACATGACTTTCTTGTTGAATGCCACATTGAAAAAGATGACTTAATCAAGCATGATAACGCGTTTTTATGCACGGATATTGCCAAAGCGCGTCCTAGCGAATGCGAATTGATTGAAACTCTTAAACTCGCTGGGTTTGTTAGAGAGACTGGCGGCTTCTTATACATGGTCCACTGCAGCAGCGGCAAGACTTTGCAAGCTCTAATTGACCAATACTCTGATATTTTAGGCAAAAACTTTTTTGTCGAAAGCTGCCCTCAGTATTTTCTATTCAATTCATCTGCTCTCTCCCAGCCTGATGGATGTTTGTTCACTTTTGCCCCTCCCCTAAGAAGCAAATCTGAGCAAGAATTGCTGATCAAAAACATATCTCACATCGACACCATCGGCACCGATCATTGCTCATTTAATGTCGCCGATAAAAAAAGCCACCCTCTTCTCGCTGGCCATCCTTTTGGCATCGGAGGAATCGAAACTTCATTTTTGCTACTTCATAAATTATTTGGAGACCAGATAATCGATAAAATGAGCAAAAATACCGCAAAAATTCAACATTTGTCCCAAAAAGGCATTATTTCTTTAGGGAAAGATGCTGACTTAGTTTTTCTCAAAGAGGTGCCTCCATACAAAATTGGAAAGCCTCACGGAAATGCGGACTATTCCATTTATGAAAATTTGGAAGTCAGTGAAATAGTGCACGCAACTATGCTTAGAGGGCGCTTTATTTTAAAAGATGGCGTCTTTATTCCTGCCAAAGGTGAATTGATTAATTGCGATTAAGGAGATTTTATGAAAAGAACCATTACCAATGTACGGATCTATGATTATCAAAACTATATCGATAGTGGTTTTGTTATTTTTGACGACAAAATAATCAATGTTGGACCGATGAGCGAGTTCCAAGACGATGGAACTGAGATTATCGACGGCCATGGCCAACTGCTCCTGCCAAATTTCGTCTGTGCACACACACATATATACTCGATTTTTGCTCGCGGGATGATCTTGCCATTCCATCCCAAAAATTTCCAAGATATCCTCGACCAAATGTGGTGGAAGATGGATGCAAAAATTAACAATGAGACAACCTACTACTCTGGAATATGTGCAGCTTCGGAGTTCATGAAAAATGGAGTGACAACCCTTATTGATCACCACGCGTCAGGAAAAGAAATTATAGGCTCTCTCGCTTCCTTGAAATCTGCTTTGGCTGATATCGCCTCTATTCGCAGCATTTTATGCTTTGAGACTAGCGATCGTTATCCAGTCGATGATTGTATTAAAGAAAATCACGATTTCTGTCTGTCAAATCATGACTCGATGTGCGCTGGATTATTTGGCATGCATGCTTCAATGTCTATTTCCGATTCGACTTTATCAAAAATTTCGAAAGTTATTGGTAATACTCCCATCCATATTCACGTTGCAGAAAGCGACATGGACGAAAAAGACTGCCGAGAAAAATACGGCAAGACAATCATCGAGAGACTTGATGAATATCACCTCATTAAACCTGATAGTTTAATTGTGCATGGAGTCCATATCGGCGATTCTGAATTGGACATCATTGCCAAGAACAAAGCATTTTTGGTGGTTAACACCACTTCAAACATGAATAATGCTGTCGGCTTGCCAGATGTGATGAATTTTAAACGCCATGGTGTTAAAGTATTACTTGGTAATGACGGGTTAAGCACCTCGATGGCAACCGAATATTTAAATCTTTTCTATACAACTCGCTTGAAAAATGGAACGCCAAATGCCATGAATTTAGGGCATGTTTTAGATGTGATCAATGATTCATATGACTATGTCAGCCAAGCATTAGGAGTCAAAATTGGGAAAATAATCCCCGGTTACGAAGCCGATTTCCTCCTGCTGCCTTATTCCCCGTTCACTCCTATTGATCAGACGAACATATTTGGTCATATTTTCTTTGGTTTATATTCTGGCTTTGCTCCTCGCGATGTTTATCGAGGCGGCCAATGCTTAGTGAAAAATGGCAAACTACTAAATTCTAAACTCGAAAGAGGATTGAATAAATCGGTTGAAATTTCAACAAATTTATGGAAAACCATTAAGGAGAACAAATAAGTATGGATTTAACAACAAAGTTTGACGGGCTGGTTTTGAAAAACCCCTTGATGCCTGCTGCCGGACCACTCGTGGGAGATGCTGAAAAAATGCTCTGGCTCAACCATGTGGCGGGATTGGGCGCTGTTGTCGCTAAGACCATTTCTACTAAGATGGCCCACATCCCCCATCCATGCATCGTCGGAGATAACAATGCTATTTATAATTGCGAACTCTGGACTGAGTATTCCAAAGAAAAATGGATCAATGAGTTCCTTCCTGAATACTGCAAGCAAAAAGGCGATACTCCTCTGATCATTTCTGTCGGATATACCAAGAGCGATATGGAAGAGTTAATTCCTCAGTTAGATAAATTTGCTGATGCCTTTGAAGTCAGCACCCACTATGTGGGAAGCGACTTAGCGGTTTTAGGCGAGACTGTTCGCACCATTCGCTCATTGACTAAAAAACCCATATACATGAAGATTAGTCCTCATATGCCTGACCCACACGGATTTGCAAAAACCATCAAGGAAAATGGCGCCAATGGAGTGGTGGCGATTAACTCGCTAGGGCCAACCATGGTCATCGATGTAGAAAAGCGGTCCATGCTCGCTGCTAACGATAAAGGATTTGTCTGGATGAGCGGTCCAGCTATTAAGCCAGTTGCTTTAGCAACAGTCTACACCATCAAACAAGCGGAACCCTCTCTCACTGTCATTGGTGTCGGAGGAATTTCTTCCGCTAAAGATGTGATTGAATTCCTGCTAGCTGGCGCTTCTGCTTGCGGCATGCTTTCCGCTCCAATGCTAAAAGGAAAAGAACTATATGCCAAGATTCTTGCAGACTTACCTAAAGAGCTGGAAAAGTATGGTTTTAAATCTGTGCAAGATGTTATTAATACTCAACTAGTAAAAGATGTAAAATATGAAGCTGAGCTTCCTGTGGTGAATGCTGAAAAATGCAGCCATTGCCGACTCTGCGAGCGAAACTGCCCATATTTCGCCATCAAAATGAATGAAAGCATCGTCCCTGTTTTCAACGATGACAAGTGCTTCAAATGCGGATTATGCGCTTCGCGCTGCCCAACCAAAGCAATAAGCATCAAAAAGAAATAAAGAGAGTCTATGAAACGATTTTTCCCCAACTCAACTGTCAAGATCGATAACGAAGAAAAAATGGCCGGCAAAGCCATTTTTACCGATGACATCCTCTGTGAGGAAGCGCTCTCGGTTTCTTTCGTTCGCTCGACTATTTCCAAAGGAAAAATCTTAAAAATTGAAGTCCCCACTCTACCAGAAGGATATTTCTATGTAGATGCGAGAGACATCGTCAAAGAAAATGTTGTCAGCATCATCTTCTCTGATTGGCCAGTCTTTGCTGATAAACAAGTGAATTATTATGGTGAAACCATCGGTTTAATTATCGGTCCAAGCAAAGAAGTGGCTTTGGATTTAGCCAAAAAAGTCGCCATCACCTATCAAGAAGAAACACCTGTTTTCGAGATGACAAATTCTGTTATCCACAAGCATTTTGCGAAAGGCGATTTAGCCAAAGCGAAAAAGGAAGCGGATTTTACTTATACGGAAACTTTCCGCACTGGCTTGCAGGAGCATATCTATCTCGAGACTCAAACCATGCTGATGTGGCTCGATGGAGATAAGATTACTGTCAAAGCCTCTATGCAATGCCCTTTCTATGTCAAAAAAGCTATCGTGAGAACGCTAGGATGCGATCCTGACAGCGTGAGAGTTATCCAACCAGCGGTGGGAGGAGCTTTTGGAGGGAAGGAACACTACCCATCCATCTTAGCTGCCCAACTAGCGACCGCTATTGTCAAAGTGAAAAAACCTCTTCGTTTCGTTTTTGATCGAAATGACGATATAGCTTTCACAACAAAACGGCACCCAAGCGAGACAACATACACCGCCTTTGTCAAAGACAATCGCATCACTGGTGTCGAAGCCTCCGTCAAATTGAATGGTGGCGCTTACATCGGTTGCTCGGGAGTTGTTTTATCCCGAGGTTTGATTGCCTCCGTTGATTGCTATACGATTCCTAATCTCGATGTAAATGGCAATGTTTATTTAACTAATATCGTGCCAACCGCGGCTTTCCGCGGATTTGGTTCACCGCAGACCATCTTTGCTTTTGAGATGTTCATCAATCACGTCGCGAAAGCTCTCAAAGTCGATCCATTAAAGTTCCGCCTTGCTCATCTCGCAAAGAAAGGCGATATCACCGCGGTTAACGGCCACTTCCATGACGAAATCATCATGCCCCAGCTAATTGAAAAAGCGATGCAGATGAGCGATTACAAGCGAAAAGTTAAGGAATACGACAAACCTAATTCAAATAGAGGAATAGGCATGTCTTGGTTCCTCCATGGCTGCGGATTCACCGGCTCGGGAGAATCGACAATCATCAATGCTCAAGTGAAACTTGTCAAAGAAGAAGATGACACCGTGCATCTCTATACTTCGCAAGTTGATTTTGGGCAAGGAAATCGCACAACTTTAAAAAAGATTGTCTCCGATACTCTCAAATATCCCGAGAATCTCGTTTTCCATGAAGCTCCAGACACTGATCACACTTTGAGCACTGGCCCTACTGCAGCGAGCCGGACGGTCATCATCGTTGGCTATCTCTGCGAAAAAGCTGCCAAGCACTTAAAAGAGCAATGGGTCAGCGGTAAAAGAATTGAAGTTATCGAACCCTACGTCGGACCTTCTTATATCCGATGGGATGAAGATACCATGCAAGGAGATGCCTATCCCGGATATGCCTGGGGCGTCAATATCGTGGAAGTCTCTTATGATCCGATTACCTATCAAGTTCGTGTCGAGGGTATCTGGTCGACTTATGATGTCGGCCACGCTATCGACGAGCGCATCGTCGCTGGTCAATCCGATGGTGGTCTCGCCCAAGGTATCGGCTATGGCATGCTGGAATGCATGGATGTTAAAGATGGAAGATTCTATCAGAAAACCATCTCTGACTATGCCATCCCCACCAGCATGGATTTACCATTTATGGAAACCGCTTTAATCGACAATCCTTTCGCTTACGGCGCTTCGGGAGCAAAGGGTGCTGGCGAGCTTACTTTCGTCGGCGTTGCCCCAGCAGTGTGCTTAGCTATCGAGCAAGCAATTAAGCGAAAAATCAATAAAATACCTGCAAATCCTGAATATATTATGGAGTTAGTGGAACATGGCAAAAATTAAATTTGTGATAAATCATCAGCCAGTGGAAGTTGACGTTGATCCCAGCGCGAGACTTTTAGATGTCTTGAGAAATAACTTGCACATGATGGGCACGAAGGAAGGCTGTGGCGAAGGATCATGCGGAGCTTGCACTGTCTTAGTCAATGGTGTTTCTTACTCTTCTTGTTTAACTCCTATGGCCAATGTGATTGGCAAAGAAGTCCTGACGATTGATGGCTTCAATCAGACCAAGCAATATCGCATCATCGCTGATGCTTTTAGCGAACTAGGCGCTAGCCAATGCGGGTTCTGCACTCCCGGTATGATCATGAGCACCTATGCTCTATTTTTAAGTAACCCTCGCCCCACGGAAGAGGAAGTTCGATTAGCATTATCCGGTAACCTTTGCCGCTGCACTGGCTACAATGCCATTATCAAAGCTGTCTTATTAGCCGCCGAAGAAGGAGAAGAAAGGGGCATCAAATGGTAAATAAATTTATTCCGAAATCTTTGCAAGAAGCCCTTCTCATTCTCAGCCAACACGACTGCTATATCATGGCGGGAGGCACTGATTTGATGGTGATGAAACACCGCAGCAGCGGTCTTTTGCCCAGTTTTGATAAAGACATTATCTATATTGCAAACCTACAGGAACTTAACTTCATCAAAGATGTTAGCGGCAGCCTGACCATTGGAGCCACCGCCACCTACAGCGACATTTTGAAGAGTCCAATTGTTCCTCAGCTACTCAAAGACATTATCATCGAGATCGCTTCGCCAAGCTTAAGAAATATGGCGACTCTCATCGGAAATATTGGCAATGCTTCTCCCGCTGGCGACTCCCTCGTCGGCCTCTATCTCTTAGATGCTCAAGTTGAGCTGATAAGCCTCCGCGGCACGAGAACGATGCCCATCAGCGAGTTCATCTACGGGGTGAGAAGAATTCACCGCGAAAAAGATGAGCTGATTAAATCGGTCATCATTCCCGCCCATCATTTCACCCAAGTTAAATGGAAGAAAGTCGGCTCTAGAAAAGCGGAGACTATCTCTAAGATTACTTTCGCCGGTGCCTATACATTAGAAAAAGGTATCGTCAGAGATTTCCGCCTCGCTTTTGGCTCAGTCAGCATCACCGTCGTTCGCCGGCCAGAGTTAGAAGCCAAATACATCGGTCTATCAGTCAAACAGTTTAAAGATAAAATATCGGACATCTTGTCAGATTATGGCCAGTACATCACTCCCATCTCTGATCAGAGATCCACTAAAGATTATCGCTACAAAGTCGCGATGAATATCGCTCGCGATTTTATTAGTCATATCGGATGAGGAGGTAATATGGCAAAGAACAAATTTTTCGTAGGCTATCGATGCACACTATGCGGTCATTTTTTCACTCCTGAGGAAGCGAGTTTCACTTGCCCTCACTGCGGAGAAAAAGGCATTCTAGATGTCGTCTACGACTACGAGAAGATGAAGAAGGAAGTCAATCTTAAATATTTCAACAATAATAGGGATTATTCGATGTGGCGCTACGCTCCGATGATCTCTATCGAAACCGACCACATCAAAGACATGCTAAGAATTGGTTGGACACCTCTCATTCGGTCCCACAACTTAGCAAAACAATTAGGGTTAAGAACTCTATACATCAAAGATGATGGCCTCAATCCCAGCGGCTCCAGCAAAGACCGAGCCTCGGGAATTGGCGTCCTTAAAGCGCTGGAAGCCGGCGCGGATACCATCGCGACGAGCTCAACCGGCAATGCGGCTAGTTCACTAGCCTGCCAGGCTGCCCACATCGGTCTCAAAGCCGTCATCTTCGTTCCTAAGCGAGCCCCGATTGGAAAAGTCACTCAGATATCTCTATATGGAGCGACATTAGTCAAAGTCGATGGCGACTACAAAGACACCTTTGCTTTCTCAAAGGAAGCAATTAAGAAGTATGGATGGTATAATAGAAACTGCGCTATTAATCCTCACTTAGTTGAAGGAAAGAAAACCGTTTCGCTAGAAATCGCGGAACAATTGAACTTCAAACCCACCGATTGGGTGGCCGTCTCGGTCGGAGATGGATGCACCGTCGCTGGTGTCTACAAAGGATTTTTTGAACTGAAAGAGTTGGGATTAATTGCCAAAGTTCCTCGCATTCTGGCTGTCCAGAGCGAAGGCTGCGAACCATTCGTGATCGCTAGCCACGCTCATCAGCCATTAAAAGAAGCCGAAGAGAATACTATCGCTGATAGCATCTCCGTCGGCATACCCCGCAATCCTGTCAAAGCCATCAACGCTGTGAAGAACTCTGATGGAGTGTGGATCAGCATCTCAGATGAGGAAATTCTTCAAGCTGAAGCTTTGCTTGGCCGAACCGAAGGCATCTTCGCAGAGCCAGCCGCTGCCGCTTCCTTAGCGGGAGTCATCAAAGCCGTTAAAGAGGGCATTATTCCTAAGGAGGAATCAGTGACCTTCATAGTGACCGGGAACGGATTAAAAGATCCGGCGAATGCTCAAAAGGTCATCATTCCCCCCGAACCAATGAAACCAAACTTAGAGACCTTAGACAAATTTTTGAAAGAAAAAAAGGAGAAATAAAGTATGTCAAAAATTCCATTTGGTCCAACCTATGATGAAATGCTTCATCCAGAGCACCAAGATCCAAAAGTGAGAAAGTTAGCGGAGAAGGCTCTTAAAGAAAATGAGCTCGACCCCATCAACTTATTCAATATCGGATGGAAAAATGGCGGCAATGGAGAAGTGAGGAAAATCGTTCTTCCTAAAGCACTGACGGGCGTGGATGCCAATATCGTCGTGATGCTCGGAAAATATTTCCCTTCTGGATCTCATAAAGTTGGCCCTGCCTATGCCACATTGATTGAGGGATGTGTCGACGGAGCAATCTTGCCCGGCAAACACACGATTTTAGGTCCATCAACCGGCAACTTCGGTATCGGTGTCTCCTACATCACTAATTTAATGAAATATGATGCTATCGTCATCATGCCTGACAACATGTCTAAGGAAAGATACGAGCGCATCCGCAAATATGGAGCCAAGCTCGACTTAACTCCTGGTTCAGAATCAGATGTCATTTTGACTCTTGAAAGAACCTATGAACTCAAAAAGAATCCAATGAATGCTACCTTAGCACAATTTGAATTGTTGCCAAACTATCGTTTCCACCGCTATGTGACAGGCAACAGTGCTATCGAAGCCGTCAAAGGTATTGGCAATGGCCGTATCGCCTGTTTTACCAGCGCGCCTGGTTCGGCCGGAACTCTCGCTGCCGGAGATGAGATGAAAAAAGCTTTCCCCGAATGCAAGATTGCCGCTCTTGAACCACACGAATGCTCCACCCTCACCGATGATGGTTTAGGCCAGCATCGTATCGAAGGTATCGGAGATAAAATGATAACTTTAATTCACAACGTCCTGACCACTGACTTCATCGTCCAAATTCACGATGATGACTGTGTCCGTGGCCTTGAAGTTGTTCACTCTGGAACCGATGTCCTCGTCAAACATGGCATCGACCGCAAAGTCGCTGAAGGAATGAGAGAACTCTTCGGAGTTTCTGGCATATGCAACATCATTGGAGCGATTAAGATGGCCAAGTATCTCAAACTCGGACCAGACGACAACGTCGTCACCATCGCTACAGATGGATTTGACCGCTATGATTCCGTTGTGGAAAACCTCCATGAACGCGAACTCGAAGTCACTGATCACGTTTTAGACCGCTGGTTTAAGGATGTCTTCCTTGGAGCCTCTACCTGCCGCATTCTCGACACTCGCGGACAAGAGGAAAAAGAAAGACTCTTCAAGAGAAAAGAATACGATTGGCTCAAGTTCGGATATAAACAAGAATATCTCGACAGCATGAGACATCCAGAATTCTGGGAAGAAGAATACGGCAAGATCAAAGCCTACGATGAAAAGATCAAGGCCAAGAGAGGAAAGGAAATCTAACATGAAAATTAAATTTGAAGAAGTATTAAAAAGAGCGGAGTCCTACAAGGCGGACATGACCAAGTTCCTCCGCGATATGATCAGGATTCCCAGCGAATCATGCGATGAAAAGAAAGTCATCCTCCGCATCAAAGAAGAGATGGAAAAAGTCGGATTTGATAAAGTGGTGATTGACCCGATGGGCAATATCCTCGGATACATCGGACATGGCTCGCACCTCATCGCTCTCGATGCCCACATTGATACCGTCGGTATCGGAGAAATTAAGAACTGGACATTTGACCCATACAAAGGATACGAAGACGACGTCCACATCGGTGGTCGTGGTGCTTCCGACCAAGAAGGCGGCATGGCCTCGATGGTCTACGCGGGAAAAATCATCAAAGATTTACATCTCGAAGATGACTACACCCTCGTCATCACTGGAACCGTTCAGGAAGAGGACTGCGATGGATTATGCTGGCAGTACATTATCAAAGAAGATAAGTTAAAACCAGAATTCGTCGTCTCCACTGAACCGACCAGCTGCCGCATCTACCGCGGACACCGCGGTCGTATGGAAATCAAAGTGAATGTTCGCGGCGTTTCCTGCCATGGCAGCGCTCCTGAAAGAGGAGACAACGCAATCTACAAGATGGCTCCCATCATCGAGCAAATTGAAAAGCTCAATAAGGAAGGATTAGCTTATGATCCATTCCTCGGAAAAGGCACAGTCACTATTTCGGAAATCTTCCACAAGTCCCCAAGCCGCTGCGCCGTCGCTGACGGATGCTGGATTAGCTTGGACCGCCGCTTGACCGTCGGAGAGAACGATAAGACTTCCATCGCGGAAATCCAAAACCTCCCCGCTGTCAAAGCCGCTAGAGCGGAAGTCAGCATGTATCAATATGAGAGACCCTCTTATACTGGACTGCTCTATCCAACAGAGTGCTACTTCCCCACTTGGGTCATCCCTGAAGAATCCATCTACGTTCAATCCCTCAAAGAAGGATATCAAAAGCTCTTTAAGAAAGATCCCGTCATCGATAAGTGGACTTTCTCGACGAATGGAGTGAGCATCATGGGTCGCTACGGTATCCCTTGCTTAGGCTTCGGACCTGGCGATGAAAAAGAAGCTCACGCTCCAAACGAAAAGACGAGAAAAGAAGATCTCGTCATCTGCGCAGCGCTGTACGCTACCATTCCCGGATTATATCTCGAACACCTCAAAAACAAAAAATAAGTAAAGGATTCACTATTTATGGAAAAAATTGCTCCAAAATTTGCCGGTCGTCACTTGATTACTCTCGAAGAGTTCACCAAGCCTGAAATCGATTTAATGCTCAAAGTCTCCGAAGATTTAAAAGCAGCTTTCTACCGCAACGAACCAACTCAATGGTTAGTGGGAAAAACTGGCTTCTTGATGTTCTTTGAACAATCAACCAGAACCAGAAACTCCTTTGAAAGTGGCATGGCTCAATTAGGTGGCCACGCGACTTTCCTCGATACTTCGATGATGCAGATTTCCCACGGGGAATCCGCGAAAGATACCGCGACCATCCTCTCTTCCTTTGGACACATGATCGCCTGCCGTTACTGCAACTGGGGTCTCGGCAACAAATATCTCCGCGAAATGGCGAAGTATTCCTCCGTCCCAATCATCAACTTACAGTGTGATCTTTATCACCCAATGCAGGCTTTGGCTGACTTGATGACCATGCAGGAATTATTCCCTACCACCAAGCACTTAAAGGTCTCCATTATCTGGGCTTTTGCTACTACTCATAAAAAGCCAATCTCCGTCCCACTTTCCCAAATCCTATTATTCCCTCGCTACGCGATGGATGTCACCTTAGCCTATCCAGAAGGATATGACATGCCAGACTGGGCAGTTGAAAAAGCGAAGAAGAACGCTTTAGAGAATGGCGGTAGCTTCCGCATCACCCACGACATGGAAGAAGCCTTCAAAGGCGCTGATGTTGTGTTCCCCAAGAACTGGGGTTCATGGGTCAAGAACCAATCTACAACCGTCGTCGATGATTACATCAAGACCTTGACTGGTTGGAAGTGCACCGAAGAGATGATGAAGCTCGCTGGTCCACAATGCAAATACATGCACGCTTTGCCAGCTGACCGCGGCAACGAAGTCGAAGACTCCGTCATCGATGGCCCACAATCAGTGGTCTATCAAGAAGCGGAAAACCGCATCCATACTGCAAAGGCAGTGATGGCCCTATTCGTCCACGATAAATAACCTATTTTGATTAACAGAATTAAGAATTTCGTGAAGAAAATGGATCCCGCTTAGTTCACAAAATTATAAAAGACCTCCCGAGATATAATCAAACCAAAGGGGGGTCTTTCTTATGAAGAACAAAAAATACAAAAGTTAAAACCTACATGTCTGAACTCAAAAATAAAAACTTCTATAGTATCTGATGGCGAAGAAAAGTCTATACGATATGGAACAATACGGAGCTCACTAATTAACGATTATCGACTTAAATAATCAGCGTGTTCTAGCGCATCAAATCAGTAAGTTTAATGGCATTTTCTAAGCAGTTTATGCATTAAACAAAGCTCTTGAAAATTAAAAAATAGATATAAGCCCGTCTTGCGAAGCAACAAAAAAAAGCCCTTTATCCCCAAACAGCAAAATGTTAAAATTAAAGTAAAGAAAACAAGGTAACATCATGAAATTTTTTTGTTGTGTGCTTTCGGAATAACATTGTGCTTGTCTTTTAGCCCATCTACCAATGGTGTTGATAATCGCATTGACTTACCCAAAAATTCAGAAACTATTTCACATGCGGGTTTGCATGATGGAAATGTGTCATCTCTTTTTAATTCGTTGTCATCAGGAACAGTCAATGATGTCCTCATTGATGATTATTATGAAGGTGTTTATTTCTCTAATCTGACTTCTAATTTTGGAAACAATAGATATGGAAGTTGCTCATATGTCGCCATGGGTATGCTTCTCTCCTTTTATGATTCATATTGGAATGATCTAATTATTCCAGAAGCTTACGATAATGTCGGCGTTTCGACATTTGTTACAAATACAGTTTCAAATTTTGCATTTCCTTCTTTCTATGCCGAATCTCCTGGCGTGGCTTTTGAACCAGAACCATCAGTCGAAGGTCTTTCGATGAATGAATATCTTTCATATTCTGCTTCACATTCTGGAGAATACTTCCAATGTAAGCTTATTTCGTTGAGCCAGTCCTATTTCGGATCTGCCCGCTTTGAGAGTGAAGAAAGTCCTTTTGGCATGACGTTTTCAGAAATTGTTGCTTTTATGAGTTACTACTTGTATAACTACCTAGATTTTACAACCAGTCAAATTGTCATAAATTCATGCAACTCATCAGCACAAGCAAGGGCTTATACCGTAAACAAGATATTGCATGGGACGCCAGTAATTTTGCGAGCCAGCTCTCCTACGCTGGGCAGTCATGCCTTCATCGCTTATGATTATGATGTGCTCTCCGATGAGATATATGTGCACACTGGCTGGAAAGACGATGCATCTGGCAAATGTCTCTCTCACGTATCGCTTTCTTCGACTGGTTTTACAACAATTGGTGATGCAATTTCGCTCAATCTCTTGATGGAAGCCAGCCATTCATGGAATTATGTTTCAGCATCTGGTGACACAGGTTGCGCATGCAATTTTATTTTTCCACAAGAAATTGAATTAGTTTCTGGTGATTACCGCGACATGACGCCAAGATTCGACTGGAAATCACTTTTTAAAGAAAAATGGTTTTCATCCTACAATCCATATTTCAAAGTATCATTTTTAAATTCTTCGAGTGCTCAGGTTTTCCAAGATAATGCAGTAGTCTCGAAAAGTTACACACTAAATATAGAGCAATGGGATCAGATACTCTATTCCGACCATTCACGAAGCTATTATACTTGTGTTGAATTATCTTCTGATGTTTACCCATATTGGGATGAATACTACGCAAAAGAGCCATTTACCAAGCCGCTTGAGTATGAAGCGCTACCAGTTATGAAACCGGAAAATTACGGATTTACCGATGCCTATCCGGTCGACAATGACACCAAAAACAATTTTACCCATCACAATGCTGGCGGGGGTTTCATTTTCGAAACAAGGAGATTTAAGACAGGATATATCCATGACGAGTACATAGTCATGTCACCAAAAAGAAGCGGGGTTACCGAAGCCTATATAGAGTATCGTTTTAACACTGCCGTCACCAGAATTGATGTGGAACTTGCCCACTGGAGGGAAACATCATTTGAACTTTTGACATCAGATACGGGTGAGGCCGCAGTGCAGTACTATTGGGAGAATAGATGGGTTGATAAACTAGATTTGCTTTCGATAGAAACTGCAATGACAACAAACAGGAATGATCATGTCTTTTACAAGATTATCTTTGAAACCCCAATTTATAGAATCAGGTTTCATGCCAATACTTTTTCAGCAAACACAAACAATAGCAACCGAGGAAGAATTTGCATTGGAGATATGGCTTTTTATCCTTCAGAGTATAGCCTTCCGTTGTCTGGCTATGAACTCAATTATGAACCGAATATATGGAATAGTACGGTTGTTGGCCAATTTCTTTGGATTGACGAGTATCTCAAGAGTTATACAAACTGTTATTCGTATGCGGTTAATGCGCAGATTAACCCTAATACCAATTCTTTGTATGCCATGCAACCTGGACAAAGCATTTCTCATTCTTTGACCCAAGATGATCTCAATAATCCGAACTCCCTTTTAAGTTTAATTGAATCTGATGCGGAAAATTTGGGTTTTGGTTTTTATTCCATTTCTAAATATACAGTATGTCCTGTTGGGACATATAAAGTTGCGTTAGTTTTTGATCCAGGCACAGATTATCATTGGTATCGGCAAAATTCTGATGGAACATGGTCCCATAAGCCAGGACCAGAGAATGTGACCAAGTATGATGGTGCTGGTCATATCATTATGGATCCAGAAACATGCGACAGGACTTCAAATGGCCTCAATTATAGCTTATTCCTTGGATATTATGCTATTATGCCACTGAACACCCAGTATGGAGTCTAAATAGTATGGAATTTAAGAAAAAAAATATTTTGCCTTTTGTGATATTTGCTACTGTCATAAGCGGATGTGCCGCTCCCATGCGTTCCTTTTCCGTTGGTGATAAAATCGATAAATTTGTGGGCGAATACATTTCCAATGAAACATTTTATCAATACATGGGTTACTCATTTGTAACCATTACTGGCCAAAACATCGTGGTTTTTTCAGAGGTTGATTCAAATGAAATCCAAGAAATAGAGAAATTTGAGTACACCAAACCCTCAACTATGGATTTTGAGAGAATCGAATCGGGGATGACGGTTTTCGAGGCTGTTTCATTGGTTGGCATTCCGTATGGAAGCCAAACAAGTGGGGCATTTTCGCTGATGTTTAAGTGTTTCGATTCCAATCAGGATTATGTAACAATTTATTTCAACAATGATTCCGACCTCCATCTTGTTGTGGCGTTTGTTAGTTTTTAGAAGTATCTGTAAGCTTAAGTTACGGAATTTTGAATACTTTTTTGGTTTAGGATTCTTTGAACGGAATTCTTATTTTCTCACAGTGAATTTGCAGAATATTTCAATGTTGTAAATAATTCGTTTTGCATCAAACTCATATGTTTTAATCAATGTTTACCAACCAGTTCCCCCTTATTCTAAAAACATTTGTGATTTCCCATCGCATATTTTAAGTGTTTATTCTATGAGTTCAGACATAAAGTTTCTATTTTTGGGTCTTTGTTTTCCATAAGAAAGACCCTTTTTGGTTTTATCATACCTCCTGAGTTCTTTTTATTTCGTGAACTAAAATGGGTTCAGTTCCTTCACAGTGTCGTTTTTAATTGTGATATAGTTACTATGTAAAAAATGAATTATGGAATGGTATTTTATTCTCTTAATTATCGCAGCTAGCCTCCTTCTTCTCTTGGGGATATATTTTCTCTTGGGTGCTTTTATCATCCACTTCTTTCTTTCGAAGAAATCAATCAACAAAATCTTTAAATACAATGCCTCGATTCCCGATAATCCCTTCTATCAACAGGTCGATCTCGACTGGTTCCGTGATGAGAATGTCTTTCGGATGATCTCGCTTAAGTCATTTGATAAAAAGAAGCTGAACGCTCATTACGCCATCAACCCAAAAGCCAGCCATAAGTACATCATCTATGTCCATGGTTGGTGCGGCTCTCCTGATGAAGAGACGAAAGTACTCCGCGAAATATATGAAAAACATAACTACAACCTCTTGTGCATCGAGCAGCGCGCTCAATGGACGAGCGATGTTAAGCTCTGCACGATGGGGATTAGAGAATCCCGCGATTTATTGAGCTGGATTAACTACGTCATCAAGCATGATTCCGAAGCCCAAATCATTCTATATGGAATGTCGATGGGGGCGGGAACCGTGATGATGGCCAATAAGTACGACCTCCCTTCTCAAGTCAAATGCTTAATCGCGGATGCAGGCTTTACCAGTATCTTTGATACTTTTATTGATTCTAGCAAAACTAAATACGGTAGATTCCTCGCTAATTTATTCATTTCTAGCGCCTATCTAGACTTAAAGTTTTTTTATGGTTTAGACATCAGAAAAGACTCACCAATCAATGCCTTAAAAAATTGCAAGATCCCTTGCTTATTTATCCATGGCGATATGGATCAGATGGTCCCCTATCCTTCAATGGCAAAGATCGCAAGTTCGCTCCCCTCAAACATCTATCGCGAAACAGTTACTTTCCCTAGCACCATGCATGGATTGTGCGCGGTCGATGATTATGAGCGATATTATCGAGTTCTGACCGATTTCATTCAAAAAGCAATTCATTAGCGGATTTTAAAAACTTTAGTTTATACTTAAATTAATCGAGGAGGATTTTCTATGGTTAAGATTAAATCTTTACTGACCCGCCTAGTCTTGCTTTCGCTTGTTTTTGTGATGTCTTTAGTCACGGTTATCATGACAGTGGCTGAAGGACTACCCTTCCCGTACATCGAAGCGATATTCTGCTTCTTAGTTCTCTTTGGCATTGTGATGACTGCCCTCCTTAGCAAAGGCGAAGGATTGACGACCCTCGAAGGCAAAATCCTTTCCTTTCTCCGCTATAACGAAGGGCTCGATAGCCCCTCGGATATCGTCCGGCTCCTTTCGCTATCGAAAGGCGATGTCTCAATGGCGGTGAAATCCCTCGAGGAAAAAGGCTATCTTTCCAAAACGAAGGATCCGCTCGATCAGCGGAAAAGCCATCTCCGCCTCTTAGGCAAGGCGGACCCTCTTTTAAAAAAGATCGACGCGATGCGAAAAGATTATTTCGCTTCGTTATTCAAAGATTTCAGCCCCGAAGAGATCGCCCTCTTCAAAACCCTGATCGAAAGGATGAGTCAAAATGTCCACGCCAACGAATGATATCCTCGGAACGGGGAACGTCAAAAAACTCTTATTCCGCTTGGCCATCCCAACGATCCTTGCCCAGCTCATCAATATGCTTTACAACCTGGTGGATCGGATCTACATCGGCCATATCCCCGAGAGCGGGGCGATCCAGCTGACGGCTTTGGGCATCTGCACCCCCTTAATCCTCGCGGTCTCGGCTTTTGCCTATCTCGTCGGGAGCGGAGGCGGGCCGAGAGCTTCGATTGCCTCCGGGGAGAAAAACAATGCCAAAGCCGAGAAAATCCTGGCGAATTCCACGGTGCTTTTAGTGCTTCTCGGGATTCTTCTGACCAGCCTCCTTTTATTGTTCAACCGGCCGATGCTTCTGGCTTTCGGCGGGAGCGAGAAAACGATCGACTACGCCCTTGATTACATGAACATCTACGCCTTGGGGACGCTCTTCGTCGAGTTGACGCTCGGCCTCAACTGTTTCATCTCGGCGATGGGCAAGACCACCACCGCGATGCTTTCGGTCTTGATCGGCGCCGTGCTCAACATCGCCCTCGATCCTTTGTTCATTTTCGTTTTCAACATGGGGGTCAAAGGGGCGGCTTGGGCCACCATTATTTCCCAGGCGGTGAGCTGCGTTTGGGTCGTCGCCTTCCTCTTCTCCAAGCGCAGCGTTTGGCGGCTCCGTTTCGCCCTTATGGGACCCGATTGGAAGGAAATCGGCTCCCTCCTTTTCCTTGGGAGCGCCACCTTTCTCATGCAGATCAGCGAAAGCATCTTGACCGTGAGCTTCAACTTCTCGCTTCAAAAATACGGCGGGGACATCGCGGTGGGGACGATGACGATTCTCTTCTCGCTCGTCCAACTCGCTTTCCTGCCTCTCACGGGCTTAGGCCAAGGCGCCCAACCGATCATCTCGTATAACTACGGCGCCAAAAACGCCGAGCGGGTCAAAGAGACTTTCCGTTATCTCCTTTTCGTGAGTGTCACGATCTCCGCCCTCTTCTGGGCCTTCCTCATGGCATTCCCGGCGGGATTTGCGCGGATTTTCACTTCCGACGAGGGCCTCATCAACCACTTGATCGTTCCCGCGCGGATCTACGCCGCCTCGATTGGCTTATTCGGGATCCAGATCGCCTGCCAGCAAACCTTCACGGCGATCGGCGATGCCAAAAGCTCTTTGGCCGCGGCGATCATGCGGAAATTCATTCTCCTGATCCCCCTGATCTATCTCTTGCCTTTGCTGTGGAAAGACAACCCCGAATACGCCGTCTATCTGGCCGAGCCGATCTCCGACTTCTTGGCGGTCACTTTCACCTCCGTCCTTTTCTACGTCCAATCCAAAAAGGCCATGAAACGAATTTCCAGCCCCGAGGGAACGACATCGAAAGAAGAAACCGGTAAAAAATAGGCGCTCGAAGGCGCCTATTTTCAAACGAAAGAATTAGATCGCGCTGATGTTCGCGGCGATGGTTTTCCAGCCATCCGCCTCTTGATAAGAATTGACGAGAGAAGCCGGGACTTTGATTTCGATCGTACTGGCGAAATTCGCCAGGGTTGAAGCGGCCACCGTCACGACCTTCTCGCTATTCGTCAGGGTGATTCTTTGGAGGACGTCTTTCAAAGAAACGTTGCTGGTCAAAGAGGTCACCGTGCTCGGAAGGCTGATCGCCGGGATCGCGGTGTGCTTATAAAGCGAATCCAGCCGCCCCACCACGGTCGTGTCCTCAAACACAAACGGATTCGTGAGGCTGAAGCCTTCGAGGGCAGGCGGAATGAGGATCGTCGCCTTGCCGACGCTCGAGCTCCAGAGAAGGGTGCCATGGGCGCCGTTGATATAGGGGCTCCCCTCCAAGGCGACGAAGGAAGCCAAAGAAGTCAAATTATAGGAGGCAATCCCCGCCTCGATGCCAATCTTGGCACTGGCGGGAAGACGAATCGAGGTAATCGTCGTGTTCGGCTTGGCGAAGGCACAGCCCACCACCATGGCCGTCTTTGAAGGAAGAGAAACGCTTCCGCTGAGAGAAGCGTCCAACCCATAAAGATAATTCGAGGAATCCAGCAAGAAACCATTCTCGAACGCCATCGCTGCCGGGCTTAAACTGAGCCCAGAACTCGATGGTGTCGGCCGAATGCGGATCCGTAGTAGGATCGTTTACCACTGCAGCCAGATCCTTTTGCGGCGAAAAATGCTTCCACGGCAAAGCCACCCAGGCGTTTCGGTACTTCCCGCCGTAAACAAAACCATAGGTCGGCATAAAAGCATTGCTAATCTGCCCTTTTGCAAAATTTGCAAACCCCATAAATACTCCTCTTTCCGGTAATTTTATCCTCTATGTAAGGGAAAAAACACAGAATTATGAATAATTCCTCGATAAGAGCGCGTTTTTTCTAACAACGATTTTCTAAAAATGTGGCAATCAGGGAATAAAAAAGAAGACATTTTTTCATGTCTCCTTTTAAAAAGCCAACTTGTTTTATTGTTCTTTGGCGATCTTTATTCTGGAAGGGTGGCGCAGTTTCGTGATGGCCGAGGCTTCGAGTTTTTTGGTTTGTTCCGTCGTAATCTTGAGTTGCTCGGCGACTTCCTCGCGTTTCAAAGGAACGTCAGTGTCGAGCCCGTAGCGGAGCTTAATGACATCCAATTCGCTTTTTTCAAGATCCGGAAGTATCTTTTCGATGCCCTCTTTAGTTAAGCCCCCTTTTTGGTGGCCTTCGATGGCTATCGCAAGTCTTTGATATCCGTTCATTTGTGATTCTTCCTCGTTTCTATTTTTATTATAACACAAGCCCTTTTTCTACTTTGTTCTCGTGGCGAGTTAAAGGTATTTTTTTGGTGGCTTACTTGTGGGACTCGTCACGACATTATTTGTCTAGAGGAATGTATGAAAAAGAAAGAAAACAAATTTGTTTGTTGCATTTGCGGGAGAAAAACCCAAGGCTATGGAAACAATCCATGGCCGATTAAAGACCATGGGAAGTGCTGTAACGAATGCAACGAGAAAGTTATCAAAGCTAGGATCAAAAGTGTTTATTGCGACTTCAAATGACTCTATCTTGACTATAGTCGCCTTTTAGTCGACTTATCTTTAACGATAGAACAATAGGTTTTGGAATTCATTCGAGGGGAAAGGCTATAGTCCCTTCCATAAGCAAATAGAGATTTGACGTTTACCATCTATAACGTCGCCTATTAAACGTTTGCTATGCTTTCGTTCCCTTTTGTCTAGGCAGGCCTTGGATTGTATACTCTCTTGTAAGAACTCTTCTGGAGGCGCTGCATGAGATGGGCAATGGAAGAAGAATATTTGGTAGGAAGATTCTACTTTGGTCACAAAAGCGATTGGGAAAGATCTATTCCCATGGCGCTTGAAACGCTAAGGGACAATGGTTTTGAACGCGAGGAGAGCAGCGTAAGAGCTAAACTATTCAACTTCCAGAGTTTAGAAATTGGCGGTGGTTTGAATCACGCGTCTTCACAGACAAGAACGGTTTTCTTAAGGCTAAGTTCTCTATTAGATAAAGGATATAAGAGAGAAGAAATCAACCAATATGTTCGATCGCATTACAAGGAATCTTCGGCCAACTCATTGGCTCCTCAAAATTCTATCTTTGAACCTTCATGTAATTATTTCCTCTACACCGGGCCTAGAGAAAAACCATTCTTTGACACCGTTGTTATCTTTATGGATAAAAAAGGCATAACTAAGGATTCGGATCTCTACAACGAAGCCCTTATTAATCGCGGCGTATTTTCTGACTGGAGATGTGGGAGAAAGAGGCCTTCACGAGACAATGTGATTAGACTTTGCTTTGCTTTGGGCCTCAAATTAAACGACGCCAACACCTTAATGATGAGTGCTGGATACATCCTAAGTACGTCTATTGAAAGGGACTGCTACATCATTTATGGCCTCGAGCAGGGGTGGGATCTAGTTTGGGTGGATGAGGAGCTTAGAAATCACAAGTTCCCAGGCTTGATCTCCAACGACTTGGCCTGACAAATTCCGATTTGATTGAGCCACAGGTTAAGGCCTGTG